>Ga0065721_10050365_pt1 | contig 20824 bp, 23 predicted proteins | sample Mesricmetagenome_FD_59108 | JGI IMG/M metagenome (GOLD analysis project Ga0065721, IMG submission 59108) | Mesophilic microbial community from rice straw/compost enrichment Sample: eDNA_1 v2 (version 2) | ecosystem: Engineered > Solid waste > Grass > Composting > Bioreactor | place: USA: Davis... | reverse complement strand
GGGCGCCCACTCGGAATTTGAATGTGTTAAGCGATTGGAAGGTCCGCATCCTTTCAGAAGAGAGTCCATGATTTGCAAGGAGATAGACGCGATTGGCATACGTGAGCTGGCGCAGGTTCGGGCGTGGAGATGAACAGAGGTCCTGAAAGAGGGTATCGCGGCTCGAGTCGACTTTCAGTGACTCGAGCTGTGACAGCGGAAGCTTGAAGGTGATCTTTCTCTGGTCGTTTTCGCTTGTGGGTGCAGAGAGGTTCAGGGCGATCTTAACCTCCCGAAGGTTCGGCGCGTCTTCAAAACAGTCGATGGTTCGACTGCGTCCAGCCGGTGGCCAGGGGATATGCGCGGTCGTGAGTTCCAAAGAAAGATTCAAGCATAGGGACGTTCCCTCTCACTTTGCTGAAGCCTTGGACACCGACCACTGCACTGAAGGGCACATCGTGAAAGCTTCCGTACCTCCATCTTGTTGATTCGGCGAGAAGTAGCTGGAGGAGTGCCTGGGACAAACCATCCTGGTCCCAGGTGCTGGAGGAGAACCGAATCGAAAAGTTGAAGGGTAGGGGCTTTGATCGCTCGATGTAAAGCTTGGCGATGCTCGCCCGAGCAGGATGGGGAGTTGTGTCTTCTACATCTTCGAAGTTGAGGTCTGGGATGGTCATCCAGAACTGCTTGAATTCTGGACGTGCTGTAAGAGCAATCCTCCATCCACGGCAGACGCTACACAGAACTTGAAGTGCTCGATGCTCTGTCCAGCCATCCTTTCCGTGGATGGTGAGCCGGAAGATTTGCTCCCAAACATCCAAGGGGATGATGTCGTCGTCCAGGGACGCTATTCCTCGACCTAGGCCTCCGTTTTTGCGCTCATGATGGGATACTGGTGAGCCTTCGTCCAGCCCAAGCGGTTCGCGTCGTAGATCTTCATGCGCATGGCTCAAGGATTGGCCGACCTCCGAGTCGCTCAATCGAAGCCGCTTGACGATGTCAGCTAACTTCTACAAATTGTGACTGTCATGTTGGGGTACGAAAGGGCTTGCACTTACCCTGATACCCATAATCCAATGTTAGGTCTACCCGCAATGGTGATTGTTTGGTATTGAAATGCTGCGAAGTATGGGAGGTTTTGTTGCGAGTTGTATTGGAAACGGATTTTCCCACATCAACCCAGCAATGAACCCAGGGCGACCCTAGTAAATCATGGATAGCCTCGGGATACTCAGGCTAGTGAGGCCCAACAGCGTAGATAAAACGGATGACTATAGATACAATGACGAACAGAAAATGACCGAGTTCGGCCTCTCCAACATCTCCAAAGCCTTTTCGAACTTCTCCTTCAACTCCGTATTACCAATGACTTTGGCAGCCTGTGCCATCTGTCGTAGCAACTCTCCTAATCTTCTGAACACACGTATGAGACTTCCCTCGAACAGCTGGTCGGTAATCTGTCGTCACATATGCATGTCGGCAACGTGCACCAGAGAATCCAGGGGATATACGGACCTTGCAAATCTCCTGGAAGCTCGCTCCTCGGCACCATTGAATCACGGCATCCATGAGTTCAACCTTGAAACTCGAGACGTATTCCTCCTCATCGAGAGGCAGCTTGGACTCCTTCGACACCTTGGCTATCCGCCTTGCGATCTCTTGCATGACGCGCAGAGGGGCTGCCAATTCCTCTGTCAACTTTGCTGGCTGGTCGCTCTGCACAGCGGTCAGCGCGAAGTCCACGATAGAGAACAGACCACATTACCTTTTCCCCAAAGACGAAACAGCTTAACAGAGCCGCGCATTGCTCTGGCAACAAGGTATTGAATGCACCATTGAAAATCAACTCCGTGAGAAGAAGTTCGTCTCCAGAACTAATCTCACACGCGACACGGCCTTTCGTATCGACGATATCTGAGCTGGAAGTGAATCCAAGCCGGCGGAGCACACGCTTGCGACACTTGAGTTCCTCCATCTGCAAAATATCGTGTGTCGACTGGATCCGCTTCTTCAGAGATCGTATCCTTTCCTGTGATTCCTTCTTGGCAGTGTATTTGGTGTAGCGCTCAGGGAGAGTGGGGTCGTTGTGGAGAGGGCTCGCAAACATCTTCTTCTCCATGATGTCAATTTTCTAATACCAACTAGTCAGTAAGTGTTAGCTGCAGAAGGTTACAAGACTTCAACCCACGTTGATAAGCTCCTTAAACTTCTCATCTTTAATTCCCATGTTTTCTACAGGGTCGAGAAGAGGGATACCCTTGGGGAACCGGCGTTGGACCTCCAACACGCTCTTCCATACGGTATCCCTGGCCTGCTCTTGTCGAAGGTCCTTGGGAAGCACGATTCGCAGGTGGCTGATGGAATCGATGGTCGAGAGGAGGACAGGAACAACCTGAGGGGAACCCTTGGATCCAGCAGGACACGGCTGGATCCCATCAGGCGTGGTGTTTACGACGTCCCTATCCTTCGTCGCTGTTGAACCTGGTGCGAGGTTGAGGAGGACATCTATAATATATTGTTCATGGGGAGGCAAGGAGTCGACTGAAGGACCAGCCTTGTTCTGAAAGAGATTCCATGAGCGACCTGTGCATAGATGAAAAGTACATCGGCGCTCTCACCTTGGGTGGCAACCGCTTCTGGTAGTTGATGACGATTCCCCAGCCGAAATCCAGTTTCTGGTGTTTCACCTTAACAAGTCGACCAGGTCGCATGAAAGGAAGAGAGTAAGCGGGGTGGGTAACGACCTCCTTAAAGTCGGCAGTCATCCGGTCCAGTTGCTGGCGATATTCGTAGTATTGGGCGACCAAGCTCTCTTCAGGAATAACAATCTTGTTCTGCTCTTCTTGTTCCGCCTTGAGCTCTGCGAACAAACGAATCAGAAATGGAATCGAGCAGCTAGAACAGGTTTCGCGTACCTTCTTCCAGTTGAGGGATACCTGCGCTACTCTGGAACTGGAAGAAACACCGCTCGAGCATGAATTCTGGGCTGATACCCTCAACCTTCATCAGGTTGAGGATCATGTTGTACCCCAGATGGAAGGCCGAATCCAAGCGATCCGCCTGGCCCTTCAGCATTCCCTTCGCAGCCACTGGCTCGAGCTTCTCGTCACACATCATGATGACTACGCCACGGTCGTCCAAACCACGTCGCCCCGCACGACCGGACATCTGGATATACTCACCACCAGATATATTACGGAAGTCGCGTCCATCGAACTTACGCGTTGCTGTGAAGACCACGGTCTTCGCAGGCATGTTCAGACCGATAGAGAACGTCTCCGTCGCGAAGAGCACTTTGATGAGGCCTTCCTGGAAGAGAATCTCAATGACTTCCTTGAGAATAGGGAGAAGGCCTCCATGATGGAAACCAATGCCACGCCGGAGAAGGGGTAGGAGGTTGGTGATTTGAGGAAGGTTGCGATCGTCGGGTGAGAGGTTCTCGATGGCGTTGTTGAATATATTGGTCGTCAGTTCTTGCTCGGCGGCATCCGTGAACTCGAACTTCGATAGGGTCAACGCGAGGTCCTCGCATTCGCGTTTGCTGAAGGAGAAGACAATAACCGGGTTGTAGTTTTTGATCATGATCATTTTGATGATTTTTGAGATGTCAGAAGGGCCTTACGAAAGTTAAGACGAGCAGTGAAACCAACTTTGGGACAACGCACCTTTCTTATCCCCTCCCTTCCTTGTCTTTCCCTTTCTTCCCTTTCCTGCTTTCGGGTCTGCCGGGTCCTCCCCCGCGCCGTCCTGAATCTTGCCCATCGCCTTCGCGAAGTTGTCATCCCTGAATTCACCCTTCTCGTTAACAACCAGATAGATTCCTTCTCCTCCAGCAGGGAACAAATAGTGTTGCAGTGGTGTCGGTCGGAAGTCGGTGTACACGACGTGACATGGCTGTTCGTGAGATTTGCAAATCCATTCAGCAAACTGCATGGCGTTGGGGATGGTGGCGGAGAGGAAGACGTAGCGGACGGTGTGAGGCAGAAGGATAATTGTCTCTTCCCATACCACACCACGCTCCGCGTCTCGCATGTAATGGATTTCGTCGAAGATAACCCATGCAACTTCACGCATTACCTCGGAGCCTCTGTAGAGCATGGACCTAAGAATCTATTGGAATAAGGTCACCTCCGACAAGCCATGCCGAGAGTACGTACCTCTGTTGTCATAACCAAGCAACTCGCGGACGGGTTGATAGTCACATCTCCTGTCATGAGGCCAACATCCCCAAATTCCGCCAACATTTCACGGTATTTCTGATTGCTGAGTGCCTTGATTGGACTTGTGTAGATGACTCGTTGCCTTCTCGCAAGACATTGAGCAATGGCATATTCAGCGACCACGGTTTTGCCTGCAGACGTGTGTGCAGAGACGAGGACGCTCTCGTTGCGTTGGATAGCGCTGACCGAGACGCGCTGGAACGGATCCAGTTCGAACTTATACTCGCGATCCGGCTTTTCTGGGGGAATGTGTTGGGAGATAGGGATATAGTTGTACCCTGGGGGAACTGCAACTTGATGCCGAACCTATGCAGATATGAATGTCATTCCAACAAGAGTGATGGCTTTGCGCACCTGATGCCGCAGTTCAAGCCTTGACCCTGATTGAACCGCGCTCCCTGTCAACCCCGCACTAGCAGCAACCTCTCGCTTGGCCTCAGTCTCAAAGTCATCCAGAACCACTGGTTTTGGTGACCCCATCCTGGCTTTCTTCTGCTTCAATGCCTCCGAATCATCCTCGTCCATGGTCGTATCTTCAGGCTTGCCGTTCATCTCTGTGGGTGGTGATTGCGCCTTGCGCTTCAGGGACGGACTTCCGCGTGCATCTTCGACAATCATGGGCTCATCTTCGCCCTGGAGGTCGTCATCGTGATCGTCCTCGAGGAAAGAGAAAAGGTTGGTGGACATGGTGGGAGGCGTAAAAGACGGTGTAAGCGCGCAGAGCGGCATGACCAAATATTTTAGCCATCTTCTCCCACGCCGAGTCAAAGCAACCGTTATTGATTTCGATAAGGATTATCGACGTTTACAGGTATTTCAGTATCAGATATCTGGCGTTTAACATAGGCAAAAGAGTGTCACTTTCGAGGTCGGTAGATATTTAGCAGGCACCACTATCAGCCCAAGGCCAAACGGGTGCTAAAGAGGAAGTCAGTGAATCGCCACAGACAAAGGCTCATCAAACCCACCAGAGGTACTGGGAAGATCGCCCTGGGTCCACCACTTCGCGGTCCACAGTCGACCTCCGTAGGTGGCTTTGTCGCCTCCCCAGTAGATTGACTGTGTATATCATATATTGTCAGTCCGAACATGGGGCCGGGTGGAACACAGTATCACTCACACTTGAATTCCAAGGGGAAATGCCGGCGCAGGGACCTCCACTGGGTGTAGGCAAACGAGAAGTAGTGGTAGATGTGGTCGTATCACTCGCAGTGGTTCTAATAGAGGTGTTAGCTGTGGTGGTCGCACGGGTGCTCGTCGAAGACAATGTAGTTGGTTCTTGCATGTTGTTGCGGATGTTCGCCCATTTGCTGTTGGGGAACCTCCAGAACAGACGTAAGACAAGGGCCAAAGAATATGACCTGCGGACTTACCGAATGTGGTTTGGCGAACCATCCAGCGACCCCAAGGTATCGGCAGCCGCCTTCACTAGTGACTGGTCTCCGACCTTATCCTGTGAGAGCTCCCAGAACATCGTGCCGCCATACCCTCTCGCATTTACGATGAGCGTCTTCATCTTGACGATGCTCGGCGTATCATACGTGACCCATTCCCTCTTGATAGGGTCGTATGAGAACGCGGTAACGTCTGTCTTGTTCTGGTAGACAGTCGCCCCGGCAACTACGGTACTCGTTAAGTTTGTCTCGAAAAGGGCACGACGAGGTACTTACGTGGAAGCGTCTTGTATGAGTAGACGCCAGGTTCAAGAGTCCCGGGACCGATCTTAGGATTGAAGAGTCCCAATCAACGAACAATGAGTTTGACAAACGTAGAACTTACACCGCTGTAAGGTTGACCGAGGCCGTTGGTATTCTGGAACACACGCCCATACAATGGCATTCCTATTGGTCATCACATCAGCAAATGAGTCTTGTATGACGATATCCAGCACAACACACCAATGATCATCTTCGCAGGCGTTGCACCTCTGCTAATATACCAGTCCAACGCGCTATCAGTGCTGTACCCAGTACGACTGCCATAATACATATTCGCCTGGTTATCAGCCCAGCTAAGCCATGATCCTGCGTAGTCGTAGGACTGAAGTGATGGATCAGTACGTCTCATAAGAATAAACAAATGTCGACATACCATAAGATTCCAATAGTCGAGTGCATCGTCCATTTGTTTGACCTTAAGGTAGGTGTATCCCAACGGGCCAGCCCCAACGGCAGCAGTGATTTGATAGGGTTCTGAGTCTCCCTTCTTCGCAGCCAAGGCGTTGAAGGCTGTGCGAAGGGAGGTGAGGAGATCAGCGAACCCTTGTCCCTGAGCAGCAGTTCCAGGGTATTCGTAGTCAATGTCACTGGTCGGCAAAATCCATCATTGTTAGACAAATTGAATGGATTCTGACGGATAAAAAAAGCGCACATTCCATCGAACCCATAGTCCTCAACCAGAGCAACTGCATCCTGCACAAACTTTCTTCGAGCGGAAGACGACGTGACAAAGTTAAAGTGACCTATGAACCGTAGCTCAGCTCCGGAGTCGGCATGCACAAATGAGAGCCACTTACCGGCTTGCGAGTAGGTCCAACCCCCGATCGACAGAAGCACCTTCAAATTACGTTGCTTGAGCTTCAACAGATATATCTGCTTCAAGCAACCGTAAAGATTGTTCCCAGTCCAGTCAGAATTCGAGTCGCCTGTGTAACGTTTCTGAGAAGGATGCGGCAAGGTTAGCTCGCCAACCAGAAGCTCGACGAGCGGACTTCATTCAATCACCTGTTCATCCGACCACGGGTCAGTTAAGAAGATGGCACCGGTGCTCGGATTTGTGTCGGCGAATGAGTACAGAATATCTATCACGTCAAGCCTAAGAACCAGGGAACAGACCAGGTAGCAGCAAGAACGTACGGGTGAGGGGAGCGGACACGATGTCAGTGGGCTCTGCAATTAGCGTCAGCAAGGGTTAAAATCATAACTACAGAAAGGTTGATGAGCTAAAATGATCACTCACGGAAATTAGCTCCATAAATGCCCCAATTGGTGAAGTATGCAAACGATGCCTTCCCGCTTCCAGCACGGCCGTTAAAGGCGCTAGTAGCATTTACAAGCGGGACCCTTCCACCGTAGTGCTTGCTGGGGATGGAAAACGAGCCCACAGTCTTGAATTGCGGGTTCGGGTGCATCTTGAACGTCCGCATCTTGTTCTTGTAACTCTCTGGCCTCCTCATGATGCGAGTTGCATGCACTCCGGGAACCCCATGTTGCACGAAGAGCGATATGAAACTGACGAGTGTCATTAGGAGAAGGGCGTTGAGCCCAACGTTGAAGGCCATCGCGCCGTGACGATCAGTTAATGGTGGCGGAAGAAGCGAAGTTCAACGTCAGCGGCTAGTGTCAAGCAGGAAGAGGGGAATAGTAGAAGAGATACAAGTGAAGGAGTGACGGAAGGTATAGATGTCTGAGGAGGAACGATGAACGGTGCCTCACCAGTATTTGTATGTTGAGACCCTGCTTCTTGCGGTTGACACATACATCCCCCGAAGAGGACAGGACCCAGCCAGAAGCCACCCAGCAACGGAAAGAACGGTTGTGCCTATAGCTTCTGGGTTGCTCAAGTAGTATATCGTCCCGAGAACACTGACTCGCTCTGGTCAGCGCGTGGTATTGGCAAAAGGTTCTCCCACAACCTCCGAGACAGCGGGGACGACAATGCGCTGAAATGTAGATCATTCGAAGGAAGGTGCGCTTCATGGCCAGAGCTGAGTCGCGTTGCTGTGGCGAGACAGCGGAACGCGGAAGGCTTGATCAACATGGGCGTAATCGAGCTTGGTTTGCTGAATCGCTAGCTGAAGATCGACCTGGAGGCTTACAACAAGGAGCCAGTGTCTAACTATGTGATCTGCAAGTCAGTGAGACACTCGCACCATAAAAGAGATGCACGTTCTCGTAGTTCATCTTCTGGTTTTGTCACGAGGAACACAAGGCCTGCTTGCGGTAGTGTGTCTGAGAAGTGCAGAACGGGCAAAGAGCTGGTGGCAACGAACAAGCTGAGTACACTCTCAATATCAGATGGAAGCTTGGCCAAAAGAATCCTCCGAGGAGCGCAGACGTGTATGAGCTAGAAGATTGGTCGGTGCAGCAATTGGAATTGCTAGAACGTTGGCGATGTGGGGATTCTCGGCAGAGATGCATGGGATGACCAGGCCCAAAAAGGTCTTGACCATGCCTAACCCGATGTTGGGTGTCAAATCTGTCTTCTTCCATCCTCTGTACAAGGTTAGCCGTCCTCTCATCATCCTGACCCTCGTCAATCATTCTGCTCACAGGAGAACCTGCTTCAGTAATTGACTTGGGTACAACGATGTTAACTTCTGGTCATCACCAGGCAAACCCTCCTATGGCTCTCTCAGACGCGGTGGCATCGAGAAGAGGCCGAGGAAGTTTCGTAGGAATATTGGCAAAGGATCATGGATCACCTTTCAAAGAGCATCTCGGAGAGCTCCATTTTTCGGCAGGTACAAAGAGTCTATCCAGGACCTTCATACTCCATGCCTACTGGCTCAAGCCGCCTGATTCCATTAGTGGCGGCCCACAGGACGTCATAGTTACCACCAATGCGCGTCGCCTGGAGCACATGTAGCCTGGCACCAAGATCGCTGGGGGCGGGAAGATGTCATACCTCTTTCACGCATTCTTCGTCGAAGGAGTTTTGCGCCTCGAGAAATCTAGACCAAACAAGGGACCTGATACGGAATGAGCACCATGGTCCAGACAAGGGATAACTCCAGAGCAACTACCAAACAGTGCGACCACTTGGCTACAAGACGTCGGCTCTCTGTATGCGGCTTACTATCAATGAATCCGCAAGCCTTCCATGTCTATCCTGGCCCGAAGTGGAGAGGCCACCTACTCCAGGTATTCTCCGTCTGTATTTGGACAGCTTCACGACCACCTCTTCGCAACGTTTGGATGCAGGACGCACTGATCGGATGCATGCGGTCGGAAAGGAAAGAGTTGGTAGAAGAAATCCACTGCCGCTTTGTCGTGCTGCATATATCGCACAGCTATGATGGTGTGATCATTCAGGGTAGTAGTCCCCTTGAAATCCATTTAGCCAGGGAACATGTAACGCGCTATTCATCGCATATACCATTTTAATTGACCATTATCTATCTCATACTTCTTGTCTATCCCAACCACGACGCCGTTTTCATCGCGAGTTCTCGCTCCCTTGATCAAGAGGCTCACTTCCAACATGTCGGTGCCTTTCCCCTGTCCTCATACTTGCGCGGAACTCATTCACAGACCCAGTACATTGATATACTGGTATGATTTTTGATGTCCCTGTTTAAGTGTCACCCCCAGTTCACGATGCCTCGTTCGAAATCTGGCGTCTAAATTAGCGCGCGAATTGAAAACTCTTGCTTCTCCTCGACGTGCATTCGTAGGCAATGACCGGTGACTTTTCTTACATTTGTACACAATTTACATTTGACAATAAGTGCTCCTACGCTTGTGCTTGGCATCCTAATCCCACTTTCCTTGATCCTTGTGTTCTCTTCAAAGCGACGCCTTCACACTCGCCCTACATTCTATGTTATCCAAAGCGCGTGAGAAGACAACTTCGAAACCACGCACCCAAGGTTCGCACGGAACTTGACTGCCTCTTCCGCAGACTTCACCTTGAGAGGCTGCACACGAGGCGCTCCGATGGCATCAGCGATCCTATCACTCAAGCCCTGATCCACAGCAGCGAAGATTGCCACTACCAACGATCATCAGTTCCACCACAATAACCAAGCAAAAGCAGAAAAGACGCACGCTGCCTCGCTTTGATCTCCCCACTCTTCACATTCCCAAAGTGACCTGCCACATTCTTCACGTAGGTCTCCCTCTGTTCATCATTCCACGCCTTACTCCACAATGCCCTCGGTTGTTCAAAGTCCAGCTCCGTAATCTCACTAAGATCCCTCCACGCGCAACCAATGAAGTTCTCATGAGCCCTCTGCCTCTCCAAGTCCCTCACCGAGCCTTCCAAGGTGCCCTTGCGCCCAGCGTATGTGAGCGGCGAGATTGTCGAGGCATATGCGGGGCGAGCTCCTTGTGAGATGAATGTCGCAGGCCCATCGCGCTGGAAGTTTGCCACAGGGACGATAGGCGCGTTCACTGGCAGCTGCTGGTAATTGGCGCCCAACCTGTGCCTATGTGTATCAGGATAGCTGAACAGCCTACTCTGCAAGACTGGGTCTGCCGAGGGCTCGATATAGGGGATGAGGTGACTCGGGCTGAATGCGCTCTGCTCGATCTCCGCAAAATAGTTCTGCGGATTCTCGTTGAGGACGAGGGTGCCGATAGGGCGGAGCGGGAACTCGGAGTGCGGCCAAACCTTGGTGAGGTCAAGGATGTTGTAGCGGAAGGACTCGGCTTGTTGGGGTGTCATGGTTTGGATGTAGACCTTCCAGGTAGGGTAATTGCCAGACTCGATGGCTTCGAAGAGGTTCTGGATGCCGTATTCGGGATTCTCACCAGCGATCCTGGTGGCGGTGGCAGCATCCAGGGTCTGCACAGCACGATCTGGTTAGGTGTCATTCTGCCTGGGTGGGATGGGCGAACTAACCTTGAAGCCGCCCTCGGCGCGGAGATGGACCTGAGTATAGACGAAGCTGCCATCGGCCTTCAACCACTTGAAGGTATGACCAGAGTATCCATGCATCTGGTGATAACCGTCGGGGGTACCACGATCCGAGAACAGGATCAATAGCTGATGGATCGACTCGGGGTTCTGCGACAGATAGTCCTACACGCCCACCGCCGTCAATACCAACCTGATCCAAGCAACACATCACCCACCCAGAACATATCAGCATCCTTCAAGTGCGTCTGGGGGTCCCTCTTTTGCGTGTGGATAAAGTGCGGGAACTTCGCGGGGTCCCTTAGGAAGAAGACTGGCGTGTTGTTGAACACCCAGTCCCAGTTGCCCTCCTCTGTCCTGAGCTTGATGGCGAACCCGCGGGGGTCGCGGGCGGTGTCGGCGCTGCCTGACTCGCCCCCGACAGTGGAGAAGCGCACGGTAGCTCGCACTTTCTTGCCTACACCTTGGAACAAGCTCTGCGAAGTGATGTCGGAGAGGTCATGGGTGACCTCGAAATAGCCATGAGCGCCGGCTCCGCGAGCGTGAACCTAGGCGTGCAACTGTGAGAAGCCATGGTCGCCTTGTGGGGAGTTATACTCACGACTCGCTCGGGGATCCTCTCGCGATCGAAGTGCGCGAGGAGATCAATGTGATGGAAGTCTACCGGTGAGGGACTTGTGATGAGAATAGGGCAGGGGATCAGGATGGCTAAGGGCGTACCTTGGAGAAGGAGTGGTCCATTGACGCCCGCACGCTGGTAAGCATAGGGCTCGGACACGGGCGCACCGTTGGAAGTGGTGTACACCGCGCCGTCCTTGTTTTCCCAAACTTGTTTGGAAGGCATAGTGACTGGATGAGGATGACCAAGTTTTGTGAGAGAATGGTCTAAGGGAAGCCACCTATAGCTGTGGGCAAAGTTATATAGGCGGCCGGCCAGAGTAGGTCGGCGAGTAATCGTGAACCCCTGATTGGTGTTTCGTTCAAACGGAAGGGTCGATGGATCGCGGCCCCCCTCACATGAGCGGAACTAAGCCCAAGCTGGGCCATGCGACTCGCCCAAATGGTGAGACCTGCTGATAGGATTTAGTTCTCTCGACCCACATGATAGAGATGCATGACGAACGAACCCGGAGACGCGACCTCGTAATTGGTCGGCAGCGCGGTTGCCTTTGCGTATGATGTCGTGAACTCGCCAAAGAAGGCGTAATCTGTGTAATTTGTATAGAGAAGTCCCGGAAGATACCTGGGTCTAAGCCTTCGAAAGGACGATTAGAGGCTGCACGACCAAGCGCGGCCGCCATTTCGGGGCCCTTGTATTGAGAGGCATCATCATGTGTCCTTGCTCTCCTGTCCGAAGATAGACGGGAGGCGGCGATTAGATGGACCCCGTTGCTAGAACCGTCCGCACCTTGGCAGAGCGTATCGCAACACATTCATTCAGCGCAACATCCACACGAACCGAAAATTTGGTGACCTCATCACAGGCATGCGGAATATGGTGAACCGAGATCGAACCGGACGGAGAGCAGATAGGAGACAGGAGATGGTGGTAGATGTCCGAAAGATGGGAGGGGCAATGCATGATTGGCGACGGATCTTAGTATTGCATACATGGATGGAAAAAACATAACAGTGTTGGAACCAGCCTAAACGACGGTACCAGCGTTGGAAGCGATACGCGGCCACAAATCCGCCTGTAGTGAGCAAGGAGAGTCAGCACCTCTCTTTGATGGATAATAGGTGGTGACGCACGCATTCTTTTGCAACAGGACCGGTGATAGCGGATCCCTTCATTTCGCCCTTGGGGTTGACGATGACACCAGCGTTATCCTGGATGCTGATCAGAGTCGGCTCTGGGTGAGATGCTGTATTTCACGCACCTCAAAGTAGAGGAAGACACCGTCCCTTCGTCTCCAGGCCTTGCGTTGACGGACAACAACAGCGGGCATGGCTGAAAAGAAATGATGAGAACTGCGAACACAACGCGTTTGAAGCACCACGCACTCTTCTTCCTCAACTCGGGCTTTCCCTTCTTCACGGAAGCAACAACCATGTCACCAACACCAGCATCTGGCAGCCTGTTGAGGCGAGCACCGGTTCCGTAGGGCTCGATGATGTAGAGCGACTTGGCACCGCTGTTGTCAGCGCAGTTGAGGACGGCACCGACGGGGAGACCAAGGGTCATGCGGTACTTGGTACCAGATGCAGCAGCGGCTACAACGATTCATTCGTGAGGTCAAGATGACGGCTGCATTGGTCGACGACGTACGCTTGGACATTTTTACGGGGGAGGAGGAGATTCAGTCGTCGCAGCCACCAACAATTCCACAGTGGATTGCAAGAATCTGAGTTTACACGTGAGCATCGGCATCCATTTCTCGGCCATCAGTGGCTGACGCACTACTGTACAGCTAGGCAAAGGGCCGAAGCCCCTATTCTACGCTACTCTGGCTTCTCCTCTACTGGTTTCGCTTTTGGCCTAGGCTTCACGACAACACCCACTAACTTGTTTCTTGTCACAGACTTTGTTGGCTGCCCTCCGCCAAGACCTGCTACCACGGGCACTTTCGGTGTGGGAAGAATGGGAAGTGCAGGCACCGGCTTTGGTGGCTTGCTCGGGAGTGGGTGCGCTTGCATAGGTGCGCGCTTGGCTGCCTGGGTTGCGGGAGGTTGGAGGCCAGGAAGCTGTGCTGGAGGCTTCATAGGAAGCGAAGGGTGGTATGGAAGTCCTGTTGTTGAGGAGGAAGGCGCGGGGACCTTGTCAGCTTCGAGCTCGCGGAGCTTAGCTTCCATGAGTCGTATCTTCGCCTCTGTCTTCCTATACAAGTGTCAGAATAATCGCCAAATAAATGACATGCACTTACGGCTCGCGCCTGTTATCCAGTCCTGTCTTAATGATACTCAGTGTCGTCGGACGCCCAAGTTCATTAACGCCCTTTCGACTGCGGGCAGAACTCGAATCATTCGTGGGTGCTTGATTCGCGTATGTCACGGTGATCTTTCTGCCGCGGAGGAGCTTATCGTGCGCCAGGGCCAGGGCCTTCTTGGTTTCCTGATGTATGAATGGTGGTCAGCTAACCGTCATTGTTGACCCCAGCCCTAGATCAAAAGAGTGGCACAGCGTCGCATCACTATCCCACCCGGAGATCCCAGCCAAAGGTGTAAGCGAGCATTGGTTCGTATTGTGAGAGCGAACGCGAGGGAGAGACCATAAGCATTTGCACAACTCGGGGCCAGGAAGGTAGGTATGAAGCACTGAAGACTCACATGATCCGCCCCGTATTCAAGGAACGCATAGCCTCTGGGCTTTCCCTTCAATGGCCCAGTCTTGTGAAACAGAAAGTCAAGCTTTGTCACTTTGCCGAACTTTGAAAAGACATGGAGAAGTGTGTATCTGCACCAGGGACGGGAAAGGTCAACCCCTTGCGTACCAAGCAGTTTAGCAATACGCACTCGTCTACGCTCGGAGATAGGTTCCCAATGTACAGTCTGTTGGTATGTTGCCGTTGTGGCTGCTCAACAGGCTGAACAGGTGGTGGCAGGGGTTGGGGTGTTGGGGCAGGGTAAGAGAGTAATGATGAGTTGCACTCTTGTCCGCCAACATCCAGGTGTTCGAGGTCTTCAAGCGTCACGTTGCTTGTGGTAGCCATCGTTAACGATAGCAACGACGATGGTGCCTCGAAATGACTGTGTGAAGGAGCAAGGCCGAAGTCTGGTGGTGGAGAGAGGCGATGATTGAAAGGGGCTGTGGGCGTCTGTGACTGTGCCGATTGATGAACAGCCAGATCACGAGATCCAGACTAGGCATTAGTCTTCACAGGCATTAATGGGGTAGTGGTAACCTGGGTCGTTGCCATTCGAGTATTGACTCGACCCGCCGGGGGTTCGATTCCCCCTTAATGCATTTATTTTGGTTCATTTCATTTTGCCCCTGATTGACACTCGATTGGCCACTCAAGCTAATAATTGTTCGCGTTCTGCCCTGCGCATTAATAACATGCTCATCTCCTCCAAGCTCAGCGGGCGGGTGTTTAATTGAGTGCTTCCTTGGTGCCTTGTCGCCGTGGTAGGTGGTTGCTAGGTTGGCCATCATCGAAACACATCTTCCACGCGCCAGCTCTCTCTTCTCCTTCATCTCATTTCTTGTATTCCCTTCTGCTGTACAACAGTCCCCAGTCTCTCTTTCTCGTCACTCCCTATCTACTGTCCACCAAAGACGTTGCATTAACGTCACGCTCACAAGGTCCTAGTGCTCGCTGTGCGAGTCCGCCGGGATTCTTCGCAGCGCTTTCTTGTAAAACCACCAGTTGTAAAATTACCCCTCCGGAAGTTTGGTTGTTGAGGGAGAGCTAGAATGGCGTTCTCGAAGGTCGGGAAGATCAAGCTCGCTGCTCAAGGTGCGTGGATCCCCTCTTAACTGCATTCGAATGTCCGTGAAGCAAGGCTGACCAACAACCTTGCCAATGTGGATCTATAGTCATTCTGTTCATCTTGAACATAGTGGTGTTGGCCTTTGCCTCCAAGGTTGCGAAGTTCAATGAGTTCTTCTGTGAGTTTCCTGCTTGTCTGGAGAGCAAGCAGTACAGGGACTGATTAGAGGTCAATCCTAGACGTTGCGGACCTGTTCCCTCTTATTCTTTCGTGTATCACTCTCGCTTTGCTTTTCGTCATGTGAGTGTTCTCGTCATTGCCTTCGTTGTTCATATTGCTGATGAGAGCTTTGGGTTTGGAAATAGGCTCGCATTTGACTTTGGGGTTGAAAACTCTCCATTGGGTCTTCCCCAGATCGAGATTGGGCTCTTCACTGTGTTGAGCGTGCTCTGGATTTGTACGCCCCCATCCCCTGCCATTGTATGACTATACAAATGAAGCTGAATTCCTTGTTCTAGCCTTCAACTCTTTCTCGACTTCCCGCTGGAAGGGAATTCCGTTCCAGTGTAACACTATACCAAGCGGTGCGTAGTTTTGCTTGCGCCTTGAGAGGATGAAGATGTTGACGAAATGGTGGACAGAGTATATCGGCATTCGAGGGTGGTGTCAAAACGTCCAAATCCTCAAAGGCCTGGTTTGGGTTGAATTTGTATATTGTATGTCGCCATCCTCTTCCCTGACCTCTCTACCCCACCTCTCTCATCTCCTACAACCGCCTCACGTATATCCTCCCAACAGTCACCGTTATGACCCTTCTCCTCCTGCGCTTCACCCTCACACAGTACTTTACGGGCAACAAACACATCCTCTCCATGCCTTTGTCGCGGTATAGGCCCGAGTTCCATTCGAAGGCGTTTGAAGAGGCGATGAGGGGGTATGATGGGCAGGCAGGGACACATGCGAGCTTTGGGACGGTGCATTTCCATGTGAGGCGTGGGAGTGAGTTTTTGCAGTTTGAGAAGATCGGGCCTTATTAGTAGAAAGGGGAATGGAGGAGAGAGAGGCGACTCGGCCAGACGCATAGAAGGAAGGTTGACTTGGTCGATTGAAAGTGGATATTGAAGAATAGGGTGGGGTTGTAGGAGGAGGGTCAAGAGGGAGATTTGTGATACGTAGGATACCCGGCTTCCGAAGCGAGATATTTATTGTCTTCATTTATATTCTTGACAAGGTTTTGCGATTCAAATGCCCGTGTTGCCAGATGGTCTATGTGTCTCATCAGTTGCGTTCTATCATTGGCTGTGCCTAAGCTCGACCTCGAGTCGTGTTCTCTCGCGTACAGTCCGTGTACCTTCTCTCTCCTCTTATCAATCCAAATTTCACTGCCATTGCACTTCCAACCGATGCCAATGAACGTTGAGGAATACGTGTGCGTGCAAGGGTGCTTGGTGAAGCAACATCAACAATCTCAATCCAATGGCAGGGCCGGTGATATATATTAGGTTGGGGAAAAGCAATGTCTCGCTTGCGTCCAGTAGCTGGGATGGGACATTCATGAATCCCAGCTTGGTGTACTGGGGGAACTGTTTTATTATGTGACAATGTGTCTACTTCCCTTTGAGAGGAGAGAGAGAACAGGCTCGCGCGGTCCGCAGCTGGGGTTTCAGTAGACAGGGGCAGATTGCCAAATCGGTGTGTGTTGGTTGATCACCGCGTTCGCGTCAGGGCAGGCCTCGCAGTGCTTCACTTTCTCCATTTCCCATATCCATTCGTCACCACTTCGACGCAAACGTCGTCTTATACCTATACCAATACTTGCCACCGCGTCTTTGCGTTTCATGAGCCAGAGATAACAGGCGATGTCATCCAACCGCGCAGATGCAACACGAGTCGCTGCGCTCCAAGCAGAGTTCAACGAGAAGAGGTGGGTATGGGTCCCCGATGCACGAGAGGGATACCTTGCTGGGTGGGTCAGCGAGGAGGGGGAAGACTCGGCGCAGGTTGTAATGGCCAATGGCGGCGAGGTGTGTCAATTTCCTGCTTCAATGGATCGACCTGACCTCGTCATAGATCCGGACAGTCCCTTTCGAATCCTTATTCAAGATGAATCCCCCCAAGTTTGATCGCGCACGAGACATTGCGGACCTGACGTTCTTAAATGAGGCGAGCGTCGTACACAACTTGCGCCTACGCTATGGCTCAGGCTCCATATATGTGCGTGCTTGTCGATCAGGATGCTGCTTGATTGACTTAGGCTCGAGGGTAGACCTATTCAGGCCTCTTCTTGGTGGCCATCAATCCCTACCAGAATCTCCCATTGTACTCTGACGCCATTATTCAAGAATATCGAGGCAAGCGACGAGAAGAGAATGAGCCTCACATCTTCGAAGTCGCGGAGAGGGCGTGGGTGAACATGGGCGATGAGAAGGAGAATCAAAGCATCCTGATCACGTACGTGGATCTCTACTACTCGCATTCTAAACTGACTCTCATTTAGAGGAGAATCTGGTGCAGGAAAGACAGAAAGCACAAAGAAGGTCATCCAGTACTTGGCCGCCATCGCTACAGATGCCCATCCCCCTCCCCCAACAACAACAACACCAACACATACCCGATCGGCGACCCTGACCTCAAGTTCTATTGCCGTCCCAACGCTGGGTGCTCGCAAGAAGGGGCACGGTCCCTCCAACTCCGTGTCCGTTGTTCCCCATCTCACATCTAAAGGCCGTCTCGGTCTCCTAGAACGTCAGATTCTACAAGCCAACCCTATTTTGGAAGCATTCGGAAATGCCCAGACACAGCGCAATAACAACTCGAGTCGATTCGGCAAGTTTGTCAGGATCATGTTCTCGCCAGACGGGAGTATCGCAGGAGCAACTATCGATTGGTATTTGCTCGAGAAGAGCAGGGTGGCGTATCGCAATGAGGCGGAGCGCAGCTTCCATGTATTCTACCAACTGCTCGCCGGTGCGAGCGATGGCTTGAGAGGTGAGACACACCTGAATAATTCTGGATTGAACTCACTCCGTTGCAGATTCGTTGCTCCTAACTGGCGCTGTGGAAGACTACGAGTATTTAAACAAGAGCCGCCGGGAGGTCGATGGAGTTGACGATCGGGAAGAGTGGTACACTCTCAAGGTAAGGATCTGCACAGCATATCAGGATAGCTGATGTCGAGCTATTTTAGGACGCTCTGGACACTGTGGGCTTTTCGCAAACTGAGCAATTCGATCTATTCCGCGTCGTAGCGGCTATTTTGCACATCGGGAACATCGAAATAACGTCCTCACGAGGCGACGAAGCTATGATGCCGGATCCCTCACAAGCGGAACGTGTCTGCCATCTCCTGGGTATCCCTATCGCTGAGTTTACCCGTGCGGTTCTGCGCCCTCGTGCCCTCGCGGGTCGCGAGTGGGTGTCTCAGTCGCGTACACAACGGCAAGCGCAAGAAGAGCTATCGGCTCTGTGCAAGACTCTCTATGAGAAATCATTCGGGGCCTTGGTGGATCGCATAAACAAGGCACTTGACAGACCGACATCCAAGGCCAACTTCATCGGCGTCCTCGATATTGCTGGATTCGAAATCTTCGATATCAACAGCTACGAACAGCTGCTCATCAATTACACAAACGAGAAGCTTCAGCAGTTCTTCAACCACCATATGTTCGTGTTGGAACAAGAAGAGTACGCGAGGGAAGGTATTAAGTGGGATTATGTCAACTTTGGCCTCGATCTTCAGCCAACCATCGACCTCATCGAATCCACGGGCACGCACATCGGTATCCTCAGCCTTCTTGACGAAGAATGCATCATGCCAAAGGCCACAGACTTGACGTTCACAAACAAGCTAGCCGCACTCTGGAGTCCTCCAGAGGATGAGGAAGAAGATTACCACCCTGGACGGGACAAGTTCGAGCCATCGCGATTCCACCAAGGATTCATTATTCAGCACTACGCCGCCAAGGTCGAGTACCACACCGACGGATGGCTGGAGAAGAACAAGGATCCTTTGAATGACAATCTCACCAAGGTGCTAGCGGCGTCTGGAGAGCCTTATATTGCAACCCTGTTCGCCGAATACGCCGACGTTCCCAACCCCCTCGGTGGCGCCAATAACTTCTTCACTGCTGGCAGAAAGCGCGCAATCAAGAAGGGCGCATTCAGGACTGTTGCGCAGAGGCATAAGGAGCAGCTTGCGAGTCTGATGGGCCAGCTCCGTGCGACGCAGCCGCACTTCGTGCGCTGTATCGTGCCGAACACTCTGAAGAAGCCAGGTCGCGTCGATGTCCCACTTGTGCTTGATCAGCTGCGGTGCAATGGTGTCCTCGAAGGAATTCGAATCGCGAGGTTGGGGTACCCCAACCGGCTTCCGTTCGTCGAGTTCCGGCAACGGTACGAGGTCCTCACACCTGGTATCATACCCAGAGGATACATGGATGGTCGCGAGGCGTGCCGCCGCATGGTGAGTTGTTTGGAGCTGGACGACATGATCTACCGCATCGGCACGTCCAAGATCTTCTTCAAGGCCGGAGTGCTTGCGGAGCTAGAGGAGAGGAGGGATGCGCTGTTGTATGATATCTTCTCGCGATTGCAGGCGGCGTCAAGGATGTGGATGGCGAGGAGGCAGATGAGGAAGATCTTGAATAGGGCGGTGGCACTGAGGACGATTCAGAGAAATGCGAGAGTGTATGCGGAGCTGAAGGATTGGCCTTGGTGGCAATTGTTCACAAAGGTGCGGTCAGTTTACTCTGTGAGGTGAAATTAGTATTAATTAGGATGTGAACAGGTCCGGCCATTGCTTGCTGCGACGCGAAATGATGAAGAGCTCAGGAAGCGTGAGGTCGAGCTCCAGCTCGCTCGTGAACGTGCGGAGCGGGAGAAGAAGGAGAAGGAAGCTCTGGAGACACTGCGCATGTCGCTTGAGGCCGAGAAGCGCAAAATTGAAGACCAACTGGCATCCGAGCGCTTGCTCACCCTCGACAAGGACGCTCTTCTCGAACGATCCAAGAAGCGGGAAGCTGAGCTCGAGGACGAGATCGCGACTTTGCAGGCAGACTTGGAGCTCTTGGACTCACAGCTGGACCGGGCGCTGCGGTTGCAGAAAGACAGCGAGGCGAAGTACAAGGACATGAACGCGGCGTTCGATGAGGCTGTGAAGGCTCTGGCGACTCTCCAGGCAGAGCAGAACGAGAGGGGGAAGAGGGAGGAGGAACTGGTGGAACAATTGGCCCTGGCAGAGAAAGAGATCGAGGCACTGAAGGGAGACTCAGAGGAGTTGAGGAAGGTTGGGGAGGAGTTGAAGAACCTCGCTCTGCAGAGAGAAGAGGATATTGGGAGGACGAAGGAGAGGAGTGAGCAGGCTTTGCGAGATGTGGAGGCAAAGTTGAGGGTTGAGGTTCAGAACAAGTGAGTCCTTGATGTTCTTTTTCTCCGGTGGATGACTCTGACATGTTGATAGGGAGTTATGGAAGGACAGGCACAGCACCATCGAGAAGGAAGCCAGACAATCCAAGGAACAGCTCGCTGAGATGGCCCGTACCGCCAACGAATACTCTGCGATGCTGCAGAAGAAGGAAGAGCAGATCGCCAACATGGAGAAGCAGCTGGATGAATTGACGACGGAGCGGGAGCGTGGCCTGAAGGAGATTGTCGAGCTCCAGAGCGACATCGATACC
>Ga0065721_10050364_pt1 | contig 20826 bp, 18 predicted proteins | sample Mesricmetagenome_FD_59108 | JGI IMG/M metagenome (GOLD analysis project Ga0065721, IMG submission 59108) | Mesophilic microbial community from rice straw/compost enrichment Sample: eDNA_1 v2 (version 2) | ecosystem: Engineered > Solid waste > Grass > Composting > Bioreactor | place: USA: Davis... | reverse complement strand
ACATTTCCACTCACTCCGTCTGCAAGGTTTTTTACCGTTTTCCCGTTTTTTCCTTGCAGATTAATTCGACAAAAACGCTCCAGATCCCTTGTGGATAAAGGGATTTTCTTCATTCAGCAAGCCCTAATATACGTATCAATTAATGCGAATAATATTCGGCTCTATCCATTATCTCATACTACCGTTCGGCAGCCTATTGCTCTTCTATTAAAAAAAACTCAAAAAAGAAAAAAATCGTTTTTGACGAACCAAATGTACTTATTTTGGGCATAAAAGGCTTCGCCGCCTTCGACAGAAGGCGGCATAATCTATTCATATACATTCTTAATGCTATCGCAAGCTATTATGTAAGCTGATAGAAATGTTGCTTTTTGAAGTGAAAAGCAATGAGGAACTGATATGAGAGCGACCGTTACGCTTGACGTTTAGGAATTTGAATGACGATTTCGTAATGATCTTCGTGATCCTTCTCATTCGTTTTAATTTGCAAGCCGGATCCGGAAACCATCTCGATCGACTGCCGGATCGTATTTAACGCCAGTCGAACATCCTTCGTAAACGAAATGCGTTTGGCCTTCTTGGACTTAGCGGATTCCTTCAAAAATGCAATTCTGACTTCCGTCTGCTTCACGTTTAAGTCCTTCGTTACGATTTCCTCCAGCACTTTCAGCTGAAGTTCTTCGCTTTCCAAGGAGAGCAAGGCGCGTGCATGTCTTTCCGTAATTTTACGTTCCATCAATGACATTTTAATTTGTTCCGGCAATGCCAGCAAGCGGAGCTTGTTGGCAATGGTCGATTGACTCTTTCCTAGCCGCTGAGCCAAACTTTCCTGTGTCAATTGATGCAGCTCGATCAACTTTTGATAAGCCGCCGCTTCTTCAATAGCCGTCAAATTTTCACGTTGGAGATTTTCGATTAATGCAATCGAAGCTGTCTGCGAATCGTTAAATTCACGAACGATGGCCGGGATCGTTTCGTATCCGAGCTTAATGACAGCACGCCAACGGCGTTCGCCCGCTATAATCTCGTACCGGTTGTTCCGAACGCGTACTACGATGGGCTGTATGATGCCATGCGTCTTGATCGTTTGGCACAACTCTTCGATGCGATCATCGTCAAATACAGTACGAGGCTGAAAGGGGCTTGTATCGATGTCGGCGACAGCGATTTGACGAACTTCTTCATTCCCATTGCGCTGCTCGGAAAATCCGAACAAACGAGATATCTGTTCTTTCATATCGTTCATAACCACCCGATCCTATGTTGAATCCAAGCCTACTTCCTCTGAACGTATTTATACTGCACGAAGTCTTGCTGATTGAAGAATCGACTTTCACCCGGCTTAGCAAGAAAGAAAATTTAGACTCCCAGCATCTACTTCGGAACTCTTAAGCGAGCGCTCGCGCTTCTCTAATTCCTCATTTCGCTTCCTTCGTGCGTTTCGATTGTTCAGCTTATAAAATAGAAGCCAGCGGAAACAGCTGGCGTCCAACCTGCAGCCGCACTTGCTTGTTCCTTGAGTATATAATTCTACTGCTTTATGTCGAAATCCTGCTTGACTTTGCACTCATTCGTGGATTTCTTATGTTTTTTGTTTCACGTGAAACATTATAACAACGGTTGTTTAAGCGGAACCCCCGCTTTGCGCGGATATTTGCGAGGCGTAGCCTCTTTCTTTTCTACAATGATGATATGTCTGTCCGAGCTTTCTTTCGGCAGCGTCAAATGATGCCGCTCAACCAATTTGCCACGCAGTTCGCGAAGACTGACTTGAGCCTCCTGCAATTCCTCATCCGGATTTGCACCTTTCATAGCCGCAAAAATGCCGTCCTTTCGAACAAAAGGCAAGCTCAGTTCGTTAAGAACGTTTAGTCTGGCGACGGCTCGAGCAGTAACCAGGTCGTATTGATCGCGGTGCTCCGGTTGTCTTGCAACATCCTCTGCACGACCATGAATGCTATGTACCTGCTGCAGGCCCAGCTCTTCCGTCAGGTGACGTAAAAAGCCGATTCTTTTATTTAAGGAGTCTACAATCGTAACTTGAAGATGGGGAAAGCAAATTTTTAATGGAATGCTAGGAAATCCCGCTCCCGAACCAATATCGGCCATATTTCCGATCTTCCCCATATCGACAAAAAAAGATAAGGAAACGGAATCGTAAAAATGCTTCTCATACACCGCATCCCGTTCCGTTATGCCGGTCAGATTCATTCGTTCATTCCACTCGACCAGCAGCTTCAAATAGGTCTCAAATTGTTCTAATTGAAGAGAAGAGAGGGCGATCCCTCTCTCCCCCAATTGCTTCACGAACCATTGCGCCGTCGTATCCATTACGAGCTCCTTGCCGCCGTTACGCGGTTATAATGTTCCAGATAGACGAGAAGAATCGAGATGTCCGCAGGCGTAACGCCGCCAATTCGGGAAGCTTGCCCGATCGACAAAGGACGGATGACGCTGAGCTTTTGCCGCGCTTCGGAAGCTAAACCGCGAACATCCTCATAATCAATGTCGTCCGGAATGCGCTTTTTCTCCATTTTGTTCAATCGTTCGACTTGAAGCAGCTGCTTCTCGATATATCCGGCGTATTTAATGCTGATTTCGACCTGTTCCTTCATTTCTTCCGACAGTTCGTAGGGAGACGGAACGACGGAAGCCAGCATATCGTACGTAATTTCGGGACGCCTCAACAACGACAATGCGTCGCCGCCTTGCGTTACCGGTGCGGAGCCTGCCGCTTCCAGCATGGCGTTGACGTCGTCCGGTTTAATCTTGGTCGTGCGCAAACGTTCAATTTCCTGCTCCACCAGTTCCTTCTTGCGCAAAAACTTGGCGTATCTCTCCTCCGAGATCAATCCGATTTCATAGCCGATCGGCGTCAGCCGCAAATCCGCGTTGTCATGCCGCAGCAGCAGACGGTATTCCGCACGGGAAGTAAGCAAACGATAAGGGTCGTTTGTTCCTTTCGTGACAAGGTCGTCGATCATAACGCCGATATAACCTTCCGAGCGTCCGATAATGACCGGATCCTTCCCTTGCACTTTCCGCGCCGCATTAATGCCGGCCATAATCCCTTGTCCCGCCGCTTCTTCATACCCCGACGTTCCATTGATCTGTCCCGCCGTAAACAAACATTCAATCGCTTTCGTCTCCAGCGACGGCCACAATTGAGTAGGCACGACAGCATCATATTCAATCGCATAGCCGGTGCGCATCATTTCAACTTTTTCCAGTCCTGGAATGGATCGTAAAATATTCAGTTGGACGTCTTCCGGCATACTCGTCGACAAGCCTTGAACATAATATTCCGACGTATGTTTCCCTTCGGGCTCCAGAAAAATTTGATGCGTCGGCTTATCGGCAAATCGGACAACCTTATCCTCGATCGAAGGGCAGTATCGCGGCCCCGTTCCTTCAATCGCCCCCGAAAACATCGGAGCGCGATGCAGGTTATCGTTAATGATTTGATGCGTATTCTCCGACGTATAGGTCAGCCAGCATGGCAGCTGCTCGTTGTCGGAGGATTCCGTTTCGTAGGAGAAAAACTTCGGATTCTCGTCGCCAGGCTGAATTTCCGTCTTGGAAAAGTCGATCGTATCCTTATGCACGCGCGGAGGCGTGCCGGTCTTGAAGCGAACCAGCTCCAAACCGTTCTCCTTCAAGCTTTGCGCAAGCCGGACGGACGGCTGCTGATTGTTCGGACCGCTCTCATACATCAGCTCGCCCATTATAATTTTGCCGCGCAAATACGTTCCGGTCGTAATGACGATCGCTTTGGCCCGGTATTCGGCGCCAGACTTGGCGATGATGCCGACGCATTTGCCGTCCTCCACAATCAGTTCCTCCGCCATACCTTGACGCAAAGTCAATCGCTCCGTCTCCTCGATCGTCTGCTTCATGACATGCTGGTATTGAAACTTGTCCGCCTGCGCGCGCAGCGCGTGCACCGCCGGACCTTTGCCCGTATTCAGCATCCTCATTTGGATAAACGTCTTGTCGATGTTCCGCCCCATCTCTCCGCCCAACGCGTCAATTTCACGTACGACGTGACCCTTGGCGGGACCTCCGATCGACGGGTTGCATGGCATAAACGCCACCATATCCAGATTGATCGTCAACAGCAGCGTCTCGCAGCCCATGCGCGCGGCGGCCAAAGCCGCTTCACAGCCCGCATGGCCCGCTCCCACAACGATAACATCATATTCGCCTGCCAAATATCCCATGGCTATACCTCCTATTTGCCGAGACAGAATTGGGAAAAGATTTGGTCGATAAGCGAGTCCCCCGCTTCGTCTCCCAGTATTTCGCCCAACGCTTCCCATGCCAGTCTTGCATCGATTTGAATGACGTCGATCGGAATGCCCGCATATGTTGCGTCGATCGCGTCATGCAGCGCCTGCTTCGCTTTCTTCAGCAATGAAATATGCCTTACATTGCTGACATATGTCAGATCGTTCGCTTCCAGCCGACCGCCGAAGAACATCTCCCCAATCGTTTGCTCCAGTCGTTCAAGCCCCTTCTCCTCGAGCACCGACATACGCACGATGCGGTCCGCCGCAACGTAACGCTCCACCTCTTCAAGCTCCAGCCTACCAGGCAGATCCGTCTTATTAACAATCGCAATGACCGAGCGGTTCGTCAGCTGCTCCAGCAGCGCACGGTCGTCTTCGCTCATCGGCTCGTTATAGTTCAGAACGAACAATATCAAGTCCGCTTCCATTAAAGCGTCGCGCGAACGTTCTACCCCGATCTGTTCCACGATATCGCTTGTTTCCCGAATGCCGGCCGTGTCAAGCAATCGCAATGGAATGCCGTTCAACGTCACGAACTGCTCGATAACGTCCCTCGTCGTGCCCGGGATGTCGGTCACGATCGCCTTGTTCTCCTGCGTCAGCATGTTCATAAGCGACGACTTGCCTACATTGGGACGGCCGACGATCGCGGTCATAATGCCCTCTCGCAATATTTTGCCTTCGTTTGCCGTTTTTAACAGCTTGTCGATTTCTGCAATTGCCGTTTGGCATTGCTCCCGGATATAGGCGCTTGTCATTTCCTCTACGTCATGCTCCGGATAATCGATATTGACCTCGATATGGGCCAGCAGCTCGATAATCGTCTGCCGCAGCGATTTGATCCGCTTCGACAGCTTCCCTTCGGCTTGCTTGCGCGCCACCGTAAACGCGCGGTCGGATTTGGAGCGGATCAAGTCGATGACCGCTTCGGCTTGCATCAAGTCGATGCGCCCGTTCAGAAACGCGCGCTTCGTAAACTCGCCCGGCTCGGCAACGCGCATCCCGCTTTGAAGCAATACGAGATCGAGCACCTTTTGCACCGCGATAACTCCGCCATGCGCATTAATCTCGACGACGTCCTCCGCCGTAAAGGAACGCGGTCCCCGCATCAACGTGACGAGGACTTCTTCAACGCTCTCTCCGTTGTCCGGATCTATAATATGTCCGTAATGGATCGTATGCGATTGCGCATCCTTCAGCTTTGTTCTGGAGCGGAAAATCCGGTCCACCCCTTCGATCGCATCCGGCCCGCTAACCCGAATTATCGCAATGCCGCCTTCTCCGACAGCCGTCGAAATGGCGGCTATTGTATCGTGCTCCATTTCTAATCAGCACCTCTCAAATGGAAAAACAGCAATGACTCTTCAGCCATTGCTGCATATCTTTATCTATCCTGACCTACGACCGAAGCGCGATGACAACCCTTCGATTCGGCTCATCGCCCTTGCTGAACGTCTTCACCTTAGGGTGGTTCTGCAAGCGGGAATGAATAACCTTGCGTTCGTGCGGCGACATCGGCTCCAGGACAACTTCCTTCCTGGTCCGAATTACCCTGCCCGCCAGCCGTTCGGAAAGCTCCTCCAGCGTGCGGCGCCGGCGCTCGCGAAAATCCTCTGCATCAAGAACGATTCGAAGATGATTGTCCGAATAACGATTTGCCACAATGTTCACCAAGTATTGAAGCGCGTCGAGCGTTCCGCCCCGGCGGCCGATCAGCATGCCCAGGTCTCCGCTGCCGGAAACCGCAAGATGATAGCCTTCCTTCGTATGCTTGCGCTCGATGCCAACCTGCAACCCCATAGCCGACGCGACGCGGCGGATGAACTGCTCCGCTTCTTCCATCGCATCCGGGATGAGTTCAAGCTCAACCTTCGCTTCTTTCACGCCCAGCAGTCCGAGAAAGCCTTTGGACGGCTGTTCGAGCACGACAACCTTAACGCGGTCTTCCGTTACTTGCCATTGTGACAAACCTTGACGTACGGCATCTTCTATCGTTTTGCCTGATGCAACGATTTTCTTCATTTCGCAAGGACCTCCTTACCCTTACCCTTGTCAGATGAACGTACATACAGGAAGTAATTCTGAACGATTGTATAGATGTTGCTGAATACCCAGTACAACGGAAGCGCCGCCGGGAACGACAGCGACATAACGAAGATCAGCACCGGGAAGATGGTCAAAATGATCGACATGCCCGGCATCGGCTGGGTTTGCGTTTTTTGCATCATTTTGGACTGGATGAACGTCGTCGCGGCCGCCAGAATCGGCAGGAACCACCATGGGCTCGGCTGGCCGAGCGGAATGCCGAACAGCTCCTCGGACCGAATGTCCTTGTTCCAATAAATCGCATTGTAAAGTGCGATAAAGACCGGCATCTGAACGATCAGCGGCAAGCAGCCCGCCATCGGGTTGACTTGATGAATCTGATACAGCTTCATCATTTCCTCGTTCGCCTTGGTCGGGTTATCCTTATATTTCTTGCGGATTTCCAATATTTGCGGCTGCAGCTTCTGCATGGCCTTCGAGCTGCGGTACTGCTTGATCGTAAGAGGCAATATGAGCGTCCGTACCACGATCGTCAGCATCAGGATCGCAAGAACGTAAGATCCGTTCGCCCAGCTTGCGAATGTATCCAGCGTAATGGCGAAATAATAAACAACGTTTTTCTCCCAGAAGTTCCCCTCCAGCAAATCGGGGGTATCCATCGTATGGTCGGCGGGGACGCAGCCTGCCAGCAAGCCTGTCAACATGATCAGGCCGATCGCGACAAGCCATTTTCGGTTAATGTTTCGAAACAACATGAAATCTCCTCTCTGAGAGCTAATGCAGCGTTTACGTTCCACCATAGACTATACCATAATTTATGGCACAATGAAACAAGCGTTGCGGCAAGGGACGAACCGCTTCGCCGCTTGCGTTGTAACGCATTCACGCCCGGCCGCCGGCAGGGCTTTTGCAATCTCTTTTATCCTTCAGCAAACCCGCTTTTTTCAACACGTGAACGACGCTCTTTTCCATTTCGGCCATTCTCATGTCGACGGCGGGCTTCCGGACGATCATAATAAAATCGGTTTGGGGGACGATGCGGTCCTCCATCTTGCGGACGATTTCTTTGACCATTCGGCGCATCCGGTTGCGAACGACGGCGTTTCCGATCTTCTTGCTCGCGGATACGCCCATCCGAAACGGATCGGCCTCCTTATGCCTGGACCAATAGACGACGAATTGTCCGTTGGCGAATGACCTCCCGCCCCTGTAGACGCGGCTGAAATCGCCCCGGCTGCGAAGACGTAACTTTCTGCGCACGACTGCTCCACCGTTCCTCTTTTTGATCTTATTAGTATACCCTTTTGTTCACCTATTAAGAAAGAATACGTTTCACCGTATTCCGAGCTTATAGGTCAACGCGAAACGGAAGCTGCGCCTCCAAAAGGATGGCGTCAGCCGTTTACGCTTGATTACACATAAAAAAAAAGACCACCAACGTGGCCTTCATCATTTATGCGCTCAGTACTTTTCTTCCTTTTTTGCGACGAGCCGCCAAAACTTTACGACCGTTCTTTGTGCTCATCCGTTTGCGGAAACCATGCACCTTCGCACGTTTGCTTACATTCGGTTTAAATGTAGGTCTCATGAATACTGCACCTCCCGTACCCTGTCTTCCAAATTCCAAAAGCGAATCCTGTCGCTAAAGTCACTTTTTTTATTAAACCACGCCCGCCCGCAAAAGTCAATCGCCAACCCCGCATCTTCATATTGGTAAAAAGACGCGCCCGCTAAAGGTTGTGCATAACTTCTCAAGAGTGTCCGGAAAGCTCGAAATTAATAACATGTGGACAAGAAAAGACGGCAAAAACAGAACTTTGTCGAAATCTTAACAAGATATAAACAATATCTAGTGGTGTAGATAAGTTTTATACACAAGCTATTGACAATGTGGATAAATTCCGAGAATTCGTTGAAATACAAGGCATCTTTTGCTATGATAGTTATGTTTTCGTTGTGGATTACGCCTTTATCCCCGCTAAATTATTAACACCCTGTGGATAACATTGTGAACAATTTATCCCCCTATTTATAACTCATAACCCAACTTTCCGTCATAATGTGGATGATTTCGTTACAGAGGTTCGGGTTTCGACATATTTCTGGGATTGGATGCCTCCGGGCGAATGAAGATAAGGAGTGACAGTCTGTGGATAGCCATACTTATGATTTATGGCAGCAAGTATTGTCCATCATCCAGACCAAGCTGAGCAAGCCGAGCTTTGACACCTGGTTCAAAGCGACGAAAGCTTCGTTTGTGGATGAGGCCGTGCTTGAAATCACCGCACCGACGACGTTTGCGGCAGAATGGCTGGAAAGCCGCTATACGAAGCTGATCCGGACGACTCTATACGAATATTTGGGCAGGCAAATCGATGTCAAATTTACGATAGAAGACCCGAAGACTGCGGAGCAAAGCGTCGTGCTGCCGCCGAAGCCGCAGCAGACGCCCGTCGTGGTGGACGAGCCGAACGCCAACATGCTTAATCCGAAATATACGTTCGACACGTTCGTTATCGGCGCGAACAACCGGTTCGCCCACGCGGCGTCGCTGGCGGTCGCCGAAGCGCCGGCCAAAGCCTATAATCCGCTGTTTCTATACGGCGGCGTCGGCCTCGGCAAGACGCATTTGATGCATGCGATCGGCCATTATATTATGGATCATAATCCGAATACCCGGGTGCTCTATATATCGTCGGAGAAGTTCACGAACGAGTTCATCAACGCAATCCGGGACAGCCAAGGCGAAAGCTTTCGCACCAAGTACCGCAATATCGACGTGCTGCTCATCGACGACATTCAATTTCTCGCCGGCAAGGAGCAGACGCAGGAGGAATTTTTCCATACCTTCAACGCGCTGCACGAGGAACGGAAGCAAATCGTCATTTCCAGCGACCGGCCGCCCAAAGAAATTCCGACGCTCGAGGATCGGCTGCGCTCCCGCTTCGAATGGGGACTGATCACCGATATCCAGCCGCCGGACCTGGAGACGCGCATCGCAATTCTCCGGAAGAAGGCCAAAGCCGAAAATCTGGACATTCCGAACGAAGCGATGAACTATATCGCCAATCAGATCGATACGAACATCCGGGAGCTGGAAGGCGCGCTCATCCGGGTCGTCGCCTATTCGTCCTTGATTAATGCCGACATTACGTCGCATCTGGCGGCGGAAGCGCTCAAGGACATTATTCCGTCCAACCGGCCGAGAATGATCACGATCGCGGACATTCAAGCCAAGGTAGGCGAATTTTACGGCTTGCGGATCGAGGAATTCAAAGCCCGCAAACGAACGAAAGCCGTTGCGTTTCCGCGGCAAATCGCCATGTATTTGTCGCGCGAGCTGACGGACTACTCGCTGCCCAAGATCGGAGAAGCGTTCGGAGGTCGGGACCATACGACCGTCATCCACGCGCACGAGAAAATTACGGGTCAGCTGAAGGTCGACCAGGAGCTGTACAAGATTGTCCAAAACCTGACCGAAAAAATTAAAAACCAAATGTGAACAACCCGATCATTTCAAACAAGCCTATGCACACGCTATGCACATGTGGATAGGCTTGCTTTATCCCTGTTTCGTTGGTTTATCCACATATTCAGGCTCCCTACTACTGCTTCTACTAGTTTTTATAATAAATAATATCTTCAAAAACATGGAGAAACGGGTGACGATATGAAGTTAACGATATCCAAACACGAACTGAACGAAGCCATACAGCAAGTCGCAAAAGCGGTATCCTCGCGTCCCGCCATTCCGATCCTCGGCGGGATTAAAATAGACGTCAATCATCAATACATTACGTTAACAGCCAGCGATACTGATATATCTATTCAAAGCTTCATCGCAACAGAACAAGAAAATACAATTATCGCTCAGGTGGACAAACCGGGAAGCGTCGTGCTTCCGGCGAAGTTTTTTGTGGAAATCGTCAAGAAGCTGCCTTCGGACCAAGTCAACATTGAGGTCGGCCATTCCTTCCAGACCGTTATCCGCTCAGGATCGACAGAAATCCAAATGATGGGGCTGGATCCGGAGGAGTTTCCGGTATTGCCGAGCATGAGCATCGAGCAGAATCAGGTGCTGCAGCTGCCGGGCGATCTGATCAAAACGATGATTCGCCAAACGGTCATGGCCGCTTCCACCAGCGAGCAGACGCCGATCTTAACCGGCGTATTGTGGAGTTTGCACGACGGCGAATTGAAATTTACGGCAACCGACAGACACCGGATGGCGAGCAGGACGACGAAGGTCGATGCGGAATCGTCGTACAATTTCAGTAACATCGTCATTGCGGCCAAGACGCTGAACGAGCTGTACAAGCTGATTCCGGATCAGAATACGCTTGTGGATATCGTCGTCGCCGACAACCAGGTGCTGTTCAAGGTGGACAATATTTTATTCTACACCCGCATTCTCGACGGCACCTATCCGGATACGTCCAAGATCATTCCGCAAGTGTTCGAAACCGAACTGGTGCTCGATACGAAAAACTTGATGGATGCGATCGACCGCGCTTATTTGATGTCCCGCGAAGAAAAAACGAACATCGTCCGGCTGGCCACGCTGGAGGACGGCGTGATCGAAGTCTCCTCCAGCTCGACCGAATTGGGGCGCGTAACGGAACAGCTCGACTCGGAACGGATGACGGGAGAAGCGCTGCGCATCGCGTTCAACTCCAAATATATGCTCGATGTGTTGAAAGTCATCGACAGCGAAAAGCTGTTCATCGGATTTACCGGAGCTATGAGACCGATAATTATTCGGCCAATGGATCATCCTTACAGCATATACGTCATATTGCCGTATCGAACGACAAGCTAAGCGCGGCGCCGGGTGCCGGGCTGCCACAAAGGAGATTGCGAATGATGAAAGAAATCGCCATTGGAACCGAATATATCGCGTTGGGCCAGTTTCTGAAGCTGGCCGACTGCATTTCGACGGGCGGGCAAGCGAAGTTTTTTTTGCAGGAGAACGGAGTGCGGGTGAACGGCGAGCCGGACAACCGGCGCGGAAGGAAGCTGTATGCGGGAGACCGGGTGGAAGTGGACGGCTGCGGCGAATTTCTCGTTGTGAAATCGTAACGGCGTCGAAGCCGCGTATGGAGGCCTTCGAGCCATCCGCATAGGCACACAACCGGAAGACCGGGAGGAAGGCTTGTGTTTTTAACTGGCATACAATTGCAAAATTACCGCAATTACGGCGCTTTGGAATTGGACACGCCCAATCGGGTGAACGTCTTTTTGGGACCCAATGCGCAAGGTAAAACGAATTTGCTCGAGGCGATCTTCGTCCTCGCGTTGTCGAAGTCGCACCGGACCTCCAAGGACAAGGAGCTGATCGGCTGGAATGCCGAGGCGGCGCGGGTTGCCGGCGCGGCCGACAAGAAATACGGCTCCGTCACGCTTGAGCTGGTCTTTTCTCCGCAAGGAAAGAAAGCGAAGATCAACGGGCTGGAGCAGCGCAAGCTGAGCGATTTTATCGGCACGGTCAACGTTGTTATGTTCGCTCCCGAAGATCTCGAAATCGTCAAGGGGACGCCGGGGATACGCCGCCGGTTTCTCGACATGGAGATCGGACAGGTGCAGCCCGGATATTTGCATACGCTGCAGCAGTACGGCAAAGTGCTGCAGCAGCGCAACAATTATTTGAAAAGCGCCGGTCCGTCCGGGGTGAACGCCAACATGCTGGATGTATGGAATGTTCAGCTTGCGGAGCACGGTGTTAAGATTATGAGAAAAAGGAAACAATTTATACAAAAACTGCAAACGTTCGCGGAATCGATCCATCGCGGCATTACGAACGGCGCGGAGCAGCTGGATATCCAATACCGTCCTTCGTTCGAAAGCGGCGATCCGGAAGATGAAACTGTTTTATTCCAGCAATTTATGATAAAGTTAACACAGACGAAGGATCAGGAAATTCGCAGAGGGGTAACGCTGACGGGACCTCACCGGGACGATCTTGCTTTTTATATCAACGGCAAGGAAGCTCAAATATTCGGCTCCCAGGGTCAGCAGCGCACGACGGCTTTGTCCCTTAAGCTTGCGGAAATTGAACTGATTCATGAGGAGATCGGCGAATATCCGCTGCTGCTGCTGGACGACGTGCTGTCCGAACTGGACGCGAACCGGCAGACCCAGCTGATCGAAACCTTTCAAAGCAAAGTGCAAACCTTTATTACGACTACCGGCCTCGAGAGCGTCAACACCGGCAAGCTCTACGACGCCGGCATCTATAATGTGCGGGAAGGCACTGTCGCAAGGTAAAGCGCGAATAAGAGAGGCGATTTCAAGATGTATATTCATTTGGGCGGCGAAAAAATTATCCGTTCGGCCGAACTGGTGGCCATCTTCGATATTACGATCGAGCAGTCCTCCAAGCTGTCGAAGCAATTTGTCGCGGGAGCGCGCATGCGCAAGGATGTCGAGACGATCGGCGAGGAAGAACCGAAATCGATCGTAGTAACCAAGAAAAAAATATATTATTCGCCTATATCATCCTCCACTTTAAAAAAGAGAGCGCATCATTTCGCAGCGAACGGTTTATGATTGGCAATGAGCAGTTGAGAGGAGCAGTGAACTTACATGTCTTTGGAACAGCATACGTATGACGAAAGTCAGATACAGGTTCTCGAAGGGTTGGAGGCCGTCCGCAAACGTCCGGGGATGTACATCGGCTCCACCAGCGGCAAAGGTCTTCATCATCTGGTCTGGGAAGTCGTCGACAACAGCATTGACGAAGCGCTCGCCGGCTATTGCACGAAGATCGAAGTTATCGTTCATGAGAATAACAGCATCACCGTCATCGACAATGGTCGCGGCATTCCGGTCGGGATGAACGCCAAGCTGCAGAAGTCGACGCTTGAGGTCGTCATGACCGTGCTTCATGCGGGCGGCAAATTCGGCGGAGAAGGCTACAAAGTGTCCGGCGGCCTGCACGGCGTCGGCGTTTCCGTCGTGAACGCGCTGTCCGAGCACGTGAAGGTGCAGGTCAAGCGCGAAGGGAAAATCTTCGAACAGGAATACCGCCGCGGCGTACCGCAATACGATGTTCGCGTTGTCGGCGAAGCTGAGGATACGGGCACTAAGACGACGTTCCAGCCGGATCCGGAAATATTTACGGACACGACCGTTTACGAATATGAAACGCTTCAATCGCGCATTCGCGAGCTTGCGTTCTTAAACAAGGGCATCGAAATCGTGCTGACGGACGAGCGCACGAATGTGACCAATTCGTTCAAATATGACGGAGGCATTATCGAATTCGTCAAATATTTGAACCGCAACCGGGAGCCGCTGCACGAGATGCCGATTTACGTGGAAGGGTCGAAGGACCATATTCAGGTCGAGATTGCACTTCAGTACAACGACAGCTATACCGAAAATATTTATTCATTTGCCAACAATATCAATACGCATGAAGGCGGCACGCACGAATCCGGCTTCAAGAGCGCGCTGACGCGCATCATCAACGATTACGCCCGGAAGTCGGGCATGATCAAGGACAGCAACGCGAACCTGTCGGGCGACGACGTGCGCGAAGGGCTGACGGCGATCATTTCCGTCAAAATTCCGGATCCGCAGTTCGAAGGACAGACGAAGACGAAGCTGGGCAACAGCGAGGTTCGCGGCATCGTGGAATCGTTTTTTGCAGAGAAGCTGCAGGAGTATCTCGACGAGAATCCGAGCATTTCCCGCCGCGTGGTGGAAAAAGGGCTGCAGGCGTCCCGCGCCAGGGAAGCGGCGCGCAAGGCGCGCGAGCTGACCCGCCGCAAGAGCGCGCTGGATGTAGGATCGCTGCCGGGCAAGCTGGCGGATTGTTCCTCCAAGGACGCCTCCATCAGCGAACTGTATATCGTCGAAGGCGATTCCGCGGGCGGTTCCGCCAAGCAGGGCCGTGACCGTCACTTCCAGGCGATCCTGCCGCTGCGGGGCAAAATTTTGAACGTCGAGAAAGCCCGTCTGGACAAAATTCTCGGCAATGCGGAAATTCGGGCCATCATTACCGCGCTGGGCACCGGCATCGGCGACGACTTCGATATCTCGAAGGCGCGTTATCACAAGATCATTATTATGACCGACGCCGACGTCGACGGCGCGCATATCCGCACGCTGCTGCTGACGTTCTTCTACCGCTACATGCGGCAGATCATCGAAGCGGGATACGTCTACATCGCGCAGCCGCCTCTCTTCAAGCTGGAGCGGAACAAGGTGGTTCGTTATGCCTTGACGGAGAAGGAGCGCGACAAGGTGATCGAGGAATTCGGCGAAGGCGCTAAAGTCAACATTCAGCGCTACAAAGGCCTTGGCGAAATGGACGCCACACAGCTGTGGGAGACGACGATGGATCCGGAAAGCCGCTCGATGCTTCAAGTATCGATTCAAGACGCGATGGAAGCCGATACGATCTTCGATACGCTGATGGGGGACAACGTCGAGCCGCGCCGGGATTTTATTCAGAAATACGCCAAATACGCGAATCTCGATATATAGCAAGTACGGCAGCCGTTCACGGGTAACGGCTGCTTTTCCTTACAGCGCTTGTTTTCGCAAGACAGACTATGGAATGAATGGTATAATAAAAGTTGGGGCTGCCGGCAGTACTTATGATATAGAAGGTGCCGGCATGGCAACACTGGTAAGTGACAGCCTTGTTTTTGGAATCGTGCATCGCAAGTTGCGTCTTATCGTTTTGCTTACATTTGAAAGTCATATATTGGCATTTATTTGATACAGCCGGATAGAGAAAGTCAGGGAGGTAAAGCATGGCGGAAGAACAACGAAAATCAATTACGGACCGTGATATCGGCACGGAAATGCGCGATTCCTTTATGGATTACGCGATGAGCATCATCGTCAGCCGCGCCTTGCCGGACGTGCGGGACGGGCTGAAGCCGGTGCATCGGCGCATCCTGTATGCCATGTCCGATCTCGGCATGTCTCCGGACAAGCCGTACAAGAAATCGGCCAGAATCGTAGGGGAAGTAATCGGCAAGTACCATCCGCACGGCGATTCCGCCGTATACGAGTCGATGGTCCGGATGGCGCAAGATTTCTCCATGCGCTACATGCTGGTCGACGGACACGGAAACTTCGGCTCCATCGACGGCGATATGGCCGCAGCCATGCGTTATACGGAAGCCAGGCTTTCCAAGATCGCCATGGAGCTGCTGCGGGACATCAACAAAGAAACGATCGATTTTATACCGAACTACGACGGTGAGGAGCAGGAGCCGGCGGTACTGCCGTCGCGGTTCCCGAACTTGCTCGTCAACGGCGTTACGGGCATTGCCGTAGGCATGGCCACCAATATTCCGCCTCATAACTTGAATGAGGTCATCGACGGAGTTCAGGCGCTGATCCGCAATCCGGAAATTACGCCTTTGGAATTGATGGAGTACGTGAAGGGGCCCGATTTCCCGACGGCTGCGTTCGTCATGGGCCGTCACGGCATCCGCCAGGCGTATTTGACCGGAAGAGGATCGGTCACGATGAGAGCCAGGGCGACGATTGAGGAGATCAACGGCAAAGCCCGGATTCTCGTGCATGAGCTGCCATATCAGGTCATTAAGGCTCGCTTGATCGAGAAAATCGCGGAGCTGGTCCGCGAGAAGAAGATCGACGGCATTACCGACCTGCGGGACGAATCCGACCGCAACGGCATGCGCATCGTCATTGAGCTGCGCCGCGACGTCAATCCGAACGTCGTATTGAACAATTTATATAAGCAAACGCAGCTTCAGGCGAATTTCGGCATCAACATGCTGGCGCTGGTGGACGGCGAACCGAAGACGCTCAATCTGCGCGACATGCTGTATCATTATTTGCAGCATCAGATCATCGTTATTCGCCGCCGTACGGAATTCGATCTGAAGAAAGCTTTGGCACGCGCCCATATTCTGGAAGGTTTGCGTATCGCTCTCGACCATCTGGACGAAGTGATCGCGCTGATCCGCGCATCGCAGACGGCGGACGAAGCCCGCGACGGGCTGATTTCCAGATTTGCGCTTACGTACGAGCAGGCGCAAGCGATTCTGGATATGCGCTTGCAGCGTCTGACCGGCCTGGAACGCGACAAGATTGAAGCCGAATATGCGGAGCTTCAATCGAAGATCGCCGAATATAGAGCCATTTTGGCCGACGAGCAGCTGGTGCTCGATATTATCAGCACGGAGCTGGAAGAAATCAGAGACCGCTTCGGCGACGAACGCCGCACCGAAATTACGGCCAGCGACGAAGAAATATTGGATGAGGATTTGATTCCGCGCGAGGACGTGATCATTTCCATCACCCATACCGGTTATATCAAGCGCCTGCCCGTCACGACCTACCGCAGCCAGAAGCGCGGCGGCAAAGGCGTCGTCGGCATGGATACGAAGGAAAATGACTTCGTGGAACATTTGTTCGTATCCAATACGCATCATTACTTGCTGTTCTTTACGAACAAAGGTAAGGTATACCGGCTGAAAGCCTATGAGATTCCGGATCTGAGCCGGACCGCGCGCGGAACGCCGATCATCAACCTGATCCAAATCGAGCAAGGCGAAACGATCAATGCGGTTATTCCGGTGAAGGAATTCGACGCCGAGCATTATTTGTTCTTTGCGACAAGGCAAGGCGTTGTGAAGAAGACGCCTTTGGACGATTATGCCAATATCCGCAAGGTTGGCCTCATCGCGATTTCGCTTCGCGAGGACGACGATCTGATCGGCGTGAAGCTGACCGACGGCAATCAGGAAATCATTATGGGCACCGCTCACGGCATGTCCATCCGCTTTCCGGAAGGAGACGTACGTTCCATGGGACGTTCGGCAACCGGCGTGAAGGGGATCGGTCTGGATGACGGAGACACGGTCATTGACATGGACGTCGTCATTCCGGACAAGGACGTGCTGATCGTCACTTCGAAAGGGTACGGGAAGCGTACGCCGGTAAGCGAATACCGGATACAAGGACGCGGCGGCAAAGGTATCAAGACATTGAACGTGACCGAAAAGAACGGTCCGGTCGTCTCGCTTAAGGTCGTTGAGAACGATGAAGACCTGATGATCATGACCGCGCTTGGAACGCTTATCCGCACAAGCATGGATGGCATTTCGTCCATGGGAAGAAATACGCAAGGCGTCAGACTGATTCATACCCGCGACGACGATACGGTGGCTACCGTCACGCGCGTCGCTCGCAGCGAAGAGGGCGAATCCGGCAATGATGAAGACGAACAGCATGATGAGATTATGGATTCCGATACGGAGCAGCAATGATTTCGGCTTAGCCGGCAATCATGCGTAAGGGGAGAGGACGCACATGGGAACTGTAACTGTAGCGAATCTTAAACCAGGTGATAAGCTTGGGGACAATGTCCTCACCCCGCTGGGCAATATCTTGATGCATAAGGGAAAAGTGATTACGGAAAGAGATAAGGACATTCTTCGCGCTTTTCTCGTGACCAGCGTCAACGTCGAGAACGGCTTCAGCGAAATCAAATCTGCGGAGGAGCAAGGGGATGGCGCGATTCCAGCCTCCGCAGCGGAAGCGCCTCTGCCCTCTATTCATCAGGAATACAACAAGATGGTGGAAGTGCTCAGAACCATTTTCAATTCCCATGTGACCGGTCAAGGCTTGCCGATGATGGATATTCGGAGCCAGCTGGAATCGCTTCTGCATCATATCGAAAGCTACAAAATATTGACGTTTGTCCCGAATCCGTTCATCGAGCGGGATTATATCCTTCATAACAGCGTGCTTTCGGCAATGACGTCGTATCTAATCGCGCAATGGGTCGGTCTGGCCAAGAAAGACTGGATGCAAGTCGCTTTGGCCGGCCTGCTGAAGGATATCGGGACGATTCGGGTTGACCGATCCATTCTGCTCAAGCCGGATGCTCTTAATCCGGTCGAAAAGGAAGAAATGAAGAAGCATACGGTATACGGGTACCAGCTGCTCAAGAATGCGGCCGCTTTGAACGAGGGCGTGAAGCTGTCGGCGCTGCAGCATCATGAGAAGGTGGACGGTTCGGGGTATCCGCTCGGCATCGATTCCTCGCAAATTCACCCGTACGCCAAGATCGTCGGCATCGCAGATATTTTTCATGCCATGACGTTGGACAAAGCTTACCGAAAAAAGGCTTCGCCTTACCTCGTTCTGGAGCAGATCCAGAGCGACGCTTTCGGAAAGCTCGATCCGGCGTACGTTCGCATCTTCGTGGACAAGGTGACCCGGTTCCATCATGGAACGGTCGTACGGCTAAGCGACAACCGGATCGGGGAAATCGTCTTTTCCGACCAGACGCATCCGACGAGGCCTTGGGTTTCGGTCGACGGTCAAATTATTAACCTGACGATCGATCGCCATTTGCATATTACGGAAGTCGTCCGGAAACAGGCATAATTTATAATGGTGTAATTCAGCGGGCTGACCCGCAGTCTTTGGCGATATCGTCACAGGCTGCTCGGGAAGTCCGCTTTTTTTTGTCCCATGGCTCGATCGTTGTAACAAAATTGGATTTCTTGCGACTAATAAGGTGAAGGGGGGCGGAAAGTGAGGCCGATCGAAGAACTGTATCATTTGCATAAGCAGGACGTATACCGGTATTTGCTTTCGTTGACCCGCGATCCGTCCCTTTCCGAAGATTTGCTGTCCGAGACGTTTATTAGCGCCATACGCGGCATCGACGGGTTTAAAGGCCGTTCTTCCTTAAAGACATGGCTGTATTCGATTGCAAGGCGTAAATGGATGGACGAATTAAGAAAGAAGCGGAGCACGGTATCGTATTCCGAATTGCTGGACGAATATGCCGGGGGGAGCTTGGAGCAAGCGGTCATAACGGAAGAGCTGCGCCGCCGAATCGAAGCTTTGATCGACAGCAAGGAGGAACGAATCCGCAAGGTCGTCCGCATGAGAATCGAAGGGTACAGTTATGAGGAAATTGCGGAGACTCTTCATCTATCGGGAAGCTCTGCACGGGTAATCGAATTCCGGTTCAAACAATGGCTGAAGCAGAAGCTGCAAGAGGAGGGACTGCTATGAAGGTAACGCCCGATGTCATTCGGGATCTGATTCCGCTCGTCAAGGACGGGGTGGCCAGCGAGGACAGCGTTCGGCTCGTTGAAGCCTATATGGAACAGGATGACCAATTAAAAACCGAATACCATCTCGATCCGGCCGCATCGGCCGATCAGCCCCAACCGAACGACATTCGTCTCATGAAGGCGATTCGCCGAAGCGTCATGGTTACTCAAGCGGCGATTCTGTTGATCGGCACGGCCATCGGCATTGCGATGACCAATTCCTTCGGCATGTTTTACAATTTGCTGCTGATGCCGTTCATCGGCGCGGTGACCGTATTCACTTTCAAAAGCGTCCATAAGCTGTATGCGCCGCTTGTCGTTTTTGCCGCCTCCTATATATGGCAAATGGCCGGGAGCTTGCGGCAAGGTTTGTCATTGTCGCTTTCGGCGCAGGCTCCTCTGCTGTATAGCTTGATTTATGCAGGATTGGTCATGATCGGGATGATCATCGGTTTTTTGTTAAAGTTCGCATTTGGAAAGGAGAAGCGGGAACATGGGGAAGATAAAGAGAAAGCATAAAAAGTGGCTGAAAATCGCGGCCGGGACGTTGGCTTTTATATTGATCGGGATCGTGCTGACGGCGGCGAACGCTTTTGTCGGGAACCCGGTATCGGCGGCTTTGGCCAACAAAGCGGTTCAAACGCATCTCGATCAGACCTATGCCGGCATGGATTTGTATCTGGAGCGCAAAGCCCGCTATAACTTTAAGGACGGCTCTTATACCGCGATAGCCGCGTCCAAAAGCAGCAACGATACAAAGTTTTATATTGCGGTAAGGAAAGGCGAAATATTGTGGGATGAATATGAATTTGCGGTATTGAGCAAGCAAACGACGATCGACCGCCTGTCCAGGGAATATTCCGAAATCGTCCGGCAGCTGATTGCAAGGGAAGCGGGCGGAGACTGGGGAGAAGTCCGCGTCATGTACGACGATAATTATAACCGCCAATATGATGAATATTTAGAGCTGGATATGCCGTTCGACAAATCGCTGCCGATCCCGGCCAATTTGAGCATGGGCTTGCATGCGGATCAGATGGATGCTGCTTTCATTGGAAAATCGTTAACGAAAGTACATGATCTATTGGTGGAGCGGGGATATGCGATGGAACATTATAATATATACGGAGAAAATGATACCCATCTGATCTCGATCAACGGGGTGAAGCCGGAACATATTATAAGCGGGCAGCTCGTTCAAAAGATTGAAAAGGCTCTGGAGCTTGGGGAATATGAAGGAATAAGCGCCTTTATGAAGGGCGGTGAAAAATAAATTAAAAAAAGTGTTGCAATCAGATAGGCACCTGTGATATATTATAAAAGTCGCCGCTGAGACATGGGCGATAACGAAGATTTTAACATTGCTAAAGCAAGTGTTAGAACTTCATGAAAGAAAAGATTGTTCTTTGAAAACTGAACAACGAGCG
>Ga0065721_10005468_pt1 | contig 20827 bp, 15 predicted proteins | sample Mesricmetagenome_FD_59108 | JGI IMG/M metagenome (GOLD analysis project Ga0065721, IMG submission 59108) | Mesophilic microbial community from rice straw/compost enrichment Sample: eDNA_1 v2 (version 2) | ecosystem: Engineered > Solid waste > Grass > Composting > Bioreactor | place: USA: Davis... | reverse complement strand
TGATGGTATCGCCCACGGGCGCGCCGTGAATGTCTTTGATACCGGCAACGACGAAACCTACCTCACCCGCTTTCAATTCTTTCAACTGGGTCAGTTTGGGGCTGAACACTCCCACACCGTCAACAATCTGCACCTTGCCGATCGACTTAGTGATGATCTTGTCTTTGAGACGCAGCGTGCCCTGCATAACCCGCACCAGCGACACAACGCCGAGGTAATTGTCAAACCAGGAGTCGATGATCAGCGCCTGCAAGGGGGCATCCACATCACCCACTGGCGGCGGTACCAGACGGACCAGCTCCTCCAGTACGTCTTCCATCCCCATGCCGGACTTGGCGCTGCAGCGCACCGCCTCGGAGGCGTCAATACCAATAATGTCTTCGATTTCCTGAGCGACCCGCTCCGGTTCTGCCTGGGGCAGGTCCATCTTGTTGAGAACCGGAATAACCTCCAGTCCCTGTTCGATGGCGGTGTAACAGTTGGCTACCGACTGAGCCTCAACACCCTGGGCCGCGTCCACCACCAGCAATGCCCCTTCGCAGGCCGCCAGGGAACGGGATACTTCATAGGTGAAGTCCACGTGGCCGGGCGTATCAATGAAGTTCAACTGGTAGGTTTTACCATCGCGGGCCTTGTAGTGCAGGGTCACGCTGTGCGCTTTGATGGTGATGCCGCGCTCGCGCTCCAGGTCCATCGAATCCAGAACCTGGGCCGCCATCTCACGGTCACTGAGACCGCCGCATAATTGAATAAAGCGGTCTGCAATGGTGGATTTGCCGTGGTCGATGTGGGCGATGATGGAAAAATTTCGAATATGGCTGAGGTCGGTCACTGGATATCGAGTACTTATATAGATGACGAAGAAATATGTGACAGGACGGGTGCCTGCCGGGAAAGGCGGCAGTTTAGCTTATTTGCCTGCGGCATGCTACGCGGCCGAAAGTGGTTGTCATGACTGCATCGCCACCCTTCCGGCTCCCCAAAAAACAACTCCCGGNTGGACCGGGAGTTGCCGTNAGACAGCGCAGTGAATTAACGCAGNGTAATGGTATGGAAAACCGGGCGGCCGTTACGCAGGAAGCGGATCGCCTGGGGTGTACGCTTCTCCAGCGTCGCCAGGATATCGTGGTAGCTTTCTACCGAGCCAACTTCATTAAAGCCCAGCTGATCGATGATATCGCCGACCATCAAGCCCGCCTGGGCAGCAGGACTGTTGGGTTCTACGTAGCGAACAATTACACCTCCGGCACTGGTCTGGCCGGGCGTATCCGGAACATCTTCTACCACCAGGCCAAGTGCATCCGCTTCGGTCGACGGTTTCTTGCCAGGCAGTGAGGGCGCGGCTGCCTGCATCTTAGGTTCCGGCAAAACACCGATGGTGACCCGGATGGTCTGTTCCTTGCCCTTACGGATAACCACCACCGGCACTTTCGTATTCGGCGATGTGCGGCCCACCAGATAAGGCAGATCCGCCTGAGTATTCACATTGCGGCCGTTGAACTTGATGATCAGGTCCCCCGCCTTGATGCCGGCCTTCGCTGCTGGCCCATCGGGCTCCACGTCGGCAACCAGAGCGCCGGTAGGTTTATCCAATCCCAGAGAGCTCGCCAGATCTCGGTTAACCTCCTGGATAGCTACCCCCAGCCAGCCGCGATCTACCCGGCCTTTGTCTTTTAACTGCTGTACCACTTCTTCCGCCACGCTTGACGGAATGGCAAAGGAAAGGCCGATGGAGCCGCCCGACCGGGTATAAATCTGGGAGTTGATACCGACCACCTCGCCCTTCAGATTGAACAGCGGACCGCCGGAGTTGCCCGGATTGATCGCCACATCTGTCTGGATGAAGGGAACGTAGCTGCTTTCATTACGGGCGGAGATATTACGGCCGGTGGCACTGACGATACCCGCGCTGGCCGAATAGTCGAGGCCGAAAGGCGAGCCTATCGCCACGACCCACTCACCTACTTTCAGGCTGTCGGGCTTGGCAAATTTCAATTTGGGCAGACCTTTGGCATCAATCTTCAGCAACGCCAGATCAGAACGCTGATCACTGCCCACCAGCTCAGCTTTGAATTCGCGCTGATCAATCATGCGCACCGTAATTTCATGAGCGGCATCCACGACGTGATGATTGGTCAGTACATAGCCGTCTTCTGAAATAATGAAACCCGACCCCATGGAACCGTAATCCCGCTCGGGCACGTTATGACGCTCGAAAAGCTCACGGAAGATATCGGGGATGTCCTGAGGGAAGGGATAATTCTGTTGCGGCGGAACACGCAACTGATCGCGGGAGTTCGCCCGCACCAGCGTAGTGATCTTCACCACTGCCGGCGAATTCTTTTCGATCAACTCGGTAAATTCCGGCAGGTTTGCCGCATAGGCCCGCACGGCGAACAACTGTAAGACAATTACTATAAGGCCCAGAAATTTGCTGCCTGGTCTTAACATGCATCACACCTCGATCTCACCTGAAAAAGGGTTTTATTACTCATGACCATAAAAATAAGGTCAAGGGAACGCTGAATCTTATAGAAGAATTAGCCGACAGGCGTCAGACCAACCTGCATCAGATTAATTCCCGGTTGGTGAGGATCAGCGTTCGAGGCGGATGGTGACCCGGCGATTTTTGAGGCGGCCCTGGGCCGTAGCGTTGCTGGCGATAGGATAGCGTTCACCATGCCAGCGGGTGATGATTCTGTCACTGTCCACTCCGGCCCGCTCGAGATAGGCGGCAATATACTGGGAGCGAGATTTGGATACTTCGATATTTCGCGGCCGGGGCCCAATACTGTCCGTATGACCGTCGATCAGTACTCGCTTGATCTCCGGATCTTCTCTGACGTAGGTTGCAATCCAATCCAGCTTGCGTCGTTCATCCATCGCCAGCTGATCCGAGGCGCTGTCAAAATAGACGGTGGTCCGCGAGACATCCGCGTAACTTACCGGCAACAGCTGCTTGAGGCAGTCCTGATACCTGGACAAAGCGCTGCGAAGCTTAAGTGGCTCGACGACCACCCGTGTCGGATTTAATAGATCATCACGTGACTGCTGCGTAACGATCACGCGCAGCCCCTTGAGCAGCCCTGCCTGCAAGGTATCAACCAGAGCGGTGTCCACTCGCACAGGAACCGGTTCAGGGAGAATTTTTGTCTTCACCAGCGGCCGCGGAAGAGTGCCGGGCTGCTGCCAGGACGTCCGATCCAGCCCGATCGTCGCCTCCCCGTCGCGCATCAGAATCTGTTTCTGCTGCAGGTAAAAAGCTTCCGGCTCCCCCGCCCGACGGATAAAAGCAGCCTCACCAAAACCAGTGACCGGTTGTGACAGTTTGCATTCGAAGACCGACTGCTCAACTTCCCAGTCCACGTCCGACAGCATGGTGTTGAAGGTCGCCGCCTGAGCAGCCGGAAATCCCATAAGCCAGCCAGCCAGGATGAGCCCCCCAACCCGGAGCAGCCGGAGCGGATCAACAACAGTGACAGGTGGAGATACGGGAAAGCGAACCAAACTCATTGTCAATAATCTGCCAGCCGGGCTTCAGTCATAAGTGTGTAAGGACACTATCGGCCGGATTGCCCCTGGCTTTAGCCCGTATCCGTCAAATCGGCTGCGCTTTATTGGCAAGTTTGATAGCATGCGGCCTCGCCCTGTATGTGCTTCTGAGATACAACGCCTTATGACTGACCGTATTACGCTCACCCGCCCGGATGACTGGCATATTCATTTACGCGATGGCGATGCACTGCAACGTACCGTCGCTGATGCCGCACGCTATTTCGGCCGCGCTATTGCCATGCCGAACCTGGTTCCTCCGGTTACTGACACGCAGCAGGCACTGGCTTACAAAGAGCGCATCCTGGCGGCGCGCCCGGCCGGCAGCAGCTTTGAGCCGCTGATGGTACTGTACCTGACCGACAACACTGAGCCTCAGGAAATCTTTCGCGCTAAAGCTGCGGGTATTCACGCCTGTAAGCTGTATCCCGCTGGAGCAACAACCAACTCGGCCTCGGGCGTTACCGACCTGAAGAAAGTGTATCCGGTGCTGGAAGCCATGCAGGAGACCGGCATGCTGTTTCTGCTGCACGGCGAAGTTACTGACAGCGCTATCGATATCTTTGATCGCGAAAAAACCTTCATCGACCGCACCCTGACCCAACTGGTCGACCACTTCCCCGCCCTGCGGATGGTGCTGGAACACATTACTACCAGCGAAGCGGCCGCTTTTGTCAGCGAAGCCCCGGCCAACGTCGGAGCCACGATCACAGCACACCACCTGCTTTACAACCGCAACCATATGCTGGCGGGTGGCATCCGGCCCCACTACTACTGCCTGCCGATCCTTAAGCGCAACACCCACCAACAGGCGCTGATCGAAGCCGCCACCAGCGGCAATCCCAAGTTCTTCCTGGGGACCGATTCGGCACCCCATGCTCATAACCGGAAAGAGGCTGCCTGTGGTTGCGCTGGCAGCTACACTGCCAATGCCGCCCTTGAACTCTATGCCGAAGCCTTCGAGGACGCTGGCGCGCTGGACAAGCTCGAAGGCTTTGCCAGCCACTTCGGGCCGGACTTTTATCAATTACCACGCAATACCGACACCATTACACTGGTCAAGCAATCCTGGCAGGTACCTGACAGTCTGACTCTGGGCGACCAATCACTGATCCCGCTGCGCGCCGGGGAAACCCTGCGCTGGCAAGTACAGAACTAAGGCTGCCCGTGAACCCACCTGATAACCCCAGAGATCCCAAATCGTTGATTGCTCAGCGTTTTCGGGGCTTTCTTCCGGTCATCGTCGACGTTGAGACGGGCGGTTTCAACGCGCGCACTGACGCCCTGCTGGAGATCGCTGCNGTCACCGTAAGAATGGATGAGGAAGGCATCCTNCATCGCCACGAAACCTTTTCGTTNCATGTCGACCCGTTTGAAGGGGCNAACATTGAACAGGCCGCCCTGGATTTCACCGGCATTGATCTCGACAGCCCTGACCGCATGGCCGAACCCGAGCTGATGGTGATGACAGACCTGTTTCAGGCAATCCGCCGGGCAGTAAAGGAGAATGGCTGCACCCGCGCTGTTATGGTGGGCCACAATGCCCACTTCGACCTGGGCTTCGTCAATGCGGCAGTGGAGCGCTGCGACATCAAACGCAATCCCTTCCACCCGTTTTCCTGCTTCGATACGGCTACCCTGGCCGGCCTGGCCTTTGGCCAGACGGTGCTGGCCAAGGCGTGCCGCACTGCAAACATAGAATTCAGCAATAGCTCAGCCCATTCCGCGGCTTATGACGCAGAGAAAACTGCTGACCTCTTCTGCTACATCGTAAACCGGTGGAAGGAGCTGGGCGGCTGGGTTCCGCTGATGGTGGAAGACGGCGATGAGGAGACAGAATAATCAGGGGCTCTCCCTGATTATTGCCCCTCCACTGTAATGGATGGAATCCGGCCCGCCGGCAGTGACTGTTTCTCGGCAGGTGCAATGACCTCTGCAACACCTTTAGCGACCAGCTTGCCCTCCTGATTGTGAGCTTCACAATCCAGCACCACCAACCGCATCCGCTCCTTGATCTCGCTGACAGTCAGCGTTACCGTCACCGTATCGCCCAGCTTAACTGGATGTTTGAAATTCAGGCTCTGACTGCGATAGACCGACCCTGGCCCGGGCAGCCGGGTGGCGATGGCGGCCGACACCAGCGCACCGGTCCACATACCATGACCAATGGGCTCCCCAAAAGCCGTGGTTGCCGCGTACTCAGCGTCCAGATGGATGGGGTTAACATCCCCGGAACAGCGGGCAAACAGCACCACATCTTCATAAGTCAGGGTTTTACTGTAGGTGGCGGTGACACCGGGATTCAGCTCGGCGAGCGTATAATTTTCCAGCAGATTCATTGCTGTGCAGACTCCTTAACAGAATTTTCGTGCAGTTTAATCCATATCCTCGCAACGCCCTACTTTTGCCCTGTAAAAAAATGGCAGTGATTGCTATGCTAGGGCAAATTTAGAAATAACAACCGCCCGTATCGGGTACAAGCAGGAGCCATTATGTCCACGCAACAAAAGCTTTTCGTCGTTGTTGACCCAACCGCAGAGACTCACATTGCACTCGAGCGCGCCGTTATTATTTCCCAGCTGCATGCGGTAAAGCCCTTTGTTTATGTTTTCGTCGCTGTTGATCCTGATGCAGTTGATACCCGCTCCAGCAATGACCTGGTCTTCCGTGATCAGAAGTGGTTTGACGAGACCATCAAGAAGCCGCTGAGTGAAGCCGGAATTGAATATCTGATTCAGGTGTCCTGGTCGAGTGAATGGCAGAAATCCATCATGGACTCGGCCAGACGTGCTGACGCCACTGTGATCTATCTGCCAGTGCACGCCAAGACCAACAATCGTCGCTTCAGCTTTACCGAATCAAAATGGGAGCTGCTGAAAGGCGCATACTGCCCCGTTGTGTTGATTCGCCCAGGCGCCGGCGCTCAACGTAAGGTTATCCTTGCTGCAGTCAACTTCCAGGCCCAGCGCGATGTTCAGCGCGAACTCAACAAGATGATCGTGGAGCAGGCCAAATACTTCGCCGATATGTACGGCGCTACCGTGCATGTTGTGAATGGCTATCTCGACTCCATGAACTACCCGGACCGTGGCCGTTTGGTCCATGAAACCGGTATTCCGTCTGATCGTATCCACGTCAGAAATGGTTATACCTCTGAGGTAGTTTCCGAGGTTGCGGAAGAAATCAACGCGGACCTGGTAGTCATGGGAACTCTGGGCCAGAACGGCATGACCACCACACGTCGCGGTAACACGGCCGAACGTCTGATTGCTGCACTGGATACCGATGTGATGGTCATTAATCACGAATAATCTTTTGACCATTGTAAAAAAGCCGGGCTCGTCAGAGACCCGGCTTTTTTATTTACCTCAAAAAATTCTATCGGAGATATTGCTCCAGCGGAGACCCTCGCCCGGACAGTGTATCCAGCTCAGTGCGCAGGGATTTCAGCCAATAACTAAATGCACGTCGGATTAATACATCCGTCGCCACGCGATTATTGTTCATCAGCATCTGGCCCAGATCACGACTTTGTGTGACGCTGCCTATCAGGCTGTGGGACACTGAATCGTAGAGTTCCATGGCGATGGTTATCGTACCAGCGCCCTCCTTGTACATGGCAAGGGTAGGATCGTCTCCCGGAGCAGATTTCCCCGCAACAATCTGGACAATCCGTGACTTCAGCACCAGCACATCATCGGCCGGGGTGATCGCTGTGGTGTAGGTGCCGTCTGCGATGAGATTGCTCACCACAGCGTGGGTATATTCGCTTCGCATGAAGTTCTTGTCCTGCTCCGTCAGCACCCAGGGATCGGAGCCACCCCGCTCAGCCGGTACTGTTATATGGACATCCTTGAAGCCGAGCTCCGCCACAATGAGACGACGATATCCGGCAAAGTCTATTCCGGGAGCAACAAAGGTTCCTTCGATAATCTGAGGGCCTGAGGTCTCTGTTGCAGCTGCAGCGGTTGTCTCCTGTTTAACATCTTCAGTATTTTCGGATACGGCCGTGCAGCCAATCAGCGCACATACACTCAACGGAATCAGCGTTTTCCAGAGAATTTTTATTAGCGGTTGCATAACGCCCTCGTTTTGTGATCGGGATGGGGAAGGATTATCCGCTACCCCCCTTCGGGTTACAACGTGCAGGCAAGCCCGTTCCCGCCAATGTCCAGACAATAAAAACGCCAGCAAGCTGGCGTTTGACGTGATGCGAACTTTCGGGTTTCACATCCTTGTTTGTGCATCAACGGCATCCTTGCCGTGAACCCACAGTAATAGCGCTGATTAACCTACAAATACCCGCGCGTTGCGGAACAGGCGCATCCAGGCTCCATCTTCCTGCCAGTCGTCGGGGCGCCAGGAGTTGGTGACCGCACGGAATACCCGCTCCGGGTGCGGCATCAGGATGGTCGCGCGTCCGTCACGGCTGGTGACACTGGTAATACCCAGCGGAGAACCGTTGGGGTTGGATGGATAGTATTCTGTGGTGTTCAAATTGTTATCGATGAAGCGCATGGCCACGGTGCCGCTCTGGTCGCAGGCCTGCAACGCAGCTTCACTGGCAAACTCCGCACGTCCTTCCCCATGAGCGACTGCCACCGGCAAATGAGAACCGGCCATACCCTGGAACAGGACGGACGGCGACTCCTGGATTTTTACCAGGCTGAATCGCGCTTCGAACTGTTCTGAAAGGTTGCGCACAAAACGCGGCCAGTGCTCGGCGCCCGGAATCAGATTCTTCAAGTTGGACATCATCTGACAGCCGTTACACACACCGAGGGAGAATGTGTCGTTGCGATGGAAAAACTGCTGGAATTGATCGCGTACCCGATTGCTGAACAGGATGGTTTTTGCCCAGCCTTCACCAGCACCGAGAACATCCCCGTAAGAGAAACCACCACAGGCGACCACACCCTTAAACCCGTCCAGCCCGACGCGGCCGGACAGNATATCGCTCATNTGTACATCCACAGCATCGAAGCCGGCGCGGGTGAATGCTGCAGCCATCTCCATCTGCCCATTNACACCCTGCTCACGCAGGATTGCAACGGCCGGTCGAACACCCGTGTTGATATAAGGTGCCGCAACATCATCCTGGGGATCGTAAGTCAGGGACACACTCAACCCCGGATCATTACACAACAGCTGCTCGAACTCCTGCTTTGCGCAGTCGGGGTTGTCGCGCAGCGACTGGATACGATAACTGGTTTCGGCCCACAGGCTCTGCAATATCACACGGGACTGGTCGAAGATCATCGTGCCGCTCTGTTCGATGTGCAGCCAGTCCTCTTCATTCGGCTGGCCAATGACCTGTACCTTCAAGCCTGCGCCGGCAAACCGGGCGATTACAGCGGCCGATTTTTCACGACTGACCTGCAGCACAGCACCCGGCTCCTCGTTGAACAATACCGCCAGCGCATCGTCGCCCAGGCCACTGATATTGATGTCGAGGCCGCAGTGACCAGCAAATGCCATCTCCGCCAGTGTTACAAACAGGCCACCGTCACTGCGGTCGTGATAGGCAAGGAGATCATCAGCCGCGAGGCAGTCCTGCATCGCCTCAAAGAAGGCTTTCAATTGCGCAGCGTCATCAAGGTCCGCCGGGCGGTCGCCGAGCTGATTGTAAACCTGAGCCAGAATCGAACCACCAAGGCGGTTTTTACCGTTGCCCAGATCCACCAGCAGCAGATCGGTCGCACCTTTATCGGTACGCAGCTGGGGCGTCAGTGTTTTGCGCACATCCACAACCGGGGCAAACGCAGAAATAATCAGCGACAGGGGCGCGGTCACCGCCTTTTCAACACCGTTTTCCTGCCACGCCGTACGCATGGACATGGAGTCTTTTCCGACGGGGATAGTAATACCCAATGCCGGACACAGCTCCATACCCACTGCTTCCACAGTACGGTACAGCTTTTCATCCTCGCCCTTATGACCAGCGGCACACATCCAGTTAGCGGACAATTTGATGTCAGAGAGTTTTTCAATGCGGGTAGCCGCGATATTGGTGATGGCCTCAGCAATCGCCATGCGTCCAGAGGCCGGGGCATCAAGCAGTGCTACCGGCGTGCGCTCTCCCATGGCCATGGCTTCACCGAGATAACTGTCGTAGCTGACCGTCGTCACAGCGCAGTCGGCCACCGGTACCTGCCAGGGGCCAACCATCTGATCCCGGACAACCATACCGGTTACTGAACGGTCGCCGATGGTGATCAGGAAGCTCTTGGCAGCCACGGCCGGATGCTTTAGAACCCGCTCAGCAGCGTCATTGATATTGATGTCACCCGTATGGAAGCTGTGGGTAGCAGCCTGATAACGCTCCGCAGCACGGTGCATCTTGGGCGGCTTGCCAAACAGGACCGACATCGGCAGATCCACCGGTTTGGCATCAAAGTGTTTGTCATTGACCAGCAGGTGTTTCTCGCTGGTTGCCTCACCGACTACGGCGTAAGGACAACGCTCGCGCTGACAGATAGCTTCAAAGCGCGGCAGATCTTCCGGACGGATCGCCAGCACATACCGTTCCTGAGATTCGTTACACCAGATGGCCAGAGGACTCATGCCCGGCTCATCGTTGGGTACATTGCGCAGCTCAAACTTGCCACCGCAACCGCCATCTTTTACCAGCTCCGGGAAGGCATTGGATAAACCGCCTGCGCCCACGTCGTGGATGAATGCAATCGGATTCTGCTCGCCCTGCTGCCAGCAGCTGTCGATGACTTCCTGACAGCGGCGCTCCATCTCCGGGTTCTGACGCTGAACAGAGGCGAAGTCCAGATCTTCCGACGAGGTACCGGAAGCCATTGAGGAGGCTGCACCACCACCGAGGCCGATCAACATGGCCGGTCCACCCAGCACAACCAGCTTTGCGCCTGCTGCGAATGGCGGTTTTTCTACGTGTTCTTCTTTGATATTGCCGTAGCCACCCGCAAGCATGATGGGTTTGTGGTAACCGCGACGCTCACCGTCGAAGGTTTCCTCAAAGGTACGGAAATACCCGCAGATATTGGGTCGGCCGAATTCGTTATTGAAAGCTGCACCGCCCAAAGGACCGTCAATCATGATATCTAACGCACCGACGATACGTCCGGGCTTACCGTATGGTTGCTCCCACGGTTGAGTGAAGTCAGGAATCTGCAGGTTGGAAACAGTGAACCCGGTGAGCCCTACTTTAGGCTTGGAACCACGCCCCACAGCGCCCTCGTCGCGGATCTCGCCACCGGCACCGGTACCGGCGCCCGGGAAAGGTGCAATAGCTGTTGGATGGTTGTGGGTTTCCACCTTCATTAATAGATGGATCGGTTCCTGATGATATGCATAGGTTTTGCTGGCTGGATCAGGATAAAAGCGACCAGCTTCTGCTCCCACAACAACAGCAGCGTTGTCGGCATAGGCGGACAGCACATTGTCGCCACCGACCTCGTAGGTGTTCTTGATCATCTTGAACAGACTGCGCGACTGGTCAACACCGTCGATGGTCCAGCTGGCGTTGAAGATCTTGTGGCGGCAATGTTCTGAGTTCGCCTGCGCGAACATCATCAATTCCACGTCGATGGGATTGCGGCCAAGGGCCTGGAAGCTTTCCACCAGATAATCNATTTCGTCGTCGGCCAGCGCCAGCCCNAGAGAGGTATTGGCCTCTACCAGCGCCGCGCGGCCACCACCCAGAATATCCACACNCGTCTGTGNCGCCGGCTCCTGTTTAATAAAGAGGCGCTCCGCGGCTTCAAGTGAGTCGAATACTGTTTCTACCATTCGGTCATGCAGCTGCGCTGCGATGAGCGCTTTATCAGCTTCGGCAATGCTGCCAGTCACGTAATAGGCGATACCCCGTTCTATCCGGCGGACGGCACTGAGTCCCGTGTTCCGCGCGATATCAGTGGCCTTGGACGCCCAGGGAGAGATAGTGCCGGGACGCGGTACCGCGAGGAACAGGTGTCCCTCATGGCTTACATCGCCTTCGACTTTGGGGCCATAGGTCAACAACTGCCGGAGGATTGAATGCTGCTCATCACTCAACGGATCAGCGAGGTCAGCAAAATGAACGTATTCCGTTGTGATGCCCGCCACTGCGGGAACCTGTTGTTGCAGCGAGGCCAGAAGTTTTTGAGTGCGAAAGGTAGAAAGAGCGGGGGCGCCACGCAGAATCAGCATAGGGGAACAAGCCTCAAGCATCGGGGGGTGTTAAAAGAGGGCGCAATTGTACTTGATCCTCTACCGGTTAACATCCTTTGTTGTTGCTGCCTGTCCCTCCGCTAGTGGTTGTATGGCCGGTTTTACACAGCCAGTAGTGGTTTTTTACGTTTTAAAACAATTTTTCATGGAATTTTTTTGATATCTCGACGAGCGGAATGTGCCCGCCGAACCCTTGAGGAGCCTGGGTTCCGCCTCTGAAAACGCAAAAAACACGATAGTCGACTACACTATTTTTAAGACAAAAACAAGCTAGCGGCACACGTTAAGAGACATTAATATCGCGCAAATTTTGCACGGGTCAGGAATGGATTAGATTCGGCATCCGTAAATCCGGAGACACCGTATATGGAGATAGGCAGACGCAAAGCCGCCCAGCGAATGATTTCCAGCCTCTTCAGCGGACTGGCCATCATCGCAATTTCCCTGATGCTGGAACGCAGTTACCAGCCTGACACACTTGAGAAAGTTCTTACCGAAGGCCAGTTGCGGGTCATCTCACGTAACGGCCCAACTACCTATTATGAAGGCCCGGAAGGGCTGACCGGTTTCGAATACTCCCTGATCAAAGGCTTTGCCGATGAGCTGGGAGTAGAGCTGGTCATTCAGAGCGAGGACAGTTTCAGCCGTATCTTCCGGGCTGTACGCACCGAACAGAGCCATCTGGCTGCCGCCGGCATTACCGTCACCCCAAGCCGCAGCAGAAACGTGAAGTTCAGCCGTCCTTTCATGGAGATCAAGCAGCAGCTCATCTATAACAGCCGGCAGCCTGCACCGCAGAGCATCCTTGATCTGATGGGTCGGGATCTGGTGGTTATCTCCGAGTCCTCCCACGTAGAGCGTCTGCAGGAACTGCGCAAAACTTACCCGGAGCTGACTTGGCGTGAAGAACCCGCCATGGAGATGATCGAACTGCTGGAGCTGGTCCATCGAGGTGAAGCGGACTATGCGATCGTTGATTCAAATTCCTATGACCTGAACCGCCACGCCTATCCCCGCGCCCAGGTAGCCTTTGACATGAGTGAACCTCAGGATCTGGCCTGGGCGTTTGCCCACAGTATCGACACCAGCCTGTATGACGCTGCTCAGGCCTATCTGGAGCGCATCGAACAGGATGGCACTCTCGCGAAGTTGACGGATCAGTTCTTTAAACCGATTGTAGAAGTCACTACCGGTGATGCCCTGCTGTTCTCCTACCGACTGGAAAAACGCCTGCCCCGCTGGGAGGAAGGATTAAAAGAAGCAGCAGCACAGTTTGACCTGGACTGGCAGCTGCTCGCCGCCATCAGTTACCAGGAATCCCATTGGAATCCCGCGGCAGAATCTCGCACAGGTGTACGCGGCCTGATGATGCTGACCCTGGCAGCAGCCAGTGACGTGGGCGTCACTAATCGNATTGATCCTNCNCAAAGCATCTACGGCGGAGCCAAATACTTNCGCAATCTGCTGGACCGNATCCCCGCACGGGTAACCGGCGATGATCGGATATATATGGCNCTGGCGGCATATAACGTAGGTATGGGCCACNTGGAAGACGCGCGGGTACTGACCGAAAGCCATGGNGATAACCCCAACAAGTGGAGCGATGTGCGCAAATATCTGCCACTACTGGCCAAACGCCAGTATTACACCAAGACCAAACACGGTTATGCGCGCGGCTGGGAGCCCGTGGCTTACGTCAAGAACGTCCGCAATTATCACAAGATCCTGGCATGGCACGCCCAGCATGAACAGCGGCGGCTCGCGATTACCACTCAGAGTGAAGAGGCCGATGTACAGACACACCTTGAGCCCCTGGAAACGCTGCAGCCGGTAAAGAGCAAATTCAGCCGCAACAGTTTCAATACATTGTCCCTGTCCGTCTTATAACTGCTTCTCCTGCTTAATAAAAAAACCCCGGTAATACCGGGGTTTTTTATTGGGCGCTCATTCGGCGGGATCAGATTGCCTCATCTTCCGGCGGTTCAATGTTTTCCGGCGCCATTGCACCGATAGTAACTTCGCCATCGTTCAGCACAAAGGTCACAACCTGAGTCTGAAGCTCGCCGGTAATATGGGTCGTTGATGTACTGGACGGACGGAGCAAAGAACCGTGGTCGCCCTCTGTCAGCTTCACTATCCCCTGCCCCAGCGGCTGATCCATGCCTACATCCAGCTGCTCCGCACCCAGTAGTTCCGCCAGAGGCTCGGTTCCGGCCAGTGGCGCACGTTGTGCCGCGTTGGGTATCACCAGATCATTATTAACCTGTTGCAACAGCACTGGCACACTCAACATCCCCAGCGTCTGTGCAAAATTCACCGGATCACCGGAGTCCAGCGTGCTCTGTGCGGCATAGAGAAAGCGTTCATAGTTGCTGGTACCCACATCGACACCGGCAGCCGCGAGACCATTGTTGATAATGGGAGCAAACGTCGCTGAGTTAACGAGGATCTGTGACACCTGCGAACCTGCCGTGGATGCGATCAGGCCGCGCACAGGATTCAGATTGGACGTCAGCCCAACCTGAGCATCGTTCGCAATGGCCATCTGGTTAACCGTTGTAAAGGTGGTACCGACGATACCACCCAGTGACTGCCCAACAACATACACCCGGTTGAGGTCGATACCCACGCTGACCGTCTCAAGGGCATCGTTAAGCCCCGCAAGACTGGCGTTGAGGTTGAGCAGATCCATGACTGCCTGCCGGATGTTATCGCGCGTATTAGCCAGGTAACCGAGGTTAATAAATTGCGCCCCGGATCCGTCTGTCGCTCCTGGCGCTTCAAAATTCATGGGAGCCGGAGCACCGCCCGGTCCCGCCACATTGAAATGACGCTCACGTGGCGCCTTGTCACCATAAAGGGTTGCAAAAGGAATAAGAGTGCTGTTCTCGGTGTTGAACACGGCAACAAAGTCGCTGGTAGCTGGCACACCGTGCATGGGCAAGTCTATGGCTACCGTTGCAATGCATCGACTGGCCAGCGTATGGCCCAACGCCAACACAGAGGTACGGTCACTGGTGATACCGTGAATATAGATAACTACCGGATAACCGGATGGCTCATAAATCTGGCCGCAGCTCAGCACACCGGCATACCCCGGCACCCAGTCCGCCTCTGGCAGCGTCACCTGCAGAGGGACAGATTCATCCGTCGTCCTGGCCGCAAAGGGATAACGGTAGGTGACATTCAGGCTGCCGTCGACATCCGCCGGAACGGTGATCCCGAGAGCGCCTGCGAGGCCAGTATCCGGTGTCCAGTGGCGGGTCAGGAATGCGCCGAAAGGCAGATCATCCGGCCCGGTGAGGTAGTATGGAAGCTCAATATAACCGGTATACAGCTTACCGACTCCGCCCGCCAGCATACCGCTGCTGGCCATCGCAAAGTCTACGCCAGTCGCCTCTGAGAGCCCCAGTGGCCGCTGCCGGGGTGTAGGCAGCAAACCAGCATTATCCAGGGCCACCACATTATCCACGGCAGTTGCCGCATCTTCTCCTGCACTGATCTGCAATGCTGCAATCGCCGCCCGGGGAGAGGCCATGGCTACCAGTGGCGTTTGCGGATCGGTGGTCGTGAAGGTATAGGTCAACACCAGCTTTTCTGTGGCTGCAGTGGGGGAAAGACCCTCGTTAACCGAAGCAAGAAAGCCTGCTGCCAGCTTTTCCCAGCCGAGGATAGCGGTACGCACCGGCATCAAAGAGGCAAGAGTCGGATAGTCGGGGTCACCCAGAGCGTTATAGGTCCACGACGGTGTGAGGGGTTCATCCGCCGCATCCTTGATGTCATTGGTCAGCACCACGAGGTATTTTGTCTTGGGCTTGAGCGGGGTCGTGGGACGAATGCGGATCGCATTGTTGTTGCCACCATCGACAGAGACCACCTGTGTATCGAAGGCGGCTGGACCAGTGAGCCCTATCACATTGGCTGGATCCAGCGCATCTTTTCCAGCCGTATTCAACTCCAGCAGGAAGACCGTCTGCATCGGAATAACACTGGCCGGGTTAACGCTGCCCTGAATCAGTACATCAAAAAAAGCCGACGTGGAAAAACCATCCAGCATATTAAGAGCAGCGCGCACAGGGTCCGTGGCTGCACCGACGTTAGCGGTGCCGTCACTGGTGGCAGCGGCGGCGAAGATCAGGTCGGTATTAAAAGGAAGATCCTGGTTTACCGGATCAAAACGCGGATAGGTGCGCGGTTCAAAGACGGCCGGGCCAGATGGTTTCGGTCCGCTGTTGGCATCGTCGCTGCTGCCGCAGCCTTGAAGGATCAGGGGCAAACAGACTACAGCAAGCAAGGCATTCGTTATTTTTTTCATCACCACTCTCCAAGAGAAAACACCAGTCAATCGTTCCAATCCCAGAAGATAACCTATTACCGTAGAACAGTGTAGACAGGATTCTCTGGCAGCGTACAGAACTTCGCTACAGTGTATTCACCCGGAACCAGCCCGCAATGCTGTGGCGCTCCCGTCGGGCCACCAGAACTTCGTGGGGAAATTTTTCACTGAGAAAGATCACCAGCTTGCCTAACTCCGGTGCAATCGTCTCCAGCTCAGCCGCGTCGTCCTCATCATAAAGACGCAGCTCACCACCGTCGCCAGGGCGCCAGTCCGGATTGAGATAAAGCACTGTCGAGAGCACCCGGGTGGGCTGTATTTGAAGCGGGGAAACCTGAACCGGCTCCTGCAATAAAGCCGGTGGTCGCTTGAATGCATCCAGATGCTTTTTATAAAAAGCCCCCACGCCGTAACTGGCGAAGTGACATTCGTAATCCATCAACCCCATGAATAACCGGCGGTTGAGCTCCACACGCAGTTCATCCATCCAGGCCAGAAACTCTACCTCTGCAGGATGATGGTGTTGCAGCCAGCGAATACGATCACGGCGCACGCTGGTATCAATCTGGAAGTCATCCTGACGCCCTATACCGGCGCGCTTGAAGTCCTCATCATCCAGCTCACGAAGACGCCCCAGCAGCTTGTCTATCAGCTGCGGAGGTAAAGCGTGCGGCAAAACGATATAACCGGAATCAACCAGGGCATCAGCGATGCGGTCGAAGAGTTGTTCATTAGAACCAAGCGAGGCGTCGCACAAGGTCGTCTCCCATATCAGACCTGGATAAGGAGCGCGTATATACTACAAAGCCCCAGGTTACGACAACGAATTTTTATGCAGGCGGTAATGAATCTGGCAGCTTGCGCACCGTATAAATATCAAAGCGGCTGGACTTGCCTTCAAGCTGAAATGAGGGTGGACGATCACCCACAAAAGGAGCTTTGCGGGGACGCTTTACCACCACACGATAACGAGCCCTGGTCAGGCACAGCGCCAGCAGTTCATCCGCGTCTTCATCCTTTCCCACCAGAGAATGGAAAGCCCGCATTTCTTTTTTTACGTCTGCGGCTTTTTCGCGTTCCGGAAACATCGGGTCCATGTAGATGACATCAGGTAGCTTGGCGTCAGGAGCCGTTGCGCTACCAAGCTGGGCCAAATAATCCCGACTGTCCGCCGGCAGCAGCTCCATGCGCTGCAGAATATCCAGCAAGGCTGGATCCTCCGCCGCAGCCATTCGATGGGCGCGATGAAGGCCGTCCTGCAACAAAGCATAAACCACCGGGGATCGCTCCAGCATCTGCACTCGGCAACCCAAGGTGGCCAACACAAACGCATCCCGCCCTAACCCTGCTGTGACATCCAGGATCTGCGGGTAGACACCCGCTTTAATGCCAGCCGCCCGCGCGATCATCTGGCCTTTCCCTCCGCCAAATTTACGCCGATGGTCTACCGCTCCACCAACGAAATCAGCACGAATTGGTCCCGGCGCCTTGCGACCGGTTTGTTGCAGAGCGACGCCATCACCGTCCACCAGCAACACGAACTCCGTCTGGATCAGCTGCTCCGGGTCTGCCATCAACAACAAGGGCTGACGCAATTGCGCCGCCAGCCCTTCGGCCTGTTTGCGACAGGCTTCATCGTTGCAAACAACCGGGAGATTTTTAGTAGCCTGGGTAATGTCAGTCATAGGAGCCAGAGTCAGTGCGCAGCAGGGCGCGCCATTATCCCCCCTGCCCGCACAGAGAACAATCATTGTCAGTTTTTTGCCAGCTCAAAGACGATGCGCTCACGAATATCAAATGACTTTACCGGTTGATCATCAACCATCCTGGGTTTGTACTTCCAGCGTTTCACAGCCTGGATCACACTGCCGTTGAAGATGGACGAGGGAACTGCTGTAACAATACGGATGTTTTCCGTCGTGCCAGCTGTTGATACGTCGAAGACTACATCAACGAAACCCTCTATCCCACGCGACGACGCCGTGGTCGGATAAGCCGGTTGCACTTTGATAAAGGGAGTTGCCTGATCAGCGGAATATCCGGGCAGNGACACACCAATCACTGGCGGTGTAGAGTCGTACCAGCCGTCCGTTGCGAGATCAACCTCAACCTTTGNCAATTCCACCTCCGGAGCAGCGGGGGGTACGGTGGGCGGCTCGGGTTTGACTGGCTTGTCTACAGGTTTGTAGCGGTTTTTGATATCCGTATCAGCATCGTTGATAAACGTTAGGATCTTGTCGGCTTCAACGGGTTCGATAATCTCTATGAAGTCGGAATGCACCAGCTGATGCATCAGGTAAAGAATCAACAGAGTAGCAATGGATGCTGCAGGTAAAATACCGAATATACGTACGGCAGGACTGGCCAGCAGTTGTGTAGTCATGGAATATTCCTCGCAAATTATCATAATGGGGGGCTGGATTCCGGACAAAACTACCCCGGCCCGGTACGGGAACAGCGAAAAATGTGAGAAGGGGAATGGTTATCGTCGTCGTTTATCGACAGCTGCAGATTGTTCGATTTGGAATTTGAAGGTTTCAGTTACACCTTCAATTACCACCGCAACACCATCGATGATCTGCGGCTGGTAACGGGAATTTTCCAAGGCAGACAACACGGCTTTGTCAAAGACGTGACGGGGATGAGACCATAAAATTCGCGGAGCAGAGATTGAGCCATCTTCTTCAATTGAAAACTCAACCACTACTTCGCCTTCAGTACCCCGTTCAAGCGCATGACGCGGATACACGGGCATGGCCATCCTGCTTGGCATATAACCCTGTATTTGAATTAAAGGTACCGCAACTAAAGGTACCGCAACTCCAACAGGATCAATTGCCGGCTGCTGCTCGACCTCAATATCACGAGGGTCGAGGACATCACTGGTAACCAGCACCCACTCATGAGGCACCGCCGGTAGTTTATTGGTGTGAGTCTGTTGCTTTAATTTCTGAAGCGTTTCTGCATCCATGCGCAGTGCTGATACTGTTGACGCGGGTGGAGCAACAGAAACTTCTTCTGNCTGGGATAAATNAATTCTTGATGCGTGCGCAACCAATGTCTGTTGAACTGGNACCAACTGAAGACTCGCAAAGAGAAAGAGCAGCAGCAGCAAAGTAAGCACAGGATAATGTCGCGCTTCCGGCGCAGCATTGCTTCTCTGGCGCTGGTGGTCAAGAACAGCCTCAATTCGATAAAACACTGAAGAATGAGCAGCCATCATAAGCGTTGTTTCGGATGCTGGATCGCGGGAGGAGCAAGCCATATCTAATAAATTTTCCGCGTACACTGCTTCCCTGTTGCGAACGAGAATATTCTGATTTACGCGATAAACATAATCATCACAGGCTATCTCTGCATAATGAAATAAGCGATTTGCCAGCCACCACACTGGTGGCAGAAACCAGAATACTGCACAGCAGATTTTCACAACCAAGGTCGTCGCCCAGTCATGACGAACCACATGTCCCAGCTCATGCAATAGAACAGAAAACTTACGTTCGCGGCTCCAATCCGGCGCGCCATCCGGCAGCATGATGACCGGCCGGAAGATGCCCCACATCTGAGGTGAGGAAACTGATCGACTCGTTACCATGGAAACTCTGGCGGATATGCCCATTTCCTCATTCAGCTTGTCGAGGATAAATTGCAAATCGTAATCTTTACAGATTTTCGCCTGGCGCGTTTGCACAGCGATAGCCAGAATGCCGAGCAACAAATAAAACAACAGCGAAAATGCACCGGTAAAATATATGGCTGCCACAACAAAGGTATTGTCCTTATCACCAAGCCAGGTGATAACAGGAGGAACCCAGGAAAAGAATAACGATGCCTGCTGCCCCAGGGGCAACACCTGCCATTTGATCTGAGGCAGAACACTGAACGAAACCGGCAGTAACACCAGAGCAGACAAACCGATCGCGAGCCAGAAGTGCTGCAGCGCAGCTGACTTTTTGCGTAACAGCCACGCACCGCCAACAATAACCAAAACAATCAACATTGGCTTTATCAGCAATAGCGTCAACACACTCAATGCAGTTTCGGTAGCCATATCTGCCTCGTGACGACAGTAGTTTATTGTTCTTTTGCTTTTTCAATTGCCGCTTTTAATTCGGCGATTTCGGCATCACTTAACTTCTGCTTATTCATTCCGAGCAGAGCATTCACTGCAGCCACAGCTGAACCATCAAAAAATGTTTTCAGCAATTTCTGTAAGGCATTGGCTCGAGCCTCACTACGTTCAATCAACGGGAAGTAGATGTAACGAGGTCCGTCTTCGCGATAACTTACTAGCCTCTTTTCAACCAGCTTGGCGATTAATGCCCGTACAGCGGAATAACTCGGGGGATCAGGAATTGCTGAACGAACATCCTGCGCAGAAAGCTCGCCGTGTTCAAACAACGCATCCATAATCTGCCGCTCTCGCCGGCTGAGTTGATTGTGTGAGGAATCGCTGACCATAACTCTTTCCTACAATTGGAGTTCCGAAGGCCTATGCTAACTTTTTAGCACCATGCTATAAAATTAGCACCCAGATAATGAAAGTCAAGATATTCGTGCTAAAAATTTAGCACACATCGGATGAACACATCTAAGCAGCTGAATTTGCAGGAAATTTTTGAATCCATCANAAGCGGAGCATTTACAAACATCAGCAGAGTCAACATATTGTGGCTATGCTTAATGAGACGGCGCAGACGTTATAGCTGCTATCAGGAGCTGGAAATGCCGAACTGGCTGACGGGTACTATTGTCGAACGA
>Ga0065721_10050363_pt1 | contig 20836 bp, 19 predicted proteins | sample Mesricmetagenome_FD_59108 | JGI IMG/M metagenome (GOLD analysis project Ga0065721, IMG submission 59108) | Mesophilic microbial community from rice straw/compost enrichment Sample: eDNA_1 v2 (version 2) | ecosystem: Engineered > Solid waste > Grass > Composting > Bioreactor | place: USA: Davis... | reverse complement strand
AATGGCGCGCCCGGAACGATTCGAACGTCCGACCCTCAGATTCGTAGTCCCACCCCCGCCAACGACAATTGAGCGATGAGCGTGCAGAATCAGCGGGTTGAGCCGCTGCGAGCCGGTGGGCGCGTGGGCGCGATCCCGAGGCCGGATGGTCACAGCGCGGAGGCTGCTGCATGGCTAGCGTGAGACTTGGTCCGAACGGCGAGATCGAGGTGCTCGTCCCGCCGACACCTGAGGAAATCCTCGAAGCTGAGGCTGCGCTCCAGCGCGTCATCAAGGCTCTGGCGGAGCTAGCTGTGGAAAGAGACTGGGCGGAGCAGAAACGTCTCAGGGACGACCCGGCTGCGATGTCGTGACGGTAGCCTCGGAGGCGTCTTCCAGCCCAGTCGAGAGGCTACTAATGACCACATCGCCCTATATCCAAGCCACGAAGCAGTTGCTCGCGGCGAACGCCCGGCCTTGGGAAAACCCAGAGCACTGCCGCGCCGTCATCAAGGGGCTGCGGGCGGACGGCGAACAGGAATTGGCCGCCCAGCTTGAGCAGGCCATGCAGAAGCCGCAGCCCTTCTGGGGAAGCACCGCCCGCTAGACGGTCTCCTGACGGTCCTCTTTCACTGTCTGCATGGACCGTTTCACCCGCTGCACAGTGGCGGTGGAGACGCCGGTTGAGGCAGCCACAGCACGGATGCTCTGACCGTCCTTCAAGGCTTTCTGGACCTTCTCGACACGGCTGGTGGACATGGGCGGGCGGCCGATCCGCACACCTCGCGCACGACAGCGGTCATGGGCTGCGCGCACACGGCTGACGACCAGTGCTCGTTCAAACTCGGCGAAGACGCCCAGCATCTGGAAGAGCATCCGGCCGGAGGGCGTGCTGGTGTCGATGGCCTGCTGGTGCAGGTAGAGATCGCAGCCTTGAGCTTGGATGTCGGAGAGGAAGCTCACCAGATCGGGCAGGGAGCGTCCGAGACGGTCCACCGACCATGCGGCGACGATCTGCACCTCGCGTCGGGCGATGGCTTGAAGGAGAGCGTTGTAGCCGGGTCGCTTGTCCCGGCCTTTGGCGCCGCTCACGCCTTCGTCGGAGAAGGTGTGCACGATCTCCCACCCGGATCGCCGGGCGACCTCCGTCAGGACGAGAAGCTGGTTCTCGATGGTCTGGTCGTCGGTGCTGACCCTTACGTAGAGAGCGGCTCGCTTCATGGGGCGAGGCTCTCATGGATCGGCAGGGCGTCAACGAGATGAGGGTGCACCATGGCCAGACCCAAGAAGGTGGCGCCGACGCACGAGGAGTTCGTCTTCCACATCCGGGCGCCGTCCCTGAGCTACCACTTCGGGATCGAGCATGACCGAAAGCGGCGGGAGTGGCGGCCCTTCGACGAGAGCGAGACGATCCACCTCGTCGCCGAGTGCATCTGGCCAGATCGGTTCAAAGGTCGGGAGAGCAAGGCGACGCTGCATCCTGAGCCCGCCTTCGTCGATCACAAGCTGCTCGACGTGGATGATGTGCGACGCAAGTGGATCGGCTACATCCGCTCGATCAAGGGCGCGTTCGAGACAGTGATCTGGCTGCCTCCGGCTGCCTGTTGGCGGCTGGGCGAGGCCATGGCTTCAGGCTTGGTCCTCTCGATGCTGACGAACGGCTTGGTCGAGCCCCGAGGCATGAACCGGGTCACCTCGGTCAGCTTCCATGGTCAGGAGTTCGATCCCGTGGCCTACGTTGGCTGATCACCGAGGCAGGGCGACCACCTCGTATTTCCACTGCCACGAGGAATAGAGGAACGGCGTGCCCTGCATGTCGGTCAGCTTGGCGAGGATGCGGAAGCGGGTCCCGACCGGATAGTTGCGGCTCATGGCCTTCGAGCACTCGACGCGCAGGTGGGTCGGGTGAGGACCACCCGCGACGGGTCGGATGTGTGCGGCGCCGGTCTTGCCGGGGATGAAGCTCTCCACCTCGATCCACTCGTAGCCGTCACGTGCGTCTGGCATCGCCTTCCCCGATCTGTTGCCGGGAACCATCGCAGCCACGGGTTAGGCCCGAGCTAACCGCTGTGACGAAACCGAACAGTTCTGACTAAGCCGCCATCGCGCTTCCTGCACCGTTGATTTCCAAGCAGTTTTATCCGGTGTTTTCAGGGGGTGTTTTGTCACGGCGCCATTGGCCCAATAGGGCCGATAGGAAAAGCCGTCCGCCGCGTGCTTGGCCGGGCCTGCGGCCGATGTCCAACGAAGGTCTAGGCTCCGAGGGGGACATCGACATCGAAGCCGGCGACCGAAGTCCCTGACGAGCGAATGCGTAGTCGGGACTTCGAGGCGCCACGAGCCGCGAGGAGCCGACTGGCGACGAGCGGGTCGTCCGGTCCGATCTCAACCGACACCAGCCAGACCAACCACCCAGCGGGAGGTGGACGCCTTGGCGTCCACCTGCGACGAGCAGAACCGCAGCCCTCCGGGCGAGCAAGCTCGCTCCTCGGCCGCGCTCCCGCTCGTCAGCTTCAACACCTCAGTCCAAGAGTCCGCCAAAAACCCGTCCGCACTCTTTCTCTAAGAAGCACGCTGCGTATGGGTTTTAGCGCGCCTCTGTCAGCCTTTGGTCAACCGTCCGATGACAGGGTGCAGACCGTGAGTCAGGGCAGCCCGTGCGGCCGCCAATGCTGACGGAGCTATCGGCAGAAGCGACATCGGGGCGGTGGATGAACGTCGAGGTGCTCACCGGGATGCCCGGATGCGGCAAGAGCTACGCAATGCGGCAAGAGGCGATCCAAACGCCCGGCCTCTATCTCTTCGTCTATTCCAGCATTGCGCTCGTTGAAGAGCAGTCGGCGGCGTTCGCTGCGGAGACCGGTATCCCCGTCGTCCAAGCCCATTCCAAAGCTTCGGGCAGCGGCAGCGTGCAGAATCGGCTTGAACGACACCGGGAATATTTCGCGTCCAACCGCATAGACCATGCCGTGGTGCTGATGACGCACGAGGGCCTGATGGGCGCCGATCTGTCTGCCTTTGCGGATTGGAACGTTCGGATCGACGAGGCCCCGACCACGATCCAGAGCAATGTGGTTCGGGCGCCAGCATCGGCGGACCTCTTAAAGCAGACGATCCAGATCGTGCCGTTCGGGTCGAAAGGATGGGGACAACTGCGGCTGCTCGGCGGTAGGCGAAACTGGACTGACCTCGCAAACGATGACCTGTTCAAGCCGCTTGCAGAGATGATGAAACACGCGGCCAGAAACGAGGGCGTGTTCGTGGACACGCTGGATTGGAAGGATTCGTTCGGCTGGTGCTCGATCTGGCCGCTGGCGAGCGTCGCCCACTGCAAGTCGGTCAAGATAGCAGGCGCATCCTATCCAATCAGCCTCGGCGCCATTGTGGCAGAGCGGTGGGAGGGGATCACGTTTACTCCCAAGGTGACGGTGAGGCCGTGGACGAAGCAGCCGTCCGTCCGCATCCATTATTTTACCCAATCGCATGAGGGGAACACCGAGTTCTGGAAGACGCGGCGCGGGCGCGGTTTCATCGCCAAGGTTGCCGACTTCATTGCTGCGAAAGAACCCTCGCTGGGCTTTTGGTCCGCGAACGATGAGGTGAAGCCGCTGCTGGACCATCGCCTGCATGGAAGGCCAATCTCAGCCAAGGCTGCGGGTCTAAATGTGTATGATGACGAGACCAGTTGCGCGGTGATCTACAGCAGCAAGGTGACGCCCGGCGACAGGCCCGCTCAAGCTCTATTCGACATCACGGACGACGAGATTCTCCGCGCGCGAGAGGACGAGGACATCTTCCAGTTCGTGATGCGCGGCGCGATCCGCAGGCGAGATTTTGACGGCGACTACGACATCTACCTCTACAGTAAGCGGCAAGCCGAGTTCGTTGAAGCGAAGCTGGTAGCCATCGGCATCGGCCAATCTGTAACCCTCGTGCCCGAGCCGGGCGCGGGCATCATGGACGCGGTGCCGCAGCCGCTGAGGGAAATCCGAGAAGCAATTGCGGCCGAAAAGAAGGCCGAGAGGCTGGCAGATTACAAAGTCCGCGAGGCCAATCGGCAGAAGACCCGACGCGCTGATAGAGCTAAGGCCGAGGGACGCGAACCCTCGGCCAATAATGGTCGTGGCGGTCGCCCGGTGGGCAGCAAGGACAGGAAGCCTCGGCGGCCGCGCGGCAAGTCTCCTTCTGATTGACGATCTGAGCTTCCGTGAGACCCTCCTTCCTTTTGGGGAGGGCACTTGCGGAACGACGAGCCACTTGGCTGGGCGACTGACATTCTGGTTTCATTGGATGGTCTCGCCCCCGGTCTAATCCGACGCGTGATGGTCTCTGCGCCCATGGTGCGGCAAGCGATCTTCCTGACCCTCGCGCAATGGGACAGCCTGCCTTCTGGCCCCGACGCACCCTCTCGCGAACTCGCTGCGAGCACCGCCGAAGTCCTCCGCAGCGGCTGGGCCAAGGAGATCATCGCCGCTCAGTTCGGCTTCATTCCCGACGGCCTTGTGGCCACTCTCGAACGAATTGGCCCCGCGCCGCTAAACATGCCGCAGAGCTATTCGCGGCTTTGGGCGATCTTCACCGACGCTGACCAGCGCAAGGCCGGTGCGCTCCGCGAGATGGGTGAGATCACTGCTCGCACCATCCGGGTCCTCGACGCTCTCGATCCCGGCCTCGTTCATGCGGAGACGCTGAAGCGGTTGGAGTCCGTTCCTCAGGCCATCGACCTCAGCCGTGCCATCCGGTTCGTCAAAGCCGTGTGCTCCACAGCGACCGACGAAGCGATCTCCGAAGCGATCAAGCAGATGAGGTCGGCGGACGGACTTGCCCGGCTGCTGGACCGCTTCATGCGTCGAGCGGATCGGTTTCCGCCGCAGCCTGTGGAAGGCGATCACGAACTGCGTCCCCTTACGACGGCGCAGGCGATGATCGCCGCTGGTCGCGACTACCGGAACTGTCTCGCCTCAATGATCGGCGAGGCCCTTGTCGGCCGCGTTGCGTTCGCCGAGTTCACGGGCGCCTCGGCGAAGGTCATCTGCGAGTTCCGGCCGTTGTCGGGGGGAGCAGGATGGCTCCTCGTGGACGTGCACGCGGAGCGAAACGGACTCGCCCCGCGTGAACTTCGACAAGCTGCCGAAGAGAAGTGCACGGCACTCGGCATTCCGCACATCTCGGCGCCCGACGCAGGCGATTGGCGAAGCGTGCGGCGGATGGTCCGGCGAGCCGATCCCTTCGCTTTCGCAGCCTGATGCTCTCGCGAACCGCCGCATAGATGGTTGTGCATTGCGTTGCCGTGGAGGTCCGCCTGCTGCCGAGCGGTGAGATCGACGCGAGCGAACTTGAACGCTTTCTGGATGGCCACTTTGGCCCCCGCCGCTGGCTCATGACCTCCGTTTGGCTGTTTGCTCGGCCACCCGTGGGGCGGGCTGCGTCGCGAAGCACAGTCCCTGTCATTTGCTCGACTGACACCCTCACAAGGCTGAACACGAACCTTGCAGCAGCCCCGCGCCTAGTGCGGCGCCACAGGGCCGGTGATGTCGAGCTTCGTGGCTGGAGGTGGGTTGCTCGGCAGGTCTTCCCTGAGCGTGGGGGCCGCTTCCCATGGGGAGACGAACTAGATGGGCATATCCGAAATCCGCACTGCCCACACTTGACGTCGTCGCTTGGGCGTGGTGTTTGGGCATATCAGCAATCTGAATTGCCAAGGATCACATGGGCCAGAGCCTTAGAGACGTTTTTGAGAGCCGCCTCGCCGAGTTCGAGGAGGACTACGGCTTCTACGAACAGGACGAAGCCATCCGCACGCTGACCGTCACCGGCGAGCTACTCGACCTGATGTTTGGGGGCGTGGAGGCGCCTCTGGCGATGACCGCGCTCCGACGCATCATCGCGCACGGCGTTGGTCGCGAGTGGGACTGGGGCAAGCTCGCTAAGGATGGGGTGGACCTCAACTGGCGGGAGACATGGGAAGAGATCAACGGCTGGGACGCAAGCTCCACGCCGCCGTTCCTTGACGAACTCCACGACCTCAACGCCTTCGGATATTTCGGCATCCATCCGATTTGGGGGTTTGCGGCCTCTGAGCGGCGCCATCTGCCTGAAGCGCAGCACCTGCTCGCCCGATTGGCGGCTGCTGAGGACATGCCCACGTGGGTCGAAAGCGTTTGCCAGAAGATCGATCTTCTTGAGCGGCTCGCGCCCCGGACGGCAGATGGTGGCGCCAGCCTTCGCGAGATTCTCGTCACGCGGAACCTCGCCCGAGCCCGGATCAAGTTCGATCAGGGCCAGCCGATCACCATCCAAGAGCTTGCGCTGTTGTCGGCTGTCACGCCGAAGCGCATCCAGAACGCGATCTACGCCAAGACCGACGAGGCGCCGGTCGTGGACAAGAACGGCCTGATCAGCCCTGAGTCCTGCGAGACGTGGCTGGCGACCCGAGACTATCGTCCCTCGATCTGGAAGCAGGTCGCCTCGATCTACCCGCTTGGTCCGGAATGGGGCGAGGACATCGAGTTCGAAGCCACCGAGCCCGACCGGTTCGTCGAGGACTTCGTGTTTGTCCCCGTCGCCAACGACGGAACCATGTTTGTGCCGAGTTTGCACCGGGCTGGGAAGGACCACGCAGGCGGCTACACCATCGGCGCGAAGGGCGCCGAGCAGGTGATCCCGAACTACGACGCTGCACTCGATCAGCTTCGTAAGATGGAAACGCCCCGCTGGCGGCGGCCGAACCTCGAAAGCGGCAAGTGGGGTATCGTCACGGGGCAGACGTGGAAGCGCGTTCGTCGCGCCGAGCTTCAGGGCCTGTGACCATGGAAGCTCGCCCCTTTGTCATGTCGCAACATGCGGCAGAACGCGCGCGCGACCGCAGCATTCCTGACATCGCCCAGTGGTTGCTCGCCGAGTTCGGCACGCGTCGCCGAGCCGGGCGAGGCGCCGACAGCTACTCCTTCGACAAGAAGTCGTGGAAGGACGTTGAGCGTCTCTTCGGTTCATGGCCGCTCAAGAAGATGGACCAACTCAAGCGCACCTACATGGTCGTGGCTGACGACGGCACCGTCATCACCTTGGCCTACCGGGACTAAGATGCAGATCAGCAAGGGACTCATCCTCGCCGATCCGTGGATCGGCCACATTCTCGACGGCTCCAAGACGTGGGAGATGCGGTCGAGCAGCACCTCGCATCGAGGCTGGTTCGCCCTCATTCGCAAGGGGAGCGGCTGCATCCACGGCGTGGCGCGGCTGGTGGACGTGGGCTCGCCCCTAAGCCCGGCCGAGATGCTCCGCACGTTTGAGAAGCACCGAATCCCAGCCGACCTCATCGCCAGCGGTGCGGTGGCGAAATGGAACACGCCTTGGATCATCGCCGACGTGCGGCGTCTGCCGAAACCGGTGCCATATACTCACCGAAGCGGAGCGGTGACGTGGGTCGCGCTCGACGCCGAGGTTGGCCAAGCCATCGCCGCGCAGTTGGGCGACCTCGGAGCGGAGGAGGCAGTCGTTCGCTTCGTTCCTCCGGTGACTTCAAGAGGCGCGACGCCGCCGCCCACCACAACGCGCGCGGCCCCATCCGCGAGCGCGATCAGGATCGAGATCAGGGAAGCCAACCTTCGCCACAAGCACTTCTACCTTCGAGACCACGTCCATAAGTTCCCCGACGACGTGATCGGCGGCTCGAACAGGGCGAAGGCGGCGCCGCGCGAAGTGATCCTCGATTGGGGCGGTCCTGAACCAGCCCGCACCGACATCGATGGCGAGGACAAGAAGTTCTTCCGCGCGCGCGGCTGGGTGGGGGCTTTCTACAAGCTCCACGACGCGCAAGCTGGGGACTTCGTGCTCATCGAGCCCATCGATCCCTACCGCTATCGCGTGAGGTTGGAGAAGGCGGCTTAGGCCGCCTTCATCTCGAATCGGCTCCGCAGGTCCATGTCAGCCGTCCGCGTGTAAGTCGCCAGCAGTCCATCCAGCGTCGCGTTCGGCTGGACTGCCGTGTCGGGGATCAGCGCATACCGCCACGGCTTTTCGCCCTGCGGCTTGGCGTGGTGCTCGGTGGCGATGAAGCACCAGAGCGCGGCGGCTTCCGCCTTTCGCAGCACGTCCGCATCGGACATGTCCGAAGACCGCTTGGTTTCGAGGATCAGCTTTTCGGTCTTCGTCTCGACCACGAAGTCGGGCTGGTAGGCGTGGCCTTCGGAGTCTTCGATCTTGAACTGGTTGGGGCCGGGCTTCATCCACAGTTCAACGGTGGGATCGCGTTCGAGCAGCACAGCCATCTGCCGTTCGGTGTCGGAGTCGAACTTCGCCATCGGATAGCAGGCGCGTTTGAAGCCGGTGAAGATGAACCGCTTGATGTCGCTCAGCCGCTCGGGCGCCTTGCGGTAGTCGAGATAGGGGTTGGCGCCAGAGCCGTCGAACGCCTGCGGTCTCAGCGGCGTGAAGGGCGCGTGCAGCGTGACCCGGTAGCGGGTTTCTGTCTTCCAGCGATGCTTGGTCATCTGCGCGAAAACGGCCTGCGCGATCTCCTTGTCCCGGTGTTGCAGGACGTTGCGGACGTCCTCTTCGCTCGGGAGATAGCTCTTCAGGCGCGATACCACCTGCCCGGCGAGGTCGTAGAGCATCTCCGCATGAGTGTCGTAATCGACCTCATCGAAGTTGATGAGTTGGGCGACGAGGTAATCTTCCAATCGCTCAGGCCGAAATCCGCCGTCCTCACCCGCGATCAGTCGCCGTTCCTCCGTGCGAAGCTCTTGCACGACAAGCTCGCGGCTCATGGGCTGGTAGGTCCAGCTACCGAGTCCCTCGATCTGGAACGGCTTGAACCCGAAGGAGACATGATCGAGCGGGCTCACCACCATCTGCGGGATGGCGATGGTCTTCTCCACGAAGGCCTCGCAGACCTCCTTCACGACTTCCTCGACCCGCTCAGGCGGAAGCGTCGCAAGCAGCCCTTCACTGGCGCGGTGAGCGGCCATGGCGTCGGCGACGATGGTCTTGATCACCTTCTCGGATTTCAGGTCGCCGAGTGAAGATAGCTTCGTCTGGAAGCTGGGCAGGACGACGTTGAGGGTCGTCTCCGCAAGCGCGATCTCCTCCGGTCCTTTGAAGGTGAAGGTGGGAACGTCATAGGCGAAGGACGCGTCGTCGGTCTCAGCAACGCCAGCCTCCGGATTCGCGGGGGGCGTCGGCTTGGCGGCCTGCTGGATCATCGCCTGAATGATCGAGGGCGCCTCGACCATCACTGGCTTGGAGGTCGGCACATCGCCACCCTCGCCAATACGCACTTCCTTGAACTTATGGACTAGCCCGTCCGCCGACTTGGCTTTCTCGATCAGTTCGTTGAAGCGGTCGTGCGCGATCACCGTCAGGGTGTCCACGGCCTCGACGCCGGTGCGCTTGCCGTAAGGCAGTCGCAGGCCGCGCCCGAGCGTCTGCTCTGTCAGGATGTCGGATGCTGACGCGCGGAGCGGGACGATGGTGAAGAGGTTGGTGACATCCCAACCCTCCTTCAGCTTGTTTACATGGATCACGATGTCCGTGGTCCCGTCCTTCTCGATATTCAGCAGCTTGCGGGCGTTCTCGTCGCTCTCCTCGCCGGTGAGCTTCGAGTGAATCTCTGCGACCCGGCCCTTGTAGCGGCCGTCGAAGAACCCGTCAGACTCGACAAACTCGCGGACCTGACGGGCGTGATCGACGTTCTGCGTCACCACGAGCATGAACGGGTGAACCACAGGCACAGAGTTCTGCTTAGCGTAGGTCTGAAGCGCGACCTTCACGTGCTCGTGGTAGTGGATGCCATCCTCCAACTTGATCCGTTCGAGCGCGTCCTCGGAGACGGTCTTCGGATCGAAGTTGGCTCGCGTGCCGACTGCGGGCTCCTTCACATAGCCGTCCGCCATCGCGTCCGGTAGCTCGTAGTCGTAGATGACGTTCTTGAAGGCCGCGCCGCTGCCGACAACCTTCGGCGTGGCGGTTACTTCGAGCCCGAGGATCGGCTTCAGTTCGCTGATCGCGCGCACGCCTGCCGAACCGCGATAGCGGTGAGCCTCGTCCATCAGAAGGACGAGATCGGGGAGCCCTGCGAGGTAGGAGAAGTAGCTTTCGCCGATATACTCCTGAAGCCGCTTGATGCGGGGCGACTTACCCCCGCGCACCTCGGAGTTGATCTTCGAGATGTTGAAGATGTTGATGATCGCCGCCTCCCGCCCGAGCAGGTCGGCGCCGCGCACGCCGCGCCCCTCCTCGTAGTTCTCGGCGTTGACGATCAGCGGCGGCTGGTGAGCGAACGCCTCGATACCTCGGAACACATACTTGGGACTGGACGGTTGGAAGTCGGCGAGCAGCTTCTCGTAGATGGTTAGGTTGGGCGCGAGCACGAAGAAGTTACGGCTCTTGCCGGTCATGAAGAGGTAGCTGATGAAGGCGCCCATCAGCCGGGTCTTCCCCACCCCAGTCGCCAAGGCGAAGCAGAGGCTGGGGAAATCGCGCTCGAAGTCCACGACATCGGGGTAGACGGCCTGCACGGCTTCCAGCGCGCCTTCGACATCCGTGTCCTTGGATGGATCGATGATATCGATCACATCGGCCAGCCGCTTCAACGATTCCGCCTGCGGCTTCCGCAGCGACAGGCGTTGAATGATCTGGTGGAGGGCGCGGTTGTCGCTCACGCGTCGCCCTCCACATCGAAGAGCGCAGGCTGGTTGTCCCCCTTGGCGTGACCGCGCGACTTCGCTTGCGCGGCGACCGGCCCCTCATCCTCCGGCTCGTCTTCGAGCAGCGGCAGGGCCTCGATCTTCAGCGAGTAGTCGTCCTTGCCCCACTCGCAGCGGTCGAGGATGGCGCCGGGGATTTTTCGGATCGTGAGATTGGTGAAGCTGTCGGCGTTGGCCCCTTGGAACGCCTTGCAGCAGATAAGCAAGGTGCGCTCATGGCCGACCTCCTCCGAGATCGCGCGAAGCTGCTCGTGGGTCAGGCTATTCGTCGTGACGTAGATGAAGTCCGTCTCCGATGAGTGGCCATGCATCCAGTAATGTTCAGTAGAGGGGGCGTAGGTGAAGCCGAAGTGCTTGCACATTGCCTGCGCGAGCATCTCGGCGTTGTAGGCTTTTGAGATCACCCACTGGCCGAACTGGTCCTTTTCCAGCAACGATGGAGCAAGAGTGAAATATCTGAATCCTCCTCCTCCCTCCCACGATGTAATGCGTGTTACGCCTGACATCTCTTCGCCATCGATGACTTTCTTCAAGCGAGGAACGATGTGCGTGTGGGCATGATCTCCGACTTCGACCATTATCCACCGCCGCCCCATTTTGTGGGCGACGGCTCCGGTCGTTCCGGTGCCCGCGAAGGAATCTAGAACGATATCACCCGGGTCGGTGACGCTTGAGATAATGCGATGAGCAAGAGCTTCGGATTTTTGGCCCTTGAGTTCTTCAACCCCTAGCATCTTGGATACAGACTCGCCAGAAAACGAGACGACCGCGATACTGTTCAGCCGGTCGTAAATCGAACAATTCCACGTATCCTCGATGGGGTATCGTTCGGGCAGACCGATCTCGGATGCAAGTTTTAGAAACTCATCCGCATCTCGCCTATTTATGCCTTTTGCTTCCAATGCCGCCCTCAACTCCTTCAGGTTGGCATCCGAAAATCTCGGGGCAAAATCCTTCCTTTCAATATATAGCTTCTTAAAGTCCAGCTTTTCAGCATCTTTGGCGTAAAACAGAATAGTGTCGTGATTTCTGATGAAGTTGTTTGCCAATGTCTTGTAGCCAGAAAGCCACCCTATCCTCCAAATGATCTCGCGCTGAAAGTTTCGGCGACCAAAAATCTCGTCCATGAGGACCTTTAGGTAATGCGCTTCGTTGAAGTCTATGCAAACAAATATCGAACCGTCCGGTCGAAGAAGATTCCGGAGTATCTCGAGGCGGTCCCTCATCAAGGAGAGCCAGATCGAATGCTCCAGACCATCGTCGTATAATTCGAACGCACTACCCGTGTTATATGGCGGGTCAATAAAGATGCACTTGATCTTGCCCGCAAATTCGGCCTCAAGGGCTCGCAAAGCCAGTAAGTTATCGCCCTTGATCAATATGTTGTCGAATATGTCCCCAGCCCGCCGCGTCTTTCCGTGATAGCTAAGACTCGGGTCTTCGATCAGAATGCGCGGCTCTAAGCGGGGGCGATGTTCTTTGCCAATCCACCTCAACTCGAGTTTTGAGTCTTTGCTCATGCCATAACGTTCCATTTGATCGAGAACAGGGGGGTCAGGGTTGGCGTGAGGCTGAGCTTCTCTGCGATCTCGTCGAGCATCCGTTCGCGCTCCGCGTCGATTTCCCTGAGGCGCGTATAGAGTTGGTGTTGCAGGTCGTCGGCTTGCCGCTTCAGCGCGTTGGCCTCTCGCTGTAGCGCGACCTTCTCCTGTAGGTCTGCCGTGGCGCGGGAGAGTTTCGTCTTCTCTTTCGCCTCTTTCGTCAGAGCCTTGATCTGCGCGTCGAAGGACACCTTCGCGTCCTCGCGCCAGTTGTCCAGCCGATCCTCTTCCTCCGTGAGGAAGTCGCCCAACCGGGCTTGGGCCTGCTGCACGATGGCGGTCTGTCGGTCAGTTACGATCTTGGCGAGGGCCTCCGGCGCGGTGCCCGGAGCCTCGTCGTTGACAGTCGCGGGGACCTGCATGAGCCGCGCGGCGGTCTCGCCGTCGAGCACCTCGCCGTCGTCGGTGACAGCCGCAACGATGATCTCGTCGAAGGTGCGGGCTGGCGTTTGGAGGGTCAGCCGAGCGGCCTGCATCCAACCCGACGCGCCGACGCGCTCGGCCACATCGGCGAGGTTCCCTTCGTAGGCGCCGTAGTCGAAGGTGACCGATGCCGGGGCGAGGTCGCGGCTCTTGGCCTGTTCGACCAGCCGGTCGGCCAGCCTGCCGTCGGCCAGACGAAAGAAGTTCCAACCCCGGTCATCCGCCAACGGCCATTCGGTCGTGTAGGTCTCGCCGTTCCAGTCGAACCGGTGGGCGGCGTCGGCGTGAAACTGGGCGTCGGGAAGCTCGGCGCGGGCCAGCAGCAGGAGCGCGCGCTTGAACTCGTCGAGCGAGCGATGCAGCGACTGATCCTGCATCTTGAGCCGCTCGACCACCTTGTCGTCTAAGGCGGCGAGGATTTGGTCGCGGGCGGCCTTCTTCGCCTCGTCGATCTCAAGGGCGAGTTCGGCCTGAAGCTGGTCGAAGGCCGCGTCGATCTCCTCGCTCGTGCGGCACGATTGCACGATGTCGAGGATGCGACGCTCGATGTCCACGCCCGACTCGATGGCGCCCAGCACCTCGTCCGACGACCCGAACACGCCGTCGAACAGCCGGAACTTCTGGTCCAGAAGCTCCACGATCCGCTGCTCGGCGTGGTTCTTCCGGTTCATGAAGTTCACGACCGTCACGTCGATCTTCTGGCCGTAGCGGTGGCAGCGACCGATCCGCTGCTCGACCCGCTGGGGGTTCCAAGGCAGGTCGTAGTTGATGAGCAGCGAGCAGAACTGAAGGTTGATGCCCTCGGCCCCGGACTCGGTGGCGATCATGATCGTCCGGTCGTGGCGGAAGGCATCGACCAGCGCGGCCTTCATGTCGGCGGTCTTCGAACCTGAGACAGCCTCTGTGCCCCGGTGCTTTTCGAGCCATGCCTTGTAGATGGCTTGGCTCTCCTTGTCCGAGTTGGCGCCGTTCAGGATCACGACCTGACCGGCGAAGCCGTTGGCTTCCAGAAGGTCGCGCAGATAGGTCTGGGTGCGGACGGACTCGGTGAAGATCACCGCCTTCCGCTGGCCGCCCTTGGCGACGATCTCGTCCAGCACGAGCGGCAGGCAGTCGAGCAGGGCCTTGCCCTTCGCGTTCGTGCTGATGCTCTTCGCGAGGTCGCGATAGCGGGCAAGCTCCTCGATCTCGGCCTTCAGGACCTCTGGATCGACTTCGTCGAGGCCGTCGCCGCTCTCGTCTTCCAGCGCGTCGGCTTCTGCGGCCTGCTCGCCCTCGCGCCACTCCTCGGCAGTCTCTTCGATGCCGTCGATGTCGTCGAGGGTCTCTTCGGAGACGGAGAGCTTCCGCTCCAACCGGCTGACCATCTTGTCCAGCGTGGCCGCAACGGCGAAGGACGACGATCCTAGAATCTTCCGCAGCACCAGCGTGACGAGGTGGCGTCCGTTCTTACCGACGCCGACCGTGTGGTCGCGCTGAAGGTAGCCCGACATCAGGTTGTAGAGGTCTTCCTCAAGCCGGTCGGGCGTGAAGTCGAACGTCCTCGGCAGCCGGTTCGTGTAGTTGATCAGCCCGGCCTTCTGGACCTGCCGACGCAGCGTGCGCTTGCAGATCGGCTCCAACCGGTGGCCCAAAACCGAGAGGGAGCGGCGGTCCTCGCGTCCCCCGAACTCGTTGCGGAAGGCGTCTGGCGACCCGAAGAACTGATCGTCGATGATCGAAACGAGGCCGTAGAGTTCCATCAGGTTGTTCTGGAGCGGCGTGGCCGTGAGCAGCAGCTTCTGCCGGTCGGCCAAGGCCGCGCGCAGCACGGCGGCGCGGGAGGTCTCAGCGGCGCGGTAGACATTGCGGAGCTTATGGGCCTCGTCGAACACCACGAGGTCCCACGGGATGGCCCGAAGGTCCGAGGCGATGCGAGCCGCATACTCGTAGGACAGGATGATGATGGCTTCGCTCTTGCCGAGCGGGTTGTCCTTCCCCGCCTTGGCCAAGTCCTTCACCCGCTTTGCATCGAGAATCGCGGTCGGGAGCGAGAACTTCTCCCAAAGCTCCTGAGCCCACTGTTTGCGGAGCGAGGCGGGCACGATCAACAGCAGGCGACGCCTGCGCTCCCACCAGCGTTGGCTGAGGACCAGCGCAGCCTCGATGGTCTTGCCGAGCCCCACCTCGTCGGCCAGCAGCACGCCCTTGGAGATCGGCGACCGCATAGCGAACATCGCCGCATCGACCTGATGCGGGTTGAGATCGACGCGCGCGGCCGAGAGGGACTGCGTGAGACCGTCGGTCCGTCCTTCGCCGGTCAGCCCTTCACGGGTGAGAAAGTGGGCGAAATAGGCCGCTTGATAGGGGGTGTAGCCGGGCGAAACGCTCATGGACTCTCGATGCAGGCACGGGCGATAGCCGTCGCTACCGCCGCCCCTTGGCGGCTCGAATCGCAGCAGCTTCCCCGACGTGTCGTTGCCGACATGTTCTCGCAGCGCGTCGCGGAGAGCAATCGGCCACCCTCATTTACCCATCATGGCAATGGAGCGCGCGAGGAAATGGTCGGCCGTCATCACGCATAGTGCGTAGCGGTAGATCGCGACCTCCATATCGGTCGCGCCGGTGTGAACGCCTTCCGAGCCCAGCATGTCAAAGAGGGAGGAGATGAACTTGCCTTCGAGGGAGCGCGTGGCGTCTCGCGGATCAGGTCGGAAAAAGCCTGCCTTTTGAAGCGCAACGCGGGCCGCACCATCACGCGCGGTCTCGCCCAATCCCTCGGCCGCAATGACATCAAAGACGGACGCGAGGAAGCCACGAGCGTCGCTATTGGCTGACTCCCAATGACCTTCGTCGAGTCCCTTCTCAAATTGATCCAGCCGCGTGATCGCCTCGGCTGCCCCGCGCCCCTCCAAGGAGGCCCGCAAGCGGCTTCGCGCTTGTTCGAGCGGGGCGGGCGTAGAGGGGCTCAACGTCCCTCCACGGAGCACCCAGCCGTCCACCAGCACGCTTCGCTCGAAGGCCGCATCCACGGGGTGACGTTCGGCGGGGGTTTTCACCCAAGGCGCGGGCTCGGGCGGGTCGCCGATCCGAGATGCGGCCTCCGTCACCAAGCGGTCAGACAGGAAGTCGCCGTCGGTATCCAGCCTCGGCGGCGTCTCGCGACACGCCTTCGACAGGAGGTTCTTCAGCTTGGGCGTGGATTGCTCTGTGGATGGAAGGCGGTCGAGTTCAGGGCCGCACCCCACCTCCTCGATGAGCGACTTCATTTGCGCGTTCGAGCAGCGGAGCACGAGCACATCCAAGGCGCGATGAAGAGTAGTCCATCGAAAACGCTGCATTCTTCCCTCGCCACAAGACCTCTTCGATCTCGGTGAGCCCGACCGTTCCGGTCAGGACTTAATCATCTCAAGGATGTTCAAGCCGCTAGGCATCACCTTGTGGCCCGCCGGGCTCTGGCCGGTGGCGAAGATCGTCTCCCAAAACTGATAGGTGTTCTTCCCTCCGAAGACGGTCGTCGAAGCTTCCTTGTTCACCCAAAGCGGCAGGCGGCCGAGGTTATCGAGGAAGTGGCCGATGTTGGCCCATAGTTGCTCTGAGAACGGATGCTGGAACAGCTTCGGGCCAGCGACCAGAACGCCCGAGTGGGCAAAGTGCTGTTCGATCAGCAGCCGAACGTATTTGAGCCATGAATGGAGGACCTCCTCCTTCGCCATGCGATAGGCCCGAAGGTGGGGCTCGGGGATGTCCTCACCGGCCTGCAATTTGCTCTCGATCCGCTTGGTGCCGAGACCGTCGTCGAACTTCCCTACGTAGAACCGCTCAGCGATGAGGCTCATCAGCCGGATGAGTTGCGTCTTCTCCAATTCGCGGGGGTTCGCACCCAACTCCGCACGGTAGTTCCACGGCGTCTCCAACACCGCTCCGTAGATGAACTCGGCGTAGAAGGTCTTCTCGATGGTGCTGTAGGAGAACGGCTTATCCTGCCCTTTGCCGCCATACCCCACGAAATCGCGGAGCTTGTTATCAGGCGAGTGGGTGACGGCATCGCGGACGCTGTCGAGGATGTAGCGGGTGATTGCGTTCTGCTCGCCCCTGAAGTGGTTGACCAGATCGCGCTCGGAGAAGTCTTCGTTGTCGTCAGCGAGGCCCCGGTCCTCCCGGTATTTCTCCAATCGATCCACGAGGATCGAGGAGCCCAGCCGACGCTGCACCGATTTGTCGAATGCGACCTGCCGTAGCGTGGTGCCCGCATTCGTATTCGCTGTCAGCAGCTTGTCCGTATCGGGGTCGATGAAGATGCGAACGGGCACCTCGCGCACGCCGAGCAAGACCTGTGCGGCAGCCTTGTGCTGGCCGTCGAAGACGCGGACCTTCACCTCGGGCGCGCTACTCGTTTCGATCCACCCAAGCGCGACGTGAAGCTGCGGGCGTCCCTTGTGGAACTCCTCGATAAGCCCTCGGATGTTCGGGCCGATGGCTCGTGGGTTAATGCGGTCGTCGTGATGGATGAACTCAATCGGGAGGAGCGCGAAGAAGTAGCGCATCCGCGAGAGCGCATCCGTATGGATGGGCAGCCGGAGGGGCTGCATGGCTCCATTCAGGCTCGGGATGATGTCGATCTGGTCGCCTGCTATGGCGATCCGTAGTGGCTTCGTCGCGCCTCCAAACGAAGCGAGCACGTCGCCGAGGTTGGCACCTCGATCATCGCTGACGGCGCCAGCCCGGATGCGGTCCAACCTCGCAAGAACCCGAGCCACCCGCAGGTCACTCGCCTGCTTCGACCTGTTGTGGCTCGAATGGGTCAGAGCGAAATTGGTCGGATCGTCCTTCCCTTCGTTTTTGAGAGGGATCACATGGTCAATATCCACCTCGTGGAGCCCTAGCTGGATTGGCTCGTCAGAGATGAAGCATTTGCCGTTCTGCTGAGCCCAAAGCTGCTGCTCAAGCGCGCCGCGCTCTTCCTTTGTGAGCGCGCCAAGATATCCCGACGCCACGAAACGCCCCCCAAATCGGCCCGCTCTCTAGGACCGCCCCGCCCTAATAGGGAGCACCCGCTGAGGTTCGGTCAAGCTGGAGCTACACGCAGCGGACGCACCCGTTGAAGACCGCTGGCTGATAAATACCGGCATGATGCGAGCCGGTCAGAACTTCTACCAAGAGCTTCGGCGCAAGGGATGCACCGATAGCCTCCGCAACTACAGCCGCCGCTACCTCGGGAGGGCCGAGAACTGCGCCTGCCTGCGCGGTGAACGTGGCCCCTCCGAACGAGCCCTCGTGCACCTCTTCCAACGGCTGTGGTGCGAACGGCGCCTGCTACTGGCGGCGCGGGTCGCGCACGCGATCCTGTGGGGAGGTTCTCGCGATGGACGATGAGGAGTCGCTGCTGCCGCTTGACGAATTGGTTCGCTGGTCGCGAGGAGAACTGACGGAGGACTGGTATCACCTGCGTATCGCGATGCTGCTGCGACGAGCGGAGCGGCTCGCGGCTGAGATAGACGCGCTGCGGAAGAGCGATCCCGAGCAGTATGCTCGGCTGAACCAACCGTTATGAGTTGGATGGGGCGGCTCAATAGCCGCCCCTCCGACGCAGCGACCGAAGCTTCGCCTCCGCTTGTGACAGCGAGGAGTGCCAAGCCTCGGGATCGCGCACCTTGCAGAACCGCCTCCCACCAGCGAGGTAGGGGAGGGCTTCAAGCGTTCGAAGCAGCACCCCGTTCGCGGAAATCGGGTTCCTGCTGCGCGCGACAGCGTAGGCCGTTCTCGATCCTGAGGGCTCGAAACGAGTCCGCACGATCAGGGCCACCCAACCGAACTTGCAGGGGTGAGACCGGACCATGGCCCACGTGGTGGGAACCCTCTTGCAGGGGCGCCCGATTCTCGGAGAGCGATAGCGTCGATGGCCCATTAGAACGCTCCAAGTCCGGTTCTCGGGTCGGTCCTCCTAAAGTCTCGATAGTCGCGCCAGCACTGCTCGGCCTTGGACTGGTCTTCCCACGGGAAGGCGGGGTAGCTCGCCAAGCCGCCAGCCAGCCGCTGTCGCGCAAGCTGTGCCTGTTCGTTCGTCAACTTCGTTGGCCTGCCGGGGGTGAGGCAGCGAACAAGGTGAATATGTGCATTGGACGTTTCGACGATGATGTCGATGCCGTTGTTCCACCGTCCTTGGTCGATTGCCCAGCGGCCTTTCCCGACCAGCCCATCGAGTTGCGAGAACGCAGGGTTCGCCGGATTCCCTCGGTGAACGAAGAAGGCCGTCAAGCCCGAGGACTCCCGAGCCCACCGGAGCATGAGCGGCCCATACTCTCGGCAAAGGGCCAATTCTCGCCGCTTCAGAGCGCGATGCTTCTTGAGGATCGCGGCGCGCTGCTCTGCCGCCTGCGCGGCCGTGAGCCGGGTTGTTTTCTTGCCGGGAGAAGGCATCAACGAGTCTCCTCACGCCAGTCGTCACGCGCGGAAGGTGCCTTCCATCCAACGGTTCGCCTTGTGACCCACCCGCGCTTCGAGCGAAGGCGAGCGGCCCCCCAGCCTTCCTCAGCCGCCCGCTTTAGGAGCCGCTGGAGAGACCGATCCGCCTGTTCGGTCGTGAGCGGCACAATGAGAACGTCGTGCCGCTTGGTGCTCGAATTGATCTGAGGCATCAGACCGCCTCACCAATGGGCTGGGCTTCAGAGATCGGGCTGATCTCGACCTCGTGGACCAGCTTCGAGACACCGAGGTCCTTCGCCAGCTTGCGAACCGCTTTGCGGGCAACCGCCTTGGCGTGCTTGAGGCTAACGGCCTTGTCGTGGTGAGCGAAGGCTTGGCCGCCAACCGAGTAGGTGACCCGAACGAGGTGAGTAAAGTTGCCCCGCAGCATCTCCGACTGCCACAGGCGCGTGGTCGTCCACGCCTTATGTGCCGCCTTGGAGCAGCGATCCTCAATCACGCCCTGCGTCAGGAGCCAGTCGTATCCTTGGTAGCGGCGTTCGTAGTCGTCCTCAGTCAGGGTCTTCGGCTTAGGCTCGGCCAACTCCCGGATGAGCTTGGCCTCCTCGTCGGCAAACAACTTCGTCTCGCCGTCATCCACACCGGTGGCGAACATCTGTCCGAGGACAAGTTCGTTGTCTGATGGGAAGAGGGCGACCGCGTTGTCGAACGTCCTGACCACCTCCGTTGGGGTCAGGCCCGAGTTGGCCCAAACAGCCTTGTATTCTTCAACCCGATCCTCGGGAACATAGACACCTTTCACTGTGTATCATCCTTCTTCAGCGGCGACTCTTTGCCGTCGAAGAGGCAGATACTCCCAAGTAATCGGGCCATCAGGTGCGTGATAGTTAGTTCACCTTTTTAGCCTTGATCGGCAAGTTCAGTTGGTTCGCTTCCCGCATCTGGCGGATCGCGGTCTTCACTGCATCGCGACTGCGTCTGGTGCCCTTAGCCTCAAGCCAGTCCTCAAGGCGACGCTCCAAGTCAGCGATCTTGACCTTCTCGCCTCGCTGAAGCGTCTCAGCGACCCACTCGTTCAAGACCTTTACTGCTTCGCCTTTCCAAGGGGCGAGCCCTTTCCCTTTTGGCTTGCCACCTTGCCGCCGACGCCACTCGTAGACCTGCTCCCAAAAGCCCTCTTCGGCGAAGCCGAGCATCAGTTCGTAACGGCCGAGGTTCGCCCCGATGATCGTCAGTTGGATTGCGCCATCTGCTGTCTTGGCCTTGCCCGCCTCCAATGAAGCAGCGACATCCATCAATGCGGTGAGAACATCGCGAACGACCTCGACTTTGTAGTTCGGCTCGTCGCTGCCCCCGCCGCTGTCGCAAGCCAATTGCTGCTCGCAGATGCTCGCGAGTTGAAGTGCGGTAAGCCGCCAAGAGATTTGCGGCCTGAAGGTGGATGGAACGATGTTCTGCTGAATCGCAAGCCTGACCGAACGCCAGAGAAGCCCGCTAAGGGTAGCCTCAATTGCCGTGTGCCAGTCCTGCTCCTCAGATGCCTCGATAAGCGACCTGCGAAAGTCCTCAATTACGCGGTCGAGAAGAGGTGTGATCGTCCGAGATGCCAAAGCAGCCCTCTGATAGCTCCGTCAGCATTGGCGGCCGCACGGGCTGCCCTGACTCACGGTCTGCACCCTGTCATCGGACGGTTGACCAAAGGCTGACAGAGGCGCGCTAAAA
>Ga0065721_10004774_pt1 | contig 20839 bp, 17 predicted proteins | sample Mesricmetagenome_FD_59108 | JGI IMG/M metagenome (GOLD analysis project Ga0065721, IMG submission 59108) | Mesophilic microbial community from rice straw/compost enrichment Sample: eDNA_1 v2 (version 2) | ecosystem: Engineered > Solid waste > Grass > Composting > Bioreactor | place: USA: Davis... | reverse complement strand
TGCGCGTCGGCAACTGTCTTCACATAGGCGAGTTCCTCGCGGGTGCCATCGGAAAGGGCAAGCATGAAGTTTGGAATTCGCGGCGGGGCTTCGCGGAAGAATTCGCCCACCGTGGGCACCTTAGCATTTTCAGTGATTTGCAGCACGGGATTGGCCCCCGTTGCGCGCACCCAGAAGGCCTGGCCCATGGCGATCTGGCCGCCATTGAGTTCGTCTGTTACTCCAGCCTCGTAATACCTGAATACATCGGCCGCATAGTCCCTGATGGCAATCTGCGGAGAAATTCTGGTTTTCGTCCAGCCTGCATCCCAATCTATGGTGCTCGGATACGGGTTACCGACCAGATTCCAGCCATAGCCATCAGGGTCATTTGGGGTGTAGGTTACAGGTAACGTAAGCGCCCCTTGGTTGATCGGTCCAATGAAATCAATGACTGTAGGGCTGTCGCAATTGCGAATAAAGACGGCGTATCCCAGGCCGACCTGGAGGGGGCTCGCCGCTGAGGTTATGCCAGGCCGCGGGTATGCTATGTACCCCTCCTCCATTCCACCAGGAGCAGCTTCATTATAGTAGTAGATGGTGGTAGAATTTGATGGAGCCGTCTTGCCGCAGATAAAAGTCGTGGGGCTTGGATCAGAGAAATTCCCGCCAACAAAGAAATCGTCCTTAAGTTGAGCGACACTTCCATTCGTGATGGGCGACGATATATATCGGTACATCCGCCCTTCGCCCGACATGAACCGGTTTACCACGACATCTCCTGATATGCGGTTGTTACTCAGCAAACGATAAACGCTTGCGGTGCCGGCCCCGGCGGCATCAGAGGTGGAAATCAAGTTCAGGTGGCCATTGCTCTGAAAGTTGACGTTCGACGATGGATTAACGAATTGAAGCACCCCGGTAAGGTCGAGGCGACTGGTCAACGTGATCCCCTGACTATTCGACTTGGCAACATTAATATTTGAAAATGCCTTACCGTTTGCCGAAATGGTTTGCGCATTGCTACCTGAAAACGTTGCAATCACAGAACCAGTTTCAACCGTACTTGCCGAGTGGAAGACTACATTCCCTTCAACATTAAAATTCTTGGTAAAAGTTACCGTTGCAGAGGCGCTGGTCTGGACATGGCCAAAAAGTGGTGTACTGGTACCTCCCACGGAAGTCTCCCCATTGAAAATTACGAATCCCGTACCAGGGGTCAGATTTCCAGCGTTGTCATTCCACGCCGGCCCATTCATCGTAACATTGGCATTCTGCACCAATTTGCCCTGGGTCAGCGTCATCGTGCCATTTACCTCGAAGTGATTGACGATCTCAATCGCATCGTTAGCTTGCGCTAATTGCACGGTGAAATTTCGAATCGCTGTGGGGTGCAATTCCAGCCCGTTTGTAAAATTGGCGAATGGCCCCGCGGCGGCGGAGACAGTTCTATACGTGAGATCAAATTTATCGTTTTCTGCGAGCGCAAACCCATTGCTGGATAGCGTCGCCATCGGGTACTTGCTAACGACAACGCCATTTGAAAGAATGAGTCCGCCGTCATTTCTAAGCGTTCCTCGAATTAAGTTCAGTGTGGCCCCAATTTGCACTGGAGTGGGCAAGCCAACAGATACATCTTCTCCCTGACGGTTAATGGTGAATAGGTTCAGTTGATTATTGCCTGGAGCAAAAGTAAGATCTCCGAAATCTCCATTGCCTGTACCAGCAATGATCAGGTTTGCCGCCGCATCCCCTGCTAGACTTCCTCCCACGCTCTCATAGGTTCCCGAAAGGGTCAGCGCCTTTCCGGCCAGGACAAGGTTCCCATTTTGTAGAACTAAATGTCCTCCAATGGTCTTTGCGTCTGTCAGGCGAACCCCTGCAGGGTTGTCGATAATTGTGGTTACATTTCCACTAGGATGATCAGGCCCCAGATACTGAACACCGGCTCCGCGATAGATAATCGTAGAACCAGCCTGATAGGTACGCTTAGGTATCTGTATGTTTCCATAGTAGCCCGGAGCTATTGCGCCTTGCGGTGCTACCGAACCTACCACAATCGTTCCGGCAAGAGTAAACGTTGAGCTGGTTGAGCCTTCAATAGGATCAACTCCCAGATTTAGTGTGCATCCGGGCGCTACATAATATTTGAAGTACCCTACGAAAGTTCCTTTGTTGAGAAAGTTCTGAATACCATCCTTCAGAAAGTTGATCGTCCCATGAGCGGGATTCGATCCTGTCTCTTCTATTCTACCGGAGTTGACAGCAAAATCGCCATACAAGTTAAGGTTACCAACACCAGTTTTTCCCGATCCGGCAAGGCGAAGTCTGCCGCCATTCCCGGCAGTCATTGAGTAGTTTCCATAAATGTTCATGGACGTTACTCCCGTAACGGTAAGGAAACTTCCTCCAGAATTCGTCGAGTTGAAGACAAAATCCCTATAGACATTTACGGTTACATTTCCTGATGTTCCAAAGTACACGCGGGAATTACTAGCCACCCGAATAGAGCCACCGATTGGAGATCCTGCCTGGCCGACCGACAACGTAAAAGTTTGATCGCTGCCCATTTGAATGAAACTGCTTCCTGTCTTCGCAATGACGAAATCTCCGCGAATCACCCGGATATTGCCTGCAAAATCGACCACAGCCTTCTGACCGGTACAATTGAACGTGACGTTCCCAAAACTTTGATTCCATGTAGCATTGGCAGAAATGAGGGTTGTATTGGCGAATGCAGAAAACAGCAAGGTGGAAGTCTCGTTCCACGTTGCCGCCGGCAAGTCGCCCACAGTGGTGGTAAACCGGTGATTATAAACTGCACCGGGCCCGAAAACGATGTTCCCGGATCCAAATGGATTAGAAATATCAGAAAGATTTTGTCTCAGGAAAGTGCCGTTGACAATCAAAGAAGCTCCGGCGTTGCCAATGATCAGGTCCAGCGCCGGGCCATTCGCGAGGGAAAAGGTGCCACCATTGTCAACGGTGAGGGTACCGTCAATCATTAGTTGGTCCGCTGTGACCGAGGCTCCCGCAGGAACGTTTATAGAATGGGATGCCTGGATGTGGATGTTTTGGCTGGCCGAAGAGGGTACCGAAGTTGGCGTTGCCCAACCTGGTCCCACATAAACCTCCCAGGTTGTGAGATCATTCCAGGAACCATTACCTACACTACGGACATCTCCAGCAATCTGACTGTATGATTTCGAACCAAAAAACAACAAAATGAGCAAAAGGGGTAAAGTGCGCATATAACCCGTAGAAAGTAGAGTTAGAACGATATTAGACGTTAAGTGATTTATCCGTCCTAAATTTATGCAATCCGTAGTAAGTATTCGTATTTCGACCGATAAAGTTTCGTCCCTTGCCATCAAATTACTTATCCCGAATTCAGTGTATTTGAGGAATATGTCACCTGATGCAAAGCGTCGTGAATTCGTGCGGAATATGTTGGCAATATTACCTAACAGGGTTTTCAGGCTTACTCGCTGTGGCGGGTCTTGCGGCTTTTCTGACGCGAGTGATACCGGCTCGCGCCCGCGCCTGATATTCGGCCAGAAAATACATGGAAATCAGGACGACCATGAACATAACCATGTTCTTTTGACGGATGATAATTCCGAGATTACTGAGGGAGCCGGACATAAAATACGCTGTAGCCAGGGCCATAACCCCACACGCCATGAGCGGCAAAGGCAATCGAAAAACCCGAGCTATATTTCGCCATCGCAGAACTGAAATCGTTAAGGTTAGGTAGAAGAGATTTTCAAACGAAACGACCAATCCGAAAAGGTTATTAGCATCGAAGATGAGAGGTCGGTATAAGAAAGTGAGGATCTTAAGTGGAACCGGCATATTGCTGATGGCAATCCGCGAACCAACGTTGCCCCGGCTAAGGTTCTTGGACCGTATTGAGGTTACATCTTCATAACTTTCTATATCTTCCTCCACTCCAATAAAAGTGAAGACAGACGAAGAAATCAAAACCATTGTTGTTAGGGCTAGTCCAAAAAAACCAATCCTCGCAGCGGGAGAAATTCCTCGCGAACTCAGCACCAGAGCAATCGCTGCACCGGCCACCATCACCAAAGCAATATGAGGCCTCACATAATATCCGAGATAAAAGCTCATTAGAAGAAATGGTATATTTTTCTTGAGATCAGTCAGGCAATACACGAAAAGTGCCAACGAGAAAAAGATAATCGAATCCTTTCCTACCCCTGACGACCAGAAATGCATGTTGGGCAGAAAAAGCACTAAGGGGAACAGCTTGATCCCAAAAAGCGTCGGATTCACACGGAGCACCTTGCGCATAGTCAGGTAGATGCACACCACGCCGCTGAATCCAAAAAGGGAGAACAACGCGGCACCTCCCCAGAGAGACAATCCCAGTATTTGCGACAATGGAAATGTAAGGAAGTGTATGAAAGCAGAACCTGGAGAATGCAAACGCAAGATCGAGTCAGCAGGCCCTATGAAACGTATGGGAGGCAACCAGTACCCTCGCGCATCTCCACCGAAAAACATGATGTAGATGATGTAAATAAAGCTGAAGGCGAGATGATAGTAGAACAGTTTTGTGAGCAGGTTTCGATCGACCTTATTGCCGTGCCGTTTGCACACCGCGTTGATGATTGCATGGCCGATTAAAATCGCGAGGATTAAGGCGGGCAGGTCAAGTATGGAAGGAATGAAAACCGACACCATTATTTCTTTTTGTTTCCGGCCTGATCCAGGATTAGTTTCAGATATGTTTCTCGGGCGACCTGAAGCGAATACTTTTGTTCTACCAATGCCCTTCCATTCATGCCTAGCTTTTGTTCTAGTTCAGTTCCACCGGTAATAAGTTTTTCAATCGCATTAATCCATTCGTCGATCGTGTTTGCCTTATACCCGTTCCAGTCGTCAATAATGATTTCGTCATTTACTCCCAGAGGTGTTCCAATAACGGGCACGCCTGAGCCCATGTACTGGATAAGTTTGTATCCACACTTTCCGCGTTCCCAAATGTTGTCTTCCAGTGGCATTATGCCAACATTGAACTGACGAATTTCGTTTGCCTCATTGACTTCGTTCCAGGCAATGAGTTTTTCTACTCCGTGGAGGCCAATACCCGAGGCAGCGCCGATAAGGTGTAATTTGATCGGATACTTTTCGGCCAGTTTAGCGAAAACCGGCTTCAGTGCGCCCAGATACTTTTGCGTAATTGGCGATCCAATCCACCCGATAACGAACTCTTTTGTGTCCGTGTATTCTTTCACGGTGTATTTCGTGGTATCGATTACCGTGGGGAGCAGAACGATTTTTCTTGCATTGGAAAATCTTGCTTTTTGAGCAATATACTGATTGCCGACGGTAACATGCGCGGCCTGTTTCATCACGGTTTCAATTTTTCGTTTTAACAGGCTTCGTATCACAAAAGAATCCGACGTATCGTAATTGTGGAAGATAGCATCGTCATAGTCTACCCCAAAGCGTACTCCAAAAAATGCAAGGATACGTTCAAAAACGGCCGGAAAATAGGGAAAGAGTTCTTTCTCAATGATAACATAATGGTATCTCCATATCTGCAACAGGTACAGCAGCCTGCGCGAAAAGCTTATCGCCGACAACCATTTGTTATGACGTTTATGCTTATATACCTCGCGGAGGTAGCGGTCGTTGAAAAACGGACTGACTGTGCATTCAAGACCGTTGGCCTCAAAGTAGTCCAGATACTGAAATGTCCGCAGCCTGCTACTCGCACCTATCCGGGTATATTTGGTGAAAAACAAGACCTTCATGACAGGGATACAATTGCGTTCTGATATGTTTCTGCACTTACTTCAATACTGAATAGGCTTGAGCCAAACGCCGTTGGTTGTTCTCTCGGAAAATTGGATCCGACAACTGATTCTTCGATCCATTGGATAGCTTCGTTAAGACTGTGTTCTGAGTAGTCTTCCAGCAAGTGGATAAAGGGCTGGCCAGCGAGAAGATTCCTGGAATCACCTATTCTGGCAGAAGCGACAATAGGAAGCCCGTTAAGAAGGTACTCTCCGACCTTGATGGGTGCCACACCCTGCATTGAATGGGTGTCTTTGCGGATCGCAAAACCAAGGTCACCTGAAGAAAGATAGCCTGGGATTTCGCTAAACTCCACTGAACGCACAAAAATTTGATCCTCGGGATTAATCGCATATGTGCTCAGGAAATGAGGGTGATTGGTTAGTATTAGCAACCTCGAGTCTATGTCACGGGCGCGAAGCCGCTTATTGATCAAGAACATTTGCTCCACACCATACTGAGGTCCCAGTGAACCACTGTACACCAGCAACAGGGCTTCCGGCGGTACCCCTAACTCTTTTCTCCGTGTTTGCCTTAACTCCGGAGAAAACTTAAAAGTATGGCGGTCGGACCCGTTCCGGACAACATTGAATTTACTTAGTGGAACGTGATATTGCTCGCTTAAATAAACTGCAGCTTTCTCTGTTCGGGTCAATACGGCATCGGCCGCGGTGATGATGCCTTTCTCTATGGCCTTAAGGCTCTTGTATCGATAACTCCGCGGTTTCAAGCCCGCGAAATCAACCCGTTCCTCTATTGGGAGTCCATCAGCGTCAAAAAGCACCTTGAATGATCGTGAACGACTAAGCAGCGGCAAAAGCATACGCGCCGGCATTGTGCTTCGCGGCATAACCACGTCGATCTTATTCTCCTGGATATACCTCTTCAGTATTGACGTGCCTTTGAGGGTAGTGAAGAATTTACCAATGGCAGCAACAGGTCGTTGAGAGACTTGTACCGGCGTGTAATTGATACCGCGCCCCTTGCAAAATTCCGTGAGGAAATGTTGCCTCGCGCTATCGCTCCAGGAGAAATGAAGAATATGAATACTGTGCCCCCATTGAAGAGACCAATGATGGAAAATGGGGACAAATAGGCCTTCCAAATATTTCACGTCCGGACTATCCCACGCCACGAAAAGTATGTTCAGCTTCTTAATCACGTGTATTATTGAATATTATTCCTCGCTTAGCATTGATCGCCCCATTCGATCCCGTAACGCCGGAGGAAAAAAACGAGTATCGTTCTTTTAAGCCGAGGAATCGTTTTTCAAAATAGTGGTAAGATATATGAGCAACGGCGATTGTTGCAGACGTGATAACGGCATATGCTGCCATCATGCCTGGGATTTCGCCCGCCAGAAAAAACTCGCCCAGGTACGGCATCAAAAAATGAATTAACAAAGGGTTGTATACATAGATTCCGAACGAAATATTTCCGAGATAACTTAGCCACGGTCTCTCGAGAGATAGCCGCGATTGAGCGCCCTCAATCTGATTGAGGATAAGGACCACCGTTGCACACGAAAATAGCTCATGGTCAATCATCGACGATATGTGAAAACTATTCAGCGCCACCAAACCTACAATTCCCCACGACAAAGCATGAATGGGCCAGGTGAGCAGAATGGCTAGCTTTTTCTTGTCGAATACATAATACCAGGCACATAATCCGCCTATCGCCATAGTTCCAAAACGAGAATAATGCAATAATGTGGCTATTGCTTGGTCCCTCACTACTAATCCGATAAATACTTTCAAGCCAATGAAAGCTAAGATAAAGCCGCTGAACACGAGGGGAAGTTTGTTAAAGCGTTTTGTTATCCAGGGCCAAATCATATAGAATTGTTCTTCCACCCCGAGGGACCAGTAATGAGCGAGAAATGGCAATCCTGCCCCGAGAGCGAAAGCCACGTTGGGTATGAAGAACAGATAATAAAGTATCTCAGAACCGACCGCGAATTTCAGAACGATTAGAATAATGGACAGGTATAGGAAGTACAACGGCCAGATCCGCAGCAACCGTCGTATATAAAACTTTTTTATTGACACAGAATGGGTCACTTCTTTTTCAACCAGCAACAAATAAGTTATCAGAAACCCGCTGAGGGTGAAAAAAAGTGTAACGCCGAAATTCGCCAGATCGAGAGCGCTGACGGCGACATGATAATGCTCCTTGGCTGAGATGTTGATGTGCGAAAAGACTACAGCAATAGCTGCTATAGCCCGCAAACCGTTTAACCCAGCGAAGTACTGCACTTTCATTCTTCCCTAGGACGATTTTAAAGAAGACAAATACAGATCCTGAACTTCTCTTGCATGCTGCTGTACACTATAATACTCACCGGCCCTGACATACCCCGCTTGCCCGAAAGCAATTCCTTGTTCACGGTCATTGTAAAGGGTCTTTATGGCAGCAGCAATAGCGTCGAGATCATGCGGTTGTACCAGTAACCCGGTGGTTCCATTTATAACAATATCTTTCATTCCGCCTACAGCCGTAACAATGACCGGAAGTTTCATGAACATTGCTTCCACAACCACAAGGCCGAACGCCTCCATATGGGACACCAGAGCAAATGCGTCCATGCAACTGTAGTAAAGGGTAGTGTTCGATTGATACCCGGCGAAAATCACCCGATCTTCCATCTGACACTGTTTTGCAAGCGTCTTTAAACTTTCCATATCCTCGCCATCGCCAACAATGAGAAGCTTCAAGCCGGGACATGCGTCTCGCAGGGTTGCGGCCGCCTTGATCAAGTCCGAGAAGCGCTTGTGAAAATCCCGTAAACGGCCAACGCTGCCTATCACGAAATCGTCGGCAGTGATACCTAAGGACTCTTTGAGTTCATTCGTTTCCCCTGACGAAGGTGGCTCGGGTTTGTCAACCGCATAGTTGATGAGTTTGATTTTTTCTTCCGGAATTCCCGCGACCTGATGAAGATATGTCTTGACGGACGGAGATATTGCAATAACCCACCTGGCGTACGAGGCAAGGAATTTCAGCAACCTGCTACCCCGGGAACTCCGATTCAGAGGCTCCGAAGTTTCTTCAATGATAATCACAGGGATCCGACAAATAATCCCGGCAAGTACCGCACTTATTACTCCTTCAAAGACTGCTCCGTGAAGGATATCGGGCTTTTCTTTTCGCACGCGACGAATCAGTCGCCAGTAGTATGGAAGGTTGTAAAGCTTCTTCAACTCGCCAATCGGATACACCGGAATTCCTAACTTTTTAAACCGATGGTCGAAATTATTCTTAACCTTACTACACACAACCACCTGATCGAAGGTGTTCGTATCAATGTATTTTGAAACTGCGTATTTCAGCTGTTCTACTCCACCCGATCCCATCGTCTCGATACAGTGCAGAACCTTAATTTTTTTTTTGTTCATTCAAATGCTTCGCGTAAAGTTGAAAAAGCCTGGATTCGTGATGTTCTAGAGAAAATTTTTGCCCGACATAATTCCGCGCATTCCTTCCGACGGCGGCACGGGTCTTATCTGGCAGGGCGAGAACGAAATTAATTGCTTTCAGCATTGCAGTCGGATCAAAAGGATCAATCAGCCACCCTGTCTTGCCATCCTCAATAAGTTCAGACGGCCCTCCCTCCCGGGTGACGACGCAGGGAAGGCCAACTGCCATCGCTTCCAGCAAACTATTACTAAGCCCTTCAGAAAAAGAGGGCAAGATAAACATATCGGCCTTGACAAGGAAGGGAATCGGATTTTCCCTGAAGCCGCAGAATTCGACAATACCTGTAAGCCCCAGGTCGGCCGTCAGTTTTTCAAGTGCCGGCCTTTCCGGCCCCTCGCCAATAATTTGCAATGTGATGTCCCGACTGCGAAGAATTTCCGGTAATAGTTTGATTAACCCGTCGAGATTCTTTATCGCAAATAGCCGGCAAACCGTGATGATTCTGATCGGTCCGGGCGATCGAAAGCCGACAGTTTCTTTTATCGTCGGCAGAGGATTGTAAACAACCATTGCCTTCTTTTTCGGCACCTCCCCGATTTCAGTAATGCGTGCTACCACTGATTTCGAGATGCCGATTACGGTATGCGCACACAGGTAGGTGAACTTAAATATCATTCGGAACGCACGCCCGTGCTTCGGAAAGCCAATTTCTTCTCCGATTCTCACCGGAACCCCAGCCATTCGGGCCGCGATGAGACCGTGGAAATTCGCCTCGGCGCCTGAGGTGTGGACTACCGAAGGGCGCTCCTTTCGAAACAGATAAGCTAAATCCCAGATCAGCTTAACATTGGGAATGGCGGGATTTTGACGTAGACAAATTACCCGTCGCCCATTCTTCTTAATTTCTCGCTCCGCCCACCCTCCATGACCAAGGGCGACAAAAACCAATTCATTAGTTGTTTGAGATGACGAAAGATTGACGAACCGTTTCTCGACGCCGCCGAAATCAAGCCACGTGGTCACCCGGATTATTTTCAGATCCCCGCTCACGACTTCCTACCTTTTACGTAGTGGAAGAAATAAATGCCCATTTGTTTGAGCAATTCTGACCGTATGCGCACGGATGTTCCTTTAGGCAAATGCTGCCAAACTATTGTGCGCGCCTTGAACTCATTGTAGAAATACTTGCTGGTACGGTTCGATTGGCTGCTCATCCGAAGGTTCCCTCGACGGATCTTATAGACCACTTTGTCGAGGATTGCATATTCCTCTGGTTGCAACTTCATGATCTGAAGCGCATGCATTAGCCACTCCTGGGAGTTCATCAGATTCTCGTGAAAAGGATATCCGCTGAAGAAGGATTTCCTCCACAATGGCCCACCCACCGGCCATCGGATCTGGTTCCGCAAATAGTCCCAAAGCATGTTGTCGGATGAAACTTTTCTGGACCACAGTCCATCGGGAAGGCCGGTGTCGGAAATGAAGTACTCACCCTGGCCAAAGCAAACGTTTAATCCCGGCCGCTGCCTGAACACCTCCAGCTGAGACGACAAGGCGTCCGCCGTAAGGAGATCGTCAGAATCCAGCCATTTAATGAACTTCCCGTCAGCCAGGGAAAAGCCGTAATTCCGGCATGAGTTTGCTCCCTTCGGCATTTCGAGCGGTCGTGAAACGCATCGTATCCTGGAATCGCCGGCAGCAAAAGAGTTTCCGACGTCTAAACTATTGTCTGTAGAACCATCGTCGACTATGATCAATTGCCAGGAGGGCATATCCTGAGCAATCACGCTCTGAACTGTTTCGCCCACAATATCGGCCCGGTTGAATAGAGGAACGACTACGGTAACTTCAGGTAACAAATTTCTCATTAAAACTGCGGCGCGAAAATACAAAGAGTTTTCGATTTCGCCCCGGCATGATTCCAGACGGGAATGGTTTCACTGCTTCAATTTGTGCCAAATCCGATATAAGTTGACGTACAAACGGTTAGGTCGAAAGCCGAATAGCTGCTTGTCCTCCAGATAACCAAGGTTTTTAGCAATGAACCCATGTATTGCCACCTTTCTCCAAAAGGTCAGATCCCCGCGCTTTCGCAAATGTTTGAAAACACGTAGCCGGAGGTCTATCCGTGTTGCAGCATTCGCTGCGACGCGATGCAATGACCTCGAAATAGAATTATTGTGAGCATAAACCAAAGTATTCAGATTGTCATCAAATACCGGGGCAGCTCCGGCGGCAAGAAGGCGAAACATCAGATCATATTCCTGACTGCTCGATAGGCGCTCATCCCAACCGCCGACTTCTATTACCTTTTCTTTTTTGAACAGATTGGCACTGGTGATTCCCAACTGGCTTTCGATAAGTCCAAGCCATGGATCGGCCAGGGGACGAATGCTCACAGAGAAATGTGATTTTTTTACGTAACTCCCAATGACAATGTCCACGACACGCTGCATCTCCAGCAGCTTCAGATTACTCGACAGTTTTTCCGGTAATAACTCATCATCGGCATCGAGGAACTGTATCCATTCAAAATGGGCATGTCGGAGGCCAAGATTTCGGCAAACTGATGCACCCCGGTTACCAGGAGGGTCGTGCTGAATTACCCGAATCTGCCAATTCTGCCTTTCAAGCTCACGACAAATATTCAGACTATCGTCGGAGGAGCCGTCCTCGATGAGAATAACCTCCGTAATCACGGCCTGGTTGAGCACCGAAGCAACGGCTCGTGTAAGCGTTGACGATGCATTGTAGACGGGAATTATCACAGAGATCATCGCGAGTGTATTAATCTTCGGGCTGGCGTTTAAAGACAGCAGCCAGCGAAACCTTCAATATCAGCGCTAATAATTCAGTATACTTTGAAACCGGATTAGCCGAAATATGCTTGCGATCCGGATGACACATGGCAAACTGCACTATAAGAAACCATCGATCCTTGATCGAAATTTTCCTGTGCGAAAAATACCTGAACACCTCCTCATAATAAATACTTCGGCTCTTTAGGTTGATGGAATGAATCCTGTTTTCGTTATGAACAACCCGAATGGCCACGGGCGCAGCGCTCTTAACGCCAACAAGCTTTCCATGATATGCGCAGCGAAGCCAAAGTTCGTAGTCCTGGTGTAAACGGAGTCGCTCATTAAATAATCCAGTCTTGTTTAGCAATTCCCGGCGAAGGACAATCCCATTAGTATGAAACGACCCCTCCTTTCCCCTAAGAAGCGAGCTGAACAGCGCGTCGGGTTCAATTGTTCTTTTGGTGAAGCTAACGTGATTTTCAATCTGCTCGCGCGTTGTATATTGGCGAAATACCGGATTGGCTCCAGGGGCCAGTCTGGTGCCCACCGGAGCGTAAACACCATCAATCGTGTTATCGCTTTCGAATATCAGTTTGGTGTCTGTGAACCTGTTCTCGAGATAATAATCATCGGCATCGAGAAATGAAATAAATGGATACTTAGCATTTCGGACCCCAAGATTTCGGCTTGCACCAGCACCTCTGTTTTCACCATTTAGGTGCTGCAGGACCTTTACCTTATCATACTCCTTTTCGAGTTGACGGCAAACCTCAAGCGCTCCATCGGGATAACCGTCGTCGACAAGGAGAATCTCGCCAACTTCAGGTAAGTGCATGGCTGACTCCACGGCGCTCCTCACAAATAAAGCCGCATTATATACTGGAACAACTACACTAACTTGAAATTGCATCTTTTTTGAACAGGTTATCAAGATGTGGTCGAAAGTCAATCAGAGATGATTGCCGAATTACTTTTTGATTGACGATACTATCAATACTTTCGACCAATTCTCTTGCGTCATTTGATAGACAAGCTGAGGCAAATCCAACTTCCAAATAATGAGAAAACGTTTGTACCCCAATTTGATGAAGAATCAACGTTGGTGTGCCCATTATCACGGACTCTTCAATACTTCCGGAGAATTTCGAAATATGAAGTATACAAGATTGGAGTAATGAAGGTAATGGCAAATTAGATGCTTCACTGAAATTAACATTTTCAATTTTTTCAATTTCTAAAAGGTGCTGCAATTCACCCATTTGGTGAATCTGTCTTGGATGCAGCCGAAGCCACCACGAATAGCGCTTTGAAGTTAATTTTATTGCTTCAATGATGTATTGATCCAATAGAGCCCCCATCGGTTGCATGGTATAGAGGATCATCGAATTGGGAAAAATAAAGTCAGAAGATAGCCTATTCACCAATTGGATCCAGGGATTACCACCGATAATTACCTCGTGTTCAGAACGTTTTACCCAACTCAATAAAGTTTGCGCCGAGTCTTTATCCCAGCACCAAAAATAATCTGGTAGCAATTCATAACCATTTAGTGGTAATCGTTTCCAATCTGTGTAAGCGAAATGCAACGGTCCTTGGCTTCCGTGCTGCATATCCACCGTAATTGTATCCCGCACTTTTGCCGCGAGATTCAGCCCCAGGATCTCCTTATTGTAATACGAAAGTCCAAAAGCGAATTCAGGTTTGCAGACCTTAAGGATCAAACTAAACGCCATTTCAAAAGGCTTCAGTCCTATGAGATTACGCTCCAAAGAAGCTTTCGAAAACCTGTTGATACATGGTTTCAAAATTTGGATGGAAGAAAGCTCCATTGAAAAATCTTCGAATCGAGGTAAATGGCTAACCATTTTTCTTCGCCGCATTTTTGATGCCAGTCGAAAAAAAGGAAGGAAGTCATTCAAAAAAAAGATCCTGTCCGGGCGATAGTAATTACTACCTCGACTCCGGGCTGAAAACTCTACCATTAAACTTGAGCGGCCGTTTTGCTCCAAATGGTCCATCATGGGGTCAAAAAATTTATTGTATTGAGCTCCATTCATGGTTGAGCGGAAATGACCGGCGCCGCAAAAGATAGCCGACTTGTGCTGATTCCTTCTCAATCTGAATTGTAAAACCACTATTGACGATTTCACAATCTCCAATGTTCTTGATAAGAATCCAGGGCGTTCATAAGGATTTGGGGATGGGTTCTTGACTTTGTCAATGGATGCAACGAGACGCAAAAAGAGCTCCTTCCGCAAAAGGGGCCATATGCGTACATGGTTAATTTCCCACTCATGTACGGGATAATTCAATTCAATCCGCCACAGCCATTCTATCACATCTTGGCGGTTCTTCATTGGAACGTCCATTAACTTCTATTCAACTCTGTTTGAAATTTCTTATAAAAGCCCAACCCTATTAGTGCGACAGTGAACGTCACAAAAAGTTTGAAAATAGGATGAATCTCTACCAACGCATAAACGAGTGCTGTGAGCCCAATCGTACCACATAACCATGCCAAGGGATAGTACCGAACGGAGTTGTTCAACTTATGGGCATCTAAGAAGAATCCAACATAGCCCATATACATATAGCAGATAAAAGTTGTAACCGCTGCCACGATGATTCCATATAGTGGGATAAACACCAAGTTTAAGAAAACATTCAGAACACCGGCGACAAATGTTACTCTCCATAGTACGTTCGTTTTTTCGACGAAGAATAGTTTGGCATTCGCACCTAAGTACATGGGTCTATAATTATAACTCATGACAATAATTATGGCTAAGGGGTATGTTTCTCGCAAAACGTCATTCTGAATAAGAAAGAAAAAAATCTCCTTTGACCAGAGGGAGAAAAGGAAAGTTCCAATAAAGAATGCGACTTGCAAAACCCATAGAAGGTTTCTGGCTTCGACATCCCGTCCATTTTTGAAATTGCTATTTAGCATCGGCCCCACAGCAAATCCTGACGCCATGCTTACACTATTGAAGTAATTCCCAAAGTTGGCCGCCAAGTTATACCTACCGATTTGTTCCGTTGGCATTTTTACCCAATCCATCACCATCCGATCCGAAGAATTCAAGAGATAGGTAGCATAATAGTGTGGAATCACAGGCAAAGAGACACGAAGCGACCTTTTAATAACTCGCCATTTGAAGTTGAAAATTGGCGTAATGCGCAGCTTGACATTAACGGCATACCAGAAAGAAGCATTTTGTAACATCCCGACAATACAATCCGTCCAAAACCAGCCCATGTAACCCAGTTTCTGAACAGAGATAAGATAAATATTCAAAGCAATTGTCATCAGGCTAAACACCACGGTCCTCCCCGCAATTTGAATGGGTTGTTGGTTGAGTTGATAATACGTTGTCCCGAGCATTACAACTGGTCCGAAGAAGACAAGGGGTATGGCGTTCAAAGCGATAATGAGAAACGTATTATCACCAGCTTCTTCGGGAATGACAAAATAAAAAACCGTCGAGATCAATATGGCAAATACCCAAACCCAAATTGAAAGGAAACCATAGACTTGCCGCCAGAGCCACTTAAACTGACTTCGATAGTGATAGAATGCGTTGACAACCACCAATCGAAGACCCAACGTATTAAACACGGAAAGCGCGCCTGCATATGCTCCGATCAGGCCAGCGATACCATAGTCAAAGGAGGTCAGGTCCCTTGTTATAATCGGCAGGGTGACGAAACCAAAAATCTTGGGAATGTATGGTGCTAATCCGTATATGGCTGTATGGCTGAAGAGTTTTCTAAGCATTGTCTGAATTCAAGAAAGCCTTCAACTTCCGATAAACTTCTGCTTGACCAATGCGATTTAAGTGGATATGGTCTGACATAATCCCCTTCCGATCAAGATCATCCACAGAGATGAAAGTAAGGCCAAATTCCCTCCGCAAGATAGTGTTGAAAAAAGCCCTGCTTTCCGTTACTCCTGGGACAATCTGCTCATATTCTTCCGATGTCGGCAGAATGCCTATCGAGACAAAAGTCGTTGTTGGGAGGAGTCTTTTAATCTTCGTAAGAATTGCCACGAATGCATCTGGTTTCGTATAACTTATCTTTCTGATGCTTCGAAGCTTAACACTGTATTTTTTAATAACAGGGAGTATATACCTTCTCGAGAGCGAAAATTTCTCTAGAAACATTAATTCAAATTGAGACAACGCCCTTGGTGCACAATCAACAATCCCTATTTGCATTATCACATAATCAGGCTTAAAAGAGAGGTAATATGGCAATTGCCGATAAAAATCACGGATCGTACCACCAGCTATAGAAACTTGATGGACTACATACTCTTGCGCTAGTAAACGCGGCCAAGTATCATCGTAAGCGCAAGGCTCCGGTTTTTCGCGAGGCAACGAAAGAGAATCACCCAATACTAATATCCTTTTCATTCTAAGTTTCTTTCCGTATTGACCTTCGAATAGTCAACTGGCCGGCCAATGTCAACCCAGTAATCTTCGAAGCAGTAAACTTTAGCGCACATGCCACTTGCCATGACTTTCTGAAACAAGTTCGGCATGTCAAAGTATTCATTGGCAGGCACCATGCTGACAACCTCCTGATTCAACAGGTACATCCCGGCATTGATGTAGTTATTGATTTTCGGCTTCTCCACTAACGCTTTCAGGTTCATTGATTCATCGAATTCTATACACGCGTAGGGCATTTCATACGCCTGTGGTTTAACACACATCGTTGCCTGAGAGGAGGCCTGAAAATGAAATTTCAGTGCTTCATCAAAGTCGATTGTCGTCATAATGTCGGCATTCAATACAATGGAAGGTGTACTAAGCAGGGCCGGGTCTATCAAACTAAGTGCGCCGGCCGTCCCAAGGCGTTTTTCTTCTATCGTATACGCGACCTCTATATCAAACCGGGAACCATCTCCGAAGTAATCTCGAATAACATCTGCCTTGTAATTCAGGCACAGGACAAACTTTCGAAATCCCTGAAACTTCAGATTTTCGATGATATGCTCCAAAATTGGGCGACCATGCACAGGAAGCATAGGCTTAGGAGTATCCTGCGTCAATTGTCCGAGGCGAGATCCTAATCCGCCGGCCATGATTATAACCGTATTCTCCTTGGGCTCGGCAGCAAGATTCTCAAGGAACACAATGTCGACCAATCGATTATTCTCATCGACCATAGGCATATGCCTGAGATGAAGCCGACGAAGCGTCCTGACTATTTCTGCTTTTCCCAAACGACTTGGAACGGTCTTCGGATTTCGATTGACGATATGATTAACATCGAGTGAGTCTCTTAGCAAAGCTCTCCGAATGTCACCGTCGGTTACGATCCCGATGAGTTTGCCATCATTATCAACTACAGCCAATATGCCAACTCCCGACTCATCCAGTTTTTTTATTACCTCGTGGACAGTTGTATTTGGTCCTAGTGTGATTTTATTCAGTGACATCATTCAAGGTGATTAAATGATCCTTTTGAACTGTTTTGATAAGTTTCTTCCCTTCTATCTGCTCTATATGTGGGGACCCGTCAAATCGACCAACCATCTTTAGACACAAATCCGTCTGTTGAAGGATTGTTCCCGCAGGAATGTCACGTGAGGCGACCACCATCTTTTCCCTCTTCCTATAATTCTGCTCCGCATCACTTAATTCGAAGGAATTATTATGGCCTAGGATACGGCAAAGCTCTTCAATGTTGCTCCGAATGGCTGCTAATTTTGCTACACCAATGGCAGACTCATAGTCGACCCGGCTCACCCCCTCTTCAATCGTCAAGTGCTTCTCGAATACCCTCGCACCAAGCGCAAACGCTATGGACGAACTCTCTATTGCGTAGGGGTCAGCGAATCCACTATGATCTGCAAATCCGATCACAGATTCGTGATAGCGTTGCTTTAGTAGGGCTATCTTGTTCAGTTTCACATCCTCAATTTTGGAAGGGAACGCTTGGAAGCCTACCATCAATACTTTCAGTTGGTTTCCAAAGTAGCCAAATGCAGAATCGACCTCTTCAATTGTCCGGCCTCCTACACTTAGGATCAAATCCATGTTACTAGCCTTAATCAGCTGCTTCACAGTGGTGTCATTGAACGAAACAGAATGCAGCTCCAGATATTTCACACGAAAACTTAGTGTCCGGATTAAGTTGAAAACCTTAGAATCCAATGGCATGACCACAACCCGGAGACCACTGCTATTAGCTTTTTCCAAGACCTTTCTCCATTCTGATTCAGTAAATGTGTACGCCCGGAGCTGCTCGTAAGCGGGATGTACCCGGGAAATCAGTTCGTCAAAATCGAGAAGGACCTGGAATTTTATACCATCAACCCCTGCCTCAACCGCTGCGTCTACAAGTCGATCCAGATACTCAAAATCCCCCTGATGGTGAAAAGCCGTCTCGGCAAAGATGAAGCTAGTTTTCATACAGCTGAAGATAAGTGGAGTTTGTAATCCGGCGTTTCATATCTGCAAGGAATTCTTCGAAGTCGACGGTCTTGCCATAAGGCAGTTTAATCTGTCCCGATGGCTTTATGTACGAGAAAGGGACATCCTGCTCGTCGATTATTCTCAGAATGTCGATCAGTTTCAAAGACAGCGAGTCCTCCACATATGCTGATAAGATCTGCTTGTTCCTTTGAAGATCATTCGGAGTATCCACCGTAATTGAGACGTTAGAAGCATCACGAGGGAATGGCTTTATTACTCCGCATTTAAACTTACGGGGTTCAAACATAAACAACATCAGGTATTCGCTGACCGAAGGATCCATTGACCTGGAACACTCCTCCAGCGCATTGTATTTCATCACTTCTGCAGTAGCACCCACCGGCACATCAATCACTCGAACATAATCCAGATTCTCGCTTCTCAGAAAACGTATTTGTTCATCGATGAACTCGGTAGAGGTAAATGGATTGTCGCCGGTGATTCTCAACAGAATATTCGCGTTCTCTCGCTTACCTACTTGCAACATTCGTTCAAGAACGTTATCCGGAGAACCCCTGTAAATCTTTACCGCGTGTCTTTCGGCAACGTCTTCCAGAATATCGTCCACACTTTCAACTGAGGTACATATTACTATGTCATCGATAGATGACACTCGCTTCAAGCGTTCGATAAGGAAACCTATCATTGAGTGCTCCGGATTGATAGCCCGGAGGATTTTCAGCGGCAACCGTTTTGAAACAGTCCTCGCGATCACACATGCAATTACCTTTTCAGCCATCTACCAAAATCTTAAATACTAGTTTTTCCGTTGGCTCAGCAAAAAAATTTCTATGCAATTCACCGGGCAGAAGGCATATCCACTGCCCCGCAGAAAGCTTGATTGTGACATCTTCACGCGGCTCAAAGAGTCCATAGTCATCATTCGAATCATATGATTTTACTGCGTCCAATCCCGCATCCCCAACGGCAACAAGCATGTTGTCGTGTCCTTTCAAAACGTAATGGAAATCAATGTTCTTTTTATGGTACTCGAAGTTTGTATGGGCCTCGTTAAATGTATTTAAACGGATGACCTTTAAGCGCCCATTGATCTGAACCCATTTGTCGAAAGGCGGCATTTCAGATCCTGTAATGAACGCTTCGATCTCGTTTGTACTAGGAATACTTCCTGCGTACCGCGCAATGTCCCTGTGTGTACCGATGATCATTATACTAAATCTTGAAACTGAAAAGGTTTGTCTGCCGGAATGTCTACTCGTGCAGTTCGGCCTGCAATTTGTCGTGCGAATTCAGGAGCAATGCCGGTTGCAGGCCTTTTAAAGTCGATGTCCTCAAGTTTGATAACGTCACCCGACTTCACTGTACGCTTCAATACAATGCTTCTTCTGAAAGATTCTATCCTATCCGGCTTCTCCTGTACCTGTATACGGGTGCTTCCAAGGGCTAACGCAATGCGTTTCGACTCGGTACAAATGACTTTCATCTCATCCGGATTTGCAGATACCTTGTGATCCCACCCCTCCATGTTTTTATCGAGCGTGAAGTGTTTCTCGATCAGGCACACTCCTTTAACCACGGACGCAAGAGGAATAGATGTTCCAAGAGTATGATCACTAAATCCTATTGGATAGGTCGGATACATCGTGCGAAGTGTGTCAATGTTATTCAGGTTCACCTGTTCATCACTCGGTGGGTAGATCGAAATACAATGAAGGATTACGATGTTCTTGTTCCCGGCGTTTTCGATTGTCCTGATTGCTTTGTCAATTTCATGCAGTTCACTCAGCCCTGTGGAGATCACTACCGGTTTTCCTTTCTTAGCTATGTATTCAAGGAACGGATAGTTGTTAAGATCCATCGAAGCCACTTTAATGAAAGGAGCGTCAAGCTTGTGAACCAGGAAGTCTACCTCTGCAGGCGAAAAGGGCGTTGATGTACAATCGATGCCCACCTCGTCGGCGAGCTTTTTCATTTCAAGCAATTCCTCCTCGGAAATGGAGTAGGCATCTACAATTGATTCCAGTGTGTAATCAGTCCTGTTGCGATAATCATCNGCGATGAAGTAGTTGTCTTCATACGTCTTTCGAGAGAAAATCGAATCTTTTGACCAACTCTGNAACTTGACGCAGTCAGCACCNGCATCCTTGGCNGCAAGAATCAGNTTCCGGGCAAGTTCCATGTCACCATTGTGATTGGAGCCGAGTTCTGCGATAATGTACGGGGTGGCGAAATCAGCCACTTTTCGTTTGGGTGTTAGTTGTATCTCACTCATGAATGTATTGTGTTTCTTCCCACCAGAAGAAATTTAGGTTCATTTGATTTAATTGTTGGATAGCCTCCTTCTGAAAGACAGCATCGTTAGAC
>Ga0065721_10005772_pt1 | contig 20850 bp, 22 predicted proteins | sample Mesricmetagenome_FD_59108 | JGI IMG/M metagenome (GOLD analysis project Ga0065721, IMG submission 59108) | Mesophilic microbial community from rice straw/compost enrichment Sample: eDNA_1 v2 (version 2) | ecosystem: Engineered > Solid waste > Grass > Composting > Bioreactor | place: USA: Davis... | reverse complement strand
CCTCGGCGACGCGACGCAGGACGCCTGAGGTCGAGCCGCAGGCCACTTGAGATCGGCCGAGATCGCCTGACATCGCCCATGGCCGCCTGAGACCGCGCCAGGCCGCCGCCCTCGCATTGTCGACAATGGCCGCGTGCAATCACGCGTGGCCAGGCGCGGTGCACAAGTTTGGTTGGACAAACCGCCGCGGCCATGCCCCGCTTTGGGGCCGCCTTGATGCAGTTTTGGCTGGCATATCGCTTGCAGACACTGTTCGCGCAAAACAGGCACGAACAGGAGAGCAAACATGCCGCACCACAGGTCGCAACACCAGAATCCGCAGCAGCAAACGCAGCCGCAGGCGCCGCAGGACATGCATCGGGGCGAGGGCGCGCGCGGGGCGCAAGCCGGCACGGCGCCATCGCCGCTGCGGCGCCGGATGCTGCGGCTGGGCACGGTGCTCGGCACCGCGATGGTGCTGTCGACACAATGGGCCGCGCCGGCCCATGCACAGGCGGCGACCAAGGTCCGCTTCCAGCTCGACTGGCGCTTCGAGGGCCCGTCGGCGCTGTTCCTGCTCGGCGAGCAGAAGGGCTACTACAAGGCCGAGAAGCTCGACGTGTCGATCGACGCCGGCAACGGTTCGGGCAATGTGGTCAACCGCGTGGCCTCCGGCACCTATGACATGGGCTTCGCCGACCTTGCCTCGGTGATGGAGTTCTACGGCAACAACCCGGACGCGAAGAACAAGCCGGTCGCCGTGATGATGGTCTACAACAACACGCCGGCCGCGGTGCTGGCGCTGAAGAAGTCCGGCATCAAGGCGCCGAAGGACCTCGCCGGCAAGAAGCTCGGCGCGCCGGTGTTCGACGCCGGCCGCCGCGCCTTCCCGATCTTCGCCAAGGCCAACGGCCTGCAGGCATCGAGCTTCAACTGGCAGGCGATGGACCCGACGCTGCGCGAGACGATGCTGACGCGCGGCGATCTCGATGCGATCACCGGCTTCTCGTTCACCTCGATCCTGAACCTCAATGCGCGCGGCGTGAAGGACGAGGACATCGTGGTGCTGCCGTACCCGCAATACGGCGTCAAGCTGTACGGCAATGCGGTGATCGCGTCGGAGGACTTCCTGAAGAAGAACCCCGAGGCGGTCAAGGCCTTCCTGCGGGCCTTCGCCAAGTCGGCGCGCGACGTGATCGCCAGGCCGGAGGAGGGCATCAAGGCGGTCAAGGCGCGCGACGGCATCATCGACGAAAAGCTCGAGGTCCGGCGCCTGAAGCTCGCGCTCGACAGCGTGGTCAAGTCGCCCGATGCCCGCGCCGACGGCTTCGGCCGCGTCAACAAGCCGCGGCTGTCGCTGATGGCCTCGCAGGTGGCCGATGCGTTCGGCACCAAGGGCCGGATCAATCCGGATGCGCTGTGGACCGACGCCTATCTGCCGTCGGCGGCGGAACTGGACGTGCTGCGATGACGGCCGACCTTGCTGCATCGGTTGCTGCATCGACTACAGCATCGGCCGCGGTATCCACCACAGTCTGCGGCGGCGTGCCGGGGGCACCGGCCGCACCGCCCGCCGCCGACGCCGAAGCTCCCTTCGTCGACTTCAATCGCGTCTGGCTCGCCTACAACGACGAGCTGGCCCGCCAGGGCGAGTTTGCGGTCGAGGACATCTCGCTGCAGGTGCGGCCGGGCGAGTTCATCGCGATCGTCGGCCCGTCGGGCTGCGGCAAGTCGACCTTCATGAAGCTGGCGACGGGGCTGAAGCCGGCCACGCGCGGCGTCGTGAAGATCGCAGGCGAGAAGGTGACCGGCCCGCTGAAGATGGTCGGCATGGCCTTCCAGGCGCCGACGCTGCTGCCGTGGCGCACCACGCTGCAGAACGTGATGCTGCCGCTGGAGATCGTCGAGCCCTACCGCTCCACGCTGCGGGCCCGCCGCGACGAATACGTCGAGCGCGCCCGCACGCTGCTGCGCACCGTGGGGCTGGCGGGCTACGAGGACAAGTACCCGTGGCAGCTGTCGGGCGGCATGCAGCAGCGCGCGTCGATCTGCCGCGCGCTGATCCACGAGCCGCGCATGCTGCTGCTGGACGAACCGTTCGGCGCCCTCGACGCCTTCACCCGCGAAGAACTGTGGTGCGTGCTGCGCGACCTGTGGCAGGCGCAACGCTTCAACGTGATCCTGGTCACCCACGACCTGCGCGAGGCGGTGTTCCTCGCCGACACGGTCTACGTGATGAGCCAGCGGCCGGGCCGCATCCTGATGCGCAAGCCGATCGAGCTGCCGCGTCCGCGCGATCTCGAACTGACCTATACCGAACCCTTCGCCGATCTGGTGCACATGCTGCGCGAGAAGATCGGCCATGTCCGCCAGCACTGAGATGACCACGCTGACCGATTCGACCCAGCGGCGCGTGGAGCGCGTCGCCCCCTGGCTGCTGCTGGCCGCCTGCCTGCTGCTGTGGCAGGGCGCCTGCATGATCTTCGACGTGTCCGACTTCATCCTGCCCAGCCCGGCAGCCATCGTGGTGTCGCTGGTCGACTACTGGGACGTGATCGCCGTCCATGCGTGGCGCACCTTCTGGACGACGATGGTGGGCTTCGGCATCGCCATCGCGGTCGGCGTGGTGCTGGGCCTGCTGATGGGCTCGTCGCGGCTCGCGTATGCGGCCGGCTATCCCTTGATGACCGCGTTCAACGCGCTGCCCAAGGCGGCCTTCGTGCCGATCCTGGTGGTGTGGTTCGGCCTCGGCGCCGGGCCCGCAATCCTGACGGCGTTCCTGATCTCGTTCTTTCCGGTGATGGTCAATATCGCCACCGGGCTGGCGACGCTGGAGCCGGAGCTGGAGGACGTGCTGCGCGTGCTGGGCGCCCGGCGCACCGACGTGCTGTTCAAGGTCGGCCTGCCGCGCGCGCTGCCGTATTTCTTCGCCTCGCTGAAGGTGGCCATCACGCTCGCCTTCGTCGGCACCACGGTGTCGGAGATGAACGCGGCCAACGAGGGCATCGGCTATCTGCTGGTATCGGCCGGCTCGGCGATGAAGATGCCGCTGGCCTTCGCCGGCCTGGTGGTGATCGCGGTGATGGCGATGGCGATGTACGAGCTGTTTGCCGTGCTGGAGAAGCGGATGACCGGGTGGGCGCATCGGGGCTGAGGCCCCGGGGCGATGCTCAAACGTACTCCAGCGGCAGCGCCGTCGTGTACTTGATCTGCTCCATCGCGAAGCTCGAGCTGACGTCGGCCAGCTCGGCGCCCTGGATCAGCCGCTTGTAGACGCGGTCGTAGGCGGCGATGTCGGGCACCACCACGCGCAGCAGGTAGTCGGTGTCGCCGGCCATCCGGTAGAACTCGGTGACCTCCGGGATCGATGCCACCAGCCCGTGAAAGGTCTTGAGCCACTTCGCGCTGTGCTGGTTGGTGCGGACCGACACGAACACGGTGACGCCGACGTTCAGCTTGGCGGGGTCGAGCAGCGCCACGCGCTTGCGGATCACGCCGCTCTCCTGCAGCTTCTGCACGCGGCGCCAGCAGGGCGTCGAGGTCAGGCCGACCCGTTCGGCCAGTTCGGCCACCGGCAGGTCGGCGTTCTGTTGCAGCTCGGCCAGGATCTGGCGGTCGTATCGGTCAAATCGGTCCATCGTGCTGGCTCCATCGGTATGGCGGGATTCGTTGGATCGCGAACGGGCGGCGCCACCGCGCCCAACCACGGCCATCGCGCCTCGCTGCGCCCTCACCGCGCCGCACCGCGCCTCACCGCCTGATGATGCGCTAGCCCGTCGCCACCAGCAGATTGATGCCGGTGGCGATCTGCGCGGCCTCGACGCCGTACAGATGCAGCGAGACGGCGATGTCGCCGGCCTCGCCGTCGTGCTGGTCCATGTGCTGGTCCATGTCCTGGGCCATGCCCCTGTCCATGCCCCGGCCCGCATGGCCGAGCGAGTGGATATGGCCAAGCCCCGCCGGCACGCTGAACACCGCGCCCGGCTCCCGCACGACGCCGCCGCTCGGCCGCGCAACTTGCGCCGCCTCGTCCCAGCGGTAGTGCCGCTCGTACAGCGAGCCCTGCAGCACGCGGTAGGCGCACCAGGTGCGGTGCCCGTGCACGGGACTCGCCTGGCCCGGGCGCCAGACCAGCAGCATCGCCGAGAAGCGCGCCATCGGGTCGGCATAGATCATGTGGCGCGTATAGCCGTCCGGGCTGCCGGCACGCGCGGCCGCGGGCAACAGCGCCAGCAGCGCGTCGGCGTCGTCGCCGAGGCAGGCCTGGACCTGCGCCGCCACGCTGCGCGCGCTGTCGTCGAACACCCGTGCCAGCGCCGGCGACAGCGCGGACAGCGCGGACGGTCCGCACGAGGACGGCAGGCCGGCTTGCGGGCCGGCGGCTTGGGGCGACGACAGGCGCGACTGCGGTTCGGCGTGCAGGCTTGGCATGGAGACTCCGGAGGGCAAGAGAGCGGATGGGTCCGATCATAGCCAGCCGGGCCGAGCAAGCCGATCTAAAATGTGGTGCCGAAGCGATCCAGTGGGGAATGATATTCCGCTTCGATCGAGCGTTCTAGAATATTTTTGCGCCGGCGGCCGCCGGGAGATAATGCGCCATGGAAATCAAATGGCTTGAAGACTTCGTCAGCCTGGCGGAGACGCACAGCTTCTCGCGCTCGGCCGAGCTGCGGCACGTGACCCAGCCCGCCTTCTCGCGCCGCATCCAGTCGCTCGAGGCCTGGCTCGGCACCGAGCTGATCGACCGCTCCAGCTATCCGACCAACCTGACCCCGGCCGGCAAGGTGTTCTACGAGCAGGCGCTGGCGATGCTGGCCCAGGTCAGCGAGACCCGTGCGCTGATGCGCGGCCAGCGCTCGGCCAACGCGCAGATGCTCGAATTCGCGGTGCCGCACACGCTGTCGCTGACGTTCTTCCCCGAATGGCTGAAGGCGCTGGAGCGGCAGGTCGGCACGCTGGCCTGCCGGCTGCGCGCGCTGAACGTGCACGACGCGGTGCTGATGCTGGTCGAGGGCGGCTGCGACCTGGTGATGGTCTACCACCATCCGCGCCAGGCGATCCAGCTCGATCCCTCGCACTACGACATGCTGGTGCTCGGCGTCGAGCGGATGTCGCCGTTCAGCGTGCCCGATGCCGGCGGCAAGCCGCTGTACCGGCTGCCGGGCACCGACCGCAAGCCGGTGTCCTTCCTCAGCTATACGCCCAACGCTTTCCTCGGCCGGATGGTCGAGATGCTGCTGTCGGACACCAGCGAGTCGTTCAAGCTCGACAAATGCTACGAGACCGATATGGCCGAGGCCCTGAAGGTGATGGCGCTGGCCGGCCATGGCCTGGCCTTCCTGCCCGAGAGCGCGGTGCGGGAGGAGGTCGCGCAGGGCCGGCTGGTGCGGGCCGAGGGCCCGCGCGCGGCGCCGCTGTCGATCGAGATGGAGATCCGGCTGTACCGGGCGCGCCCCGGCGAGCATGGCAACGACCGGCGCGGCAGCCAGCTGCGCCGCAAGCGGGAGCTGGTCGACCGCATCTGGGCCAGCCTGTCGGCCGGCGCGGCGCCGATCGAGGGCGGGGCGGGCTGAGTCCCGGGACGGGGCGGGCGGAGTTCGGAGAAGGGGCGGGCTGAGTGCGGGGACGCGCCGCCCACATGGCGTCCCGGCAACGCCCGGCACCCCACTTCGGCGGGGTGGATCGCGCTCTCGCAAGGTTATGCATTTCCGGCATGACCGAATGAACAAACGGCATTGGATTTCCGCGGCGCGGCGCCCCTAAGCTTGTCGCCATTCCATTTCCGGATAACCACGATGTCTTCCGATTCGCCGATCATCACCGCTTCCGCGCATTCCGTCCCCTCCTATCTGAACGCCGACAACCTCGGCCCCTGGGGCATCTACCTGCAACAGGTCGACCGCGTGACCCCCTACCTGGGCTCGCTGGCCCGCTGGGTCGAAACGCTCAAGCGCCCCAAGCGCGCGCTGGTGGTCGACGTGCCGATCGAGATGGATGACGGCACCATCGCCCACTTCGAGGGCTACCGCGTCCAGCACAACACCTCGCGCGGCCCGGGCAAGGGCGGCGTGCGCTTCCACCAGGACGTGACCCTGTCCGAGGTGATGGCGCTGTCGGCCTGGATGTCGATCAAGAACGCCGCCGTCAACGTGCCGTACGGCGGCGCCAAGGGCGGCATCCGCGTCGACCCGCGCAAGCTGTCGCGCGCCGAGCTCGAACGCGTGACGCGCCGCTATACCAGCGAGATCAACATCATCATCGGGCCGAACAAGGACATCCCGGCCCCGGACGTCAACACCAACGAACAGGTGATGGCGTGGATGATGGACACCTATTCGATGAACGAGGGCAGCACGTCGACCGGCGTGGTCACCGGCAAGCCGATCTCGCTGGGCGGCTCGCTGGGCCGCCGCGAGGCGACCGGTCGCGGCGTGTTCGTCGTGGGCGCCGAGGCCGCGCGCAACCTGGGCCTGGAAATCAAGGGCGCGCGCATCGTCGTGCAGGGCTTCGGCAATGTCGGCAGCGTCGCCGCCAAGCTGTTCCACGAGGCCGGCGCCAAGGTCATCGCGGTGCAGGACCACAAGACCGCGCTGTTCGACCCGGCCGGCCTGGACGTGCCGGCGCTGATCGAACACGTCGCGCACAACGGCACCATCGACGGCTTCCGCGCCGAGACCATCAGCGCCGAGCAGTTCTGGCAGACCGAGAGCGAGATCCTGATCCCGGCCGCGCTGGAAGGCCAGATCACCGCCGCCAACGCGCCCCACATCAAGACCCGCATGGTCATCGAGGGCGCCAACGGCCCGACCACGCCCGAGGCCGACGATATCCTGCGCGAGCGCAATATCCTGGTGGCGCCGGACGTGATCGCCAACGCCGGCGGCGTCACGGTGTCGTACTTCGAATGGGTGCAGGACTTCTCCAGCTTCTTCTGGACCGAAGAGGAAATCAACCAGCGGCTGGTACGGATCATGCAAGAGGCGTTCCGCTCCATCTGGCAGGTCGCGCAGGAGAACCAGGTCACGCTGCGGACCGCGGCGTTCATCATTGCCTGTACCCGTATCCTGCAGGCGCGCGAAATGCGCGGCCTGTATCCCTGATTGCGCAGCGCGAAATCGGGGCAATCGGACCCGCGCCGGGGCATGCGCCATGCTGCGATGCACCAAGGCGGGGTCCGGACGACAAGCGAGGCGGCAGCCGGAAATTCCGGCTGCCGCTTTTTTATTACAGCCGCGTGGCGCAGCCGATTGCCGGACAGCGGCGGCTAGGGAAATACCCGTTGTATTGCAGCGTCGGCTTGCGCAATACTATTTCGTCGGCGGCACGTTTCTTGTTAGAGTCCCGCCTTTCTCTCATGGTCAAGGAGATGTTATGAAGGTTGCCAAACTGGCTGCGCTGATGATTGCGGCAGGCGTGCTGTGCGGTACCGCACAAGCGGCCGAGCAATTGACCGGCACGCTGAAGAAGATCAAAGACACGGGTGTCATTACGCTGGGCGTGCGGGAATCGTCGATTCCCTTCAGCTATAACCTCGGCGGCGTCCGCACCGTCGGCTATTCCTATGACATCAACGTCAAGATCGTCGAGGCGATCAAGGACCAGCTGAAGCTGCCGAACCTGCAGGTCAAGGAAATTCCGATCACCTCGCAGAACCGCATTTCGCTGCTGCAGAACGGCACCATCGATATCGAGTGCGGCTCGACCACCAATAACCTCGACCGCCAGAAGCAGGTTGCCTTCAGCAATACCATCTTCATCATCGGCACCCGCTTCATGACCAAGAAGGACAGCGGGATCAAGGACTGGGCCGACCTGAAGGGCAAGAACGTCGTCACCACCGCCGGCACCACGTCTGAGCGCCTGCTGCGCACGATGAACGACCAGCAGAAGCTGGGCATGAACATCATCAGCACCAAGGACCACGGCCAGTCGTTCCTGACGCTGGAGTCGGGCCGTGCCGCCGCCTTCATGATGGACGACGCGCTGCTGTACGGCGAGCGCGCCAAGGCCCGCAACCCGGCCGACTGGGTCGTCACCGGCAAGCCGCAGTCGCGCGAATCGTACGGCTGCATGCTGCGCAAGGACGATGCCCCGTTCAAGAAGGTCGCCGACACGGTGATCGCCAATCTGATGAAGAGCGGCGAGATCAACAACCTCTACGCCAAGTGGTTCACCCAGCCGGTGCCGCCGAAGGGCCTGAACCTGGACTTCCCGATGTCCGACGACATGAAGGCACTCATCAAGAACCCGAACGACAAGGCGCTCGACTGATTCGGCTCCAGTCACGCGTGTGAAACGGAAGGCGTGCGCGAAGGCATGTCCTTCCGTTTCTTTTTGAGGACGCATCATGAATTACAACTGGCATTGGGGTGTTTTCCTCGAAGAAGCCGCGATGAACGAGACCTATCTCGACTGGATGATTTCCGGTCTGAAGGTCACCATCGCGCTCGGCCTGACTTCGTGGGTAATCGCCCTGATCATCGGCTCGATTCTCGGCGTATTGCGCACGGTTCCGAATAAATTCCTGTCGGGTATCGCGGCCACCTACGTCGAAATCTTCCGCAATATTCCGCTGCTGGTGCAGCTGTTCATCTGGTATTTCGTCGTTCCCGAATTGCTGCCGTTCGGCGAATCGATCAAGCAGATGAATCCGTTCACCCAGCAATTCCTGGCCGCGATGTTCTGCCTCGGCACCTTTACCGCCGCGCGGATCTGCGAACAGGTGCGCTCGGGCATCAACTCGCTGCCGCCGGGACAGCGCAACGCCGGCCTGGCGATGGGCTTCACGCTGCCGCAGACCTATCGCTACGTGCTGCTGCCGATGTCGTTCCGCGTCATCGTGCCGCCGCTGACCTCCGAATTCCTGAACATCTTCAAGAACTCGGCGGTGGCCTCGACGATCGGCCTGCTGGAACTGGCGGCGCAGGGGCGCCAGCTGGTCGACTACACGGCGCGGCCGTACGAGTCCTTCATCGCGGTCACGCTGATGTACGCGCTGATCAATATCGTCGTCATGCTGGGAATGCGCTGGGTGGAAAAGCGCACGCGCGTGCCGGGCTTCATCGGCAGCAAGTAAGGGGAACGCGATGGCTTATTCATTCGATTTCACCTCGATCAACGCCGATACGCTGCACGTGCTCGGCGAGGGCATGATGGTGTCGCTCAAGATCACCGCCACCGCGGTGGTGGTCGGCATCGTCTGGGGCACCATCCTGGCGATGATGCGCCTGTCCTCGGTCAAGCCGCTGAACTGGTTTGCGCAGGGCTACGTCACCGTGTTCCGCTCGATACCGCTGGTGATGGTGCTGCTCTGGTTCTTCCTGATCATTCCGCAGGTGCTGCAGGGCATCTTCAATCTGTCGCCCGCGACCGATCTGCGCATGACGTCCGCGCTGGTCGCGTTCGCGCTGTTCGAGGCGGCCTATTACTCGGAGATCATCCGTGCCGGCATCCAGAGCGTGTCGCGCGGGCAGATGTACGCGGCGCAGGCGCTCGGCATGACCTATGGGCAGACCATGCGGCTGGTGGTGCTGCCGCAGGCGTTCCGCAACATGGTGCCGCTGCTGCTGACGCAGGGCATCATCCTGTTCCAGGATACCTCGCTGGTCTACGTCAGCGCGCTGGCCGATTTCTTCGGGCAGGCGTATGGCATCGGCGAACGCGATGGCCGCATCGTCGAGATGCTGCTGTTCGCGGGTCTGGTCTATTTCGTGATCTGTTTTTCCGCATCGTTGCTGGTCAAGCGATACCAGAAAAAGGTGGCTGTATGATCGAAATCAATAACGTTTCCAAGTGGTACGGCTCCTTCCAGGTGCTGACCGATTGCACCACCCGCGTGGCCAAGGGTGAAGTGGTGGTGGTGTGCGGCCCGTCCGGTTCGGGCAAGTCCACGCTGATCAAGACCGTCAATGCGCTCGAGCCCTTCCAGAAGGGCGAGATCTTCGTCGACGGCACCCCGGTCGGCGGACCGAAGACCGATCTGCCGAAGCTGCGTTCGCGCGTCGGCATGGTGTTCCAGAACTTCGAGCTGTTTCCGCACCTGTCGATCACCGAGAACCTGACCATCGCGCAGATCAAGGTGCTGGGCCGCTCGCGCGACGAGGCGATGGCCAAGGGCATGAAGTACCTGGAGCGCGTGGGCCTGAAGAACCAGGCCAACAAGTTTCCGGGTCAGCTGTCGGGCGGCCAGCAGCAGCGCGTGGCGATCGCGCGCGCACTGTCGATGGATCCGATCTGCATGCTGTTCGACGAGCCGACCTCGGCGCTGGACCCCGAGATGGTCAATGAAGTGCTGGACGTGATGGTGCAGCTGGCCCACGAGGGCATGACGATGATGTGCGTGACCCACGAGATGGGCTTTGCCCGCAAGGTGGCGAACCGCGTGATCTTCATGGACCAGGGCCGCATCGTCGAGGACACGCCGAAGGAGGAGTTCTTCGGCAATATCGAGGCGCGTTCGGAGCGGGCCCGCCAGTTCCTGTCGAAGATCCTGCAGCACTGAGCAGAGGGCTCCCTCTCCCCCGGCCCCTCTCCCGCCTGCGGGAGAGGGGCGTCACCCCCCTCAAGTACAGGCCGAATTGGCCGCGTTGCGCGCCTGCACCTCGGGCGGAATCGGCACCGTCAGCGTCATCGTCGGCTGGCCGGCCTCGAACATCATCAATTCCCCCGGCGCGAACGGCGTCCACACTTCATCGTCGGTCAGCGGCGCGGTGGCGATCACCGCCACGCGGTCTTCCGGCGTGGTCACCTGGGCGAAGTCGATCGACAGGTCCGCATCGATCAGATGCGCGGTCGAGAACGGCCATTGGCGCACCAGGTAATACAGCCGCGTCGAACAGTGCGCGAACAGCGCCTGCCCATTGCTCAGCAGATAGTTGAAGACACCGTACAGCGTGATCTCGCGCGTGATGTCGGCCAGCGCGTGGCACAGCTCGTTCAGCGGCGGCTGCGAGCCGGGGAAACGCTTGCGCAGGCCCTGCATCAGCGCGCAAAACGCCAGCTCGCTGTCGGTGTCGCCGACCGGCTGATAGACCCCAGACAGGAACGGCGCGAAGCCCTTCAGGTCGCCGTTGTGGGCGAAGATCCAGTGGCGGCCCCACAGCTCGCGCATGAACGGATGGCAGTTCTCCAGCCGCACCGTGCCCTGCGTGGCCTTGCGGATATGGGAGATGACGTTCTTCGACTTGATCGGGTAGTTCTTGATCAGTTCGGCCACCGGCGAGGTGCCCGCCGACTGGTTGTCGATGAACAGGCGGCAGGCCTTGTCCTCGAAGAAGGCCACGCCAAAGCCGTCGGCATGATGATCCGTGACGCCGCCGCGCGCGGCGAAGCCGGTGAAGGAGAACGTCACGTCGGTCGGCGTGGCGCAGTTCATGCCGAGCAGCTGGCACATGGCGTGGGACCGGGACGGCGTGAGGGCCGGCCGATTGCAATAGAATTGCGACATTATCCCGCCGGGCCGGGTGTTCTGCCAAGCACGGCCGCGGCCGCCGGCGCGGTGCGCTGGCGTGGCAGCCCGAGGCAGCCGAATCGCCCGGCGATCCGCTTCCACCAGCCGCTATTAGCTTCCACCAGCCGCCACTTCGCTGCAACGAGCTTCAACCAGCCTCAACCAGCCTCAACCAGCCTCAACCAGCCTCCACATCGAGCCCTCCACCATGAGCCAATACAAGATTGCCGTGATCCCTGGAGACGGGATCGGCACCGAAGTGATGCCCGAAGGCGTCCGCGTGATGGACGCCGCCGCGCGTCGCTTCGGCATCGACCTGCAGTGGGACCATTTCGATTTTTCCAGCTGCGACTACTACGCCCGCCACGGCAAGATGCTGCCGGACGACTGGTTCGATACGCTGTCGCGCTATGACGCGATCTATTTCGGCGCGGTGGGCTGGCCGGCCACGGTACCCGACCATGTGTCGCTGTGGGGCTCGCTGCTGCAGTTCCGCCGCGCCTTCGACCAGTACGTGAACCTGCGCCCGGTCCGGCTGATGCCCGGCATCCGCAGCCCGCTGGCCGACCGCAAGCCCGGCGACATCGACTTCTACGTGGTGCGCGAGAACACCGAGGGCGAGTATTCCAGCATCGGCGGCCGCATGTTCCCGGGCACCGAGCGCGAGGTCGTGATCCAGGAAACGGTGATGAGCCGGATCGGCGTCGACCGCATCCTGAAGTTCGCCTTCGAGCTGGCCAGCAAGCGTCCGAAGAAGCATCTGACCTCGGCCACCAAGTCCAACGGCATCTCGATCACGATGCCCTACTGGGACGAGCGGGTCGAGGCGATGGCGGCGAACTATCCGGACCTGAAGGTCGACAAGTACCACATCGACATCCTGACCGCGAACTTCGTGCTGCATCCGGACTGGTTCGACGTGGTGGTGGCCAGCAACCTGTTCGGCGACATCCTGTCGGACCTTGGCCCCGCGTGTACCGGCACCATCGGCGTCGCGCCGTCGGCCAATATCAATCCGGAGCGAACCTATCCCAGCCTGTTCGAGCCGGTGCACGGCTCCGCGCCCGATATTGCCGGCCGCGGCATCGCCAATCCGATCGGTCAGATCTGGTGCGGGGCGATGATGCTCGAACACCTGGGCCATGCGGATGCCGGCGCGGCGGTGCTGGGCGCGATCGAATCGGTGCTGGCCGCCGGGCCCGCGCACGCGCCGCTGACGCGCGATATCGGCGGCAACGCCGGCACCGCCGACCTCGGCCGCGCGATCGCGGAAGCGCTGTGAGCGAGACCACCAAGCCGGGCATGGACCCGCGCGCGCTGCTGCGCGCGAGCTTCGATGCGTCGGTCGCGGCCGCCGATCCGCTGCGCATCGTCGACGCGCACCTGCCGCCGCCGAGCCGCCAGGGCCGCACGCTGGTGGTCGGCGCCGGCAAGGCCGCGGCGTCGATGGCGCTGGCGGTCGAGCGCGCCTATGCCGGCGCCGGCGTCGCGCTCGAAGGGCTGGTCGTCACGCGCTACGCGCATGGCCTGCCGACCGAACATGTGAAAGTCATCGAGGCCGGCCACCCGGTGCCGGACGAGGCGGGCGAGCGCGCCGCGGCGGAAATCCTGGCCCGCGTGCAGGCGCTCGGGCCCGAGGACCGGCTGATCGTGCTGGTCTCCGGCGGCGGCTCCAGCCTGCTGTCGCTGCCGGCCGAGGGCGTGTCGATGGCCGATCTGCGCGCCACCACGCAGGAGCTGCTGCGCTGCGGGGCGCCGATCACCGAGATGAACGTGGTGCGCAAGCATCTGTCGCGCATCCAGGGCGGGCGCCTGGCCCAGGCCAGCCGCGCGCCGGTGACCACGCTGATCGTCTCGGACGTCGCCGGCGACGATCCCAGCGCCATCGCGTCGGGTCCGACCGTCGCCGATCCCAGCACCTACGACGATGCGCTGGCGATCCTGCGCCGCTACGAGGCCCGCGTGCCGCCCGCGGTGCAGGCCTATCTCGAGGCCGGCGCGCGCGGCGAGCATGCCGAGACGCCGAAGCCCGGCGATCCGCTGTTCGCGCGCGTCGACAACCGCATGATCGCCACCGCGCACGGCAGCCTGGCGGCCGCCGCCGAGGTGTTCCGCGCGCACGGCGTGACCCCGGTGATCCTCGGCGATACCGTCACGGGCGAGGCCCGCGAGGTGGCGCGCGTCTACGCGGCGCTGGTGCGCGAAATCCGCGCGTACAATGCGCCGTTTGCCGCGCCGGTGGCGCTGATCTCCGGCGGCGAATGCACCGTGACGCTGCCCAAGGACGGCGCCGGACGGGCCCGCGGCGGCCGCTGCTCCGAATTCCTGCTGTCGCTGGCGATCGAACTGGAGGGCGTGGCTGGCGTGCATGCGATCGCCGCCGATACCGACGGCATCGACGGCTCGGAGGACAATGCCGGCGCGCTGGCCGATCCCGGCACGCTCGCCCGCGCCGAAGCGGCCGGCATGCCGGCGCGCCGCCAGCTGGAGGCGCACGATGCCTGGGGCCTGTTCGATGCGATCGGCGACCTGGTCGTGACCGGGCCGACCCGCACCAATGTCAACGACTACCGCGCCATCCTGATCCTGTAATCGCCGATCGTCCACGCCGCCCGCCGCCGCCGCTGCGGACCGCTGCCGACCGCTCAATCCCACGCTTTCGATTTGCCGAAGTCATGACCCAGACCCTGACCATCACCCGCCCCGACGACTGGCACCTGCACCTGCGCGACGGCGCCGCTCTCGGAGCCGTGCTGCCCGATACCGCGCGCCAGTTCGCCCGCGCCATCGTGATGCCGAACCTGAAGCCGCCGGTCACCACGGTGGCGCAGGCGCAGGCCTACCGCGCCCGCATCCTCGCCGCGCTGCCGGCCGGCCTGTCGTTCGAGCCGCTGATGACGCTGTACCTGACCGACAACACGCAGGCCGACGAAATCGTCGCGGCCAAGGCGAGCGGCTTCGTCCATGCGGTCAAGCTGTATCCGGCTGGCGCGACCACCAACAGCGATGCCGGCGTGACCGACATCCGCCGCTGCAGCGCGGCGCTGGAGGCGATGCAGCGCGTCGGCCTGCCGCTGCTGGTGCACGGCGAGGTCACCGACAGCGAGATCGACCTGTTCGATCGCGAGGCGGTCTTCATCGAGCGCGTGATGACGCCGCTGCGCCGCGATTTCCCGGGGCTGAAGGTCGTGTTCGAACACATCACGACCAAGGACGCGGCCGACTACGTGCGCGAGGCCGAAGGGCCGATCGGCGCGACCATCACCGCGCATCACCTGCTGTACAACCGCAACGCGATCTTCATCGGCGGCATCCGCCCGCATTACTACTGCCTGCCGGTGCTCAAGCGCGAGACGCATCGCCAGGCGCTGGTGGCCGCGGCGGTATCGGGCAACCCGCGCTTCTTCCTCGGCACCGACAGCGCGCCGCACGCGCGCGGCCTGAAGGAGCACGCCTGCGGCTGCGCGGGCTGCTATACCGCGCTGCATGCGATGGAGTTGTATGCCGAGGCCTTCGATGCCGCCGGCGCGCTCGACAAGCTGGAAGGCTTCGCCAGTTTCCACGGGCCCGACTTCTACGGCCTGCCGCGCAATACCGGCACGCTGACGCTGCGGCGCGAGCCGTGGCAGCTGCCCGAAGCGCTGCCGTACGGCGAGACGGAGCTGGTGCCGCTGCGGGGCGGCGAGACGCTGCAATGGAAGGCCGCGCTGGCCGCCTGAGCGGTGGGCGGTCCCAGCGCTGAGCGGGCCGTCGAGGGCCTGCAGCCTGCTGTCCAGGGCCTCACGCCTGCCGTCGACCTGGCGCAGCGGCTGGCCCGGGTCGATTGGTCCCGGCCCTGGTTTGCGCCGTTCGCGCGGGCGGGCGCCGCGATCGCGGCCGAGGTCGGCCAGGGCCGGCCGGTTCATGCGGCGCTCGATGCCTTTGCCGCCGCACAGGGGCTGACCAATGCCGCCGGTCTGCCGCTGCGCTTCGTCCCGCAGCACACGCTGCCGCCCGGCAGCGCCTACGAGGCCCATATCCACGCGCACGGCGAGGTGCCGACGCGCGAGAACCTGCACGACTTTTTCAACGGCCTGATCTGGCTGCATTTCCCGCGCACGAAGGCGATGCTGAACCGGCTGCAGGCCACGGCCATCGCCGCGCACGGCGTGCAGCCCACGCGCGGGCCGTTGCGCGACGCGGCGACGCTGTTCGACGAGAACGCGGTGCTGTTCGTCTGCGCCGAGCCGCGGCTGGAGGCGGCGCTAAGGGGATTTCGCTGGCGCGAACTGTTCGTCGACGGCCGCGGCGCGTGGGCTGATCGCTGCGCCGTGGTGCCGTTCGGCCATGCGCTGCTGGAAAAACTGGTCGCACCCTACAAGTCCATCACGGCGCACGCCTGGCCGATCGCCCGTTCGCTCGCCGATCCGCATCCGGCCACGGCGCAGACGCTGGATGGGCCGCTGGCCGAGATGCTCGCGCAGGCGCAGCTGCGGGGCCGAAGCAGCTTCGCGCCGCTGCCGGTGCTCGGCATTCCGCACTGGTGGCCGGCCAATGCCGATCCCGCTTTCTACGACGACACCACGGTGTTCCGCCCCGGCCGCCGCGGTCCCGGCGGTCCCAGTGGTCCCAGTGGTCCCAGTGGTCCCGGCGGTATCAGCGGTCCCGGCGGTATCAACGATATCGGCGATGCAAGCGGTACTGGCGAGGCCGGCGCGACCGGCGGGATCGACCCAAAGGTGCTAGACTGCGGCCCGCGAAGCAGGACAGACAACCGCTGCTCGCCCGGCAACGGGCGAGGGGAGGAAAGTCCGGACTCCACAGGGCAGGGTGGTGGCTAACAGCCATCCACGGCAACGTGCGGAATAGGGCCACAGAGACGAGTCTTCGCGCCGGGTTTTGCCCGGTGCGAAGGGTGAAACGCGGTAACCTCCACCCGGAGCAATCCCAAATAGGCAGACGATGAAGCGGCCCGCCGAGTCTGCGGGTAGGGAGCTGGAGCCGGCCGGTAACGGTCGGCCTAGAGGAATGGTTGTCACGCGCGCGCGGATCGCAAGGCCCGTGCGTCGCGCACAGAATCCGGCTTATCGGCCTGCTTCGCTTCGAATTCGCTTCCCGGTGCGGCGCGCCGGGAACGCCTCAAAGGCGCCGACGCGCCAGTATCAAGCTTTCCGGTCTTACACCTCGACCAGTTCGACGCTGTGGCTGATCTCGGCCGTCTTGGCCAGCATGATCGACGCCGAGCAGTACTTGTCGTGCGACAGCTGCACCGCGCGTTCGACGGTCGCCGGGTTCAGGTTGCGGCCGGTCACCGTGAACTTGAAGTGGATGCGGGTGAACACCTTCGGATCCTCGGCGGCCCGGTCTGCCTGCAGCGTGACGGAGCAGCCGCGCACGTCGTGGCGTCCGCGCTTCAGGATCAGCACCACGTCATAGGCGGTGCAGCCGCCGGTGCCGAGCAGCACCATCTCCATCGGCCGCGGCGCCAGGTTGTGGCCGCCGCCCTCCGGGGCACCGTCCATCGCGACGAGGTGACCGCTGCCGGTCTGCGCCACGAAGCTCATGCCGTCGTTGCCCATCCAGGTGACCTTGCATTCCATTTCGTTCGTTCCTGCTCTCAATGTTTCGTTTCGATGCTGCGATGCGCGTGCATCGAGCGCTTGCATTTTCCTCAAATTTTCCGTGCGCCGTGTGGTGTCTTTGCCGCTCAAACGGGCGGAAAACCGAGGGAAACCTCTAAGATGTCAGTTTGATGACATCTCGGCCTATCCGTAAGTTGTTGAATTTTAAGCTTTTCTGCTGGCTGTCGTCGCCGTGACAATTTTTTGCATTACGAAATGCCATTTCGCACTGCAAATTTTCTTGCATCGCACAAGCCGTCATGTATAATTTCAACCATTGAACGACGGCGCGCCGATGGCCCGCCAGAGTGCGAAAGCGAAGGGTGGTCGAAGCGACCGAGGCAGTTTCCCGACGCCAGCCCGCACCGCCGGCCCCGTCCCGTTGTTCTCCCAGTGTCTCCTCCACCCTCCTCCTTTGGTGGATTCAAACCCAAGCCTCAGCGGCTTGGGTTTTTTTTCGCCCCTGCGCCGCTTCCTTTCCTGGAAAAAGCGGTCCGCGAGACACTGCATGCCCCGATCTCTTGACGGCAAACGCATTGTTTGCTTGTGCCGGGCGGCGAACCGCAAGTATAATCGAGGGCTTTTCCGTCATGCCCGCGGAAGAAGAACTCAGGGAGAGCCTGCACACACAAGCAGGAAGGTCAGGTCCAAAGGGCCGGCCGACGACGAAAGTCATGTTACGGGCAGGTTCTACAAGTCTCAGGAAAGATCATGAAAACCTTTTCCGCCAAGCCTCATGAGGTAAAGCGCGACTGGTTCGTGATTGACGCGACGGACAAAGTCCTCGGCCGTGTCGCCAGCGAAGTGGCACGCCGTCTGCGCGGCAAACACAAGCCGGAATTTACTCCGCACGTCGACACGGGCGATTACATCATCGTCGTCAACGCGGCCAAACTGCGTGTCACCGGCACGAAGGAAACCGACAAGAAGTACTACCGCCACTCGGGCTACCCGGGCGGTATCTACGAAACCACGTTTGGCAAGATGCAACAGCGCTTCCCGGGCCGCGCCCTGGAGAAGGCTGTCAAGGGCATGCTGCCGAAGGGTCCGCTGGGCTATGCGATGATCAAGAAGCTGAAGGTGTACGCCGAAGCCGAGCATCCGCATGAAGCGCAGCAGCCCAAGGCGCTGGAAATCTAAGGGGGCCATCCATGATCGGAAATTGGAACTACGGTACTGGCCGCCGCAAGAGCGCTGTGGCTCGTGTCTTCATCAAGTCGGGCAAGGGCGACATCGTCGTCAATGGCAAGCCCATCAACGAGTACTTCGCTCGCGAAACCTCGCTGATGATCGTGCGCCAGCCGCTCGAACTGACCGCCCACGCACAGACCTTCGACATCAAGGTCAACGTGACCGGCGGCGGCGAAACCGGCCAGGCCGGTGCGGTGCGCCACGGCATCACCCGCGCGCTGATCGACTATGACGCCACGCTGAAGTCCGCGCTGTCCAAGGCCGGCTTCGTCACCCGCGATGCGCGTGAAGTCGAGCGCAAGAAGGTCGGTCTGCACAAGGCACGTCGTCGCAAGCAGTTCTCGAAGCGTTGATGCGCCGGGCAAGCCGGGATCCTGTCCCGGATTGCGCAGCCAGCAAGAACCGCACGCCTGTCGTGCGGTTTTTGTTTTGGTAGCGTCGCTGTCTGGAGCGTCGTTGCCTGGTGCGCCTTTGCTTTGGAGCATCGTTGCCAGCAGCGTTGTTGCCGCATCACGGTGGTACGGGCAGTTGGCCGCACAATGCATCGTCATGGATACAATGGCGCTTTCCCAAGTTTCCCAGTGAGGCCGCGATGCTGTTTTCGAAGAAGAAAGGGTTGACGATCGACACCCTGATCGGTCGCCAGACCGTCGTCGAAGGCGACCTCCACTTCTCGGGCGGCCTGCGGCTCGACGGCCGCGTGCGCGGCAACGTGCTCGCCGTGGCCGATCAGCCGAGCATGCTGGTGGTCAGCGAGACCGGCGTGGTCGAGGGCGAGGTCAAGGTCGGCCATCTGGTGCTGAACGGCACGGTGACCGGTCCGGTCCATGCTGCCGAGCTGCTGGAACTGCAGCCGCAGGCCCGTGTGCAGGGCGAAGTGCATTACGCGGCTCTGGAAATGCACCAGGGCGCGATTGTCGAGGGCCGTCTGGTTCCGCTCGGGAACACCGAGCCCAAGCAGTTGCCCAACTTGAAACTGGCCGCAGGCAGCGAAGAAAGCGCCTGAGGCCGCGCGCCCGGAAATGCGCGTGAACCATGCCCCTTGAATCGATGGGGGATCGGCACGATCTTTCCAGTGCGCTTAGAATACCGGCGTATCTAAATAGGAGAACCCCATGAACGCAGTCGCAGAGGCACCCGTTACCGAGGACGTGCCGGCCCCGTTCGTCTTTACCGACAGCGCCGCCGACAAGGTCAAGCAGTTGATCGAGGAAGAGGGCAATGCCGATCTGAAACTGCGCGTCTTCGTGCAGGGCGGCGGTTGTTCCGGCTTCCAGTACGGCTTCACGTTCGACGAGGAAGTGAACGAGGACGACACCACGATGGTCAAGAACGGCGTCACCTTGTTGATCGACTCGATGAGCTACCAGTATCTGGTCGGCGCGGAGATCGACTACAAGGAAGACATCAACGGCGCCCAGTTCGTGATCAAGAACCCGAACGCCACGACCACCTGCGGTTGCGGCTCGTCGTTCTCGGTCTGACGCCAGTCCGCCTCGGCAAGGAAAAAGCGCACCAGCCGGTGCGCTTTTTTGTTGCCCTCTTTATTGCTCCATCGGTTGCTCGATCTGTTGCCGATTCGGTTGCCGCTTCTGTTGCCACCTCCTGTCAGCCCCTGCTGTTACCCCCAATTTCCGGCGGCGGCCGCGGGTCCTACTGCGTCGCCCGCCAGACCACCGGAAACCAGTCCTCGCGCATGCGCTCTCCGTCGGCGAGCCCGATGCCCGGGAAGGGCGGCGAGGTGCGGCCCGGGCGGGCGATGTAGCGCACATCGTCGCCGAGAAAGCGCGCCGAAAACGCGCGCCGGCGTCCGGTGCCGGTATTGCCGGCGGCGCCATGGACGGTGCGGAAATCGAACACCACCGCGTCGCCCGGCTCCAGCTCCGGCGTCAGGATCCGGTGCGAACCGTCCTCGACGTCGGGCATCTCCATGAAGGCGTCGTCGCCGGCATAGAAGTTGTCGTTGCTGGCCCAGCGCTTGGGCCGTACCAGCCTGGGCCAGCGATGCGAGCCGAGCACCACGCGCAGCGTGTTGGCGGTAGTGACCGGGTCCAGCGGAATCCAGTAGCTGGCGGTCTGCCAGCCGTCGACGCAGTAATAGGGCAGGTCCTGATGCCAGGGCGTCGGCTTGGCCGTGCCGGGTTCCCTGACCAGGATGTGTTCGTGGAAGACCTGGGCCGCCTGCGAGCGCATCAGTTGCCCCGCGATCGCGGCCGCCGGCGACTCCCGCATGAAGGCCGCGAAGGCGGGAATGCGCTGCCAGTTGCAGTAGTCCTCGAAGAAGCGGCCGCTCTCGCCGCTGCGCACGTTCTCGATGGCAAACGGCCCCGGCGCCGCCAGGTTCTGCTCGAAGCCTTCGCGCAACCGCTCGACCCAGCCGCTGAAGGCACCCCGTAGGACCAGCGCGCCGTCGCGCTGGTAGGTCTCGATCTGCGTGGCGCTGATTTCCATGGCTCCCCCTGAGTGATATCGGTCCGCGACGACAGTATCGAGGGCCCCTCTGAATAGGGAAAGCATATATTTTCTATGCTTCAATATAGCCTCTCTCTATAAAGCGGCCCCGACCCCTATCTCGACCCCGACCCCGACCCCGACCCCGACCCCGACCCCGACCCCGACCCCGACCCCGAC
>Ga0065721_10005158_pt1 | contig 20865 bp, 19 predicted proteins | sample Mesricmetagenome_FD_59108 | JGI IMG/M metagenome (GOLD analysis project Ga0065721, IMG submission 59108) | Mesophilic microbial community from rice straw/compost enrichment Sample: eDNA_1 v2 (version 2) | ecosystem: Engineered > Solid waste > Grass > Composting > Bioreactor | place: USA: Davis... | reverse complement strand
GGCGTCGTGATGACGCCAGTCCCCCATTCCAGCCGCTAAGCGGATTCTGGTTGCGGCTGAAGCCGAACCTTGCACCTGCTTGGGCGGCCTCTCGGTTAGACCTTACATAAATATGGCTGATCTATCTCACCTACGTTGGTCACCCCGAGCAGGGCCATGTTCCGGTAGATCTCACTCTTTAGGATCTCTGCTGCCATTAGAACGCCAGCCGAACCTCCGACAGAGGCCGCATAGAGGAAGGGCCGCCCCACAAAGACAAACCTGGCTCCTAGCGCGAGCGCCTTCAAGACATCGGATCCGCGCCTAATTCCACCGTCGAGCATTACCTCGGTCTTCTCGCCAACGGCATGCAAGATGGACGGCAGGGCGTTCAAGGGGGCAATTGCTCCATCAAGCTGACGGCCACCATGGTTCGAAACGATGATACCTGGCAACCAGTGCGGCGTTTGCCCTGCTTGCCGCCCTTCCGTTGACGGACGAGATCGGCTTTGCCCTGACTGTCGTCTTCGGCATCATGGTCTGGCGCGCGTCGCGATTGACACCGGCACGCCCAGTCCCGGCCGACGAGCCTGCCGTCTCCTCTGCCTGATGACGTCCGCTGATCCTGCCTGCCGGGCTATCTCTCGTGCAGGCAGGCACGTTCTTCCGCGACAGCGCGCTCGGTCGCTACAGAAACAAGCCAGTCGAGCCTTCGAAGCGGCAGGTGCAACTTGCGACAGGAATGCTAGGGTGGTCCGGTGGCGGTCTTGAAGGGGAGGATCATCGGCATGGGTTGTGGGACCAGCGGGGCGAGGCGATGCTGACAGCAAGCTTCAACCGGATGGCGGCCGTCATCCTTCTCGTCACCTCCCTCGCGTCGTGGTTTTCATATCATGTTGCCCGTAATCTGGTGCTTCACAAGCAGGAGGCGCAGCTCGAGCAGAGTCTGCTCCTTACCAAGCGTTCGATCACCACCGAGATCGACCGCTTCCGTTCCTTGCCAGCCATCGTTGGCGAAGATGCCCGTGTGCGCGCCCTGGCCACCGACACGTCGCGGGGGGCGATCGATGCTGCGAACGCCTATCTTGAGAGGATCGTCCAACAGACCGGGCCGGCAGATCTCTATGTGCTGAACGCTGCAGGGCTGACGCTCGCGGCAAGCAATCATGCGACGCCACAAAGCTTTGTCGGCCATGATTACAGCTTCAGGCCGTATTTCCGCGACGCGCTTTTCACCGGCAATGGCCGCTTCTACGCCATCGGCGTAACGACAAGAAAACCCGGCTATTTCCTGTCCTCGCGGATCGACATTGCCGGGGCGCAGCCGGTTGTCGTCGTCGTCAAAGCGGATCTGAGCCCGCTTGAGGCGGCATGGGCGGCGGCCGGTGTTCGCATTGCCATCGCAGATAGGGCAGGGGTGGTTTTCCTGTCGGGAGATCCGGACTGGAAGTACAGACCCCTGCAGCCCCTGGCAGATCAGATGCTTGAGCGGTTGCTGCAGGAGCGGACCTACGATGGTGTCGATCTCGCGCGCGCCGAGCCCATCTCCTCGACGCTCGATGCTTCTCGCCCCGCCGACACCTCCGTCATCATGCCCGGAGCGGACCGACGACTGATGGCCAAGTTTGCTCCACTTCAGCCGGACGACTGGCAAATCGTCGCCGCAGCCGACGTGCGGCAGGTGGACATGATCGGCGCCTTGTGGGCGTTCGCGGTATTTGCGGCTGGTCTGACGACGGGGGCCATCTTCTATGTGCTGCGGCAGCGTCGCCAGCTCGTCCGGATGCGGCTCAGGCAGGGAGAACTGCTTGAGCGGATGGTGGCAGAACGGACCCACGACCTCGCCTGCGAGATCGACATGCGCAAGCGAACCGATATACAAGCAGGCCATATACATCAGGACCGCGACAAGGCCCGGCAGGATGCCGGCGACGAACAGCTTTCCGACATCCTGCTCGGTGATATAGCCGTAGATCGCCAGAACCACCGAAGGTGGGATGAGGATGCCGAGCGTGCCGCCGCCGGCGATCACGCCTGTGGCCAGTTTGTCGGAATAGCCGAAGCGCCGCATTTCCGGTAGCGCGACCTTGCTCATAGTCGCGGCCGTTGCGACTGAGGAGCCTGAGATCGCAGCAAACCCGGCGCAGGCGGAAATGCTGGCAAGCGCAAGCCCGCCCCTGAGCTGGCCAAGCCAGGCCTGGCCGGCCCGGAACAACTCCTTCGACATGCCCGACCGTGTCGCAAGCACGCCCATAAGGACAAACATCGGGATTAGCGAAAGATTGTAGTCCGTAATCGTGCGGATCGGCGAGATGGCGAGCTGGTTGAGCGCCGGTCGCCAGCCGGCAACGGCGGCGAAACCCCCGACACCCACGAGGCTCATGGCCACGCCGATCGGCACCCGGACGGCGAGCATGGCAAAAAGCGCCGCAAAACCGAGGACGGCGGTCCAGTCCAGGCTAGTCATGGATCATTTCTTTCCGGTCATGGAGCGCAGGCTCCCGGCCCGTGGCGAGGAGGAAGAGACGGATGGCGGCCATGACAATCGATGCAAGCGCTCCAAGCCAGATCATCGCCAGGAATGGCCAGACCGGCAACCTGAGATCAAACGTCGCCTGCAGGCCATTTCCGGACTGATAGCGTTGTGCGCATGAGGTCGGTTGAGTGTGAGCAGCAGCACCCCCTCGCGCGTTTCGCTGAGCAGGGCCGGTTCGAGATCTGTCATGCCTTTTCCGTTTCTTCCGTCATCAGCCTGGCGGCCAGTTCGCGCAGTGCGAACTTCTGCACCTTTCCATTGGCCGTCATCGGCAGTATCTCAATGACGCGCACATAGCGCGGCATCTTCTGTCGGCTGAGATTGGCGCGGCAGAACTGCTTCAACTCATGCTCGCCGACGCCTGCTCCATCCCGCAGCCGGACGAAGGCGAAGATCTCCTCGCCGAGATCGGGATCGGGAACGCCGACGACATAGGCATCAGTGACATCGGGATGCGTCTGGAGGAATTTTTCGATTTCGACGGGAAAGATGTTCTCGCCGCCCCGGATCAGCATGTCCTTGATGCGGCCGACGATTGTCAGATGCCCGTCCTCGTCGAGCACGGCCAGGTCGCCCGAGGACAGCCAGCCGTCCGGGCTGATCGCCTTTTCCGTCGCATCCGGCATATCGAAATAGCCTGCAGTGATCTGGTATCCGCGGATCAACAATTCGCCCACCTGTCCGCAGGCGAGGGTGGTGCCCGTCTCCGGTTCGGCGATGCGAAGCTCCGTATGCGGCAGCGGGATGCCTGCGGTCGTGATCTTGCGCTCGAAGTCGTCCGCAGGATTTGTCTGGGTAATGATCGGGCTTGCTTCCGTCATTCCCATGATGATCATCGGCTCGGCCCCAAACCGCATTTTCAGCCGACGCATCAGCTCAGGCGGGATCGACGTGCCACCCGTGAAGGCGATCCTCAAATTTGAGAGAGCCGGTTGTCCGCTCCCCATGGCGTCAAGTTCTTCCAGCATCCGTAGGTACATGGTCGGCACCGCATTGACGATTGTCGCGCCTTCCCGCTCGACCAGCGCTATCATGTCTCGGGCATCAAAGGACGGCATCAGGATCAGACAGCCGCCGGCCATCAGCATGCCGAGCACGTTGCATACGCAGCCGGGCGGATGGAACAGCGGCATAGCGCTCAGCAAATGGTCCTCAGGGACAAAGCCCGCCCGCGCGGCCATCAGGCGGGCGTTGTTGACGATGCTGCGATGGCGCAGCATCGCCCCCTTGGGCGAGCCGGTTGTCCCGCTGGTGAACTGGATCTGGGCGATGTCGGAGGGACAAACCTGGTCGCACACCTCGGCCAGAGCATCGTCGGAAATCGACCCGCCACCATCAAGTAATGCCGTCCAGCCCATGGTCGCGGGTGCATCGTCGTTCTCAAGCCCGCAAATCCGAGTCAGCAAGGTCAGGTCAGGCATCAGCGTGGAAATCGCTGCACCGACGTCATAGCCCCGCTGCCAGCGGGAGAAGAAGAGCGTCGAGACCTGCCCCTGTGACAGGATATAGCCGATTTCATCGCGTTTCAGCGCCGTGTTAACCGTGACGAGCACCGCCCCGATGCGGGCGAGCGCGTATTCCAGCAGGATCCATTTTGGAGAATTGCCCGCCATGACCGCCACATGGTCACCCCGGATAATGCCCCAGGCTATAAGCCCGCGCGCCAGCCGATCCATGCCTTCGTCGAGTTCCGCATAGGTCCAGGCGATGCGGCCCCGGTCGGCCGGATCATCGAAGACCAGGGCCAGCGCATGGGGCATCGTTTCTGCCCGCGTTCGCAAAGCTTGCCCTACTGTAATCTCCTGAAGCTCAACTTCGGCATCGTCTGGATGCCAGTGCGCCACTCGCTGGCGAACGACCAATGCCTGTTTTCCTCCCAGAGAACGCGCCTTCCGCCTGACAGGCCTTTAAGGCTACGATAGTCGTTGTGGTTGCCGTCGAATCGTTCGATCTAGAACTATATGGCGTTTGTTGACTGCGGGCTCACAGGAGCGGTCGATTGCCTACAAGTTGCGCCTGGCGCAGATCATGGCCTATCAAGCCTTCGAGGAGCGGGTGACGGGGTTCGGCGACGCACCCCGGTACCTCGGCCTGCTTTGCGTAATCAGGGCCAATCCCGGACAACACCAGACTCGACTTGCCGAGACAATCGCCGTCCAGCGATCCAGCCTCGTCACCATCCTCGATCGCCTGGAAGGCGAAGGCCTAGTTGAACGGACAAATTGCGAGGCGGACCGTCGCGCGAAACTTGTCCACCTGACGGCGAAAGGTGAAGATGTCGTCTCGCGGCTTCTGGAGGAGGCCGAGCGGCATGAGGAGATATTGTGCGCCAACATGATTGAAGGCGAACGGCAGTCCATACTTGACGGTCTAGACCGGATCATTGCGAGCCTGCGAGGCAGCCTACCAGCTTGATTAGCGATGCCGACGGAGGCGCCTCCAACTGAGACAACAAGTGATGCCGAATGGACGGAGCTCACGACATAGGCGCGAGCTCATAGTCCTAATCGAGATTGTGATGTTCGTCTCGTCAGATGAGTTCGGTCAATGCTCTACCCAGCAACGGCTCCGCTGCCGCCCCGTCAGCGATGGGAGCTGGGGAAGTCCAGAGCGCGTCCGCTTCTGATCGAACAAGACGCGGCGGGCGCGCGAACAAACCGGCCTCTTCTTTCGTGATCACACCTGCGGCTTATCCGCTTCGGTCATCGCCGCTGCTGATTGGTATTTTTCTAGTCACCGGCAAGAAATCATCGAGCAGAATTCCCACTTCATCATTCATTCCTAGTTCTGGCGCCTACGAAGGTTCAGCCGTCTTCAGAGGTGACGGGCCGAGAAGCTAGCCGCGAAAACAAATAGCTACTATCCAGTAAGTTAAGATACACGGTCCGAACTTCGAGGACGATTGGTCGCTTGCTGAGGCCTTTCTCCCTTGTGCGACCGGTATCCGAGGGAAGTTCATGCAGTCAGCGCATCCTTGGTGGGTAGCGAGGAAAAAGCTGCGGTATTGGAGGAGCTTTTCGATCACTGCGTTCAGATGCTTGTTTGGGTGTTAAGGCCGCACCGCATCCTGCCGCCTGACCAGCTTGAACGACCTGCATCGGTCTGGTGGCCGGCGACGAGGCCCTTGCCGCGGCGGTGCGCGGCAAGGGCACCAAAGCGGACGCTGTGACAGCCCTTTGCCTCGCTTTTTCATGGCGCTATGCGGGGTCTCCAGAAAAGGCTCCTTGGATACGGTTCTTGTCGGGCAGCGGCGCGTTCAGATTGTCGCCATAGCCAAGCAGCCAACATCCCAACCCTAGCATTGCGCGATCTAATGCCTCCGCGCAGTGCTCCTCCCTTTACCGCCTGGTGATCACCCATACCCCTCAGAAGATCGCCGGGCTTTCTGGTCTATTTGGAACTTGGGTCCTATGCCCGCTCTGGCTGATCCGGGGTCTATCCTTCGTCATGGGCTGCATTCCCGATGCCATGGCAATGATCATCCTGCTGGTCGCAATCGTTTCCCGGTAGGGAAAGCTACAGCCGCTCACGTCTCACATGTTGTTCTGCCTCAGATCAGTGCCCCCTGCCTGGCAAGCTCACGTCTTACTATCGTCACCGACAGTTCCTTTCCGAGGGCGCTGTGAGCAGCCGCCACGCCAGCGGCGTGACCGGTTGCGAAAGCGGTCCCCATGACCCGCAGCGATCCGTAGGCGGCTTCGTCGGCTCCGGCGACCCGGCCAGCCAGGAAGAGGTTGTGCTTCCCGGATACACGGAGGGCGTCAAGGGGGATATCGGCGAAACCGTCGCCGCCTATATCGACAAAGCGGGCGCGACCCGGCGCCTCATGCACCTCGATCGGCCAAGCGGCACGTCCGATCCCATCCGGCCGCCGGGTTCCCCTCGACAACGCTTCACCGGTCAAGTCATGAAGCGAGCGAGGCCTGCGGCTCTCGCGAATGCCGATCTGCGGGCCGCTGGCAGCGATATACGCATTTTCGAAGCCCGGCAGCTTTCGCAACAGGGCGAGGTTGCGCCAGGCCTCTCGGCGAGCCTGCTGCTCTACATGGGTCAGGCTGGCACCGGTTAGGCCGTCGGTCACCAGATCGATATTCATCCACCAATAGTCGCCTGAGGCAGGCAATTGCATCAGGATCCCGCCATCGGCGCGAGGGATCATGTCTACGGCACCTACATTGTGCTCGGCGATCAGTTGGGTAAGCAGCTTGCGATCGAAGACGGCATTGGGAGCCACGCCGCCGATCCGGATTGGCATGGATGCTGGCTGCACGTTATCGTCCCGCGTCGCATCGACGAACATTTCTACGCCGGCAAGATGACAGACCGTCGCTTCACCGGTTGCGTCGACAAAGGCACTGGCGCTGATCTCATGGCTACCAGCGTGATCGGTCAATGTGACTGAAGCAATGCCTTCGCCTGCGGTCGCGACACCTGTCACGCGACTGTGTAGCAGCACAGTCACCGCTGTCTTTGTACAGAAGCGGTCGAAGGCGAACTTCACCGCTTCAGGATCGAGCATGATGATCCAGTTTCCGCTTCTCGACCTGACGGCGGAAACGTCCTGACCCAACTCAGCGAGATCCCGCAGCACCTCCGCGCCGATACCCTCGACGGCACTGACAGGTGTTTCACCCTTTTGGAAGAAGCCGCAATAGGCCAGGACCAGGGAATTGGCTGCTGCGCCACCCAAGAACCCGTACCGCTCCACCAGCAATACTCGTGCGCCCATTCGGGCCGCAGCGACGGCAGCGGCAAGGCCGCCGGCTCCACCACCCGCGACGATCACATCAAAGTGCTTGGTCATTGCCTCAGGCATGGGGGGCTTCTTCTTTTATGATGCCCATGAAACGGCCGAGCACCAGAAGTTGGGCAGCAGCCATTTCAGCGCCTGTCTGGATCTTGAGGCCCCGAGCGGCGGCGCGCTTCAGGAACGGCGTGACGGTCGGCGATGTGATCACGTCGGCGACCAGCCCATCAGCCGGCATGTGATCAATGACATCACCGCTGACCGGGATCGGGTCCTCTTGTTTCATCCCAATAGGGGATGCATTGATGACAAGATCGAAAGCTTGCCCTTCTCTCGCAGTCGTGCCGAAGCGCACATGCGAAAACGCCACCGCCAGCCGCTCGCTGAGATCTTTGGCACGGGCGTCGACGAGGTCGGCGAGGGTGAGCGAAGTTATACCCACCTGTGCCAGTGCTTGTGCGATGGCGCTGCCAGCAGCACCGGCACCGATTACGAGCGCTGCCTTTCCCGCCGGCGAGAAACCATGTCGCGCCAATGCATAGATGAAACCGTCGCCATCAACCATGTCACCGGAAAGCTTGCCGCTTGCATCCTTACGCACAACGTTCACCGTGCGGAGAAATTGCGCGCGCGCTGTCAGCGCGTCTATCCGGGTTGCGACCGCAGCCTTGTGTGGAATGGTGACAACGAAACCATCCATGTTGTGCCACCCGCGCATCAAGGAGATGAAATCTCCGAGATATCCCGGAGAGATATCCATCGGGATCATCGTGCGGTTTTCACCCATTTGCGCGAAATAGCGATTGAAATTCTCGACTGACTTCACCTGAGTGATCGGATGGCCGATGATGGCGACCATTCGTGTCGTGCTATCCGTCATCGGCTCCTCCAATTGTTGACGAGTCGATCCTAGGCCTTCGGAACCATTGACGAAAATATTATAATGGATGAAGCTTATAAATGAGATTTATGGACGGGCTCGGAGCACTTGACGAAGACGAAGCTCAAGGAACGGCAAATCGAGATCTTCCGCGTTGTGATGGCAACCAATTCCCTGTCTGCTGCTGCAGTTCACCTTGGTGTCTCTCAGCCGAATGTCTCGATTGCAATAAAACGCCTTGAGGACCAACTTGGGATTGCTTTGTTCGATCGCATATCCGGCCGGCTCGTGCCGACCGATGAGGCGCGCCTGATCTTTGCCGAGATAGACCGCGTGCACACGCAGTCGCAGATGTTGTCGGAGACGATCCATTCCATTGCGCGCGGGGACGCATCAACATTTCGCTTCGGCGCGACGCCCAGCGTCAGTATGAGGCTGATCCCGAAGGCATTGCGGCGCCTGCAGGAGCGCCAGGTTGCGGGCACATATTACAGTGACTCGCTCGGCCAGCGAGACATTCGCGACTACCTGATGTTCGGCAGGGGAGCGTGCGTCGCCACCATCGCCGAAATCTGCGATCCGATCATCGAGACTGAGAAGATTGCCGAAGCAGGATTGGTGTGCGTCGTTCCGTCCGACCATTCGCTTGCAAGCAGAACGGTTATCCATCCCCGAGATATCGAGCACGAACGACTGATTTCCTTTGCACCGTTGACCACCCATGGAGAATCCATCGATGAGACGTTTCGCCGGGCCGGCATGACGCGCAAAACGGCGGTCTATGTCCATTTCGTCGAGGCGGCCATGTCCTTTGTCGCGGAACGGATCGGCGTCACCGTATTGGACGGGTTTTCCGCACTGGATTGTCAGCAGCAGGGGCTGGTCGCCGTGCCGGTGGCCGACAGCGTTTGTGTCTCGGCTTATGTGCATACCTATCGATTGAGGCCGCGCCAGTCCGCCGTCGACCACCTGATCGCCGCCCTGCGCGAAACTGCCGCAGCGGCGGCGACAGACAATCCCAGGAGTGTGATAAGATCATGTCCCGAAACGTGAATTCACTGTTCCCCGGTTTTGAGGAACGGCGGGTCAGACTAGCTTCCGTCAATCTGGCGGTGCTGGTGGGCGGATCTGGCCCACCCCTGCTCCTATTGCATGGCTACCCGCAGACGCGGGCGGCCTGGCATCGTCTCGCCCCGATCCTGGCGCGGTCGCACAAGGTCGTCGTGCCGGACCTGCCGGGCTATGGCGGCAGTGCGATCCTCGGGAGGCTAAAAGGCAGCGGTTCTAAACGCTGGATGGGGCAAGAATTACACGCGATGATGCGTCAACTGGGTCACGATCGCTACATCGTCGTCGGCCATGATCGTGGTGCCAGGGCAGGTTATCGCATGGCGCTTGATTTTCCGCAGGCCGTTGGCGCATTCGTGTCCATTTCAGTGGTGCCGACGCCGGAAATGTGGGAAGGCGCCAACAAGGCTTTCGGCATCAATGCCTGGCACTGGTTCATGCTCGCGCAACCCGAACCACTGCCGGAAATTCTCCTTTCAGCGAACCCAAGAATGGTGCTGGACTTGAGCCTGGACAAGATGGCGCAGGGTCTCGAAAGACTGCATCCACTGGCACTTGAGGATTATCGCATCGCCTTTGACGATCCCAACGTGCGCCGTGCCATTTGCGAGGATTATCGCGCCGGAGCAACGGTAGACGAGGCCGATGATCTCGCTGACCGCACGGCCGGGCGCAAAATCGACGTGCCCGTGCTTGTGCTTTGGGAGGCCGGGCGACGGTATGGGGGTGGAAGGAAGCCTATCGACATCTGGAAGGACTGGGCGATCGACGTATCCGGTATCGGCATCAGCGGCGGGCACATGCTTCCTGAGACGGCTGCCGATGAGGTTCTGGAAATGCTGGTTCCTTTCCTGCAAAGGGTAACCAATGTCCCAAGATCCTGACGTGGAGCAGGCCTCAGCTGGGCGGCCGGCAGCCGACACATTGCTCAGCCTTCGGCAGCTCGAGATCTTTCATACCGTTATGCAGGCTCGCTCGATCACCGGCGCATCGAAGCTATTGAACGTTTCCCAGCCATCGCTAAGCCGCACCATCCGGCGAGTCGAGGATTTGCTGGGGATCGCGCTGTTTGCGCGTGATCGCAGTGGCCTCGTGCCGACGTCGGAGGCGCTGGAGATTTTTGCCGAGGTCGACCCCCTGATCCGCCAGCTTGCAGGGATTGGCGAACAGATCGGGCGCATCGCACGGGGAGAGACTGCCGTCTTCAGGGTCGGCTCCACCGCAAGCGCTGCACGTGCTCTGGTTCCCCAAGCGTTGCGGCAACTCTCGATAGAGGTCAGAGGCATAGAACTGTTCTTCGACGTTGTCTCCGTCAACCAGATCGAGGATTATCTGCTGAGCGGCCGTGGCGAAGGCCTTGTCACCATCGCGACGCCTGAACACCCGCTCATCGACTCCGAGCAGGTGGGTCGTGTGGATCTCGTTGCCGCCGTGCCGAAGAGCCATCCCCTGGCGGTGAAGACGGTCCTCCTTGCTCGGGATCTGCAAGACGCCGATTTCGTCTCCTTCGAACCGGGTGGTGCGCATCAGCGGGTGGTCGATCGCTTCCTCAACCGAGCCGGAATCGACGTCAACATCCGCGCCGTGGCAAGGTTCTCCGACACGGCGCTGGCGCTCGCCAACGAACAGATGGGAATTCTGCTTGTCGATTATCTCTCCACTCTTGGACCGGTCGGCAGCCATCTTGTTATCAAGCCCATCGCACAGGCACCGCAATTTGAGGTTTCCGTGCTGTGGAACCGGCGACGATCGCACTCGGCGAACCTGCGTAAGCTCATCGAAATTCTGACGCACCGCTTGGCGACCTTGCCGCGGCTTGGCTGATCGGTGCCGTGTCCCTCGGACTCTTTGGCGATGATGGGTATGCCTTTAGGGCATGGGAGACATAATGATTGTTAGTTGTCTTCCTCCATTGCCGGTGTCAATGAAATGGCGTGGCGCCGTGAGGCGTTCAGTTTCGGAGGAGAGACCAATGCAATTTACCCTCAATCGCCGTCAGGCGCTGATCGGCATGGGTGCCGCCAGCGCAGCCGCAGCCTTCGGCATGCCGGCACGTGCCGCATCCCGCAACCTTGCCGTCCTGCATCTCGCCAGCCACGCGCCGAGCTTCATCGCCTTTGAGCGCGGCTACTACAAGGACGCCGGTCTCGACATCGAGTTGAAGTTCTTTGAAGCAGCTCAGCCAATGGCGGTTGCCATTGCGTCGGGGGATGCAGATTTCGGCGTCACCGCGATGAGCGGCGGTCTTGTCAGCCTGGCGCAGAAGGATGCCGTCAAGGTCATTGGCGGTGCGCTCACCGAAGAAAAGGGCGTGGTCGGTGCCATCATTCTCGCTTCCAACAAGGCTTACGAGTCCGGCTTGACGGATCCGTCCAAACTATCCGGCAAAACCTTCGGCGTGACCACTGCCGGCTCTTCGTTTCATTTCATGGCGCACAAGATTGCCCAGGGAAACAAGATTCCGATGTCGGAAATCGAGTTGCGGCCGCTGCAGAAGCTCGGTGCAATTGTCGGCGCCATCTCCACCGGCCAGGTCGATGCATGGGCCATCCAGCCCAATGTGGCCAAGAGGCTGATCCGTGAAGGCGCGGCCAAGCAGATCGGTCTGGTGTCGGATTATGCGCCGAACTACCAGGTGACGACCGCCTTCACCTCGACAAGAAATGCAAGGGACGAACGGGCTCTGACTGAATCCTTCGTCAAGGCCTATTCCAGGGCCATTGCCGACTATAATGCCGCCTTTGTCGATAAGACCGCTGACGACGCCGAGCGCGATGCCCTTGCCAAGATCGTTCACAAGTATGTTGAAAGCGACAGCCCCTTCGAACAAGCCAAGCAGAACCTGATCGATGGCGCCATGCGCATCAATCAGGGTCTGGCGCTTTCCGTAGATAGCTGCGTCGAGCAGGTCGAGTGGATGAAGTCAGAAGGCATGGTTAAGGACGCCATCACCAGCGAACAGCTCTTCGATACTTCCTACGTCAAGACGATCTGATCGCCAACAATCGTATCGCAGAGGCCTAAGCGGGCCTCTGCCTGGAGGCTATATGGACCTTAAGCTGGAAAACATCAGCCATTCCTATGGCGCGGTCGAGGTCCTGAAAGACATTTCGCTCGACATTCCGCAGGGCCAGATCATCTGTCTGATCGGGCCTTCCGGCTGCGGGAAATCAACACTTTTGCGGTTCCTCGGCGGGCTCGAAAAGCCAAGCTTCGGACGGGTGCTGCAGATCGGCAATGCCCCAGCCGATTCACTCAATCCTTTGACTTATGTCTTCCAGCATTTTGCCCTGCTGCCCTGGCGCACGGTCGAAGGCAACATCAAACTGGTGCTGGAGGATCATGGGCTTGGTGGGCGCGAAATGGACGACATCGTGAGCGACGTCCTGGAGCGCACCCGTCTTTCCGATTTCCGCTTGGCGCTGCCAAAGCAGCTTTCCGGTGGCATGCGTCAGCGTGTTGCAATCAGCCGGGCGCTTGCAGTGCGTCCTGCTGTGATGCTGATGGACGAACCGCTCTCAGCCCTCGACAGCCAGACCCGCGAACTCCTGATGGATGATCTCGTTTCGCTGTGGACCAGGCAGCCGTTCACATCGGTCTACGTCACCCACAATCTCAACGAAGCCGTGCGCCTGGGACACCGCGTGGTGGTTCTGTCACGGCGTCCGGGCCGGCTCCGCGAGATCGTCGACATTGAGATCCCGCTCAGCGAGCGGGATCTCGGCGATCCGCTACTTGAGGAAAAACAGAAGCAATTGTGGTCGCTGATGCGCGAGGAGGCCATGGCCGCCGACAAGGAGCTTGTCAATGCCTGAGGTCACCTCCATCGCCCCGGCAATCACCACCGAACGGGACCCGGGCAAGCACAGCGCCGACAGCAAGACAGCCATTCGTACGGTTCCGTTTCGCGGCGGCGGCTTTGCGCCGACGCCGGTGCCGGGCATGGCAATTGCCCTGTTTGTCGCATTGATCGTCCTGGCAGAAGTCGGCACGCGGACAGGCGTGATCTCCAATCTGACACTGCCCCGGCCTTCGGCGGTCCTTGAGACCTTCGTGCAGCTGTGGAACACGGGACTTTTGTGGAAGCATCTGGTTCCGTCGCTGCAGCGCCTGTTCGTTGGCGCGGCCATGGGCATTGCCGCCGGAATCACGCTCGGTGTTATGATCGGGTTGTTCAGCTATGTGCGCGCTGGTCTCGTGCCTCTGGTTGCAGCTCTGTTCCCCATTCCCAAGATCGCGCTGTTGCCGCTTTTTGTGATCTGGTTCGGCATTGACGAGATGTCGAAGTACATGCTGATCGCCTTCGGCACCTTTACGCCCACGGTCGTTGCCACCTACGGCGCGGTCGACAATGTCGATCGCTCTTTGATCCGTATGGGCCAAAGTTTTGGCCTGTCCTGGTGGTCAATCATTCGCAAGATCGTTCTACCGGGCGCTTTTCCGGCAATCCTCTCGGGTCTTCGGGTGTCCATCTCCATCGCCATCATTCTTCTGGTAGCCGCAGAAATGCTCGGCGCGCAGTTCGGCGTGGGATCTTATATTCTTGAGGCCGGTTCCCTTTACGATCTCGAAAAGCTGTTTGCTGGCGTCACCATCTTGTCGGTAATGGGCCTGACCGTCAGCTTTGTGATCGGCGTCATCGAGAAACGCTTCCTGAGTTGGCGTGGATAAGACCTTCCTGATCAAAACCTTTTAGAGAATAACCGATGCTGGCATTGCAAAAGCTACGGCCCGGGCCGGGGGTAGAATTGCTCCAGGTGGCGTCGCCTCGATCTCCGCCGCCCGGCGAGGTGCTGATCAAGGTGCACATGGCCGGCATTTGCGGGACAGATCTGCACATCGCCCAGTGGACGCCGGGCTATGAAAGCATGAAGGAGGCCATGCCGGTGACGCTTGGGCATGAGTTTGCGGGCGTGATAGAAGAGGTAGGGGCCGATGTTCCGGGTGCTCTGGTCGGCAAGCGCGTCACCGTGCGGCCATCCACTACCTGTGGTGTCTGTGAAGCCTGCGGTATCGGCGACGAGGACGGTTGCACTCGTCGCAAGGGCATCGGCATCGGACGTAACGGCGCCTTTGCCGGCTATGTCTGCGCCCCGGCCGGCAATTGCCATTTCCTGCCCGATACGCTCCAACTGGATGTGGCCGCGCTGACAGAGCCGATGACGGTTTGCCTGGAGGCGGTGCAGACCGCCGAGGTGCGGGCGGGTCAGAAGGTGCTCGTGCTTGGCCCGGGCTTCATCGGTCAGGGGATTGCCATCCTGGCCCGTGCACGCGGAGCCGGCGTTGTCATCGCCGGTTGGGACGATGCTCCGAGGCTTGATCTGCTGCGGTCGCTTGACTTCGATCACCTGCTCGACGGCAAGGACGGCACGCAGGACGTTGCTTTACGCAAGCTGGGGCCATTCGACGCTATCATCGAGGCCGCCGGCGTGCCGGCCCTGGTGAGTGCCACCCTGCCGTATCTCCGCAAGCGCGGCATATTCACTGTCGTGGGCATACATCCACACCCCGCCGAGATTGATCTGACGCGGCTGGTGCGCATGCATCAGCAGATACGCGGTTCTTATCGTGCCAATCCGTCCGACTGGGCCAAGACAATCGCCTTCCTTGATACGCATCAGGATGTCATGCGCAGGTTGATTTCCCACCGGTTTCCACTGACTGGTGCGCTGGAGGGGCTCGAAGTCTCGCGCAGACGATTGGCGTCGAAAGTTATCTTGCAGATCGGGGAACCGTCATGAGCTCTGCCTTCCTCGCCCTGTGGAATGACTTTCCCGCCACGCTCACTGACGAATACGAGGCTTGGCACAGCCATGAACATGTGCCGGAGCGCTTGACGACGCCTGGGATGGGATGGGCGCGTCGCTATGGCACTTTTGCCCGACCGGACAATCGCTACTTTACTTTGTACGGGCTGGAAGACCTTAAGGTGCTGGAGCAGCCGGCCTATCTCGATCTCATTCGCCGACCGACTGACTGGTCGTTTTCGATGCGTCGGCACTTCTTGAACGTATTGCGCATCCCGGCCATCGATTTCGCCAGCCAGGGCAGGGGGCTTGGCGGCGGCCTGATTGCTCAGGCCTATTCCGTGGAGAAGAGTGCTGCACACACACGATCGGCCACTTTGGCCGGGGTACTGCAGCGACTGACATTGAGTGGCCACATCCTCGGCTTTCGCATCGGCCTCGCCGAGCCGAACCAACCCTATGAAGTGTTTCAACAAGCAGACGTCACGAATTCTGACACGTTGAATGTGGTCGTATTGATCGAGGGCACAACACGCGAGATGCTGGAGGATGTCTATGAACACGTCGCCGAAGCTTCTACTCATGCGCTCAGGCCGCAATGCTGCCTTCGCAGCGGGGTCTTCAACCTGCTGGTGAGCTATCAGGGAACGGAATCCGCCAGTGCCCGAGAAGCCGTTGCCGTTTCGCGGACAATGCGATTGCGGTTTGCGTCTTCAAAACTGACCGCCCCCTAGCAAGCTCACCGAATCCTGTCGAAGGCTGACTGGTCCACTGCCACGGCCGCCTGTTCCATCCCCAACAACGCGCACAATGGCTTCGCTCTTGCGGTTCCAGGCTCATCGACGATCGAAGGCAGATGCAAAGAACTTGGTCGGGCTCAGCTTTGTGCGACAGGGCCAGCATCACCAGTATGCCGCGATGCCGTCCGAAAATCAGGCTTACCTCAAGAGGTTGATCAGGAAGGACGACATTTCTGGCGCCGATGCCACAGCGGCGAGGCCGAGGATGCTGGTCATGAGGAAAGGCAGCGCTCCGCGTGCAACCTTTTCGAGCGGCAATCGCGTAATGTTGGCCGCAACGTAGAGATTTATGCCAACGGGTGGCGTGAAGAGGCCGATTGCAAGGTTGATCATCACGACGACGCCGAACCAGATTGGATCCCAGCCGAGCTTCTGCGCCACCGGTAGAAAGATTGGCAGGCAGATGAACATGATGGTGATGGCATCCATGAACATGCCTGCGATCAGCAGGATGAGCATGACGATGAAAAGAATGACCCACTCGTTGTCCGAAACAGCCAAAAGCAGCGTCGAATAATGGCCGATCAGATCGTCTACCGTGACCACCCAACCGAAGAGGCTGGCATAGGCGACGACCATCATCACCACTGCGGAGGATGCAGCCGCGTCGCTCAGGGCGCGATAGAGGCCCTCCATCGTAAGGGTACGGTAGATCAACCCGCCGATGAGCAGCGCATAGACGGTGGCGACAAGGGCGGCCTCCGTCGGCGTGAAAGCACCCGAATAGATGCCGCCAAGGATGACGATGGGCGTCATAAGGCCCCAAAAGCTCTCCAGGAAGGAACGCCAAAGTCGCTTGCCGTAAGGTAGGTCGTTGTAGGGCCTGGGGCTTAGCCGCTCGAGGCTTGCCGCGGCGGCGCCGACAGAGCCTGACCTTTTTGCCAGGGGCAGCGTCGCCAGCATCAGCAGGCCCATGAACAGGCCGGGAATAATGGCCGCGATGAAGAGGTCCGAAATGGATGTTTCGGCAATGACCCCGTAGATAACCAAGCCGATCGATGGCGGGATAACAATAGACAATGCCGCCCCGGTGCAGACGAGGCCAGCGGCGAAGGCGCGAGAATAGCCATCTTCTTCCATGCCCTTGATGATGAGGGGGCCGATGGCGGCGACCGATGCCGGTCCAGAGCCACTAACCGCACCCCAAAACAGGCACACGGTCGTGCCGACGACGCCCATTCCGCCAGGGAGGTCGCCGATCAAGATCCGGAAGAACCGGATCATGCGCTCAGCGATGCCAAGGCTACCCATGAGCACGCCGGCGAGGATGAAGAACGGAACAGCAAGCAGCGAATATTTCGCGATACCCGAGGCGATGAGGTCGCCGGCGAGATCCAGGCCGAACCCGAGCGCCCACATGGCATAGATCGCCGAAAGCCCGAGTGCGAAGGCGACCGGCAGCCGCAATGCAAGCAGGATGAAGAACAAAACAACCATTTGGGTGCCGGCGCTCATCTCAAGCATTGCTGCCGGCCTCGCGGTGAAGGTCCCGCCACTCGTCGAGGGCTCGCTGTATATAGCGAACGATGACAAGGGCAAAGGCGAATGGCAGCCCGACGCTGTAGTACCAGGCGGGGATCTGGAGCGCGTAGGAGCGTACTCCGCTGGAAACCTGATTGGACAACAGTTCGAAGGTGAACCAGGCCGAGGCCGCCAGAAGAAGGATGGAAAGCGCGCAAGCAATGACGAGCATCAGCTTGCGTACCGCACGCGGCACGAGTTCATAGATCAAAGTCACGGCGAGATGGTCACCGGTGCGCGCAGCGATCGCGGCGCCGAAGATGGTCAGGAGAAGGAAGCCGTTTGTCAGCAATTCCTCTGAAGCGGCAAGCGAATAGTTGCTCGCATAACGCACAACGACATTGGCAAAGCCGAGCAGGGTCATGGCCAAAAAGATGATCGCGCAGATGATCTTTTCCGCATCCCGCAAGATGAACGCCATGGCAGGTCTCCGATGGGTGTGGGGCCGGACGTGGATCCGACCCCCATCTGCTGCCGCTAGTTGGCGGCGGCAACAGCGTCCTGGAAGGACGTTACGAGGTCCGTGCCGACTTTCGCGGCCCAAGTGTCGAAGGCCGGCTTTGTGGCGTCGCGAAACGCCTGGAGTTCTTCGGCAGAAGGTTCATAGACCTCCATTCCCTTTTCCCGAAGCAGTGCGATCCCCTGTTCCGTGCTCTCGCGGGTGATCTGCTTCTGGTAAGCCATGGCCTCCGAGGCCGCTTTTTGTACCTTTTCCTTGGTCGCGGCGTCAAAGCTGTCCCAGCGCTTCTTGCTGATGCCGAGAAAGACCGGATCATACGAATAGTGCCAGGCGGTCAGGTATTTTTGTACCTCGTAAACGCGCTGCGGAATGATCACGGCGCCGATCGGATTTTCCTGCCCGTCGACCACACCTTGCTGGAGTGCGGTGAAGGTTTCAGTCCACTGCATCTGTTGCGGATTGGCGCCCAGCGCATTCATCACGTCGATATACATCGGGCCCGCGACGCGCATCTTCAGACCCTTCATGTCTTTGGGGGACTTGATCGGGCGGGCATTGTTGGTGACTTCGCGAAAGCCGTTCTCGCCCCAGGCAAGCACGACGATGTCATGGCTATCCATGATCTCCTTCATCTTGTCGCCTGGAGCCCCGTCGGTCGTGGCGTCGACCTGCTCATAGTTCGCATAGAGATAGGGCAGCGAGAAGACGGCCATTTCCGGCACCAGTGGGGTCACGTTGATCGCCGAGGTGATGACAAAGTCAAGGGCGCCGCGGCTGACCATTTCGGCCTGCTTCATCTGATCGCCGCCCGACAAGGTGGCATTCGGGAAGACGCGAACCGTCATCTCGCCACCGGTCTCGGCACTCAAGAGCTCGTTGAACTTCTCCGCGCCCTTATGCCATGTCGTGGCGTCGCCGGTATTGTGGGAAAGGCGGAGGGTTTCCGCCGCTGCCGTGCCGTAAAGGGCAGCGCAAACAATTGCCGATGTGAGCGCAAATGCGCCTAATTTCTTCAGATCCATGGGTTCCTCCTCCACTTGATCCTGCTGCCCCGCAGCAGTCTTGCGACACCTCCATCGCACCAACCATGGTCCACATCATGGATCATGCAGCCCCCGATTGGAAGTGCATCAATGCGTAATTTCAAGTAACATGCAAGCGTCGGCCGGTTTGCTTTACTTTCTGAGGCCCGGATGATATTTTCATGGTCCATATTATAGACCCTCTGAGATGGCATTGACCCATTGAACGGATCACAAAGTGTCGATCGGGCGCTCTCGCTGTTGGCCATGGTGGGGCGTCACGCGGACCGCGGCGTCTCGCTGTCCGCGTTGGTGGATGACAGCGGCCTGAACAAGCCGACGGTGCGTCGGCTCCTTTTGGCGCTGATGCGCGCTAGCCTTATTGAGCAAGACGAGGAAACCCGCCGCTACTATCTCGGCGAAGAGGCCTATGTGCTTGGGACTTTGGCCTCTCAGCGATTTGGTCTGCTGGAGCTTTGCCTCGACAGCCTTAACACCCTTTCGCGCAAGACCGAGGATACCAGCTTCCTTTCCATCCGGCGCGGCATGTCGTCCGTTTGCGTCTATCGCGAGGAGGGAACTTATCCGGTACGCACTCACGCACTGCAGGTCGGTTTTGAACATCCGCTTGGGATCGGTGCCGGGTCGCTCGCATTTCTTGCCGCCTTGCAGGATGAGGAGGTTGACGAAGCGCTGACCTTCAACAGGGCGATCCTGCAGACGCGCTACCCGAACCTTCCGCCTGAACGTATCCGTAGGGAGGTCGCACTGACCCGTGAACGGGGCTATTCACTCAATCCGGGCTTGATCCTTGCCAATTCGTGGGGCGTCGGGGTGGCAATCCGCCATCCGGACGGACGTCCGGCAGGTGCGCTCAGCATAGCTGCGATCGACAGCCGCATGTCGCAAACACGGCAGGTGGAGCTTGCCGCATATCTGAAACAGGAGGCGGCAAAGGTGGAGGGTAAGCTGGCAAGTATGTTTGCCGCCAGAACGGGTGCCGCGCGCCAGACAATGGGTAAGCCGCAAGCGAGGAGACGGGCGAAATGAGCAGGGCGAGAAACGTTGGCTGGGCGCATTCCACCTCGGGTAAATCACTGCTGGACGACGTCGAGCAGTTGATCGCCTCCGTCGCAACGCCGGCAATTGACTACGCCGGCATCTCTGCCGCAGCTATCGACGGGCTTCCCGTTGGCGTTATGACCAACGGCTTTTCCATGCAGGGTTTTCAAGGTGCGCTTGTTGCGATGGGCAATGAGGGGCTGGCCCATGTGCCTGCCGTGCGACTTGAGAAGTGTGGTGCCGCGGTTGCCAAGGACGTATCGATTCTGGAGCGCGTGCGATGAGCCAACCCGTGCCGCTAGGCGGTCTCTCGCCATGCTCGAACCGCGTCATGAATCTGGCAAATCTCCTGACGCAGGCAGCCCGCCGTCATCCCGACGACATCGGCTTTGTCTGGGGAGAAACGACCTGGACTTTTGCGGCGATGGAAGCGCGTGTCAACGCGATGGCGGTTGCGCTTGCGCGCGATTTCGGGGTGAAGAAGGGGGACAGGGTCCTCGTCCAGTCGTCGAATTGCAACCAGATGTTCGAATCCATGTTCGCCTGCTTCCGGCTCGGCGCGGTCTGGGTGCCGACGAACTATCGCCAATCTCCGGAGGAGGTCGCGTATCTGGCACAGGCAAGCGGTGCATGCGGAATGATCTGCGGCGCGGCATTTGCCGGCCATGCCGAGGCTTGCCGTCAGACCGCGCCGAGTGTCGCCTTCGTGATATCGATAGGCCCGTCGGATTTCGGCGAAGACTATGATGCGCTCGTCGAGCGCCATGCCGGAACGACCTTTGCCCATACCCCGGTCGATCGCGACGATCCCTGCTGGTTCTTCTTCACCTCGGGGACGACCGGGAGGCCGAAAGCAGCGGTGCTCACTCACGGCCAGATGGCCTTCGTCATCACCAATCACCTGTGTGACCTGATGCCGGGCACAGGTGTGGGCGACGCGTCGATTGTAGTGGCGCCGCTGTCACATGGCGCTGGCATCCACCAACTGACGCAGGTGGCCCACGGGGTGAAGACCGTGCTGCCGGCGTCGGAGAAGTTCGATG
>Ga0065721_10007241_pt1 | contig 20866 bp, 19 predicted proteins | sample Mesricmetagenome_FD_59108 | JGI IMG/M metagenome (GOLD analysis project Ga0065721, IMG submission 59108) | Mesophilic microbial community from rice straw/compost enrichment Sample: eDNA_1 v2 (version 2) | ecosystem: Engineered > Solid waste > Grass > Composting > Bioreactor | place: USA: Davis... | reverse complement strand
AAATCATTGCCCCCGTAGACGGGACTATTATTGCCCTGGATCCTGATATGCCCGATATGGTTCAACGACTGCGTCTCCGTGCGCAGCGCTCGTCGGAGACCGGAACCCTAGACTGGTATGTCGATGGGCAATGGATCGGTTCNGGTCCATCCATTCATTGGGCTCCCGCAGAAGGGCGGCATACGATCGCGTTGCGCACTGACACCGGTCGAGTATTGGACGAGGTCCGCATACANGTGAGGGGCCTTCCTCGTATAAAGCGNNCCAATACAGAAGAAGGAGGGGCNCAGGGGCCCGTNGAACCCACAGTAGGCCCAGAAATTGCCACGTCCCGATCCGACTAAAACTGCTTGACACCGATAAGCGCCCGTTCAGCCGCCGCAATGTCGTGCATGACCTGCGATATCTGATTTTGCCGGACGGTGCGATTCCGCCCATTTTCAACTGATACACTTTTGGGCAATATTGTTTGAAGGGGAAGTCGATGAACGCCACTCGTATCCTTACACGTAGTTCGCTGGCCTTGGCCTTAATGGCGCTGGCGGCATGTCAAACCGCGCCAGTCCAGCAGGAAGCGGCCACTCAGCCCGACTCCACGGTGGCAACGCCATCGACGAGTACGGCTTCCCCGCCACCGACGCAGAGTGCTGCCGAACAGGGGGCACCCGTCGCTGTATTCCTGGCGGATACGGCAGAGCAAAAAGGCTGGCGTAGCGTTCAGGTCGGAGCAGATTCCAAACTCTTTCTGGATCCCCAACCGGTCATCACACGCGATGATCTGACGGGTGTCCAGGCAGGGGCCAACCAGCAGGGGGTGGGATTGCTGGCACTCATGTTGAGTGATGATGCGCGTAGTCGTATACAACGCTTGACCACCCAGAATCCGAAGAAGCGACTCGCACTGGTGGTTGGCAGCACGCTCATGGCGGCGCCCAGTTACTCCGAGCCGGTCACGACGGGCCAGCTGATTTTTCCGGTCGGAACCGAAGACAATGCCACGGCGGCTGCACGTGCGATCGCGGGCGTCTCGGCGAACGGTGCGCCTTCGCAGGGTGCTGTGGGCGGCGCAGAGGCCGCCGGGGCGTCGAGAGGTGCGATGGGCGGATCCGGGTTAGGAGGATCTGCCGCCGGGTCGCTCCGCCCCGCGCAGTAATAAGTCGAAGCGCAATAGAGAACAAGTGTTGCATTTAGGGCAAACCCCAATATTTCTATAGCGATGTGTAGCGTGCAAATTTAAAATGTACGCTTTGCGTATAGATTCTTCGGGGTCCTTGTCATGTCGGTTCCACAACAAGTGTTCTTGCGCGACGCCATGCGCCGCCTTAATTTGACACGCGACGTGTTCGCGGGTCGTATTGGCGTGAAGCGTCGCGCCCTCGATACCTGGCTGCTGCCCGAAGGGTCCCAGGAATATCGGCCTATGCCTGAGGTCGTGCAGCGCTTCGTTGGCGAGATCGTGCAGAACGAAGCTTTGCTGCAGAAGTATGCGCAAAATGGGCAGAGCGGCCCTTTGCGTGACCGTATTGCTTACGAGGGGCGCCATCAGCTCTTATCGGTGGATCAGTTCACGAGCCGCGAGTCGGTCGAAGAACTCTTCCGCATCGCCGACATGATGCAGCCGATCGCACGTCGGCAGAAGATTTCGCGAGTGCTGGAAGGCGCTGTGCTGGGTAATCTCTTTTTCGAGGCCAGCACGCGGACGCGCGTGAGCTTCGGGGCTGCATTCTGCCGTCTCGGTGGGTCCGTTTGCGACACCACCGGGTTCACGTTCTCGTCCATGGCCAAAGGTGAGTCCATTTACGACACTAGCCGAGTGATGAGTGGGTATGTCGACGCTATGGTCATTCGTCATCCCGAAAAAGGGTCTGTGGCGGAATTCGCGCGCGCGACGAACATCCCGGTCGTCAATGGGGGTGACGGCCCGGGTGAACATCCAAGCCAGGCCTTGCTCGACCTCTACACGATCCTGACGGAGTTTTCGCGTCTGGGGAAACTTTTGGACGGCGCACACATCGCCCTGGTGGGCGACTTGAAATACGGGCGCACGGTGCACTCGCTGATCAAGTTGCTAGGCTTGTATCGCGGCCTGAAGTTCACCTTGATCTCCCCGCCGGGGTTGGAGATGCCAGAGTACATCCTCGAGCAGGCTGGCAAGAATGGCCACGTCATTGAGCAGACCTATTCACTGGAAGAAGGGCTGCGTGGTGCCGACGTGATCTATGCCACGCGCGTGCAGAAAGAGCGCTTCGATACCGAACAGCTCGAAGGGTACTCGGCTGACTTCCAGGTGAACAAGGCCATCATTGATAAGTGCTGCGGGCCAGACGTCATTGTGATGCACCCCTTGCCTCGCGACAGCCGTGAAGGTGCGAATGACTTGAGTACGGACCTGAACCGCGACGACCGCTTGGCCATCTTCCGCCAGACTGACAACGGAATTCCGGTCCGTATGGCGATCTTCGCCGTGCTGCTGGGCGTGGAAACGCTGGTTCCACATTCGCTGCGCGATGTCACCTGGAACCCGCCGTCGCACATCGGGCCGGAAGACAGCGTATTCCACGGTATGTACTGATAGGTCTCGCCACGATGCAAAACAGGCTGCCCGTGCGCTACACGGGCGGCCTGTTTTTATGGTGTTAGGCCTTATCCGCTCAGTCGGCTACATAGGGCTGACCCGAGGCTCGTCGCGCCGTCGTGCTAAGCAAGTGTTGCTCAAGCCTGTTTTTCTCCACCCAGCGCTTCCACCAGATCTTCGATCAAGCGAGACAACTCACCGGTCATCAGCGTGAAGTCCGAATCGAACTGTTCGGCTTCATCATGGCTGGGTATGCGACCTTCTTGCAATACGTCGAGGGGAGACAAGCGCTTGAGGTCAAGCCCGTCGCTCAGCACGAACGACACACGATCCGACCACGTCAGGGCAAGTCGCGTACATTGCTTGCCCGCTTCCACGTGCTTGCGCACTTCGTCGATTTCAACGCTTTCGCGCACATATCGGACTGCTGCGCGGGTTTCGTTGGTGGAACGCAGCTCGGTATCCTGATCCACCGTGAAGTTGGCTGGCGGCTCTTCGCTGATAAGCCAATTGGTCATTGCCGACGCCGGGGAAAGCTCTGTATAGAGGGGCATTACAGGGAACGGGTCGATCACCTTCGCAAGCGCGCCCATGACCTCATCGCATTTGGCCGCAGCAGCAGCGTCGATGACGAGCCAGTGGTTACGCGTGTCAATCCATACACGGGTGTCTCGATATATGCTGAATGCTTTGGGCAGGAGCTCGTCTGTGACTTGTTCCTTGATTTCCTTCATTTGCTTGCGCCCGGGGCGATAGCCCTGCTGTTCTTCGATTTCTTGAGCACGCGCACGCGTGAACTGATTGATGACCGTCGTGGGCAGCAGTTTCTTTTCCACGCGCAGGTTCAACAGATACTGTCCGTCCAATGCATGGACCAGACCGGACTCCGGGCGGGGTGGCGTCCAGCCGAACGCGGTCATATCAGAGGCGCTGCCGGGGCGAAATGCCAGGCGTTCGAGCGCTTCTTCAAGCGCTTCAGGGGTAAGGTTCCAGGCGGGGGCGAGACGATAGATGCGAAGATTCTTGAACCACATGGGCAGTGTTTGGTAGAAGAGGGGTGTCGGGGCCGGTGCAAGTCCCGGAGCAAAGGGCCTGATTGTATGCCCGATTGCGGGCCAGGGCGCGTTGCGATGCGTGTGCTTGTGCCGCCGAGATGTTGCGGTGTGCGAGGTACAAAAAAGAAGACCCGAAGCCACAGGGGCTGCGGGTCGCTAAGACAGCAACCGCCGTGACGATCTTGCTCGCGGGGCGCACGACGATGCTGATGGGAGGAAGATGTTTGGTACGGCAGTGCACCGCATTTAAATCTCCTTCCATGCCAGCATTCTATGTGCGCGACGTTGACGATGACCTGAACGAAATTGTCTATGGAGAGGTGTACCTACCCTTCCGTGGGGAACCTCGGGATATTTGTAAAACGAGTCATTAACTGGCTATACATACAGTATGATTTGATGCAATAATTGTCGAAGCCTAGCGCGGCAGTGCGTCTCACTGGCCGCAATTCCCGTTATTCGCAAGGATCCTCAATGGACGAAAAAACCACCAAAGCTGCCAATTCAGAACGTGCCAAGGCACTTTCCGCCGCACTTTCGCAGATCGAAAAGCAGTTTGGCAAAGGCTCGGTGATGCGTTATGGCGACGACAAGATCGAGCACGACATTCAGGTGGTTTCCACCGGTTCGCTGGGCTTGGATATCGCGTTGGGGGTGGGTGGCCTGCCTCGTGGCCGTGTCATCGAAATCTATGGTCCGGAATCCTCCGGTAAAACGACGCTCACCCTCCAGGTCATTGCTGAAATGCAAAAGCTGGGGGGTACCTGTGCCTTTATCGACGCCGAACATGCACTGGATGTCCAATATGCAGCCAAACTGGGTGTCAGTCTCGAAGACCTGCTCATTTCCCAGCCCGACACGGGCGAGCAAGCCCTAGAGATCACCGATGCCCTTGTGCGTTCCGGTTCGGTCGATCTCATCGTCATCGACTCAGTGGCAGCCCTGACGCCCAAGGCCGAAATCGAAGGCGACATGGGCGACTCCTTGCCTGGTCTGCAGGCCCGTCTAATGAGCCAGGCGCTGCGCAAGCTAACAGCGACCATCAAGCGCGCCAACTGCATGGTGATCTTCATCAACCAGATACGCATGAAGATTGGCGTCATGTTCGGTAATCCAGAAACGACAACCGGCGGTAACGCGCTCAAGTTCTATTCTTCTGTACGCCTCGATATCCGTCGCATCGGCTCCATCAAGAAGGGCGATGAACTCATCGGTAGCGAAACCCGTGTGAAAGTGGTCAAGAATAAGGTGTCGCCTCCGTTCAAGCAGGCCGAATTCGACATCATGTATGGCACCGGTATTTCCCGCGAAGGCGAAATCATCGATCTGGGTGTCCAATGCGGCGTCGTGGACAAGGCCGGTGCCTGGTATAGCTATGAAGGTACGCGTATTGGCCAGGGGAAGGACAATGTCCGCGATTACCTCAAGGAGCGTCCAGACCTTGCCCTTGAGATCGAGAACAAGGTTCGCGAGAAATTCGGCGTCGCACTCCAGCCGACGTCTGGTTCGGTGGCTACAGTCAGTGCGCCGATTGATGATTCCGATGAACCTCCTCTTGAAGACTAACCGTTCGGCCTGGCAGTCGGCCGAGTTTCATGTCTGAGTTACCTAAAGGGCCTTCTCTGAAGGCCCGCGCCATTTCCCTGCTCTCGCGCCGAGAACATTCTTCCGTGGAATTGCGCCGCAAGTTGGCGCGCTATTCCGAGGATCCATCCGAACTGGATGCAGTATTGGAAGCGTTGCGCCTGGGCGGTTGGCTTTCTGAGCAAAGATTCGCTGAAAGTCTCGTGCATCGCAAGGCATCGCGACAGGGTACGCGTCGCATTCTGAATGAATTGCGTCAACATCACTTGCCGGAGACCACGATCAGTGAGGTGGCCAAGCAGCTGGAAGGGTCAGAGTTCGAACGCGCGCGTGCAGTCTGGCTAAAGAAATACGGTGTTGCGCCTGCCGACGCTAAAGAATATGCGCGGCAGTTCCGTTATATGGCTGCCCGTGGCTTTCGGGCGGACTGCCTGCGCCGCATTCTTGCAGAAGTGTCATCCACCTCTGACGACGCTTCCTCAACGCGCTTTGATCCGGACGACTTGCCGCCAATAGAAGACGCATGAACTCGAGTTGCAGGAATATGGACGGGAAATCCCATCAGTTTTTCTAACATTCCCGTTCTTTCATGTCAGGGTGCCTGCGCTATACTTAGACGGTTTTTCTACTGCCCGGATGGTCTCCACCCATGTCTTTGCCTCCCCTAGAAGTCGAACGCGAACCCCTGCACACACGGACAGTGCGTGTGGATGCGTACGCGCGTGCCGACGGTCAATGGGATCTAGAGGCCGAGCTGGTCGACGTCAAGCATTATGACTCTCCCCACCGCTATGCCCAAGGGGGTGTGCGCAAGGCGGGCGAGCCCGTGCACCACATGATGTTACGGGTGACGTTCGACGAAGACTTCACCATTACTGCCGCCCAAGCGGGATATTCGGCAGCGCCCTATGGTGAGAACTGTGCCGCCATTGAACCTGCCTATGGCAGGTTGGTCGGCATGAATCTTCTCAAAGGGTTTCGCGACTCCGTGAAACGCGAGTTTCTGCGTACAGCAGGTTGTACGCACATGACCGAGCTTTCCTACGTGTTGCCCACCGTGGCAGTGCAGGCCATGTCCAATCGGCGGCGCCAAGCGCGCGAATCCGGCGCGGACACGAAGCGCCCGTTCCAGCTCGAGGGCTGTCATGCATTGCGGCTGGACGGCCCCGTCGTCCAGGAGTTTTATCCCAAGTGGTATGTCACGCCAGTGACCGAGAGCTGAATCCATGGCACGCACAATATGCAGCCAGGGGCGGCGGCGCTACGTTAAATCCATTACTACGTCTGACAGGTAATCAATGAAAATTCATGAGTATCAAGGCAAGGAACTGCTGAAGAAATTTGGCGTGACTGTGCCGCGCGGGATTCCCGCATTTTCCGTCGAAGAGGCTGTGGCCGCTGGCGAGAAGCTGGGCGGGCCGGTATGGGTCGTCAAGGCCCAGATTCACGCAGGTGGTCGCGGAAAGGGCGGTGGCGTCAAGCTGGCCCGTTCCATGGACGAACTGCGCCAACTGGCTTCCGAGATCCTCGGCATGCAGTTGGTTACCCATCAGACCGGCCCCGAAGGCCAGAAGGTGCGTCGCCTCCTGATCGAAGAAGGCGCTGACATCAAGAAGGAATACTACCTGGGCATCGTGACTGACCGCGCATCGCAGCGCGTATGCGTCATGGCATCGAGCGAAGGCGGTATGGATATCGAGGAAGTCGCCGAGAAGAACCCCGATGCACTGTTGAAGGTATTCGTTGATCCCGCCCAGGGCCTCACCGAAGACGAAGCGGCCGGCCTAGCTCGCGGCATCGGCGTCCCCGAAGCCTCGATTTCGAAAGCCGTTCAAGAATTCCAGAAGCTGTACACGGCCTACTGGGAAACCGATGCCTCGCTGGCTGAGATCAACCCTCTGATCCTGACCGGCTCGGGCGACATCATTGCTCTCGACGCCAAGTTCAACTTCGATTCCAATGCGTTGTTCCGTCACCCCGAGATCATGGCCTACCGCGACCTCGACGAGGAAGATCCCGCCGAAATCGAAGCCAGCAAGTTCGATCTCGCCTATATTCAGCTCGACGGCAACATCGGCTGCCTGGTCAATGGTGCCGGCCTGGCCATGGCAACCATGGACACCATCAAGCTGTTCGGCGGTGAGCCGGCCAACTTCCTGGACGTGGGTGGTGGTGCAACGGCCGAGAAGGTGACTGAAGCCTTCAAGATCATGCTGAAGAACGAGGGCGTGAAAGCCATTCTCGTGAACATCTTCGGTGGCATCATGCGCTGCGACGTGATCGCCGAGGGCGTGATCACTGCTTGCCGCGCGGTGAACCTGAACGTGCCGCTCGTCGTGCGCATGAAGGGTACCAACGAACAGCTGGGCAAGAAGATGCTTGCCGAGTCGGGTCTGCCCATCATCAGCGCAGACACCATGGCAGAAGCCGCTACCAAGGTTGTTGCCGCTGCTGCAGGCAAGTAAGAACAAGGATTCCCACAATGTCGATTCTCATTAATAAAGACACCAAGGTCATCACCCAGGGTATCACCGGCAAGACGGGCCAATTCCATACCCGCATGTGCCGCGAGTATGCCAACGGTCGCGAAGCCTTCGTGGCCGGCGTNCATCCCAAGAAGGCGGGCGAGGANTTCGAAGGCGTGCCCATNTACGCCTCCGTGAAGGACGCCAAGGAAGCCACNGGTGCAACCGTTTCCGTGATCTATGTTCCGCCCGCAGGCGCCGCGGACGCGATCTGGGAAGCCGTTGACGCTGATCTGGATCTCGTGATCTGCATCACGGAAGGCATCCCCGTGCGCGATATGATGGTTGTCCGTAACCGCATGCGCGCTGAGAACAAAAAGACACTCCTCCTGGGCCCCAACTGCCCTGGCTTGATCACTCCCGATGAAATCAAGATCGGCATCATGCCCGGTCACATCCATCGCAAGGGTCGTATCGGTATCGTGAGCCGCTCCGGCACGCTGACGTACGAAGCGGTTGCACAAGTGACCGATCTGGGTCTTGGCCAATCGTCGGCAGTCGGTATCGGTGGTGACCCCATCAACGGTCTGAAGCATATCGATGTGCTGAAGATGTTCAACGACGATCCAGATACCGACGCCGTGATCATGATCGGCGAAATCGGTGGTCCCGATGAAGTGAATGCCGCCCTCTGGGCGAAAGACAACATGAAGAAGCCCGTCGTGGGCTTCATCGCCGGCGTGACCGCCCCTCCCGGAAAGCGGATGGGCCACGCTGGAGCACTGATTTCGGGTGGGGCTGACACGGCCGACGCCAAGCTCGAAGTCATGGAAGCTTGCGGTATCCGTACCACCCGCGATCCATCCGAAATGGGCAAACTGCTCAAGTCGGTGTTGTAAGTAATGCAGGAGCCTGCCACAAGCGGGCTCCTACATACTGCGTGAAGGCCTCCCCTTTGTGACGGAGGGTCGGCGCGCTCGCAGGGCCTTGCGGCGATTCTTACAAGAAGCTGAATTATAATGGCCCGCTTCTTTGCACCCAGCGTATTGGCTGCGCGTGGGCCTGTAAAACTTCTTTAACCGCCGCTAGGCAAACGGAAACACCTATGGTTGAATTTTTTCAGACGCTCCATTGGGGCGCCATCTTTCAGATCATCCTGATCGACATTCTCCTTGGTGGAGACAACGCCGTCATCATTGCGTTGGCATGTCGCAACCTTGCGCCCAAACAGCGCATGCAGGGGATCTTATGGGGTACGGCCGGCGCGATCGGCTTGCGCGTAGTGCTGATCGCTTTTGCGCTGGTTCTCCTCGACATCCCCTTCCTCAAGGTTGTGGGTGCGCTCCTCTTGTTCTGGATCGGCATCAAGCTGCTCTTGCCCGATGAAGACGAACATGGCAATGTCACGGGTGGTACTTCTGTATGGAGTGCAGTCAAGACGATCCTGATCGCTGACCTGGTCATGAGTCTCGATAACGTCATCGCCATTGCCGGTGCCGCTCAGAATACCCATGCCGATCATCAGCTTTACTATGTGGTCTTCGGTCTGATCGTCAGTGTCCCCATCATCATCTGGGGCAGCACCCTGGTCCTGAAATTGATCGACCGCTTTCCGCTGGTTGTCACTTTCGGTGCAGCGCTGCTGGGTTGGATTGCCGGTGGCATGCTGGTGACTGACGTATTCGTGGTCGATCAGATCGGTGAAGTCAGTACCACCGTGAAGATTGCGTGCGAAGTCATCGGAGCGCTGCTCGTAGTCGCGGTTGGTAAATTCCTATATGCACGTCGCGCGAACAAGCAAGGCGAGTTGAATGAGTCTGTTTAAGTCTTCAGACCCCAAGAAGAAGGGGATCGGCGGTCTTTCGCTGCTGCAAGGCCTGGGAATCCTGGCTATTATCGGTATCGTCCTCGCCGTCCTCTTCAACTACTTGGCGGGAAGCGCATGAGCGCTCCCACCAAGCTGGTGATTGCCACACGCGCAAGTCGTCTTGCGCTGTGGCAAGCCGAACATGTTCAGGCGCGTCTCCAGAGCTTGTATCCCGAATGCGAAGTCTCTCTATTGAAGATGACGACGCGTGGTGACCAGATTCTGGACCGCACGCTCTCCAAGGTGGGAGGCAAGGGTCTGTTCGTCAAGGAACTCGAGACGGCGTTGCTCGATGGGCGCGCCGATCTTGCCGTTCATTCCCTCAAGGATGTTCCAGTCGATCTTCAAAGCCCGTTCAGCCTTCCGGTTGTGATGGAGCGCGATGACCCCCGGGATGCATTCGTGTCCAATCGCTTTGCGTCGCTTGATGAGCTGCCTGAGGGTTCGGTCGTCGGAACATCCAGCCTGCGTCGCGAGTCGCAGCTCCGGGCACGATATCCCCATTTGGTCATCAAGCCCTTGCGCGGCAACCTGGATACGCGGCTGGGCAAGCTGGACGCCGGCGATTACGACGCGATCATTCTCGCGGCCGCTGGATTGCGGCGTTTAGGGCTCGCCGAGCGGATTCGCGGTTTGCTAGATCCCACCGTGAGCGTCCCGGCAGCAGGCCAGGGGGCGCTGGGTATCGAGATCCTCGAGTCGCGTACCGAACTCGCCGCTTGGTTGCAACCGCTCGTCTGTGCCCGCACTACTGCGTGCGCCTTGGCGGAAAGAGCGGTCTCCCGGGTGTTGGGAGGCTCGTGCCAGGTTCCGCTGGCAGCATTTGCACAGGTAGACGGCGAAACCCTGTCTGTCGATGCCTTAGTGGCTGAACCGGATGGTAGTCTCATTGTGCGAAGTCATCGTTCGGGCGCAGTATCCGACGCCCGTGACTTGGGTGAGCAGGCCGCTCATGAGCTGCTGGCTCAGGGCGCCGACGCGATACTGGCTCGCTTGCTACCGTCCAACTCCTGATCGGGACATTGTCCGGGGTGAAGGAAATGTCCTCCATCCATGTTTTCCTGACGCGCCCCGCGGGGCGCAACGGGCACATCACCGAGCGTCTGGCCACGCTGGGCTTGACCATTCATGAGCTTCCGGCACTGGCCATTCGGCCTTTGCCGCGTCCTTTGGTTGTTCCCTTGCCTGACGATTATGACGCGGTCGTATTCGTCAGCCGGGAGGCCGTTCATCAATATCTGTCTTTCCTGGATAGCAGGGGCGATGGGGCGCCTCAATGGCCGCTCGAAACTGTCGCAGCCACGGTGGGGGCTTCCAGCGCGAAGGCCTTGCGACAGGCGGGCTTCATCCCCGCATCCTGTATTNTGCATCCTTCGGAACGGGANCCGTCACANGACTCCGAAGCGCTATTCCGCATACTCCGGGAACGCGATCTGCCNTTGCGACGTGTGCTCATTGTGCGGGGAACACAGGGGCGACCGTGGTTGNGTGAGGCATTGGCTCGATTCGGTGCCCGGGTGGACTTCCTGCCNGTGTACGAGCGGGCCCCCGCAGAATGGACGGTCGCTATGCAGCANTCGCTGGCGCTAGGGCTTGGGCACCCGCAGAAGNCAGTTTTTCTGGTTACCAGCGGAGAGGGCGTCCATGCGCTCGCACGGGGGTTGCGGGACTTAGGGCTCTTAGGCCCATGGGCGCAGGCGTCATTTGTCGTAATCCACGAACGGATTGCCGCAACGCTACAATCGGTGCTGGACACCGATTCGGGCCAGCCTTCGCCGCATATTGAAGTATGCACCCCCGATGACCATGCCATCGTCGAGACCATTCACGCCGTGGCGCAACGCATGATCAGACCATAGGTTTACAATCCGGCCATGACTGACAACACATCCGACAAGCCGCAAGAGGACCGCGCCCGTCCGGCCCCAGTCCTCACCACACCGGCGACCAAGCGCACGACTGAAACCTCATCCACTCAGCCCGCTGGCAAGGATGCGCGCCGCGGGCAGTCCCCGCTGACCTTGGCGGCGCTGGCCTTGGCGTTGGCCGCGTTGGGTTTTGGTGTGATGACATGGCAGAGGCAGAAGGCGATCCAGGCCGCTTACGACGATTTATCGCGTCAGCTGGCGAGCTCCAGTGCAGAATTCGGGCAAACCGATACCCGTGTGCAAGCGCTCACGGCCCAAGTGACGCAACACGGGGAGCGCCTTACTGCGCTCACCGAGGAGCTGGAAAGCGCCAATAACATCATCAGGGATCTCGATGAGGCGCTCCGGCTCATGACGGACCGCGGTTCAGAGTTGGTTCTGCTCAACGATGTCGATCACCTCGCCACCATTGCACAGCAGCAGCTCGAATTGGGTGGCAACGTTCGCAATGCCATCGTGGCGCTGGAGTCGGCGCAAGCGCAGCTTGCCCGGGCCAATCGTCCTGCATTTGCATCGTTGCTTCAGACCGTCAACGGGGACCTCGATCGGTTGCGCGCCGCATCCACGATTGACGTGGCGGCGTTTTCCCAGCAACTTGAGGAACTCGCACTCCTGTTGAGCGATGCCCCGCTTATCGTGCCGGACAAAGCATCCGCTGCATCCGATGAAGCCCCCGTACATCGCGAACAGCCAGCGCCCACGGTTCCTCCGTCGGCCGAGTCCCGCGCCGACACGTGGTGGGAACAGGCCCTGTCCACTTCGCGCGAATGGTCGCGCGACGCATGGAATGCAATCCGACGCGACCTGGGTGACTTTATCGATGTGCGCCGTGTGGATGACGCCAGTGCCTTGTTGATGTCACCGGACCAGGCGGCACGCTTCCGCGACAGTTTGCGTACTCGGATCATGACTGCCCAGCTGGCACTGATGATGCGCCAGGTCGAAGTATGGCGAACCGAGATGGCAGCCATCGTGAAGGCAATCGAGACCCGTTATGACCAGAATTCGTCGCTGACACGGCGTGCGTTGCGGCTGGCGAGCAATATGGCAGAAGCGCCCATTGACGCGCAATTGCCCAGCGTGGCGAACACATTGCAGGCCTTGCAGACCCTGCGCGATGAACAAGGGCGCGAGTTCCGTGACAGCGACGCATCCTCTGAAGAGACGGCTACTGAGCCCACGGCGCAGGACGAGCCAGGGCAGGACGCCCAGTCTAGTAAGGGTCCGGAAGAAACTCCTGACTCACAGCAGGCCAGTACAGAGTCGACCCCTGACCAAAATGCCGATATGGTGTCGCCAGCCAGGGCCGCGCCTAGCGCGCAACCGCGCACGGGAGACTAACGCATGCGTACCTGGTTCTGGACTGTTGTCGTATTTGTGGCAGCGGTGGCGCTTGCCCTCGTCTTGCGCGAACACAGTGGCAACGTCGTGATCGTGGCTCAACCGTGGCGTATTGAGCTCTCGCTGATTCTGGCCGTGCTGCTTCTGGTCGCGGGTTTCGCCATCCTGTATTTCATACTTCGCGTTTTCGCATGGGTGGGCGACCGTCCGGAGCGGTTTCGCACCTGGCGCAGCCGCCGCTCCGTTCGACGGGATCAAGAGTCGTTGGAGAGTGGTTGGATCAATGTGCTGGAGGGGCGGTTCGCAGATGCAGACAAGGATTTCACCCGTGTCTTGACCCGTTCTCGTTCCGATAAGCGCAAAGTCCTGGCTGCATTAGCCTCGGCTCACGCGAATCATCACCTCGGTGAGTACACACAGCGCGATCAGGCATTGGCGGTGGCGGAACAGGTGGCCCGCGGAGATCTGCGTCTGCGTGAGGCATGGGCGATTGTCGCGGCCGAGATGTATCTGGACCAGAACCGCCCACAAGATGCGCTGGCCTTGTTGCAGCCTTTGCAAGATGCCAGCTCGCGGTACTTACATGCGACACGGCTATTGCTGCGCGCCCACCGCCAGCTTCGCAATCACGAGAGGGTGTACGAACTGACGCGGTTGTTATTGCGTCGCGGCGCCATCGAGAAGAGTGAAGCGACGAGCTTAATCGAGATGTCGGCAGCTGCCCGCCTGCTCCAAGCGGGGCCGAGCGGATACAAGGCGATCTGGAATGATCTGCGGTCGGAAGAGCGCACCATGCCTGATATCGCCCTGGCAGCGGCAGAAATCTTGGCGGCCGATGGTCAGCACGAAGAGGTGTCCCGCGTTCTGGAAGCCGCGATCAACGTGCAGCCCGATGCCCGGTTGTTGAATATGTATTCGAAATGCCCGCCCGATTTCGTTTCGCGCCGGCTTGCCAAGGCAGAAGAGTGGCTGAAACGCCATCCCGACAACGCTGCGTTGTTGGCGGCCATGGGCAATCTGTGCCTGAAAGGGCAGTTGTGGGGGCCGGGAGAACTGTACCTCAAGCGCAGCATGGCCTTGCGCAACGACATGCGCATTCATGCCTTGTTGGGCAACTTATATGACCGCCTGGGCCGACGTGATGAGGCCATGGATCATTGGCGCTTGGCGGCCAGTGTCGCGGGCGGACTGCCCGTGCTGGCCCAAGATCGCTACTTGCCGGCCGCCGACATGCGCGGCGACCCCACGTTGGTCGATGTGGAAATTCCGGGTGAAGACGCGGCGCGTAACGCCGCAAGTCACGTTGAGGCGCCTGTAGCGGCAAGTGCCGTCGACTATATCGTCGAGGGTGATACTGCGGTGGAACCGCGCCCCGGCACTGACGAAGGCGCACCGAAAGAAGTAAAATCCCCCGGCTCTGAACAAACGGGCCTCGATGAATATTTCGACAGCGCACCCATCCCGGGGGTCGATGTTACGCAGACATCCGACGGCCCACGACGGGATCGCTGATCGCCGAAACCGACTCTAATTCTTATCCTCATAAGCAAGGTAGATACAGCATGAGCTTAGACCGCGTGCCTGCGGGCGACAAGTTGCCTGACGAGTTCAACGTCGTCATCGAAATTCCGATGAACGCCGACCCCGTCAAATATGAAGTGGACAAGGAAACCGGCGCCGTCTTTGTGGATCGCTTCATGTTGACCGCCATGCACTATCCCTGCAACTACGGCTACATCCCGCAGACGCTCTCGGAAGATGGTGATCCAGTGGACGTGTTGGTCATTACTCCCTTCCCCATCCAGGTGGGTGCAGTCATCCGTTGCCGCGCGCTGGGTATGCTGAAGATGGAAGACGAAGCCGGTGGTGATGCCAAGTTGCTGGCTGTGCCGGTCAACAAGCTCTATCCGGTGTACAGCAACCTTCGTACGATCGAAGATATTTCGGTCGAAGTGCGCAACCAGATTCAGCACTTCTTCGAACATTACAAGGATCTCGAGAAAGGCAAGTGGGTGAAGGTCACCGGCTGGGAAGGCCCTGAAGCCGCCGCTCGGGAAATTCTCGATAGTGCTGCTCGTTACCAACCCGGAGCCTGAGCCATGGATACGGTGTTTCCCGCACAGCCTTCGACCTTTATTCCGGTCGTAGGGTCGGACGCCGCCTTCCCGGTGCGGCGCATTTATTGCGTGGGCCGCAACTATGCCGAGCATGCCAAGGAAATGGGCTTCACCGGGCGGGAAGATCCGTTTTTCTTCTGCAAGCCGGCGGATGCAATTCTCTACGTACCGGAAGGCGAGGTAGGTGAAATGCCGTATCCATCGCGCACCAACAATCTCCATTACGAATTGGAGCTCGTGGTGGCATTGGGTGCCGGCGGCAGGGACCTTTCAGTTGAGCAGGCCCAAGCGTGCATTTTTGGTTACGCGGTGGGCCTGGATATGACTCGGCGTGACCTGCAAGGCGANGCCAAGAAGCAAGGCCGNCCTTGGGAGGTCGGCAAAGCGTTNGATTTTGGCGCCCCGATCGGGCCTATNCATACGGCCGAGTCGGTAGGGGAGCTTGGNGCAGCCGCCATCACCTTGAAGGTGAATGGTGAGACCCGCCAGCACAGCGACATTTCCCAGATGATCTGGGGTATCGCAGAAAGCATTTCCTATCTGTCTGGTCTTTTCGAGCTGAAGGCCGGTGATCTCATCTTTACCGGTACTCCGGAGGGAGTGGGTGCGGTGGTTCCCGGAGACCTCATGGTCGGGACTGTCGACGGCGTTGGCGCTTTGCAGGTCAAGGTAATTTCCTGATCGCTGTAGCGTGACTGGCCAGAAAAAGGGGCATGACCTGAGAGTCATGCCCCTTTTTCATCCAGGCATGTCACGAATTATCAGGCTGCATGTGCAGGGGGATCGACATCATCCGGCGACAGTGCGGGTAATGGGGGCAGACCGAATTTTGCCCGTACCCGCTGGCAATCGGGCTCCGGTCGACCGTCCGGCAACCAGGGTTCAAACTCCCGGCAGGGGCTTGGCCGCTGCTCGTAGATGCTGCAATGAATGCCGGCTTGGCCGATATTGCCCTTCAGTGCCACACAGCGGTTCCCACCGAACTCCGTTCCTTTCATAGCTGCGCGTAGCGGCCCGACCTGAACGACAAATTCTGGTGGTACGATGCCGGCGCCATCCTCACCGGCGATTTCCCCACAGTAGAAGGACACCCGGAAGTGAGCGCAACAGGCGCCACAACTGAGACAAGGATTCGCGAGAGTTCCGTCGTTACTCGCCCCCTTGCGTGGGGTTCCAGGTGGAAGAGGCAAGGCTTCTAGCGCAATCGGGCGGCTCATGGTTGTTGGTATGCTTCGGTCGAAGTGGGGGTTTCGCCGTCATGTGCCGCTGCGGGACGAACCCGGCGTGCATGGTGCGGCGGGAGGCAGAATATAGCACTGGCAGAGCGCAAAGTGCGTCGCGAGAAAGCCGCATATTGCGTTCAGATCATTGTTTACTTGGAGCCGTCTTGAGTAGATTGTTTCGCTCTTCCATCGTGCCTGGGTTGATAGCTCTTCATTCCAACCGCATGGAATCCCTGCGCGACAGCTTGCTGCATTGGCTGCATGACCATCCACTTGACCCGTTGGAGGTCGACGTCATCGCGGTCCAGAGCAATGGCATTGCTCAGTGGTTGCGAAGCACGTTCGCCCAAGAGGGGCGGAACGGGCGTGGGGGAATTGCTGCGGCCATCGATACGCCCATGCCTTCCCGGATGCTGTGGTCCCTCTATCGCCAGGTGCTGGGTCGGGACGCTGTGCCGGAGTCCTCGCCGTTGGACGAGGCGCCGTTGGTATGGCGTCTAATGAGGTTGCTGGGCACACTCGAGGACACGGCGGTGTATCGCCCCTTGGTACGTTATCTGGAAGACGACGGAGACCTGCGCAAGCGTTATCAGCTTGCGCAGCGCTTGGCGGATCTCTATGACCAATACCAGGTCTACCGCGCGGATTGGTTGGCTGATTGGGCTAAGGGTGACGATGTGCTGCGCTCGGGCGGGAATACACGGGCCCTGCCACACGACCAATGTTGGCAGGCAGCCCTTTGGCGCTGCATTCTCGATGACGTCGGGCCCGAAGCCGGCGTCTCCGGGCGGGCTTCCGTCCATGAGCAGTTCTTGCGATGTCTGCGAGGCTGGCCGGAGCAGGCAGGCCGCCCGGACGTCCCTCGCCGTATTACCGTATTCGGTATTAGCTCACTGCCGCGGCAGACGCTCGAAGCATTGGTCGAGCTGGCGCGGTGGACGCAAATACTGGTATGCGTTCACAATCCTTGCGAATATCACTGGTCGGACATCGTCGAGGGTCGCAGCCTTCTCAGGCGGGTGAACAGTCGGCATCCTCGCCGCACGGGGATGCCGCTGGAGCTCTCCAACGAACAACTTCATGCTCATGCGCATCCCCTCCTTGCTTCCTGGGGCCGACAAGGACGTGACTACATTGCGCTGCTTGAGGAACTCGAAGAAGAGACCGAGGCAAGGCAAGCGGAGGAAGGACATTCCCAACACGGGCTGAATGTCGTTCGCGTGTTCGAAGAAGTCGGGGCAACATCCCTGCTTGCGCAGCTTCAAGACGACATACGCGCGTTGCGTCCCTTGGCTGAGATTCAGGCAGAGGGCAGGGTCGTGCCGCGCAGTGATCACTCCGTCTGCTTCCATATCGCCCATAGCGCCCTCAGGGAAGTCGAGATACTGCATGATCAGCTCTTGGCGGTGTTCGATGCGGATCCGAGCCTTGAACCCGACGATGTGATCGTCATGGTTCCGGATATCGAAAAGTATGCGCCCCATATCGAGGCGGTGTTCGGCCTGTATGGGCGCGATGATTCGCGACACCTGCCTTACTTTATCGTCGATCGGGGCGCGGCGCGCACGAATACCGTCGTGGATGCGGTCGAACAGCTGCTCGCCTTGCCAGTGTCGCGCGTGACAGTAAGCCAGGTCCTGGATCTCCTGGAGGTCGCTGCGGTGCGCCAGCGATACGATTTGGACGAGGAAGGCATCGCCATCCTGCGTAACTGGGTCGAAGGAGCGAATGTGCGCTGGGGCTTGGATCAGCGCCACCGCGAAGCATTGGGCCTGCCGATGGATGCCTCGTTGGTCGATATCCATACTTGGCATTTCGGCCTGCAGCGCATGTTGCTCGGTTATGCGACTGGAGAGGCAGAGAGCTGGAATGATATTGCGCCCTACGGTGAAGTGGCGGGTCTGGACGCTGCATTGGTTGGAACACTGGCCGATATCATCGAGCGAATGGTTCATCATGCAGAGATGTTGGCGGCCCGTGCCCGCCCGGTCGAATGGGGGGAACGCCTCAGGACTTTGCTCGATGACTTCTTGCTTCCCCCGAATGATGTCGCCGGCTATACCGTCGAACAACTGACGCTGGCGCTGGACGCTTGGCTTGAACAATGCGAATTGACTGGATTCGATGAGCTCCTGCCCGTACAGGTCGTTGGCTCCCATTGGTTATCCGCGCTTGGCGGCGCGGGCATGGCGCAGCGATTCTCCAGTGGTGCGATCACCTTTGCAACCTTGATGCCCATGCGGGCCATTCCCTTTCGCCATGTCTGCCTGCTCGGCATGAACAACGATGATTACCCCCGCCCTCGGGTCAGGATGGATTTTGACCTGATGGACACGGATTATCGGCCCGGAGACCGCTCCCGCCGGGATGACGACCGTTACCTTTTCCTGGAGGCTTTGCTTTCGGCGAGGGAGCGGCTGCATGTGTCTTGGGTGGGTCGCAGCATCGTCGACAACACGGAGCGCCCCCCCTCTGTGCTGGTTGCGCAACTGCGCGACCATATTGCTCTGGGCTGGCACGCAGCTGATTCAGGCCGCGACGTGCTGGAGCAGATCACGACAGAGCATCCCCTACAGGCGTTCAGCCCGCGATATTTTCAGACGGCGCCGGACTGTCCCCAGCTATTTACCTATAGTCGGGAATGGCGCCAAGCGTCGCGGACGCGTCAGGCGTCTTCCGGCAGTGCTACACCTCGGCTTGAGCCCGTATCGCGGGATGAACCGTTGACGGTCGACGAGTTGAGACGATTCCTGGAGCATCCCGTCAGGGAGTTCTATCGTCGGCGTCTGGAGATTCGTATCGAAGAAGGGCAGGCCGCCATTGAAGAGGAAAGCTTCATGGCCAACGCTCTGGAGGTCTGGGAAGTCTACGATGCCTTGATTCGCGCCGCCCGCCCCGCTTTGTTGAAGGGCGAAAATCCTTTTCCCGCATGCGAGGCCGCCGTGGCGAGGATGCAGCGAGCGGGCGATCTGGCATTTGGCGCAGCAGGCGTGCGGCAGATCAACAGTTGCCGGGAAGGGCTGTTGCCGATGTTCGACGAGTATCGACGGCTGCTCGACGAATGGCCGCAGGCGTCCGACGAGTTCCACGAACTCGAATATCGTGGCGCAATAGGCCCCGGAATCTCCGGTTGGCTCAGAGGGCTGCACCGTCGTGCTGACGGCAGCCTCCTGCGAATGGAAATGCAGGGAAGTCGCCTCGTGAAGGACAAGAAATGGCGTGAAGAGAAGTTGCTGGGGCATTGGGTCTGGCATCTTCTGGGCAACGCCTCGGGCTTGCGGCTCTCTACGGCCATCGTCTCGCCAGCCGGAACGGCACGATTCGACCCGGTGGAAACAGATGTTGCGCGCCATCACTTGGATACCTTTATGGCTGCCTGGGAAGAGGGGATGTGTCGGCCGCTCCCGGTTAAGGTTGAATTCGCACATCCTGTGTTGACAGGTCTGGCAGGCTATGAGCTGGGCCCCGATACAGACTGGGCGGCCTTGCTGGCATCAGAGTCGCTCTTGAATGAGCTTAGGAATTTCCATGCGGATCATTGGAATTCCGAGGGGAGCGAAGAGCGCAACCGACTTGCGTCGTATCAGGAACAGGCGTTGTACGAAGCGCGTGCATATCCGACCTTCGAGTCGTTGATGTCCAAGGGCGAATTGTTGATGTGGGCAGTCACGCTTTATGGGCCCATGTTCCGGGCGGTCCGCAAGCCGGAGGAGGCGTAGTCCACATGGTTGGAAATATCATCGAGAGTACTGGTGCGCAGCCCTTGCGCGCATTGGAGTTCCCCTTGTGGGGAAGCCGGCTGATCGAGGCCAGCGCGGGTACCGGCAAGACTTACACGATTGCTGCGCTGTACTTGCGTTTGGTCCTGGGGCACGGTGAACCGCCTGAAGGGCGAGCCCTCACGCCGCCTGAGATTCTGGTTGTCACATTCACGCGGGCCGCGACCCAAGAGTTGCGAGACCGTATTCGCTCCCGTCTCACACAGGCGGCTTTGTTCTTTCTGGAAGAGGACGCCGGGGACGCTTTTCTTGAAAGCCTGCGCGAGGAGTATGAGCCCGCACAATGGGGGGGGTGTGCGCGACGGCTGCAGCTGGCCGCAGAATGGATGGACGATGCGGCCATTTCCACCATCGACGCGTGGTGTTATCGCATGCTGCGAGAACACGCATTCAAAAGCGCAGGGCATTTCGATGTGGAGATGGACCTGGATGATGCCGAGAACGTGGCTGAGGCAACGCGTGACTACTGGCGCTTATTCGTGGCTCCGCTCGATGTTCACGAGCTGGCCTTTTTTCTGGAGATCCTGACTGCGCACCGGCTCCATCAAAGAAAAGACGTCGACTGCGACAGCCTTGCGCAAGTCCTGCAACAACGGTGGCTGCGCGAAGGGCTGACTTACCCGACGGGCCCATCTCCTGCCGAGATGTGTCGCCAGACGCGGCAGCGTCTTGATGCGCTCAAACAGCGATGGCAAGCGTGGTTGCCTGATCTTCGTGCGGTCTTTGAAGACGCGTATGATCGAGGGCTGTATTCCAAAAAGGCGTTGAAGGTAACCGTCTGGCGTGGTTGCCTTGATTCGCTGGAAAAGTGGGTCAGCGATGCAGGGCAGGCAGTCCCGGTCAACATGAAGCATGTTGAGCGGCTTTCGTACGACAGTTTGAAGGCGATTTGGGAAGAGGGTAGTCCGCCGCAGCATCCAGCACTCTTCGCC
>Ga0065721_10050361_pt1 | contig 20867 bp, 19 predicted proteins | sample Mesricmetagenome_FD_59108 | JGI IMG/M metagenome (GOLD analysis project Ga0065721, IMG submission 59108) | Mesophilic microbial community from rice straw/compost enrichment Sample: eDNA_1 v2 (version 2) | ecosystem: Engineered > Solid waste > Grass > Composting > Bioreactor | place: USA: Davis... | reverse complement strand
CCGCCACGCCCCCCACGGGCGACTGGCTCGCCAACGCCGCCGCGGCCGCCCCGCAGCAGCAGAAGCCCTGGACGGCGCCCACCGGCAACGCGGCCTGATCGCGCGGAGGGGTCGCCATGCCCCCGATCAAGGAGCGGGTTGTCCGCTGCTATCACTGTCGCAGGGAAATCTTCGTGCCGCTGGCCGCGAGGTCGGCTTCCTGTCCGCTCTGCCACCGCGGGCTGGTGCTCGATGATCTTCTGGTGCGCGACAACGGCTTTGCGGGCAAGCTCGCCACCTGCGGGAAGGTGCTCGTCGAGAAAAAAGGGCGCGCCGTCACGCGCCAGATCGACGCCTGCGAGGGCGTGGACATCCTCGGCTCGGTGGAAGCCAGGATCGTGAGCCTGGGGCCGCTGTATCTGGGCCGCAGCGCGCGGGTCAAGGGTGAGTGCCAGGCCCCCTCGATCGTGGTCGAGCGGGGAGCGGTGATCGACGGCGTTTTACGGATCGGCGTCCCGCAGAGCGAGTAGCGTGTACGCTGTGGCCATGCTGCGTGCATGGTGCCTGTGCGGGCTGCTGGCCTTCGGGGCGGCGGGGTGCGTGACGGACAAGGATCCGGCGCGGTTCGACGCCTTTTCCGAGAACAAGATGGCGAGCGTGGGCCGGAGCGTGGAGTCCGCGCGGGACGCCTACGTCCGCGCCCACGATCAGATCGTCGAGGCCGTGCGCACGATCCGGGAGCGCGCGTGGACGGGCTCGCGCCCGCAGGAGGCGTACGACCTGACCCGTCGCCTGCTGGCCCGGTGCGAGTCGCGCCTGCACAGCGCGAGCCGCAGGCTGGTCTCCGCCCGCGCCGCCGCGGCGGAGCACTTCGACCAGTGGGGGCGGGAGCTGGACGACTACGAGGACAAGACGCTGCGCGAGGAGAGCCGCCGCAGCCTCAACGAGTACAAGGCCCGGTTCCGCACCGTTGCGGAGGAGATGGAACGGGCGGGGAAGGAAATGGAGAAGGTCGTCGCGGCGATCCAGGACCAGATGCTGTTCATCAAGCATCACCGCAACGACGCGGCATTGCCGCCCCGGCCCCAGCCAGAAGTGGACTGGGAAGCCCGGATGAACCCCATGATGGGCCAGACCGACCTCGCCGTGCTGAGGGCGGACGAGTTCATCGCGCGGACCCGTCCGGGGCGGTGATTGTCCGATTTTGTTTGGGTGTGGTGGTCCCGGCCGGTACACTCACGGCATGAGCGGGGAAGGTGCGGCCAGTCATCGCAGGGCAAGGTGCGTCGTGTGGAGACGCCGGGGCACGGTGGTGCCTGAGCGTCTGACGGAGGCGCTGGCGCGCTCGGGGTGTGCCGCGGTGCACGCCGAGAGCGAGTTTGAGGCGATGGTGGAGCTCTGCCGCGGGTCTCGTGGCGGGGTGAACGTGCTGCTGGTGGTGGAGCCCTCGACGCAGCCGGCGATGGGGGAGGTGCTTGAAGTCGCGGATCGGTACGTCCCGGACGTGGTGCTGTGGGCGTATGAGGCGAGCCCCTCGCCGCAGATTCGCGCGGTCAGCGGCGTGGAGCGTTCCGCGTGGCGGGCGCAGCCCCGTCGATGGCCGGCCCCTCCGAGCGAACCCAGGGAAACCAAGGGTGCAAAGCCCGCGCTTCGGCTGACGGGCGTCGCGTCGGAGGCGGCCGAGCCTCCGCAGACGGAGGCGAAACCTCTGAAGTCTCATAACAAGGTGGTTGGCGGAGGAGAGAAGCAGGAAACACGGCCTGAGCGGCCCGCGCATCTGCTCACCGACGAAGAGTTAGCCATGCTGCTCGCCATCGACCCTGGGAAAGCACACAATTGAGCGAGCGGCTGGAGGCTGCCCCCCATGCCACGTGTCGCATGGTCGTGACCGCGGAAGCAGGCCCCGGCGAGGACGGCCGCCCGGAGGGCGGAGAGGGAGCGTGGTTTGGGTTCCGGCAACGGTGAAACAGTGAGGGTCATCCTGGTCGGCCGGACGGGGCTGGATGGGGCCCTTCGGCTGGATCCCCAGATCGAGATCGAGCGCGCGGGAACGCCGCTCGAAGCCGCGGCGATTCTGGCTTCGCCGATCGATGACGCGCCCGCGAACGTAGTAGTGGTGGGATCCGACGCGGAGCGGTCTCTGCGCGAAGGGGCCAACGGGTATGGCAACGGCAGAATCGCGGAGTTTGTCCGAGGCCTGCGCATCGCCAACCCCGGCGTGGTGGTGCTCGGCGTCGGCGCGGGAAGGGAAGCCACGCCCTTTGACGGGGTGCTTGTCCCGGACCAGCCCGCGGAGGAAGTGCGGCAGCGCATCCGAAGCCTTGCTTCGCGCAACGGAGCGAACATGACCAGGGCTTCTTCCAGACCTGTCGAGCGGCTTGCCCCGCGGCCCGCGGAGCCGGAGATTCCCGACCCGCCCGCGCCCGCCATGTCCGGAAGCACGGACATGGGCGACCTGAACCTCGTGCAGCTCCTGGTCCGCGGCAAGGACATTCTGGGGCCGGCGATGGACCTCATCCGTGCGCGCACGGGCGATGACACGGTGGAGTTCCTGCCGCAGGGGGCCGACGGACCGCATCCGGAGCAGCACACGAAGGATCAGCCCGTCGTCTGGGAGGGCGATGTGCTGGGGCACCTGCGCGCATCCAACGTGCGCCCGGCGATGCTCTCGCTGCAGGCGAAGTGGCTCGCGGCGTGGCTGCGGCTGCGGGATCAGCAGGCGCAGCTCCGTGCCGCGGCGTTTACGGACCCGCTGACGGGGGCGTACAACCGCCGGTACTTCGAGCGGTTCCTGGCCTCGGCGCTGGAGCAGGCGCGTGCGGCGCGGCGGAACGTCACGATCCTGCTCTTCGACATCGACGACTTCAAGGTGTACAACGACCGTTACGGGCACGACGCGGGCGACGAGATTCTCCGCGAGACGGTGAAGCTCATGCGGAGCACGATCCGTCCCACGGACCGCGTGTGCCGCATCGGCGGCGATGAGTTCGCGGTGATCTTCTACGAGCCCGAGGGCCCGCGTCAGGAGGGCAGCCGTCACCCGGACTCGGTGTTCGCCATCGCGCAGCGCTTCCAGCAGCAGGTGCAGCAGCACAAGTTCCCGAAGCTCGCGGGGCTCGCGGCGGGGACGCTGACGATTTCCGGCGGGCTGGCGACGTATCCCTGGGACGGCACGACGGTGGAGGAGCTGCTCAGCCGCGCGGACCAGAACGCCCTGGCGAGCAAGCGGCAGGGCAAGAACGCGATCACCTTCGGTCCGGCGGTCGAGAAGAACCAGGGGATGTCTCCGTAAACCCGAGAGCCGGGGTACGCTCACCCCGTGCAGACGCTCGCCGACATCCGGGCCATTCTTGAGAAGCGCGGGCTGTCGCCCCGCAAGGCCTTTGGTCAGAACTTTCTGCTCGATCACAACCTCATCCGCAAGCTGGTGGATGCCGCGGGCGTGAAGGCGGGGGACACCGTGCTGGAGGTGGGGCCGGGCACGGGGGCGCTGACGGAAGAGCTGATCGAGCGAGGCTGCCGCGTGGTCGCGGCGGAGATCGACCGGGGCCTGGCGGCGCACCTGCGCGAGCACTTCGCCGGCGCGGGCGATCGGTTCACACTGGTGGAGGGGGATTGCCTGGCGGACAAGCGCACGCTCGCGCCGGACATCATCGACGCGCTGGGGCCGGGGCCGTTCCGGCTGGTGTCCAACCTGCCGTACGGCGCGGCGACGCCGGTGATGAGCGTGCTGCTGATCGACCACCCCGCCTGCGAGGGGCTGTTCGTCACCATTCAGCGCGAAGTGGCGGACCGGCTCACGGCGAGGCCGGGCAGCAAGGACTACGGCACGCTGAGCGTGATCGCGCAGACGACGGCGGAGATCAAGGTGATCGCCACGCTCCCGCCCGAGTGCTTCTGGCCGCGGCCGGAAGTGACCAGCGCGATGGTGAGCCTTGTGCGGCGCGAGCGCCCGCTGGTGGAGGATGTGCGCGGGCTGGCGGCGTTCGTGCAGAACCTCTTTGAGAAGCGGCGCAAGCAGCTCGGCGCCGTGCTGGGGCGAGATCGCGCGTGGCCCGATGGGATCGGGCCGACCGACCGGGCCGAGTCGCTTTCCGTCGAGCAGTTGATCTCCCTGTTCAGGGCATGAAAGACGCCTTTCCGTTCCTCGCGGGCGGGTGTATTCTGGGGAGCAGATGAGCGAGGGCGGCGTTACCGAGCACTCCGTCAATCGCGAGCACCAAGCTCCGCCGGTGGCCGACACGCACGATCTGGCCGTCTCGCTCGCGCCGGTTCTTCAGCAGCAATGTCAGGGAAGGCTCGGGGCCATCGAGTGGTTCCGCGCGCCGTGGCAGCGCGGCGGGGCGGCGACGGGGTTTTCGACGTGGGAGATGGACGACGGCCGGCGCGTGGGCGTGCTGGTGAAGCTGCCCGTGGGGCCGGTGGAGTACCGCTGGACGGCGGCGCTGGGCGCGGTGCCGGAGGGCAAGTGGGCGTCGGAGGAGTGTTTGAGGTTTCCCACGCCGCGGGTGCTGGCGTGCGGGCAGGAGCTGAACGGGTATGACCTGGCGTGGCTGATCGTGGAGCGCCTGCAGGGGCCGACGCTGCAGGCGGAGTTCACGGAGCAGGCGGCGATGGACCTGCTGGAAGCGGCGGCGGACTTTCAAGCCGCGGCGATGGCGGTGATGCCGCTGGGGCCGCGCCCGCCGACGCCGACGTGGGAAGTGACCATCAGCCACGCGCGCGAGGCGGTGAAGCAGGGGCACCTGCCCGAGTCGCAGCGGTGGAACGAGTGCCTGAAGAGAGTGCAGAAGGCCCTGCCGGTGCTGATTGGGCGGTGGGAGTCGCGCCGGATCAACGCGTGGTGCCACGGGGATCTGCACCCCGGCAACGCCCTGCGCCGGGTGATGCCAGACGGGGTGGCGGGAGTGCGCAACGGGTGCGTGCTGGTGGACTTAGCGCTCGTGCACGCCGGCCACTGGGCGGAGGACGCCCTGTACCTGGAAAGGCAGTTCTGGGGGCATTCCGACCTGCTGCACGGGATTAAGCCGGTTTCGGTTCTGGCCCGTTTCCGGCGGGAGCGGGGCCTGCCGACGGATGAGTCCTATGGGGACCTGGCTACTGTAAGACGAGTATTGATGGCGGCTTGCGCACCGGCCCTGGTGGAACGGGAGGGGAATCCCAAGTACCTGCACGCGGCCCTTGAGGTGATCGAGCGATTCCTGCCCCAAGCGGCCAAGTAGGTTCTGTACTATGGTGGCGAGGTTCCCGGGCGGCGGGCTTGCCGCCGGCCAAGACCGGGGCGACAGTGACGAAACAGCCCAATAGGAAGGGACGCCCATGGAAGAGTACGAAAAGCTGAAGAGGCTCGTCGCCGAGGCGGAAGAGGACGTCAAGAAGGCCGCCGGCGGGAACAAGGCCGCGGGCACCCGCGCGCGCCAGATGATGCAGGAGATCAAGAACACCGCGCAGCTGGTGCGAGAGAAGATCCTGGAGTTGCGGAATGTCGCTGACAAGGCCAGCTGATCCCGAGCAGGCCTCGCCGCCCTCCAAGCTCCTCTTTGATCTGTCGGGCATCGACCTCACGGCGACGCAGGTCACGCGCGAAGGGATCGAGGAGTGGATCCCGCACCGCGGCATCATGAACATGCTCGATGCCGTGGTGTGGATCAACGAGGAGAAGACCTGCGCCGTCGGTCGGCGGAAGATCCGGCACGATGAGTTCTGGGTCCAGGGCCACTTCCCCGGCAAGCCGCTCTTTCCCGGCGTGCTGATGGTGGAGACCGCGGCGCAGCTCGGCTGCTACATGTTCATCGTCCGCAAGGGCGTGCCCACGATGGTCGCGTTCCTGCGGATCCACGAGTGCGCGTTCCGCTCGCCGGTCGTGCCCGGCGACGACTTCATCGTCCTGGCCAAGGAAGTCAAGGCGCAGAAGAAGCGCTTCATTTCCGAGGTCCAGGGCCTCGTCGGCGACCGCATCTGCTTCGAGGCCACCATCAGCGGCCTGATGACCGAGCAGCGTCCGTATTGATCATCCGAGCACACGGAACGGAAAGCCGGGAACGGACCCGCAACCGTTCCCGGCTCTTTTTTCTCTTGCCGCGATGAGCAGCCCCTACCCCCTTCTTTTCGAGCCCGTGCTTCTGCCCAAGGTCTGGGGTGGGGATCGGCTCGCGGCCTTCTGCAAGCAGGTGCCGCCGGGAGCGCGGATCGGCGAGAGCTGGGAAGTGGCGGACCTGGCGCAGACCTCGGCCTCCGGCGCGGGGGGAAACGCGGTGCGCTCGGTGATCGCCAACGGCCCGCTGCGGGGTCGGACGCTGCACGACGCGATGGAGCTGTGGGGCAACGGGCTGCTGGGCGGTGCGCAGCCGATCGACGGCGGCTTTCCGCTGCTGGTGAAGCTGCTGGATGCGCGCGAGAACCTCTCCGTGCAGGTTCACCCCAGCCCGGCCTATGCCGCGACGCACCCGGGGGCGAAGCTCAAGACCGAGTGCTGGTACATCCTGCGCGCCGAGCCGGGGAGCGTGATCTACAAGGGCGTCAAGCCCGGCGTGACGCGCGAAGCATTCGCGGCGCACATCGCGGACGGCAGCGTGGTGAGCGACCTGGTGAGCGTGCCGGCGGTGGTGGGGGAGTGCCACAACCTGCCCAGCGGCACGGTGCACGCGCTGGGCGCGGGCGTTGTGGTGGCGGAGGTGCAGACCCCGAGCGACACGACCTTCCGCGTGTATGACTGGGGGCGGCAGGGGCGAGAACTGCACATCGCGGAGAGCCTGGAGTGCATCGACTTCGGCGAGCCGCCGCGGGCGACGCGGTTGCTCCGAGGCGAGGTGCTGCGCACGCCCTTCTTCGAGGTGGCGTATGTCCGCCTCGGGGCTGAGGCGGTGAGCGATACCCGCTGTGCGGCGCTGGTCGTGCTCGAAGGAGAAGGCGAGCTGCGCTGGGAGGGCGGGCGGCACGAAGCGAGCCCGGGCCAGACGTGGCTCATTCCGCCGGGTGTGCGTGTGACGGCGCCGGGGATCGGCGGGCTGATGGCTCGCCTGTGAGCGCACCGATACCGTTGGGCGCACGGTGCTGATCTGCGGAAGCGCCTTCGCCGTCAGGCCTTGTAAGCAGTTGCGACCTTGTTGAGCGCTTCGCCGACGATGCGGAAGTGCTCGTCGGTGAGGTCGTGGTGCATGGGGAGGCAGAAGACGCGGGAGGCGAGGCTGTCCGCGACGGGGCAGTCGTTGTTGTCCCACTCGCTGAGGGCGGGCTGCTTGGGCAGCGAGCGCGGGTAGTGCGTCGCGGTGGGGACGCCCTCGGCGTTCAGGGCCTTGCAGAACTCGTCGCGCGTGCAGCGGAAGCGGTTGAGGTCGAGCTGCACGGTGTAGAGGTGGTAGACGGGCTCCGCGCCGGGCGTGGTGACCGGGGGCTTGATGCCCGGAATCTTGGCGAGGATCTTGTCGTAGCGAGCCGCGGCGGCGCGGCGGGCCTTGGTCTGCGCCTCCAGGCGCTCGAGGCGCGAGAGGCCCAGAGCGCCGGTGAGGTCGTTCATCCGGTAGTTGTAGCCGATGGACTCGTGGAGGTACTTGTCCGTCTCGCCGTGGGAGCGGAGGAGGCGGATTTCACGGGCGAGGCCCTCGTCGTTGCAGGTGACGAAGCCGCCCTCGCCGGTGGCGAAGTTCTTGGTGGCGTAGAGGGAGTAGGTGACGGCGTCGCCGAAGGCGCCGATGCCCTTGCCCTTGTAGGTGGACAGGTGGGCCTGGGCGGCGTCGTAGATGACCATCAGGTTGTGGCGCTCGGCCAGCTCCTGGAAGGCGTCGACGTCCACGGGGCAGCCGTAGAGGTGGGTGGCGGCGATGGCGGTGGTGTTGCTCGTCACCTTGCGGGCGGCGTCCACGGGGTCCATCTGATAGGTGTCGGGGAGGGCGTCCACGAAGATCGGAGTCGCGCCCCGGGCCACCACCATCGAGACGGTGGCGATGTAGGACCACGCGGGGACCAGGACCTCGTCGCCCCGCTTGATGAGCGGCTCGTAGGCGAGCTGCAGGGCGCAGGTGCCGTTGGCGCAGGTCATGGCGTAGCGGGCGTCGGTGAGCTGCGCCCAGCGCTCTTCAAGCTCGGCGCACTTGCTCGCGGCCCGCAGCATGCCGGACTTGAGCACGCCGACCACGGCGTTGATGTCGCCCTCGGTGAGGGCGGTGGACATGAACGGAACGGCGGTGGCGCTGACCGGCGTGCCGCCGTACAGGGCCAGTCCGGCCAACTTGGGATCGGAGGGGGCGAGCACGCTGGACAAGCGAAAACTCCTAAGGGTGCGGAAGCGAAGGATAGCCCCCGCTCACATGCGGCGCACCCCCCGACCGCATCCGGGGGAGGTGCATCACCCAATAACCGAACCCGGACCCAACGAATCGCCACCTTCGGGGAGTCAGGGCAACAGGCGGGCGGGAGGTGTACGTATAGTTGAACATGCCATTCCTCCGAACGCTCGTCGCCCGCGCCGCGGGCGTGGTGCTGCTCGCATCTCTCGTCAGCCCCGCCCTCGCCCAGGGGGAGGGTTCGCGCGCCAAGCCGTCCACGCGCCTCGATCCATCCATCATCGCGGAGTTCCAGGGCACGAAGGCCGCCACGCGCCCCAGCCGCGACGCGATCATGGGCTTCTCGCTTCCCACGAGCATCCGGGAGATCCTGGTGCGTGGCGGTGAAGAAGTGAAGGCGGGGGACATCCTCATCAAGGGTGATGACCTTGAGGACCTGGCCGTCCTGCGGCTGCAGCAGGCCAAGGCGCAGTACGACTGGCAGGTGCAGCGCGCCCAGAAGACCGCGGAGCTCGCAAAGCTCGAGTACGAGAAGACGGAGAAGCTGAGGAAGGAAGGCGGGGCGAACCAGCTCGAGCTGGACCGCGCCCGGCTGAGCTGGCAGGCGGCGGAGCTGGATTACAAGTCCGCGCAGGTGAACCAGGCGCAGGAGGAGATCCAGGTCGAGCGCCTGCAGGCGCGCGTGGACAAGTTCCACCTGCGTGCGCCCTTCGACGGGCAGGTGGACAACGTGCTGGTGGACCTGGGGCACGCGGTGAACGAGAGTGACAAGGTGATCCGCGTGGTGAACGTGGACCCGCTGTGGATGGACGTGCCCGCGCCGACGGACGATCCGACGACGCTCTCGCTGCAGGTGGGGGACAAGGCGTGGGTGCTGCTGGACATGGCCACCGGCGCGCGGATCAGCGAGGGCAAGGTGATCGAGGTGAGCCCGACGACGGACCTTGCCAGCCGCAGCCGCCGGATCCGCGTTGAGCTGCCCAACCCCAAGGGGCCGAACCGCGTGCTGGCGGGCGAGCCGGCGTGGGTGCGGTTCAGCCCGCCCAGCGCGGAAGTGGTCGCGAAGGTGGCCGCGGCGGACGCTGAGCGGCGCAATCGGGCGACGGCGTCGAAGTAAAGGAATGGCCCCCGGGCCGCGGTGGGGTACGCGCATGAACGACCTGTCCAAACTTCGAGCGCCGGGATGGCAGCGTGTGGTGACGGAACTCGCCGCGCCCGCGCCGGACGACAAGATGTTCCTGGTGCGCCTGGTGTCGGTGATGGCGCAGGTGAGCGGCGCGAAGCAGGCGGTGCTGTACCAGGTGCCCGCGCAGAAGGATGATCCCGCGCAGCCGCGCCCGATGCTGGTGTGGCCCTACGGGGACATCGTCGATGCGCAGGGGCGGATGACGGTGTCCGCCGAGTCGCTCTTCGGGGGCGAGCGGTGCGACGAGTCGCGCCTGCAGCATGCGCGGGAATGCCGCGAGGCGGCGCGCGCGGCGGGGGTGGGGCGTGCCGCGGCGGTGTTCAGCCTCGGCGGCGATGAGCTGATGTACGACCCGGCGCTGAGCACGGCGTATGTGCTGGCGGTGCCGATCGCGGCGGGGCTGCCGCAGGAGTCGGCGGCGCTGCCCCCGCACGGGGTGGTGACGCTGCTGGTGGACGGCCTGTCGCGCCAGGCGGTGCAGACGACGCTGGCGCTGCTGGAGGTGCTGGCGGGGTACATCTTCACGCACACGACGCAGCAGGCGCTGCGGCGCACGCGCCAGGCTTCCGCGGCGCTGGATCTGGCGGCGAAGCTCATCGCGGCGATCAACACCGTGCCGGGGTTCAAGGGCTGCACACTGCAGTTCGTCAACGACCTGTGCCGCCAGCTCGGCGTGGACCGGGTGGCGCTGGGGTGGGTCCACGGCAGCGCGAACGCGAGCCGTCAGAACACGATTCCGGGCGCCGGGCGCACGGGCGTGCGCGCGGTGGCGCTCTCCGACACCGAGAACCTCGACCGCCGCATGGCGATGGTGCAGAAGCTCGAGGCGGCGATGGAGGAGTGCCTGGACCAGGAGCAGACGGTGCTCTACCCGCCACCGCCCGTGCAGGGCGACGCGGTGCTCTCCCAGGCGATTACCCACTGCCACCGCGAGCTTGCGGCCAGCGACGCGAAGCTGAAGGTCGCGAGCTTCCCGCTGCGCATCACGGACGCGCGGGGGGAGCGGATCATCGGCGTGGTGCTGATCGAGACCGCGGCGGAGGGGAACCTGGAGCTGAGCACCATCGAGCTGGTGCAGGCGACGCTGGACCTGGTGGCGCCGGTGCTGGCGGTGCGGTACAGCGACGACCGGGCTCTGCCGCTGCGGGCGTGGGACTCGGCGGTGAAGGCCGGGGCGTGGCTCGTGGGGCCGAAGCACACGGTGTGGAAGCTCGTGGGCGTGCTGGTGATGGCGGCGACCGCGGCGATGTTCCTGGTGCACACGACGTACCGCGTCGGCGCGCCGATGGAGCTGATCCCGCGCGAGCGGCGGACGATCTCCGCGCCCTTCGACGGCACGATCGCGACGCTGGCCGAGGGCGTGGAGCCGGGCAGGCGCGTGGAGAAGGGCCAGCCGCTGCTGAATCTCTTTACGTATGAGATGGAGCTGCGCGAGCTGGAGGCGCAGAACGAGTGGCTGCAGTACGACAAGGCGGCGGACGACGCGATGAACCGGCGCGACTACGCCGAGGCGGCGCAGGCGCGGGCGCGGGCGGATCAGATCGCCGCGACGCGGGCGCTGCTGCGCAGCCAGATCGAGCGCAGCCGCATCACGGCCCCCATCAGCGGAACGATCATCGCCGGCGACCTGAAGGACAAGATCGGCGCGGCGGTGAAGCTGGGCGACCGCCTCTTCGAGATCGCCGACCTCTCGGACATGGTGGTGACCGCGCGGGTGGACGACCGCGACATCTCGCTGATCAAGATCGGGCAGACGGGCGAGGTCTCCCCCAAGGCGGACCCGGACCTGAAGATCCCCTTCGTGGTCGAGTCGATCGTGCCGCTGTCGCAGGCCAGCGACGGGCAGAACACCTTCGAGGTGCGGGCGCGGCTGGAGCGCACGCCGAGCTGGTTCCGCCCCGGCATGGAAGGGCAGGCCAAGTTCAACACCGAGAAGCGCAGCCTGGCGTGGATCGCCTCGCGCCGGATCGTGGACACCCTGAAGGTGTGGCTGTGGTGGTAATGAGCCGGGCCGCGGGGCCCGCAGGACTGCTCGAGTACCTATGAGCGAACGCTCGACATTTTCTCCCTTCTGGCACCGCGTGCGGCTGATGAAGCCGCGCCTGCGCCCGCACGTGCAGATCACGCGCCAGCACTACCGCGGCCAGCGCTGGCACGTCGTCCACGACCCTTCCTCCAACCACTTCTACCGCCTCAACCCCGTCGCCCACGAGTTCGTCGGCTTGCTCGACGGCAACCGCGAGGTGGAGAAGGTGTGGGAGGCGAGCCTCCAGAAGTACGGCGACGCGGCGCTCACGCAGAACGAGGTCATCCAGCTTCTCAGCCAGCTCTTCAGCAGCAACCTTCTTACGGCGGACGTGCCGCCGGAGACCGAGCAGCTTCTGGGGCGCGGGCGCAAGCGGCTGGGGCAGAAGGTCAAGCAGCAGGCCATCGGCCTGATGTACTTCCGCGTCCGGCTGTTCAATCCGGATCGCATCCTCACGTGGCTGGAGCCGCTCTTCCGCCCGCTGCTGGGGCGGGTGGGTTTCGCGCTGTGGGCGGTGTGGGTGATCGTGGCGCTGGCGAACATCCTGCCCCACATGGAGACGCTCCGCGCGGGGTTCGAGACGGCCATCGCCCCGAGCAACTGGGGCTGGATGATGGCCGTGTTCGTGGTGCTCAAGCTCTGGCACGAGCTGGGGCACGGCCTGATCTGCAAGCGATTCGGGGGGCAGGTGCCCGAGTTCGGGGCGATGATGCTCGTGCTCGTGCCCGCCCCCTACGTGGACGCTTCGGCGACGTGGGCCTTCCCGAACAAGTGGCAGCGGATGGCGGTGGGCGCGGGGGGCATGATCTTCGAGCTCTTCGCGGCGGGGGTGGCCGCGTTCATCTGGCTGGCGACCCGCAACTCGCCGGGGCTGCTGCACCAGTTGAGCTACAACGCGATGCTCACGGCGAGCATCTCAACCGTTCTCTTCAACGCCAACCCGCTGATGAAGTTCGACGGGTACTACATCCTGTCGGACCTGCTCGAGGTGCCGAACCTCATGCAGCGCTCGCAGAACATGCTCAAGTTCCTGGCGCAGCGCTTCATCTACGGGATCAAGACGGCCACCCCGCCCACCAGCGTCCCTTCCGAAGCGCTGATCCTGCTGGTCTACGGCGTGCTCGCGGTCGCCTACCGCATCTTCCTGTTCTTCTCCATCACGCTGTACGTGATGGGCAAGCTCTTCGCCATCGGGCTTTTCCTGGCGCTGTGGACCGCGGCGGTGTGGTTCATCGCGCCGGTCGCGGCCTTCGCACACTGGAACGCCACCAGCCCGCAGCTCGCCGAGTTCCGCGGGCGGGCGATTGCGACCAGCCTTGCCCTGATCGCGGCGGGGCTGATTCTGGTCGGCGCGGTCCCCATGCCCGACCGGCGGCGCGCCGACGGTGTGGTGGAGAGTCAGGCGCGAAGCGGCGTCTTCGTCCGCACCGACGGCTTCGTCGTGCAGGCTCTGCGCCGGCCGGGGGACTTCGTCCGCGCGGGCGAGCCGATCCTCATCTGCGAGAGCGACCGCCTCACGGCGGAAATCGCCCGCCTCCGGGGCAAGATCGAGGAGATCACCAGCAAGGAAGGGCTGGCGATTCAGCGCGAGCCGCACTCCGCCCAGATCGCCAGCATCTATCTTGAGACGCTCCGAAAGGAGCTGGCGCACCTGACGGACAAGTACGAGAAGCTGACCATCCGCGCGCCGCACGACGGCGTGATCGTGGGCCCCGACACCGAATCCTTCATCGGGGCGTTCGTGCGCGAGGGCGAGGGGATCTGCGAGGTCGTGGACCTCTCGCAGCTCCAGGTCGTCGCGACGCTGCCGCAGACAGAGGGCTCGTGGCTGAACGAGCTGCCCCCGGAGCAGTACCGCGTCGAGATGCGCCGTACCTCCCAGGTGGACGAGGTGATCCCCGGGCGGTACGTGAAGCACTTCCAGGGGGCGACGCGCGAGCTGCCACACCCCGGCCTGGGCTACCCCGGCGGCGGCGTGATCGAGACCGCGCCGGATGATCGCACCGGCCTGCTGGCCCGCCGGCCGCTCTTCCGCGCGTACTTCGCGCCGGAGGCGGAGCCCTTCGGCGGCCTGCCCGGCGAGCGCGTCGCGCTGCGCGTGACGCTTCCGAGCAAGCCGCTCGCGGCGCAGTGGATCGACCGGCTTCAGAAGCTCATCCAGGGGCGCGTGCAGCTGTGACCCAGGCGCTGACCCGATACCACGCCCTGTATGAATCGCTGCGGAGCCGACGCCTGCGGCCCGAGATTCCGCAGGGGCTGGATCGGCTCGCCAGCCGCGCGGGCACCGCCATCCGCCATCGCCGCACGAATAAGGACTATCTGTGGGCGCAGGCGCAGGAGGTGGTGAAGCTCGCGCCGCAGATGCGGTCGATGTCCGACGCGGCGCTGGAGGATCACATCACCACGCTGCGCGAGCTGTTCATCCGCCGCAGACAGGACGAGGACGCGGTGCGGCGGGCGCTGGCGGGGGTGCGCGAGGTCGCGCGACGCGTCACCGGCGAAGAGCCCTTCCCCGTGCAGATCATGGCCGCGCTCGCCATGTACCACGGCAGGGTCGTGGAGATGCTCACGGGCGAGGGCAAGACGCTCACCGGCTCCATCGCCGCGCCGCTCATCGCGTGGCAGCATCGCCGCCTGCACATCTTCACCGTCAACGACTATCTCGCGGCACGCGACGCCGCATCGCGCGCCGCCATCTACCGTCGCTGCGGGCTCGAAGTGGGAGCCATCACGCAGGAGATGGAGCCCGCCGAGCGAGCGCTGGTCTACGCCCGCCCCATCGTGTACGGCACGCCCAAGCAGATCGTCGCCGACTGGCTGCGCGATCAGATCATGCTCGGCCGCGCCAACACCGCGTGGGCCGCGCGGCAGCAGGTGGCGCTGCGCCCCGGCGCGCAGCCGCCATTGGTCCCCGGCCTGCGTGCCGCGATGGTGGACGAGGCCGACGCCGTGCTCATCGACGAGGGCGTCGTGCCGCTCATCATCGCCCGCTCGCGGCGCGAGGATGAAATGGCGAACGTCTACCGCGAGGCGTGCCGGATCGCCGCGAAGCTCGACGAAGGGCCGGATTACGAGATCAAGCACGTCCAGCGCCGGGCCGAACTGAAGCGCCGCGGCATCCACCGCTGCCACCAGATGTTCCAGGAGCTTCTTGCCCGCGGGGGCGAGCCCATCTGGAAGGCCACCCGCCGCGGCGAAGAGCTCGTCCGCCAGGCGCTCGTCGCCCGCCACTGCTACATCCGCGGCCAGCAGTACGAGGTCGTGGACGGCAAGGTCGTGATCGTGGACGAGTACGCCGGTCGCTTCCTCCCCGACCGCTCCTGGGAGCACGGCCTGCACCAGGCGGTGGAGGCGAAGGAGGGGCTCGAAGTCACCGCCGACCGCGAGACGCTGGCGCGGATGAGCTTCCAGCGCTTCTACCGCAGCTACCCCTTCCTCTGCGGCATGACCGGCACCGCCGCGGACGCGACGGTGGAGATCGAGGGGGTGTACGCGCGGCCGGTGACGATCATCCCGACGAACAAGCCGGTGATCCGCGAGGCGTGGCCGATGCGCGTCTTCCGCTCGGCGCGGGACAAGTGGCAGGCGATCGCGGCGTCAATCGAGGAGATTCACGCGAAGGGCCGCCCGGTGCTGGTGGGCACGCGCTCCATCGCCGCGAGCGAGCTGCTGAGCAGGCTGCTGGAGCAGCGAGGCCTGCCGCACCAGGTCCTCAACGCCAACTTCGACAAGAACGAGGCGGAAGTCATCGCTCGCGCGGGCAAGCACGGGGCGATCACCGTCGCCACGAACATGGCCGGTCGCGGCACGGACATCAAGCTCGACGACGAGGCCCGCCGCGCCGGCGGCCTGCACGTCATCCTCACCGAGATGCACGGGGCGATGCGGATCGACCGCCAGTTCATCGGCCGCGCGGGACGCCAGGGGGACCCCGGCTCTTCTCAGATCTTCGTCTCGCTGGAGGATGAGCTGGTCATGAAGTTCGCGCCGTACCTGGCGAAGCTCCTCCGCAGCCGCGCCCCCGGCCCGGAGCTGTCCAGCACAGCCCTCGCGGCGAAGGTCTTCCGTCTGGCCCAGGCCCGCAACGAAGCCCGCGAGCGCCGCAACCGCGCCGCCGTCCTCAAGCAGGACGACTGGATCGACAAGTACCTGCCGGGAGTGGGGTGAAGCGGCGGGCAGCGGGGCAACTCTGAAACGGCGAGACGGTGAGGGATCCCCCTGCGTCGGCGTCTCATCTCACCGCCTCAACAGCGCGAACCGCACCCCTTCGCAGGGCGTATGATCCCCAGCCATGACCACGCGCCTTTCCAGTTCGATTCGCCGCCCCGCCGCGGCGTGCATGCGCGCGGCTCATCCGATGCACGGCGCCGGGCTCGCGCCCGGCTGACCCTCCCCGAGCAATCAGGCACATCACGCCGGGCCCGGGGACTCCTCCCCGGGCCCTGTTCGTTCAGGCACGCGCACAGGGCGCGGCCGCGTTTCCACCGGAACGTTTCCAAAGGAGATTGCGTATGTCCACCATCGTCAGCAGCCTCGACAGGGAGCGCCTGGAGACCGTGCTGGGCCCCGAGCAGGCCGATGGCTGGCCGCTCCATCGGCTCCGCACACTCTTCGAGTCCTCGAAGGTCGTCAATCCCAAGAAGGTGCCGGGCGACGTGGTCACGATGAACAGCCGCGTGCGCATCCGCGACCTGCAATGGGACGAGGTCGAGACCGTCACGCTCGTCTACCCCGAGGACGCCTCGCAGAACGAGGGGCGCGTCAGCGTCACCAGCCCCCTCGGCGCGGCGCTGCTGGGCGCGCGCGTCGGCGAGGAGGCGCGGTGGATCGGCGCCCGCGGCCCCCGCCGCGTGATCATCGAGGCGATCGAGTTCCAGCCCGAGAAGGCGGGGAGATTTGATCTGTAGCGACGCCCCGAAGCATCGGGACACCTGAACGTGAGGGCATGAGTGGGCGTGGGGTAACCCCATGCCCACTTTTTTTGAGACGGTGAAGGGGATATCCCTTTATCCCCCTGCCCCGTCCTACGGCTCTCCGCCTTCGCGCGCCTGCTTCGCCACGTCCTCGGCGATGGCGTTGGGGATGAGCATGGTGAGGTTGTACTGGCGGATCTTCCATGCGCCGTCGATCTTGACCAGCGCGCCGCTGCCGCGGCAGAAGCCCAGCTTCTCGTTGTAGAGCTTCTCGTCGAACCACGCCACGTCGCGGCCCGCCCCCTCGATCGCGATGTGGCGTTCGTCCTGGACGGGCTCGTAGGTCCACGCCTTGCCGCGCTTGAAGTATGGGTGCGCGAAGGCGCGGAACTCTTCCAGCGTCCAGCGCTCCTTCGGGTCGGTGCCGAGGAAGACCGCGTCGGGGGCGAAGAGGGAGAAGTAGCGCTCTTCCTGGGCCTTGGCCGCGGCTTCGTGCAGCGCGTCGAGCACCCGCGCGATGGCGAGCCTGTCCTGCGTCTCGGCGTCGGCCTTGGGCTGCTTGGGCGCGGGCGGGGGCACGGGGCTCTCGCCGCGGCCGGTGCGCTCCAGCATGTTCATCACGTCCGCGGCGGTGGCGGAGACGGGCCGGCCCTCGCCGCGGTAAAGCACCTGAAACGCCCGCATCGAGCCCGCCTCCTGCAGAATGGCGACGGTGGCTTCGGTGGCGCGCAGGTACTCGCCGTCGTTCTCGCCGACGAGGAAGGTGACGGGGGTGTTCTTGAGGTTGTCCGCGACCATGCCCATGAACCATTCCTCCGCGCCGCCGGGCCGGACCAGCACCGAGCGCACGCGCTGGCTCGCCATCGCGGCCAGGTACAGCGCGGCGGTCCCTCCGCCCTCGACGCCGGTGACGTAAAAACCGTTCTGCGGCGGCGCGACGCGCGTGATCTCATCCAGCACCGCGTTCCACGCCTGGCCCGAAAGGCTGGTCAGCGTGCTGCCCGAGCGCGGCGCGGCGATCCCCGCGAGCACCCACCCGCGCCGGGCCGCTTCCTCACGCCAGAAGGCCAGCTCCTTCAGCACGGACGGCTCGTCGGGGCGGGCGCCGGTGAAGTACACCAGCACCGGCGCGGGCTTGCCGGGCGCGTGGCCGGGCGGCAGGGTGACGAGATAAGGAATATCGACGCTCCCCGCCCCGGTGCTGACGCGGGCGGTGTCGAAGCCCCGGGCGGGCGCGACCGGCGCGATCTGGGCGGGCGCCGCGCCGGCGAAAAATGCAAGAACCAGGCACGCGAGCAAAGCGCGGAAGTTGTTCATGCACCCATAGTGACCGGCGGGGAGGGTTGGTGCAAGTGAGCGACAGGGGGCATCACCCCCTCATGCGCAGCTCCGTGCAAGGCGTGCCACGCCGTTCCTGGCTCGATCGAGCTCGCCGACGATCGAGGGGCGGATGCTCAACTGAAAAGCCCAGGGGCCTCAGCCCCTGGGCTTTTGTGATCAGGCCGGGATGTGCGTGATGACCTGGATCAGTAATCCATGTCATCGTGCCCGTGGTCGTGGCCGCCGGCGGGCTTCTTCTTTTCCTTGATCTCGACGATGGCGGCTTCGGTGGTGAGCAGCAGGGCCGCGACGGAGGCGGCGTTCTGCAGCGCCACGCGCTCGACCTTGGTCGGGACGATGACGCCCATCTTGATCAAGTCGCCGAACTCGTGGGTGAGGGCGTTGTAGCCGAAGTTGGTCTCCTCGCTCTCCTCGATCTTGCTGGCGATGACGGAGCCGTCGAGGCCGCCGTTGGCCGCGATCTGCTTCACGGGGGCGGAGAGGGCGCGGTAGACGATGTCGATGCCGCTGCGCTCGTCGGTGTCCGCCTTCTTGCGGAGCTTGTCGAGGGCCTTGCGGGCGCGGAGCACGGCGACGCCGCCGCCGGGCAGGATGCCCTCCTCCACGGCCGCGCGGCAGGCGTGCAGCGCGTCCTCCACGCGGGCCTTCTTCTCCTTCATCTCCACCTCGGTGGCCGCGCCGACGTTGATCTGGGCGACGCCGCCGGCGAGCTTGGCGAGGCGCTCCTCGAGCTTCTCGCGGTCGTAGTCGCTGGTGGTGTTCTCGATCTGGTGGCGGATCATGTCGATCCGGGCCTTGATCGCCTCGGACTTGCCCGCGCCCTCGACGATGGTGGTGTTGTCCTTGTCCACCGTCACCTTCTTGGCGCGGCCGAGGTCGCCGATCTCGATGTTCTCAAGCTGTATGCCCAGCTCCTCCATGATCGCGCGCCCGCCGGTGAGCGTGGCGATGTCCTCGAGCATCTCCTTGCGGCGGTCGCCGAAGCCCGGGGCCTTGACGGCGCAGACCTTCAGCACGCCGCGGATCTTGTTCACCACCAGCGTCGCCAGGGCCTCGCTGTCCACGTCCTCGGCGATGATGAGCAGCGACGCGCCCTGCTCGGCGATCTTGCCCAGCAGCGGGAGCATGTCCTTGGCGGAGGAGATCTTCTTCTCGAAGATGAGGATGTAGGGGTTCTCCAGGACGCACTCCATCGCCCCGGGGTTGGTGACGAAGTGGGGGCTGAGGTAGCCCTTGTCGAACTGCATGCCCTCGACGAGCTCGACCTCGGTGGTGAGGCTCTTGCCCTCCTCGACGGTGATCACGCCGTCCTTGCCCACCTTGTCCATCGCCTTGGCGATGATCTCGCCGATCTCCTTGTCCTGGTTGGCGGAGCAGGTGCCCACCTGGGCGATCTCCTTGGAGGACTCCACCTTCTTGGACATGCTCTTGAGCTCGTCGACGACCGCGGCGACGGCCTGCTCGATGCCGCGCTTCACCTGGTTGGGGTTCGCGCCGGCGGTGATGACCTTCAGGCCCTCGGAGTAGATCGCCTCGGCGTAGATGGTCGCGGTGGTGGTGCCGTCGCCGGCGTCCTTGGAGGCCTTGTTGGCGACCTCCTTGATCATCTGCGCGCCCATGTTCTCATAGGGGTCCTCGAGTTCGACCTCCTTGGCGACGGTGACGCCGTCCTTGGTGACGGTGGGGGCGCCGAAGGACTTCTCAAGGACGACGACGCGGCCGGAGGGGCCGAGGGTGACCTTCACGGCGTGGGCGAGCTTCTGCACGCCGCGGAGAATCTTCTCGCGGGCGTCGGTGTTGTAGGCGATGGCTTTGGCTGGCATGTTCTGCGTTCCTTTCTTCGTGCCGCGGGGGATGACGCACCGCCGCGGCGATCTCTCTTACTTGTGCTTGCGGATCGAGATGCGGACCCAGGCGACGCGCTCTGAGTCGATGAGGTACACGTTCTGACCGTCGGTGACCTTCACCAGATGGTCGGGCTCGTCGGGGATCAGCATGGCGCCCATCACCAGCAGGTGCGAGCTTTCGCCGGCGGGGCCGGCGAAGGCGAAGGTGCAGTCACGCTCGCCGTTGAGCTCGCGGAGGGCTTGGCGGAGTTGATCGGGGGTCATGCGATCGGGTCCGTCGGGCTCAAAGCCGCTTTCTAGCCTTGAGCTTTGAGCTTCAGTCGATGATCGCCAGGACGTCTTCCTCGCTCATGATGAGCAGCTCCTCGCCGTCGAGCTTGATCTCGGTGCCGGCGTAGCTGCTGAAGAGGACGCGGTCGCCCTTCTTGATCTCCAGGGGCACGCGCTCGCCCGTCTCGGTGTTGAGCGCGCCGGTGCCCACCGCCTCGACGGTGCCGGTCTTGGGGCGCTCCTTGCCGGACTCGGGGATGTAGATGCCGCTCTCGGTCTTGGACGCGGCCTCGTCGCGCCGGACGAGGATCTTGTCGCCCAGCGGGCGGACGTTGGTCTTGGCGGCGGGTTTGGAGGCGGGCTTGGTCGCGGTCTTCGTCATGACACGTTCTCCGAAGTAACGATGAAACTTTGAGCTCTTCACACAGCGCCGGGCCAGCGGCCCCGGTAGTGCCGCTCCAGGCACCGGCGCAGGACGTCCAGCACAACGTTCAGGTCCGCGGTGGTCTGCGGGCGGTCGAGGATGGCGAAGGCGCCCATGCGCAGCGCGGCGGTGATGTCGCGGGAATCGTCGCGGTGCGTGCGCGTCCGCTTGATCGCCACCACCGGCGGGGGCTCCTCCAGCCGCCGGAGCAGCTCCAGCAGGCGCGGGCCCCCCTCCTCGAACTCCGGCTCCACCTCCGGGCGGGCGGCTTCGAGCGGCAGGGCCATGTCCACCACCGCCACGTGGATGGGCATCGTGGAGATGAGGCGGGAGGCTTCGAGCCCCGTCCCCACCTTGTGCGACACCACCCCCATCGGCTCCAGCAGGCGCGGGAGACGGTCCACCCAGGGGTCCGGGTGCCAGCCCGCGTAGGAGAGAAGAAGGTTGAGCCGTCCCCCCGCCCCCTGCGGTCCGTGAGGGGGTTGGAAGGGCTCGCCCGGATTGGCGCGTACCGACGTCATCCACAGAGGCGCAAGGCAACCGGCGTGCCGAACCGGCCCGGAGCCGGAATCGCCCCCGACCCCACCCCATCCCCATCC
>Ga0065721_10007809_pt1 | contig 20867 bp, 18 predicted proteins | sample Mesricmetagenome_FD_59108 | JGI IMG/M metagenome (GOLD analysis project Ga0065721, IMG submission 59108) | Mesophilic microbial community from rice straw/compost enrichment Sample: eDNA_1 v2 (version 2) | ecosystem: Engineered > Solid waste > Grass > Composting > Bioreactor | place: USA: Davis... | reverse complement strand
GAAGGTCCATTTGGTGGCCAGGGTGCAACGAGAGCGGGCATTGGAGCCCGTTGCCTTCCAGGACAAGAAGTCGGCAAGGTCGAAGACCTGCGCTGCCTGCGCCCAACGCTCGGGCAGATGGCGCTTCACCCACATCAGCTTGGGTATTTCCATCTCCGGCGACATGACGCCGCCGATGGAGTGGAGCACGGCGTGGCCGGTGCGGGTGCATTCCTCTGCTTCCGCCATGGCCCGGTGATCAAGCCAGACTATGGTGTCCCAGCGGCTTTCCGCGCCCACGCCAACCGGAACCGGTGAGCCCGTCGCGTCGCGGAAGACAAGTGAGCATGTGGCGTCAAAGCCGATGCCGATCACCTGGCCGGGGTCGGCTTCTGCCGCAGCGAGCGTGGCGCGGACGGCGGCGCAAACGGCCGACCAGATCTGCTGACTGTCATGCTCGGCGAAGTTGGCCCCGGTGCGGCGCATCTCGATGGGAAACTCGCGCCGGGACAGCATTTTGCCGTCAGCCGTGAACAGGCCGGCTCGCGCACTGCCCGTTCCAACATCCACTCCCACAAGCAGATTTTCCGACACGCCGCCCCCTCATCCCGGTCCGGCGGGACCATATCGGATGGGAGTGAGCCGGGCCAGAGGCGGTTGGTAAAGTGGACCCGGAGTGTGCGATTACCGGCTCCGAAGACCGGCGGGGCGGTCGGCCATGCTCGACAGGGCGTTGCGAATGTCGCGTTCGGTGTCCTTGAGATGCAGGCGCATGGCCTCTCCGGCCGCCCGGCCATTGCCGGCCCGGATGGCATCGAGGATGCGCTGATGGGCGTCGACGGTGTCGAACAGGGTATGGCCGCGATTGGCGTGACCGCGGCGGCTGATCTTTATGCCCTGGCGCAGGGGCATGGACATGGCTTCGAACATATAGGCCAGGATGCGGTTGCCACTAGCCAGCGCGATGGCTTCGTGGAAGCCCACGTCATGATCGTGGAAGCGCCTATCGGCTTCCAGATCGTCCTGCATTGCAATCGGCGCAGTGTCGCGCATGCCCTGCAGGGCACTTTCAATGGCAGCAATGCCGGCACGCGTCGCCCGCTTGGCGGCCAGTGTGGCGCTTTGTACTTCCAGCGACATGCGCACTTCGACCAGGTCGAACAGTCCCTTGGAATCGTTGTGCAGCATGGCGGTGAGAAAGTCCGTGAAGGCGGCGCCGTCCGGCTCCTTGACCACAGCACGNCGGCCACGGGCCAGCTCCANCAGACCCCGGCCCGCAAGCAGCTTGACCGCCTCCCGGATCGTCANCCGGCTNACTGCATAGCGCTCGGCCAGCTCGGCCTCGCTGGGCAGGCTCGCCCCGGGCGTCAGCTCGGTCAGAATTTCGTTTGCCAGATCGTCGGCCACCGCATTGGCCGCACTTGCTTCGGCCCTAAACTCACCACTCAAATCTGCAAAAGCTCCCAAAGGTATCTGATACCTTCATACTGTTGTGGGCAATATTTCGCCTTATTGCAACAGCTCCTCCCTCATCGCTGGAGACCATACCAGCCGGTTTTTCGTACAGCAAGCGGGCCTCTCCTTTTATTACAAGAGTCGAAAAATATCGACGCCAAGAGAATCGAAGCTTTACACGCCTGTCTGATTATTCTAGCGTCCGGCGCAATGGGCTTGGGAGAGTCCATGGCGACGAAAGTCGTGCGTGCCGGAGGACTTCATGCAGATCCGAACGGCGACACCGCATGGTGTCAAGCCGAGCAGATGCGGCAAAGCGGCGTCCAGAGTTGCGGCCCTGTGGTCGCGCCGAAGGTTGCCGGGCCGGTGTGATTGACTGATTTTCCCAACCCAGAAGACCACGAAATAAACAATCTCGAATTTTTTTAGGGAGTCGAGACGTGAAGGTTCTCAAATCAATCGCGACGCTGGTCGCTACCGGTGCGCTGCTGGCCACCGCTGCCACCAGCGCGTTCGCCCAGGACAAGGGCCTGATCGGTATTGCCATGCCGACCTCCTCGTCCCTGCGCTGGATTTCGGACGGCAATGAGCTCAAGGCCGCTCTCGAAGGCATGGGCTATTCCGTCGACCTGCAGTATGGCGAAGACGAAATCCCGAACCAGCTCGCCCAGGTCGAGAACATGGTCACCAAGGGCGCCAAGGCTCTGGTCATCGGTTCGATCGACGGCACCACGCTCTCGGGCGTCCTGCAGCAGGCTGCCGACCAGGGCATCAAGGTCATCGCCTATGACCGACTGATCCGTGAAAGCCCCGAATGTCGACTACTACACCACCTTCGACAACTTCCAGGTGGGCGTGCTCCAGGCCAACAGCCTGGTGAAGGGCCTCAACGAGCGCTTCGCCGACGACAAGCCGTGGAATGTTGAACTGTTCGGCGGTTCGCCCGACGACAACAACGCCTTCTTCTTCTACGACGGCGCCATGGCTGTTCTCCAGCCGCTGATCGACAGCGGTGACATCGTCATCAAGTCCGGCCAGCAGGGCATGGAAACTGTTGGTACCCTGCGTTGGGACGGTGCAGTTGCCCAGGCTCGCATGGACAACATCCTGTCGGCCAACTACTCGGATGGCAGCCGCGTCCACGGCGTTCTGGCTCCCTACGACGGACTGTCGCGCGGCATCATCTCGTCGCTCCGCGGCGTTGGCTACGGCTCGGGCGACCTGAGCTGGCCGATCATCACCGGCCAGGACGCTGAAGTCCCGTCCGTCAAGGCGATCATCGCAGGCGAACAGTATTCGACCGTGTTCAAGGACACCCGCGAACTGGCCCAGTACACCGCCCAGCTGATCGACACCGTGCTGTCGGGCAACGAGCCGACCGGTCTCGACACCACCACCTATGACAATGGCGTCAAGGTTGTGCCCTCGATCCTGCTGACCCCGTATGAAGTCGACGCGACCAACTACGAAGAGCGCGTGATTGCTTCGGGCTACATCAAGGCCGAAGAACTGCAGTAAACTNCAGTTCAGATCGCATCGGGGCCTCGCGGCNACGCGGGGTCCCTTCTCGATTTCCGGGCAGTGTTTCGCCAGGACCCCGTCNTCATCGGGGGTGATCAGAGTGAAGAAGCAGAGCGGTGAGACCTTCCATGCTCACTGGAAGCAGGGCCTAGCATGACCAATACCATTCTGGAGATGCGCAGCATCACCAAGACCTTCCCCGGCGTGAAAGCGCTATCGGACGTCAATCTCGACGTCAGGGAAGGCGAAATCCACGCCATCTGTGGAGAAAACGGCGCGGGCAAATCGACCCTGATGAAGGTGCTCAGCGGAGTTTACCCCTCCGGCAGCTATGAAGGCCAGATCATCTATAAGGGCGAGGAGCAGCACTTCAAGTCGATCCGCGACAGCGAGCATAAGGGCATCGTCATCATCCACCAGGAGCTGGCGCTGGTGCCGCTCCTGTCGATTGCCGAAAACATCTTCCTTGGCAACGAGCAGGCGAAGAACGGCGTGATCGACTGGGATGAAACCCGCGACGGCGCGCGCAAGCTGCTCGCCATGGTTGGGCTCAACGAAGACCCGGACACGCTCATCACCAATATCGGTGTGGGCAAGCAGCAGCTGGTGGAGATCGCCAAGGCGCTCAGCAAGCAGGTGCAGCTTCTCATCCTCGACGAACCGACGGCATCGCTGTCCGAAAAGGATAGCCAGGCGCTGCTCGATCTGCTGCTTGAGTTCAAGAAGCAGGGCATTACCTCGATCATCATCAGCCACAAGCTCAACGAGATTTCCCGCGTAGCCGACCGGGTGACGGTCATCCGTGACGGCAAGACCATCGAGACAATGGATACCGGGGACATCACCGAGGATCGGATCATCACCTCGATGGTCGGTCGTTCGCTGGAAGATCGCTATCCCGCACGCACCCCCACTATCGGAGACGTGGTCTTTGAGGTGCGGAACTGGAATGTGTACCACCCGCAGCATCGCGAGCGGCAAGTGATCCGCGATGTCAATATCCAGCTGCGCAAGGGCGAAGTCGTTGGCATTGCGGGCCTGATGGGTTCGGGCCGAACCGAGTTCGCCATGAGTATTTTCGGCAAGTCCTACGGCCAGAAGATCTCCGGCGAGGTCCATGTGAACGGCCAGAGGGTCGATACCTCAACCGTGGACAAGTCGATCCGCAGCGGCATTGCCTATGCCACGGAAGACCGCAAGACCTACGGCCTCAATCTCATCGACCACATAAAGCACAACATAACGCTGGCCAATCTGCCGGGCGTGTCGCGCTGGGGGGTGATTGACGACCTGGCCGAGCTCGATGCCGCCAACGATTATCGGCGGAAGACCAATATCCGCTCTTCCAGCGTCTATCAGGCGACGGGCAACCTCTCCGGCGGCAACCAGCAAAAGGTCGTGCTCTCGAAGTGGTTGTTCGCCAATCCGGACGTGCTGATCCTCGACGAGCCGACGCGCGGCATCGACGTGGGTGCCAAGTACGAAATCTACACCATCATCAACCAGCTCGCGGCACAGGGTAAAGCCATCCTGGTCATCTCCTCGGAAATGCCGGAGCTGCTCGGGATTACGGATCGTCTTTACGTAATGAACGAAGGCCGCATCGTGGGTGAAATGCCCACCAGTGAAGCGAGCCAGGAAAAGATCATGCGCTCCATCGTGCGCGCTGAAGGAAAAGCATCATGACTACTGAAACCGCACCGACCGGCGCTTCCGCCAAGCCGGCCCAGTCCCATGAACTGAGCTTCATGAGCGCCCTGCGCGCCAATATGCGCGATTACGGCCTGTTGCTCGCTCTGGTCCTGATCATGGTGTTTTTCCAGTATTTCACCAATGGCGTGCTCTTCAAGCCGGTGAACCTGACCAACATCATCCTGCAGAACAGCTACATCATCGTGATGGCGCTGGGCATGCTGCTGGTCATCGTGGCTGGCCATATCGACCTTTCGGTCGGCTCGGTCTCGGGCTTCATCGGCGCGCTGGCCGCAATGCTCATGGTGGGCTGGAATTTCCCGCCCGAACTGGCCTTCCTGTCCAATCCCATCGTTGCAGGCGCGATCTGTCTCGTGGCAGGCGCGGTGATTGGCGCTGCGCAGGGATACATCATCGCCTACCACAAGGTTCCGGCTTTCATCGTGACGCTNGCCGGCATGCTGATCTTCAAGGGCCTGTCGCTGGCNATNCTGGCCGGCAAGTCGGTCGGCCCGTTCCCGGCCGAATTCCAGCTCCTGTCCGCAGGCTTCATTCCTGACGTGATCGGGCCCACGACCATGCCCTGGCTGGCTGAGAACGGTCAGAACATGGTGCTGCATACCACGACAATGGTCATCGCCATACTCGCCATCGTGGCCATGGTGTTCTTCTCGATCCGTACCCGGGCCCGCCGCAAGTCGCGCGGCTACGATGTCGAGCCGTTCAGCCTGTTCGTGGTGAAGAACCTCGTTATTTCGGCGATGGTCCTGTTCATCGCTTACATGCTGGCGTCCTATCGCGGCCTGCCCAACGTGCTGGTCGTCATGGGCGTGCTGATTGCAGGCTTTGTGTTCCTCACCAAGCGCCTCACCTTCGGTCGCCGCATCTATGCGCTGGGTGGAAATCTCAAGGCCGCGGCTCTCTCGGGCATCAAGACCGAGCGCACCACCTTCTATATCTTTGCCATCATGGGGGCGCTGGCCGCGCTGGCCGGCATGATCTATGCCGCGCGGCTCAACTCGGCTACGCCAAAGGCGGGGCAGGGGCTGGAACTTGACGTGATCGCGGCCGTGTTCATCGGCGGCGCGTCGGCCCTCGGCGGTGTCGGTCAGGTGGCCGGGCGCGGTCATCGGTGCCTTCATCATGGGCGTGATGAACAACGGCATGTCGATCATGGGCGTCAACATCGACTGGCAGCAGATGATCAAGGGCGTGGTGCTGCTCGCGGCCGTGTTCTTCGACCTCTACAACAAGAACCGCTCCGCCTAGGGGCAGTGGATATCAGATGAGAAGGCCGCCGGAGCGATCCGGCGGCCTNTTGNTTTGTCAGGGCTGATACGGCTCTGCCTCATCCACAGGCCCACCNCGCCNGCCTGCTTCTTGCCGGCTTCGAATTGCGCGGCTTGGTGGCCAATGCGTGAGCCTCAGCTTTCGATTTCGGCGTCCTTGTGTGCACCCCATTCGGCCCAGGACCCGTCATAGACCGCCACATCTCCCGCTCCGGCCTGCTCGAGCGCCAGGGCGAGCGTCACTGCGGTGATGCCCGAGCCGCAGGAGGTGATGATGGGTCGCGCAAGGTCGACGCCACGCTCCTGGAAGATGGCGCGCAAGTCCTGCCGTGACTTCAAGCGGCCGTTTTCAGTCAGCAGGTTGACGGGAACATTGAGGCTGCCCGGGATGTGTCCGGATTTCAGACCGGGGCGGGGCTCTGGCACCTCCCCGTGAAAACGGGGCGCGGGCCGGGCATCGATGACATGGGCGGTGCGGGTGCGGAGGTTGGCGAGGACAGCCGCAAAATCTACCGTTGCGCCGGACTTGAAATGTGCCTCGAAGGGCGCCCGGTCACGGGTGACGAGGCCCGCTTCGACCGGGCGCTTTTCGGCGCGCCACTTTGGGCCGCCACCTTCGAGCATGAAGACCTTGCGGGCACCGAAGGTCCGGAAGGTCCACCAGACGCGCGGGGCGCTGAACAGCCCGACCTCGTCATAGATGACGATGGTCATGTCCTGCGAAATGCCCAGGGCTCCGACCGCCCGCGCGAACTCGTCCGGCGAAGGCAGCATGTGCGGCAGGTCCGTGGATGTGTCCGCGATGCCATCGATGTCGAAGAAAACGGCGCCCGGTATGTGGCCGGCGAGATATTCAGCCTGGGCGTTGCGCGCCGCATTGGGCAGGTGCCAGCTGGCATCGACGACCACAACGTCCGGCTCGTGCAGATGGCTCGCGAGCCATTCGGTTGAAATGAACGGACTATCCATGCGTCAAACTCCCGATAGGTGGCGGGAGAATGAGCCGGGGCGTGACCGTGGTCAAACGCTATTACGAATGAGCGGCATTGCGGCACACACCTGCGATGCAAATCGGCTCACGATTGCGGCCCGAGATTGAGCACGTCCCTGGAAGCCAGGTGCAGGGTGACCGTGTCTCCCTGCTGCGGCGCTCCGGCGGCATGGCCGTTGAACGTGTCGATGTTGAGCGAAGTGTCTTCCACATCGACGCGCAGGCGCAGCACCGAGCCCAGGAACCTGATGTCCGTGACGGTGCCGGTGATGGTGCGATCGGTGTCGGGGCGGGGCGAGAGAGAAATCAGTTCGGGACGGATGGCCGTATCGGGGCCGAACAGGGCGGGGGGCAGGGTGTTGAGGTGACCCACGAAGGTTGCCGCAAAGCGCGTGGCGGGCCGATTGTAGATTTCGTGCGGCGTGCCGAGCTGCTCGATATTGCCTGCATTCATCACCACAACGCGGTCGGAAATGGACAGGGCCTCTTCCTGGTCATGCGTGACGAAGACCGTGGTGATGCCGAGCTCGCGCTGGATCGAGCGGATTTCCTCGCGGAGCGACACGCGGATCTTGGCATCGAGCGCCGAGAGCGGTTCGTCGAGCAGCAGCAGGCGCGGACGCGGCGCGATGGCACGCGCCAAGGCGACGCGCTGCTGCTGTCCGCCGCTCATCTCGTAGGGGTAGCGCTTCTCATAGCCGGGCAGGCCGATAAGCCTGAGCATCTCCTCGACGCGGGCCCGCCGCTCCTCGCGCGGCACGCCAGCGACCTTGAGGCCAAAGCCGATATTGTCGCCCACATTGAGGTTGGGAAAGAGCGCATAAGCCTGAAAGACCATGCCCAGCCGACGCTGGTTCGGTTTGAGCCCGGTGATGTCCTTGCCATCTACCTCGATCGTGCCGCTGGTGGGCGTCTCGAAGCCGGCGATCATGCGCAGGATCGTGGTTTTGCCGCAGCCTGAGGGGCCGAGCAGCGAGATGAACTCGCCCTTGGAAAAGGCAAAGCTGACGCCCTTGACCACCTGCGTTGCGCCGAAGGACTTGGTGAGGTCTTGTACACGCAAGAAAGTCTGGTCGCTCATAAGGGTCAGTCCGTGCGGGCGGAAGTGCGGGGCGCAAAGCGCGCGAGAAGCTGGATCATGCCCATGGCACCCCAGGTGATGATGAAGGAGATGATGGCCAGAGCCGAGGGTTCATATGCCCGGTTGGCGCCGACAATCTGCAGATAGGGACCAAAACCGGGCCGGTTGAGCAGGCTGGTGATGGTGAATTCGCCAATGACGATGGCAAAGGTCAGGAAGGCGCCGGAGAGAACGGCGACGAGAATATTGGGCAGAATGACCGTGGCAATGATCCGCGCCGTACTGGCGCCCATGATCTGGGCGGCCTCGGTCAGGGTCTTGATGTCGATGGCGCGCATGCCGGTGTCCACGGCCCGGTACATGTAGGGCAGGGCCAGGGTGACATAGGCGCAGGTGAGAAGAATATCGGTACCCAGCGCCGAGCCTGTGAACGGGATGATGGAGCTGGAATTGTAGAGCCGGATATAGCCGTAGACGAGCACGATGGCCGGAATGATGAGCGGCAACAGCGTCATGAATTCCATCAGGGGTCGCAAACCCGGCAGGCGCAGGCGGACAAAATAGACTGCCGGCACCACGACGAGAATGCCGACCACGATAGCCAACACGCCAATAAGGGTCGAATAGAGGAAGGTCGCCTGGAATGCCGGGTCGGAGAAGACCGAGGCATAGCTGTCGAAACTGTAATAGCCCCGCCGCATCTTGAGCGAGAACTCGAAAGTGGCAATGAGCGGTACAAGAAAATAGGCGGCCCCCAGGCCGAAGACCAGCCAGGCCCAGAACTTGTTTGGCCTCATCGCATCCACCTTTCCGCCCGGGCGGATATGACAAGGTAGATGATATTGGCAAAGGCGGTAATGACGATCATGCCCAGGGCAAGTGCCGCACCCAGACCGGGATTTTGAAGGGCGTCTCCACGGATCTGCGCATAGAGCAGGATCGGGACAATGTTGAGCGACGAACCCGTCAGGGCATAGGCCGTGGCGATAGCCCCGAAGGCATTGGCAAAGAGCAGGCTGAGTGTGCCCAGGAAGCTCGGCCAGAGAATGGGAAAGCCGACATAGCGCCAGAACTGGAGCGGGGTGGCCCCCAGGGTTTGCGATGCTTCGCTCCATTCCTTTTTCAGACCATCGATGGCCGGCGCTATCATCAGGATCATCAGCGGGATCTGGAAGTAGAGATAGGTGAGGGTCAGGCCCCAGAAGCTGAGAATGTTGAAGCCGGCCCGGTAGATGTCGATGTCGAAGACCGTCTTGAGGATGATCGTGACAAGGCCCAGCCGCCCCAGGGTGGAGATGAAGGCGAAGGCCAGAGGCACGCCGGCAAAGTTTGATGCCACACCTGAAAAGGTCATCACGGCGGAGCGCAATCCGTCCGGCAGACGACCGCGGATTATGGCGAGCGCTATGGCCAGCCCGAAGATGGCGCCCAGAATGGCGGAGGCGCCGGATATGCGGATGGAAATCCAGTAAGCAGCCAGGATCTGGTCGGTGAACAGGCCCGTGATGTTGTCAAAGGTGAGGCTGCCATCTCGCCCGACAAAGGCAGCGCCCACCAGATAAAGTGTGGGCAGGATCAGGAACATCACCGCAAAGACGATGAACGGTGCAACGCCGAGCCACTCGAGCGAAAAGCGGCGCTGCGGTCTGGATGAGGCCGGGATGTCGGTCATTTCACTGTCACAGCGTCCCCAATATTCACCGTGTGGTCCCCGGGGTGAACCCGAGGACCGGTTTGACGATTGTCGCCCTCAGTACGGGCCTCCCGAGCAAGTCAGCAGGCCTCGCGTCGGGAAATCCTCCACCCGACGGTCTTATTCCGAGACGTTGGCGCCCACGGTGGAGTCCCAGCCGCTGGTAATCACCGCCTTGGCAGCGTTCTGCTGCTCGATGGTGGGGAACACGGCCTTGGCATAGGCCTCGGCGGGCGGGAGGGCGTCGAGCAGGTCCTGCGGAATCTTGCCGGCATCGGCCAGGGCATTGAAGCGGATGGGGTGGCAATAACCTTCCAGCCAAAGGAGCTGGCCCTCGTCGGAATAGAGGTATTCCATCCAGAGCTTGGCCGCGTTGGGATGCGGAGCATGGGCGGAAATGGCCTGCACGTAGACGCCGGCGACAACGCCGGTTTCGGGCACGACGATTTCTGCCTGCGGATTGCCCTCGAAACTGTCCCGCCAGGCCAGGAGGTTGTAGTCCCAGGCGATCAGGACCGGCGTGGTGCCCTGGGCAACCGAGGCGGCCTTGCCGATGACNGGCACGAAATTGCCGGCATCNTTGACGGCCTTGAAGAAGTCGAGGCCCGCTTGCGCTGCGCCTTCGTCNGAGCCGGTCTGGGCGAGCCCTGCAGCATAAACGGACTGGATGGCCTGGGCCGAAGCGCGCGGGTCGCCAGCAAGGGCGACGGCATTGGCATATTCGGCGCTGGTAAGGTCAGCCCAGTCGGTCGGTACCGTCGAGACCAGATCGGTGTTCACCAGCATGGCCATGACGCCATAATAGTCGCCGTACCAATAGCCTTCCTCGTCCTTGGCATCGGCCGGGATCTCGTCCCAGCTTGAGACCTTGTAGGGCTGGAGCAGGCCTTCATCCTTGGCCTGCGGACCGAAGGCCAGGCCGATGTCGAGCACGTCCGGCGCCTGGGGGCCGGTATTGCCGATATTGGCNCGCACCGCCTCGAGTTCGTCGGCGGACCCGGCATCGGGATTGAGTTCGTTGACGGTAATGCCCGGATACTTGGCCTTGAATCCTTCGATCACCTTGCCGTAGCCGCACCAGTTGTGGGGCAGGGCGATGGTGGTCAGCATGCCTTCGGCCTTGGCCGCCTCATAGAGGGCGTCGAGATCGGTCTGGGCAAAGGCGGGGGCAGAAACGGCGAGCACGGCAAGCATCGAAACGGATGCGCCGAGAATATTCCTGACGGTCATTTGTAGTCTCCCTGAAGCGTTCGAGAGCGCCCGTTTTTGGAGCGTTCCGGCGAACCGAGGAGGCAAGTAGTGCGGTACTGCGACAGTGGGATGACAGTGGACTGGGCAGCAGGTGACGCTGCGGAACCTTGTCTTCAAGGCCGGTTATTCCGGCCACTCCCCCGTCTGGTTACCAAGCAGAACCCTCCCAGTTCCTGGACGTGACAGTGCCCGTTTGTGCAAGTTTAGTCCAGATGGTCAAAAATTGCGGGTCGGCATCGGTGGAAAATGATGTTGGCGGGAGATATTTGCACACAGGACAATGTAGCGATCGGAGCATGTTTACCGGGGAACCGACACACAGCCTGCCAGCGTAAAGACGCCGGTGAAGACATGGTCGAGTGGAAATTCCACTTCGCCATTGTGCGGCATGGTGCCATTGGCGGACGGCAATTCTATGCGGGCCAGGACTGGTTCGTTCATCGGCCGGTTGGGCTCGGCGAACAGGAAATAGACCGGGATGGTGCCCGAAATGGTGCCGTCGCCGGCCACAGTCAGGGCAAAGTTGTCGAATGCATCTTCCGCCTGACTGCCCTCGGTTAACCATTCGCCGTCGAGCAAAGTGAGTTCGGCGTTCCTGAGGGCGAGCTGGCCCCTGCCGATCATCTGGCGCAGGCCGTTGGACACACGTTCAATCGAGTAGGCGCAGACCAATCGCGGCGGCTTGGTCTTGCCCGACGAGGCCGGGGCAGACGGTGCGACCTCGGCCACTTCGGTGACTTCCAGCTTGTCCTGCGGCGTGGTTGCGGATTGGTCTGGCGATGAAGCAAGCGCCGTTTCCGCGACCTCCATCGGGCCGCCGGGCCAGCTGATGGTTGGGGGTGACCCGGGATTGCGCGATGGCGTGGCGGTGAAGGTCCAGGTGAGTGAAACAGGCGCTGCCTGCTGCCAGAGCGGGGCGGAGAAGGAGGACGCGAAGGTTCTCATCACCGCACCCTCCCGGTCGTCCAGAAAGGAGAGGGGAACCGCCGCGCCNGTCTCGGTCACCCTGTTCATGGCTTCGAGAAAACCGAATTCGGAGAGCTTGAGCTGGATCGTCAGTGGCGGCGTGCCTGGGGCAAACAGCTCGGCGGGGAAGGTGNTCAGTTCCCTCAAGAGGTCAGCGATGCGNTGNGGGAGCTCGTCGATGTNTGCAGCGCGTTCGGCGCGTTCGTGATCGAGCAGGAGGATGTCGTCATAACCGGACTCGGACCTGGCCTCGTACTGGATCCACCACTGGTCGTATTCGAAATAGGCCGAGTAGCGTACTTCCTCGCGTGCGCCAGTGGAGAGCAGGCCAAGCGCCTGGCAGACGATCCGGCCATCGGTCTTGAGCAGTTCCTGCTGCTGGACCAGTCCGATGATATGGCCGGCAAAGGGGCTGCGGTTTTCCTGGGAGATGAACAGCACTTCCTCGGCAGCATTTGCGCAATTGTAGGGTTGCGCGGCCGTGGCCAGTCCCGGGGGAAATGCGAAGGCGGCTATGATCAGGCCGGCTTGAAGTACGCGCATGGTGTTGATGTCCCCCGAATTTCTCCCATCCGGAGCACTAGAGGGGATCACCCTTTAACAATTGGTCACAGGTTGCGGCGGCCTTGGCTGCTATCGTTCGTATTTGACCGAGTGACCTCAGGGCGCAGGGCCGGAGCTTTGACGCAGCACCAGTTCGACCGGCCAGAGCTCGTGCACATCGGCAGTCGGCTTGCCCGAGAGAATTTGCATGATGAGCTCGGCGATGCGCGTACCGGCCTGACGCATGGAGGAGCGCGTCGTCGACATGGTGGGATACATATTGTCGGCATTCAAATAGGGAAAGACGTCATCGTGAGCGATCATGGAGACGTCCGTTCCCAATTGCAGGCCGGCCTGGCGGATGGCGCGGAATACGCCCAAGGCAGTCATCATCGAACCGGCCAGGAATGCGGTGGGTCGCGGGCGCAACTCCAGCATTGACTGCGCCATGCGGAAGGCCGCTTCGTCCGTGAAGACCGAGTTGCCTATCAAGGCGGTGTCGACTGCGATGCCGCGATCGGAAAGGGCTGCTCGGTATCCCAGTTCGCGGTGGTGGGCGAACGTGCGGTCCTTGAGGCCATTGAGCAGGGCGATACGTCTATGGCCGAGGTCTAGCAAATGGCTGGTGGCGCGCTCGAGGGCGCCCTGGTTGTCGATGTCCAGCCAGGCGACGGGACTGCCGATCTCAGTGCGGCCGTGAAGCACGAACGGGATCTTGAGCTCCTGCAGGAGAATGGCGCGCCGGTCATGCAGGGTGGGCGAGTGAAGCACGATCGCNTCCACCTTCTGGCTGGCGGCGAGGCGGCGGTATGTGGCCAGTTCNTCCTCGTAGGAACGGACGGTAGAGACGAGCAGGTCGATTTCCTCAAGCGCCATCCGCGATCCCAGGCCACTGAGAAATTCGCTGGTGTGGGGGCCAAATTCGTCTACGCCGCGGAGCACTATGCCGACCGCGCCCGCCCGTCCGGTGGCCAGGCGTAATGCATTGGCATTGGGGCGGTACCCCAACTGACTGGCGGCCTCCGCGACCCGGCGTCGGGTGGCTTCATTGACTTCGGGATAGCCGTTGAGTGCTCGGCTGACCGTGGTCTGTGACAGGCCTAGATGTTCGGCAAGGTCTTTTAGTCTCATGGCGGCGATGGCCCGTAACGTCCTGACGGTCCGGACGTCACCAGCTGGTGCGAAAATCCCGGTTTGCCAGAGCCATTAGGGCAGGCGGGGCCGTTTGAACAGGTCTTACCGCCGTTCTCCTCTCGCAAGCATTCAAAGCGATTTCAAATTTGCGCGCAAGTGGGCGATGTCGTTTCCGTTTGTTGAGGTGCGTACGTCAGTTGCGCAGCTTGAAAAGTTAACGAAGTTCACCCAAGCGAAAATTTATCTCTTTGATTTTAAGGCATAAAATCCGCATTTCGGCGGCTATTCGTAAAAATCTCGACACTGGTCCGCTTGACAGAAATTCGGGCCTCTGGTTGCTTACCNTTCAAAGCGCTTTCAAATTGANCGGCAAAAGCCGGTTCGACAGGGCGCTTGAGGGGGAGGGATGTGGACCGGCTCCGTGGCGCTGTCCCGTTTGATGTGCCTCTCCCGCACAGAGTTTTTCTCGGGAGGATTTCCAATGAAGTTGAAGACGCTGCTCGTTTCGATGATGGCGAGCGTGACGCTGGTTGCGGGTGCCGCCCACGCGGCAGAGCTGTCGATTGTGTCCGGTGATACCGGCAACGGGCTCGAATTCCTNCGTGGCCAGCTCGACAAGTTCGAGGCTGCAACCGGTCATACCGTGACCATCGTTCCGATGCCCTCGTCCACCACNGACCAGTTCGGCCAGTACAAGCTGTGGCTTGCTGCCGGCAACACCGATATCGACGTGTACCAGACCGACGTGATCTGGGCTCCGCAGCTGGCCGACCAGTTCCTCGATCTCAGCGAGGCGGCCAAGGATGTCGTGGGTGACCACTTCCCCTCGATCATCGAGTCCCAGACGGTAGAACGGCAAGCTGGTCGCGCTGCCGGCCTTCACCGACGCACCGGCGCTCTACTATCGCAAGGACCTGCNGGAGAAATACGGCAAGTCCGTTCCGACCACGTGGGCTGAACTTGAAGCCACTGCCAAGGAGATCATGGATGCCGAGCGCGCTGCCGGTAATCCGGAAATGTGGGGCTTCCTGTTCCAGGGCAATGCCTATGAAGGCCTGACCTGTAACGCGCTGGAATGGGTCAAGTCCTTCGGTGGCGGCCAGATCGTGGAGCCCGATGGCACCATTTCGATCAACAACGAGCAGGCCGCTGCCGCCATNGACATGGTGGCTGGCTGGGTCGGNACGATCTCTCCTGAAGGNAACCTGGCCTATATGGAAGAAGAAAGCCGCGGCGTGTGGCAGCTGGGCAATGCCGTGTTCCACCGCAACTGGCCCTATGCCTANTCGCTGGGCAATGGATCGGACTCCCCGATTGCCGGCAAGTTCGATGTGGCTCCGCTCCCGGCCGGTGAAGGCCCGGATGCCCGTTCGGCTGCCACGCTGGGTGGCTGGAACGTGGCGGTCTCGAAGTACTCGCCCGATCCGGACGCCGCAATCGAGCTGGCGCTCTACCTGAGTTCGGCCGAAGTGCAGAAGGAACGCGCGCTGATGCAGTCCAACCTGCCCACGATCGAAGCGCTCTATGACGACGCCGATATCGCTGCGGGCCAGCCGATCATCCCGAACTGGAAGGAAATCTTCCAGAACGCCGTGCCGCGTCCGTCCGCTCCGACCCAGGCCAAGTACAACGAGGTCTCCTCGCTGTTCTGGAGCGCCGTGCACGACACCCTTTCGGGCAATGGCACTGCTGCGGAGAACCTCGAAATCCTCGAGGCTGATCTGGAAGATCTCAAGGGCGACGCCTGGTAAGTCCTCCCAGGAGCCCGAAAGCGGGGCGGACGGCGGGATACCGCCGCCCGCCCTCCACGCAGGTCCCCTTACGGCCCTCAGGCCAGGAGAGCGATCGCGTAATTTAGTGTGGGGAGCGTGCCGCACGCGGATGGACGTGCGCAAAATGTCGGAAGACCAAACGCCTGGGGAGGAAGTCCATGGCCACCGAAACACTGGGAGCGGCAACTGCCTTGCCGGCCCGCAGGCTGCGATCGGAGCTGACTCAACAGCGCGTCCGGGCAGCACGACTTTTCCTGATCCCGATGCTGGTGGCATTGGCGATCGTGGCCGGCTGGCCGCTGCTGCGCTCGATCTATTTCTCCTTCACTGACGCTTCGCTGAACAACCTTGATGCCGCCGAATGGTACGGTTTTGGCAATTACCTGCGCTGGCAGGTGCTCGAGAGCAGCGGCAATATTCGTTACCGCGGGCTGCTGGTCGATCCGGATTGGTGGAATGCCGTCTGGAACACGGTCCGGTTCGCCTTCACCTCAGTCTTCTTCGAAGCGGTGTTCGGCATGATCGTGGCACTGGTGCTGAATGCTGAATTCCGCGGACGGGGCATCGTCCGGGCCGCCATCCTTATTCCGTGGGCGATCCCGACCATCGTGTCGGCGCGCATGTGGAGCTGGATGCTCAACGACCAGTTCGGCATTCTCAATGACCTGGGCCTGCGCCTGGGGCTGCTGAGCCAGAAGGTCGCCTGGACCGCCAGCGCCGATACGGCGATGACGGCAGTGCTGATCGTGGACATCTGGAAAACCACGCCTTTCATGGCATTGCTGATCCTGGCCGGCCTGCAGATGATCCCCAAGGACATCTACGAGGCCGCAGAAATCGATGGGGTGCATCCGGTCAAGCAGTTCTTCAAGATCACCCTGCCGCTGGTGCGCCCGGCGCTGATGGTGGCCATCATCTTCCGTCTGCTCGATGCCCTGCGCATCTTCGACCTGATCTATGTGCTGACTCCCAACAGTTCCGCCACCAAGACGATGAGCGTGCTGGCGCGCGAAAACCTCTTCGATTTTGACAAGTTCGCCTATGGCTCGGCGATGTCGACGCTGCTGTTCCTGATCATCGCCCTCCTGACCATCGTCTATATCTGGCTGGGCAAGGTCCGGTTTGACGGGGGAGACCGCTGATGACCGCGAGTTTCGACCTCTGGAAGTTCACCAAGCAGGTGCTGTTCTACCTGCTGGTCACCTTCATTGTCGTGGTGAGCGTGTTCCCGTTCTACTACGCCATCATCACCAGCTTCAAATCCGGTACNNCACTGTTCCGGATCGACTATTGGCCGAGCTCGCTGTCGCTGGACAACTATACCGCCGTNCTNAGCACGGGCAGCTTCCCGCGCAACCTGCTCAACTCGATCTTCATNTCGGCGGTGACGGTGCTGCTGGCCCTGTTCATCGCGATCACCGCCAGCTTNGCGCTNAGCCGCGTGCGGTTCCGGGGTCGGGGCCTGTTGCTCATGACGATCCTCGGGATCTCGATGTTCCCGCAAATGGCAGTGCTGGCGGGTCTGTTCGAACTGATCCGGTTCCTGGGCATCTACAACACGCCCTGGGCCCTGATCTTCTCCTATACGATCTTCACGCTGCCCTTTACCGTCTGGGTGCTGACCACCTTCATGCGCGATCTGCCGGTGGAGATCGAGGAAGCTGCAATCGTCGATGGCGCGACGCCCTGGGTGATCATCACCCGCGTGTTCATGCCGCTGATGTGGCCGGCCCTGGTGACGACGGGCCTGCTGGCGTTCATCGGTGCCTGGAACGAGTTCCTCTTCGCGCTGACTTTCACGGCCAACAACGACACCCGTACCGTGCCGGTGGCCATCGCGCTGCTCTCGGGCAGCACGCAGTATGAAATCCCCTGGGGCCGGATCATGGCGGCATCGGTGATCGTCACCGTGCCTCTGGTCGTCCTGGTTCTGATCTTCCAACGCAAAATCGTGTCCGGGCTCACCGCCGGCGGCGTCAAAGGCTAAGGAGAATAAAGATGGCAAGCATTGAGCTGCGCAATGTCCGCAAGGCCTTCGGCATGGTGGAGGTGATCAAGGGCGTCGACCTGGAAGTGCGCAAGGGCGAGTTCATGGTCTTTGTCGGCCCTTCGGGGTGCGGGAAGTCCACGCTGCTGCGACTGATCTCGGGGCTGGAGGACATCACCTCGGGCGAAATGCTGTTCGACGGCAAGGTGGTCAATGCGCTCGCGCCTTCCAAGCGCGGTATTGCCATGGTGTTCCAGTCCTATGCGCTCTATCCGCACATGACCGTCTATGAGAACATGGCCTTCGGCCTGACCCTGGAGAAAGGGCATGACAAGGACGAAATCCGTCGACGTGTCGAAAAGGCCGCGGACATGCTGCAGATCCGGCAATATCTGGACCGCCTGCCCAAGCAGCTGTCAGGTGGACAGCGCCAGCGTGTCGCCATCGGCCGGGCCATTACCCGCGACCCGAAGGTGTTTCTGTTCGACGAGCCGCTGAGCAATCTCGACGCCGCCCTGCGCGTGGCGACCCGCATCGAGATCGCCAAGCTGCATGAGGGCATGCACGACACAACCATGATCTATGTCACTCACGACCAGGTGGAGGCCATGACCCTGGCCGACCGCATCTGCGTGCTGCGGGATGGACTGGTCGAGCAGGTCGGCACGCCCATGGAGCTTTACGAGCGCCCNGACAGCATCTTCGTGGCCGGGTTCATCGGCTCGCCCAAGATGAATTTNATAACCGGAGACAAGGCCACAGCCTTCGACTGCACCACANTGGGCATTCGCGGCGAGCACATGGAAATCCGGGACGACGGCATCTGGNAAGGCACGGTCATCCACACCGAGAACCTTGGAGCGGACACCTACATCTACTTGGAGATGGGCCAGGAAGAACCCGTTGTNGTGCGCCTCGAGGGCGCCGCGGANTATCCCAGCGGCACGACCCTTCGCGTCTCGCCCGTNGAGAGCAAGATNCACCGTTTCAACGAGGCGGGCAANCCGATCCGATAACCTCCAAGGACTGGCGCGGCATCCGCAAGGCCGCGCCTCTTTCCATTCACACATTCGACCTGCCGGGAACCTCGCTTTGGCGCCGGGGTTCGCGTCTGTGCGGGGCGATGTGAAGTTTGAACAGCGGCGGTCCTCCCTTCGCCGCTCTTAGCAGGAGACTGACAATGCCAATCCGTACGCTGGTCTGGGGCGAGAACGTCCACGAGCAGAAAAACAAGGTGGTGGCCGAGAATTATCCCGAGGGGATGCACAACCAGATTGCCAAGTTGCTCTCGCAGGACAGCAATATCTCGGTGAAGACCACCACCCTCCAGGAGCCCGAACATGGCTGCACCGAAGAGGCGCTGGCCAATACCGATGTGCTGTTGTGGTGGGGCCACGCGGCCCATGACAAGGTTGACGATGTCGTGGTCAAGCGGGTCATGGAGCATGTCTGGCAGGGTATGGGCCTGATCGTGCTGCATTCGGGGCACCACTCGAAGGTTTTCAAGGGCCTGATGGGGTCACCCGCCAACTTGCACTGGCGGGAAGCGGGTGAACGTGAGCGGCTCTGGGTGGTCAATCCGGGGCACCCGATCGCCAAGGGCCTGCCGCCCTATTTCGAGCTTGAATACGAGGAGATGTACGGCGAGCCCTTCACGGTGCCTGAGCCGCTTGAAACCGTGTTCGTGTCATGGTTCCAGGGCGGCGAAGTCTTCCGCTCGGGCCTGACCTATCGTCGTGGCGCCGGCAATATCTTCTATTTCCGCCCGGGCCATGAGACATACCCGACCTATCACGATGCAAATGTGGGGCAGGTGCTGCGCAATGCGGTCAACTGGGCCTATAACGCGGACCGGCACGCGCACCTGATGAAGGCGCCGAACACCCCGGTGGGGGAAGCCATCGAAAAGATCGAGGAGCGGGGCGCCAAGCTGAGCGCGGTCGACCATGCCGGCCAGGTGAAGATCTAGCATTCTTCATCTTCGGCCATCATTGCCAGGTTTGACCGGGCAATCGGCGGGGGAGCCGCATCTGCAGTGGGTCGCCCGGCCTTGGCCGGGCGATGATGTGGAGTTGTTATCGCAGGCCGGTACGTGTCCTGCGGTGTTTTGAAACAGTCAGACGGTCGCCGTGGCGATCAGGGAATATGAAGAATGCGGATCCTCATTCTGGGAACCGGCGGCATGGCCAATCAGCATGCCAAGCATTTCGCGGCCATTGAGGGGGTTACCCTGGCCGGAGGCGTCGATGTCGACCCTGCAAGGGTCGAGGCCTTTTGCGCTGCGCATAGCATAGAGCGCGGGTTCGGCTCCCTCGATGCCGCCATTGCCTGGGGAGAGTTCGACGCGGTGGCCAACGTCACTCCCGACAGCGTGCACTACCCCACGACCATGGCCGCGCTGGGGGCGGGCAAGCATGTGTTTTGCGAAAAGCCGCTGGCGACCGATCATGCCCGCGCCCTGGAAATGACCGAGACGGCCGAGCGGCTTGGCCTCGTGAACATGGTGAACCTCACCTATCGCAACGTGGCGCAGCTGCAGAAGGCGCGGGAGATCGTGCAATCGGGACAGATCGGTACGGTCAAGCATTTCGAGGCGAGCTACCTGCAGAGTTGGCTGGTGAGCAAGGCCTGGGGTGACTGGCGCACGGAAAGCCAGTGGCTGTGGCGCCTTTCAAAGAAGCATGGCTCCAATGGCGTGCTCGGAGACATAGGCGTGCATATCCTTGATTTTGCCGCTTATGGCGCGGGCAGCGATTTTTCGCGCGTGTTTTGCCGGCTCGAAACCTTTGAAAAGGCCGAAGGCAACCGGATCGGTGAATATGATCTGGATGCCAATGACAGCTTCGCCATGACGGCGCAGCTGGAAAATGGCGCCTTGGGCGTCATTCATGCAACGCGCTGGGCGACCGGCCACTTCAACGAATTGCGCTTGCGCATCTATGGTGAAAAGGGGTCGCTGGAAGTGCAGCACAGGCACGACTGGAGCAAGCTCTTCACCTGCCTCGGACCAGATGTGGAGACCGGGGCCTGGACGGAAGTGGCGGTGGATCCGGTGCCCACCAACTACCAGCGGTTCGTAGAGGCCTGCCGCTCGGGGCAAAACCTCGAGCCCAGCTTCAGGCACGCTACCAATATTCAGAAGGTGCTCGATCTCGGTTCAGTCACCGATCGCGAACGTACCGAGCACAGAGTGTAGTCAAGAAGGGCCCCGGCATTACCGGGGCCCCTTCATTTCTGCGCGGGTCAGGCGCGGTCGTCCACATAGACCAGGACGGAACCATCAGCCTTGGACTTGACGGCCACGACATCCGAGCTGGTGTAGCCCTCNGCTTCNAGCTTGGCCTTGATCGCTGCGTTTCCATCGATATTGGCGTGCAATGCGGTNTGGGCGTCGGCATTGGCCGAGATGTCTTCGTCAAGACCGGCGCCATCGACGGCGATATCCCCATCAAGCTCTGAGACCAGAATGATGGTGATGTCGGTCTCGTCGGTCACGGCCGAGAAGTCGAAGGT
>Ga0065721_10004802_pt1 | contig 20868 bp, 18 predicted proteins | sample Mesricmetagenome_FD_59108 | JGI IMG/M metagenome (GOLD analysis project Ga0065721, IMG submission 59108) | Mesophilic microbial community from rice straw/compost enrichment Sample: eDNA_1 v2 (version 2) | ecosystem: Engineered > Solid waste > Grass > Composting > Bioreactor | place: USA: Davis... | reverse complement strand
GCATCGCAAACCGTTCTATGTTAGATACTCGTTTAAAATCAGGAACGAGAAGTCAGAAATCACACCGTATAGTGGTGCCCACTGAATGGATTGACACACGGCCTAACCCGTGGATCATATAGCGCGATGTACTTCACCACGCGGGTGTCGTCCATGTTGTTTTGGAAGTAGTCGGTAGAAAGGAGGTATACGTTGATGAGCTTGCGGATCTTCAGTGACCGCTTTGACGACAGTGCCAGCGCCGCATAGCCATACAGAGACGCCTTCTTCGCGGTGCTTATATTTTTAGTGTAGTCCGCGACGAACTGATCGAGGCCGTTGGGGTCCAGCTTGAGGAAACTTAGTTCACTCTGGATCTTGTTCGATACCGCGTCCTTCAGGGAAGTGCTGAAAAACACAGCGCCGAGTCCGGCGATAGCACCACCGGCTCCTGTTATCCTCCAGATGAATTTTCTCCTTTTCATGATCAAAACGATTTATCAGCGGTGTAGAGCGACAAGGCAGAGAGTGTCAACGTAGGATTGTTGGGTGTCACTGTGGTGAACGACCCGCTGCCCAGCACAAACAGATTTCGATAGCGGTGATGCATCAGGTATTTGTCNGTCACGCCCAGATCGGGATNGTTATGCATGCGCGTAGTGCCGATGATGTGGGCCTCGGTTTTGAAGGGCTCCATGTATTCGATGCTTTCCACGGGCAGACACGACAGCAACTCGGGCAGCTTCTTCTTCATTTGTGCCACCGCTTTGCGCGTGTAGTCTGAGATTCCTTCAAACCGCACCACGGGGATCAATGGATCTTTGCCGCGGGCTACATAGTTGCGTTCCTCCGGAAGGTCTTCAAATACCATGCGGTATGTGATCAGGTTGCGCCACTTGCCGCGGTCCACGCGTATATAAGGTGCGTTATTCGATTCCATCAGACAGGCTGCGTACTCACGCCGGTGTTCGCCGTCGTAGAGCATGTATCCATTGGCGTTCACCCATGTCGTGCCTCCCACGTTGGCGAGGTTATCGAGATTTACGATGACGTCCATGCCGAACTGTTCGGAGAGCCCTTTGCCTGTCAGGGGGTGGGTGTCGTCTGAGTTTAACAATAGGTTTGCATTGAACAGCGCGTTGGCACCCAGGACCACAACATCGCCCTGCGCTTTGTGTTCCTTGCCATCACGGATATACGTCACATCTTTGGCGATGCCCTGCTCAAGGGTCAGGTTCAGGACGTGGGCGCCGTAGATGAGTTCCACGCGCGGGTCAGTGTAGACCGTGAATCCGGAGTTTTCGATCGTGAACTTTGCATCCACGGGACATACCGAACACGCTGCGTTCGCACAGCATGCGCCACGGGTAGAAGTGGCACGGCTGGCCCGCGCCGTAGGCTGATTCATATACAGGTTGCCGTATCGCTCCTTCATGATCTTATCCACAGTGGAGAGGCGATGTGGCGGCAAAGGGTACTTGGTGCTTTTGGGGAAAAGCGTTTCATCGGGACCTGAAATATTCATCAGGTCTTCAACTTCAGCGTAGTAAGGCTCGAGGTCGTCGTACTGAATAGGCCAGTCTTCGGCAACGCCATACAGTGTTTTCATGTTGAAGTCGGAAGGCAGGAACCGCGGCGTGCAACCATACCAGCAGTTGGAGCTTCCGCCAAAGCCCAGGGTGAAGAGCCAGTGCTTGTCAGGTGTTTCGTTGATAAATGCAGCCTGGGGATTTTCGTTTTGGTCGGAGTACAGATCATTCCCTTTGAACATACGTGTACGTTCGGCGCGGGGAATGAAGTAGCCTCTTTCAAGGACAAGTATACGAACGTTCTCCTTCGCCTTACTAAGGTACTTGTGAAGGAAGAACGTTGATGCGAAGCCGGTACCAACTACAACGAGATCATATCGTCCTGACATCAATGACAATGGGGGTTAGTGCGCGCAAGGCTGCTATTATGCGATTTATTTTNTAACATGTTCAAGNAGACTCCTCAGCCTCGTTCGTCNTATCCTGTTAACACCACCCTGNTCTGCCAACCCCGGATGCAGGCCCTTCGTCAATTCCGCAGAAGTGACATCATTATGAGCGATCATTAGTGATGCGTATTTAAAGTAACGCAAATTATCGCAAAGGCGCTAACGCCATGGCGATTCTGCCCACATATTCGGATCAGCTGCCTCATCAATGCGCACAAGGCTGTTGATCGTCCATGCTCACATTGCGGAAGCGCATAATCCTGTAGAGTATCGCCGCGTCGGGTTCGAGCAGGCCCGCCAATGGTGTTTCCCCTTTGCGATAAACGTCAAGCTTGCCATTGAGACGATACACCACTTCATCCACGTCGTATTTCATCAGATACCGTTTAAACTCAAACAACACCATCATCTCTCCCCGCTCAACCAGGCGCTCAAGCCTCTCATCGGTACTCGAAATTATTTCAACAAGATTGGATTGAAAGTCAAAAATCTGTGCACTTGCCGGAATAATGAAGTGGTTCGACACAGCTCCCTCGGTTCGCAGGTTTGAAAACATCGAATATGAGTTTTCAGTCTTCAATCCAAGATAGGGCGACGCTCCATTGAGGAAAACAATCACAGGTAAAATCAGAAACCACTTGCTCTTCAGAGCAAATGCGGAACCGTATGTCGCTTTCGTATTGAACAGAAACCTGACCAGCACATAAGCGATGATCACGGCGTACAGCGTCCAGAAGAAGTAGAGATGAAACTCTTTAAATGTATAAAGCTTCTTGTTCAACACGGCAACCACTCCCATGAGGAACACCGCGCCCATGCAGATCCCAATAAGTCGCGAGAATGAGTATCCACTTAATATACTTTTGATTCGTTCTCTCAATTGGTTTCGCCACTGATCAGCACGTCGATGGAACTCACTATGCGCGAAGAGAAAGTAAGCGGCAATCACCATCGAGGTGAAATCAAAAAATGCATTGTAGGTACTGTATGAAAGTATCAGATGGAAGAACAATCCGACGATGATGCCCAGGTGACGCGTCCGCGGGAAGAACAGCATGACCGGGATGGCGAGCTCAACGAGGATGGTGAAGTACGGATTCAGCGAAAGAAACTGAGGGAAGTACGTCAACAGGGGACCGAGACGCTGTGCTTCCAGGAGCGTTGAGGCGCAGCTTGCCTCCGGTGAAAAGAAATCGAAATTGAGCTTGTGGAACACTGCCCAGAAATACAGGATCATCACTTCCCACCGCACTATCGGCGCAAAGGTGTTGTATACCTCCATCTCATCAACCTCAAAGGACTTGTTCCTGATGATACACCACAAGACTGACTGCAGGATTGTTAGGTTGACAAAAGCGGTAAATATCCAGTGATTCGTGGGATTGGGCATCTGCACAGCCACATCCAGAAGTTGCAGCATAACGAGGACAAGGAACCCGCTCATTGAGGGCCTGAAGATCACATAAATTGCTGAGAGCGTAAGCAGCGCAAAATTCAGACGTGTATCGAACACCCCGGAATGCGCCATGTGAAAAAGTGTAGCGATTGCCCATACAGTGGCGAAGTTCCTGAACGGAGACGTATCCCGTGACAAGACCGTTTTCTTGACTTTCGGAATCTCTGCCAGGATTGGTGACGTCGGTGCGGACATATAAATGACTTTGATAACAATATCGCAGCAACTAAATGCAGCGCATTTAGACAGGGGCGCATCAACTTATCTTCTCCGGATATTCAATCACCTGTATTTCCCTGGACTGACAACCTGAAACCTAACGCCGAAAGCTTACCTGCAAAAGTCCAATGGGTTTCAAACTTCCCACACATCGCAAAATATCCCAGGTCTTGTAACTCCTAAATTTTTATACCCGCCGGTTGAATCGCATGCAACGATTGACTCGCGTCCCTCTGCACTACGAACAAGAACTGGATTTCGAATAACAAATCATCTTTTTTGCGTAATCAGTAGCAAGTGAGGCGATACCCACTTCTGGCGCACAAAGCAGGTCAAAATCGCCTCATATCATTCACTAAACTAATCAAAACGTCCGATCATCGGCAGAAGGACCGTAAATCGATGGTACAGCGATATCATTGAGGCGCATATATACGGTGAGCTGTCCGCGGTGATGGACCCAGTGATTAATCGACGATTGTATATTTTCCTTCTTCGACGTTGAAAACAGCAAGGTACCCGAGTTCTTCAGCGAAAACGTGCCGGTTAATTCCTCATTAGTGACTTTCTCCAACACGCGGCTAGCATCCTCAATGTTGCTGTCGAAACGTTTCAGCAGCGCTTCATTTGTAGAAAGTGGAAAATGTTCAAATGTCGCGAAATCAATTTCCGCCTTTTCAATCGTATAGACGATCCATCGTGGAATGTCTGCCACGAGCAGTGCGAGGTAGCCCATATTCATAGACTTCGGGTGCGGCTTCCAGTCGTACAGCGACTCGGGTATGACTTCCAGGCAACGCCGTGAGGCACGTGCCTCCGACTTAAGTTCTGCGAGATACTCTTGTCCGAATCTTACTTCACTCATATGTATGGAGGGTTTGTTTCATTTAAAATTATGGATTGTGGCGGAGATGCTTCACGATATTTGCGATAAAATTCATTTTCAAGCCGACGTATGGCCGTCGGTTGCTGTCGCTGGTTTAGTCACATGACACCACAAGGATGTTTCGTCGACAGTCTGTGATACTTTCGTTGGCTCATTTTCCCACACTACTTATGCGCGGCGATACATTTTGTCGTGATTGGTATGTCGACAGGCTTCATCAACATGACGGCATCGACGCAGAATCACACCAGGCATTGATCACAACAGATGGGCACTAGCAAAAGACGGGATTCGCCGGAACCTCGCGCAAGAACACAGTCTGCCCATTCTGACCATATTGAAAAAAGTGGCCGGTGTCGGCCGTCGTTCAGAATGGAAAGACAACATTGTCAAAACAAATCCGCGAGGGTGAGGCGCTTTTGGTTCAGCTGAAGTAATCAACAGATCACATCGTGGTGCCGGAGAATCAATAATTGAACTGCGCCTGAATGCGGAGCAGGCTTCCTTCCTGGTAATTATTGAATTTCACAGCGTCTTCATATCTTCTTTCCGACATCGTGTACATCATCACCAGTTCGAAGTTTTTGATAGGCTGCCATTCTACGCCGGCCTCGCTTTCCCTCACGGTATAGCTACGCGCGTCGGGTTCGTGTTTCTTGCCGCCATCATACGCCTGATAACGGAAGAATGGAATGATCAGATGACCTCCCACGCGCAGGTAATACGATGCCTGAATGTATCCACCCCGGAGGCGTTTCTGCTCGATTGTGTTCGTCGCGGGATTATACTCCGGGCCTGTTCCTATGTTGTATTCTGCCGTAAGTCCGAAAGGTTGTGGGTAAAGCACAAACGTCGCTGCAGCGCGTCGATCAGCGTACTCGAAATCAGGAAGTCCGGATACATCAGCGCTTCGCGTGGTCACAACAGCTCTGCCCGTGTATCCCTGTATCCCCGGCTCCATGATCTGGTTGCCGATCTGAAAGGGATACGAAATTCGCGCGACGGTATGAGGTGTATCGTTGGCTTCGCTCTTGTTAGCTGCTTGTCCATTGAAGACGCCAAGGCCTACCACACCGTAGTCTCCGGACCCTTTGAGTCCTGCACTCACGAGGTACGAAAACCGCTTTCGTATCTTCGAGGGTGCCCAATAGAAAAAAACCCCGAGGTCGCGTTCGTTGGCGATAGCGCTGTTCAGCGCATCACCGCGGTCGAGAGGCAGGCGGTTCGAGCTGGACTGCAGGTTTTCAAATCCGAATGGCACCTTGGACTGTCCGATGCGAAATCGAAATTCATTTTTCGAATCGAGACCAAGATCGAAGTATATATCGCGGATCTGAGCAATGTTTTGATTGCCGGAAGAGCCTACGGCTGAAAAATCCGGTTGTATATAAATATAGACACGTTCGTGAACTTGTCCGTAGAGCACCAGGCGCAGTCGCCGGAGGAAGAACCCGCCATCACCACCCCAGGACTTATCGCATTGTTCGCACTGCAGGTTTTCATTGGTTTCGAACAACCGGTTATAGCGAATCTGCGTGTATCCGCGGAGGTTAAGCCTCTTATACCATTCTTTCTCCTGCTGAGGGACCGACACCACAGAGTCCGGAGTGAGTCGCTGCGCGTTGATCGATGTTACGGAAGTGATGAACAACAAGAGAACGGTGAACTTCTTCATTGTGAAAACCGGCGATTAAGCGGTCACAAAAAAAGCAGATAGAAGAAGGATAGCGGTTAAGGCAACATTAAATTAACACAGGGATAACTTAACATTCGCTTAACATTGATTCTGGTTTCTGAATTGGCCAGGTGGTTCCAAGTGCAGTTTGAGAACGAAAGGGAGCGATAAGCGGGTATGTCTTTCTAAAGCACACATTTGAATCCACCCGCCGCCAGCCGCCTAAATCACATTATAACCTCCTCATTTCGCTAACCTATTGGTTTATAACTTTATTTCACTACCTTTGTATTATCAATTGCGGATAATTATCTCACTCCTTCGGTTTCATCCCCGCGTAGTTATTTAAATCTCCTCAGTTAATCTGGCAAAACTCTCTGTTTTTAGTCTTTTATAGCTATCCTCACGAAGTCGGTTGCCACAATGGCTCGTGAAGTACATGAGTTTAATGTCAAATTATATTTTTTAGTTTTTTAATGTCATTTTCCAGGTTCAACCTGTCCGACGCCATCATGAAGGCGCTGGATGAAAAGGGCTACAAAAGCCCCACTCCTATTCAGGAACAAGCAATTCCTCAAATCATTTCAGGCAGAGACATCCTCGGAACCGCACAAACGGGTACGGGAAAAACCGCTGCATTCTGCATTCCTCTACTGCAAAGACTGATTTCAAGCCGCGGCCAGCAAGGCATTCGCGCGCTGATCCTCACACCTACACGCGAACTCGCGATTCAGGTGTCAGACAACCTTAAGCTCTATGGTAAGCATCTGCACCTGAACAGCACTGTTATATATGGTGGTGTATCTCAATTCAACCAGGTTAAAACACTTCGTCAGGGTGTTGATATCCTCGTAGCCACCCCAGGCCGATTGATGGATCTTATCCAACAACGCATCATTTCCCTTAAGAACATCGAAATGCTCGTCCTCGACGAAGCTGATCGCATGCTCGACATGGGTTTCATCCACGACGTGCGTCGCATTATCAAAATGGTACCTGCTGAAAGGCAAAACCTTTTGTTCTCAGCAACAATGTCGGGTGAAGTACTCACACTCGTTAAAGAAATACTCACTAATCCTGTAAGGATTGACGTAGAGTTGAAAACACCGCGTCCTGCAATCGATCAATCAGTATATTTTGTTCCGCGCGAAAGCAAGAAAGCTTTGCTTAAGCACGTCATTGCTGAGCGCGACATGCAAAACGTGATCGTGTTTGCCCGTACGAAATACGGCGCCGACAAAATTGCACGCGACCTGAACAAAGCAGGCATCTCTGCTGAAGCATTTCACGGAGACAAATCACAGCACGCGAGACAACGCGCACTGCTGAACTTCAAAAAGAATGCAACCCGTGTTCTGGTGGCTACAGACATCGCCGCACGCGGAATTGATATCGCCGATCTTCCGTTTGTCATCAACTATGAGCTTCCGGAATCTGCAGATACGTATACTCACCGCATTGGCCGCACAGGCCGCGCGGGTGCAAGCGGTAACGCGCTCTCATTTTGTGCAAACGACGAACGGGGCCAGTTGAAAAACATCAAACGTATTTCAACGGCGGATCTGAAAGTAATTGAACATCCTTTTGCCTAACGCTAACAGACCTCACGAATGGAAAGGAAAACAACACTCCGCTTTGCGAATAATCATCGCGACTTCGTTGCCACACTGAACAAACGCGTCAACGAATACTTCAAAACAAAGAACATTGCCAAACATGCGAACGGCGAAATGGTATTCAAAACCATCTTTATGTTCGCGCTGTTTCTGACGCCATATCTGTTGATCGTCACCAGCGTCGTGACTTCAATGCCTGCACTGATTGCTATGGTCGTGCTGATGGCCTTCGGCGTTGCCGGGATTGGCTTGTCAGTTATGCACGATGCATGCCACGGCGCGTACTCCAGCAAGAAATGGGTGAACAACGTCATCGGTTACTCGATGAATCTGATTGGCGCCAATTCTTTCAACTGGAAGATACAACACAATGTATTGCACCATTCCTTTACGAATGTGCACGAAGAAGATGAGGATATCAGTCCCAGAGGTGCGCTTCGTCTTACGCCGCACTCCGACTGGAAGCGCATTCACCGGTATCAGCACATCTATGCATGGTTCCTTTACGGACTCATGACTATCGTGTGGCTTTTCGTGAAAGATTTTACCAGGATTGTGAAGTACGACAAGAACGGTCTTGCGAAGAAATTAAACATGAGCATACGCAGGGAATGGATCGTACTCATCATCTCGAAGCTGGTCTTCGTAGGATACATGTTTGTCATCCCAGTGGTATTTACCTCGTTGTTATGGTGGCAGGTGCTTATCGGCATACTTCTGATGCACTTCATTGCAGGCTTTATGCTGGCGATCATCTTCCAACCTGCACACGTCATCGAAGGCACGGAGTTCCCGCTGCCGGATGAAAGCAACACGCTGGAGAACAACTGGGCTGTGCATCAACTCGCGACCACCACGAACTTCGGAAACCGCAGCAAATGGTTTTCATGGTACGTCGGCGGACTGAATTTCCAGATTGAGCACCATTTGTTTCCAAACATCTGCCATGTGCACTATCGCCGCATCGCAGAAATTGTCAGGGCTACCGCCGCGGAATACGGACTGCCTTACAAGACATCACGAACATTCATGTCGGCAGTAATGGGCCATGCGCGCTTACTGAAACAACTGGGCATGAAACCTATTCCCGCAAGAGTAAATCAATAACGTCTTTTTTTAATTATTTATATGAACATCTATGTATCCAACATCTCTTTCAAGTCATCAGAAGATGAATTAAGAGAACTATTCGAACAACATGGCGAAGTATCGTCAGTGAAAATCATTCTCGACAGAGAAACGCAACGCAGTCGTGGTTTCGGCTTCGTGGAAATGCCCGACAACTCGGAAGCCAAACAAGCTATTGAAGAATTAAACGGTTACAGCCTTCAGGGCAAAGACCTTAATGTAAACGAAGCTCGTCCTAAAACTGATTCTCCCCGTCAGGGCGGAGGATACGGTAACCGCAACAGCGGTGGGTACGGAAGCCGCGATGGTGGTTTCAACAAGCGCTGGTAATTATATCAGTGAACAATATAAAGGAGCTTTCGGGCTCCTTTTTTTTGCTCAATTGTTTACCAGAACGTCCAGGAAACCTCTGATGATCGGAAAATAACTTTGGTAGGTTCCAGGTTTCTCGATGAAGTCAGCCTTCAGCTCAAGGCATAGCAGTTGATCTTTAGGAGATATACTCGTGCTTACAACAGCGACGGGCACAGTTTGAAATCTGGATCTGATAGCCCGAAGACAGGCCCTGCCATCCATCTTCGGCATGTTGATATCAAGAAAAATCAAGGCAGGAATGAAGCCGCGTTCCAGCATCCTCAGGGCTTCCTCGCCGTCGCCGGCCACATCACAATCAAGTGTTGGATTGATCTCATGAATTACTTCGAGCATCAGGGCAACATCGTCGTCTACTAACATTATTTTCATTCAAAGGCTTCATGGTGGAGAAACTACATTAATCCGGCATTACAGGTAAGTATTCAGTCCGGCTTTGGAACCTGTATTCCGCAGCGAGCGAATACCCTTTTCCTTGATCTGACGCACCCGTTCACGCGTAAGTCCGATATGATCTCCGATGTCTTCCAGGCTCATGGCCTTGCAGCCATTCAGTCCAAAGTACAGCGTCAGGACTTCACATTCCCTCGCATTTAATGTTCCGATGAGTCTCGCCACCTCCTTTCTCAGGGAATCCTGCATCAGGCTTTCATCCGGCATTGGATTATTCTCATCGTGGATTACATCGAGAAGGCTTGATTCTTCGCCGGAAGCAAAAGGTGCGTCGACTGATATGCCACGCCCTGGTGAAGAAAGGGCCTGTCCTACGTCTTCAGAGGAAACATCGGAAGCATCCGCGATTTCCTGTATAGTAGGCTCGCGCTGAAACTCCTGTTCCAGCTTCGACAGGACTGACGAAATCCGATGGATCTCACTGACGCGGTTCAGGGGGAGGCGTACAATCCTCACCTGCTCAGCGAGCGCTTGCAGGATGGACTGTCGAATCCACCAAACTGCATAGGATATGAATTTGAATCCGCGCGTTTCGTCGAAGCGTTGTCCTGCTTTTATGAGTCCGAGGTTCCCTTCGTTGATGAGGTCACTAAGACTGAGGCCGCGGTTTTGATATTGTTTCGCAACTGAAACAACGAAGCGAAGGTTAGCCCGCGTTAATTTCTCCAACGCCACCAAATCACCTTCGCGTATCCGTTTCGCGTATGACGCTTCATCATCGGCGGAAATCAGATCAATGCGTCCGATTTCCACCAGGTAGCGGTCAAGCGATTCATTTTCACGATTGGTAATCTGTTTGGAGATACGAAGCTGCTTCATTAAAGTGGTTTACATGTTTATGAACGCGACCACCTCACTCGATTATGCCATGAATGCTTATCGGGTGTCAGGTGAACAAGTTCGGTCAGTGGATAATAGCCCGGTACAATTCAGACGATCGGGTAGTCAGTTAAATGCCCTTTTCGAAGGGTAAGTAGCGTACTGCGGGTCAACAAGAATTGATGTATGGAAGGTAGTGTTTTGCTGCCCCTTTACCTAATTTCCTCCTATAAGTTTCATACGCGCCTGATGTCGTTCCTTCCCTCTCCCTTCCTGCGCTGTAGCCCGTCGCGGTCGAAGTTCTTCATTATCGGTGCGGGTCAGACAGATCAAAAGTCTGGCTAATAGACATGTCGCCTGAACATTTTTTGCAAAAGCGGAGACGTTGACTCAGGGAATGTCAGCATAAATTCGTCATAATGCTGAAGGAAAATCCGGAACCGGAAATGCACGAATAAAACCAGACTTCGATCATCGGTGTAAAATGCAGAGGTCCGATTGAAAAACTTTCTAAATTTAGCAAGCATATAGTGAGGCTGTGACAGGATACATGAACACTCGTCTTTGCATTACTTACTTTCACGATCGCTACAACTGTGGTATCAGCTCCTTCAGGCAAGGGAATGCAACAAGTTTTATTGTTGCAGAAAAAGCTGCTCTGTATCTCACACGCCCGCACCAGAATGCAACTGTTGCATTATTGCATATCTGTCCGTCGACATTCAGCAAGCTATAAAGCAAGTCAAGAAAAATATGAATCTAAAATAAGTACCTAATCCTGATCTATGTTAAAGCGAATTTCAATTGCTTCTTTGCTTTTGCTGGTCTGTCTGCTCCAAACGGAGTTGCTACACGCCCGCATACGACTTCCCAAGCTGGTAGGCGACAGCATGGTTCTTCAGCGCGATGCCAGGATCAAAATCTGGGGCTGGGCCGACAAAGGTGAACCCATAAAAGTTTCCTTCCGCGGAAAGCGATACAACACAACTACCGACGCCAACGGACAGTGGGCTATCACGCTTTCGCCGTCAAAGGCAGGTGGCCCGTTCACAATGACGATCACGGGAAAAGATGAAACCATTCAGTTGAATGACATCCTGATTGGTGACGTCTGGATGTGCGCAGGGCAGTCAAACATGGTTCACTCCCTGATACTTCATCGCGACCGCTACCTTTCAGAGATTGAAGCTGCGAACTATCCTCAAATCCGACAGTTCCTCGTCCCGACGAACCCGGTACTTACAGGTCCCGCAGATGACCTTCCTTCGGGAAGCTGGGTCCCTGCAAATCCTGAAAACGTACTACGCTTTTCAGTGGTCGCGTACTTCTTTGCAAAGGCGCTCTACGACGAGTACAAGGTTCCTATTGGAATAATCAACTCCAGCGTTGGAGGAACTCCCGTTGAAGCATGGACAAGCGAGGCTGGGTTGAAGGCCTTCCCTGACAGGCTCGCGCGAATCAAAACCAACAAGGATACTGCGTACGTGAACGCACAAAACCGAAAGGCAGCAGCTGCGCGTTTTGCAGCAGAAAAGCTTCGGACCGGCGACGTGGGTATGAGGGCATCCACTCCCTGGTACGACGTAGCGTACAAACCTGTAGGATGGCGACGCATAAACATTCCCGGCTTCTGGGAAGACCAGGGCCTGAAGAACCTCGACGGCGTGGTGTGGTACCGCAAAGAGATCACCGTGCCTGCATCGATGGTTGGCGCTCCCGCGCGACTTTCATTGGGAAGAATTGTTGATGCCGACGAAGCTTACGTCAACGGCAAACGCGTAGGCAACACGACGTATCAATATCCGCAGCGCAGGTATCAGCTTCCTACAGACGTGCTTAAAGAAGGCAAAAACATTATCGTGGTGCGCGTTTCGAATTTTGGAATGAAGGGCGGATTCGTACCCGACAAGCCATACTATCTCGCGACCCCTGGCGACACAATAGACCTCAAGGGTGACTGGCAATACAAAGTCGGTGAAGTCTTCACGCCGCGTGCCGGAGGCGTTGCGGGCATCTCCGCACAAAACGAACCTTCAGCGCTGTTTAATGGAATGATCGCACCGTTTGTCGACTTCCCGATAAAGGGTACGATATGGTATCAGGGCGAAAGCAACATCAGCAACGCCTGGGAATACGACGTACTGCTCACGACACTTATCAACGACTGGCGCGCACAGTGGAAGCAAAAGGATATGCCATTCCTCTACGCGCAGCTGCCCAACTTCAACGAAGCTGACTATCTCCCGGTGGAAAGTGCATGGGCACGCCTCCGCGAAGGACAGCGTCGTGTGTTGTCCGTTCCGAAGACAGCGATGGCAGTAGCGATTGACCTCGGCGAGTGGAATGACATCCATCCCGGGAACAAGAAACCAATAGGGGATCGGTTGGCGTTGGCAGCACGACGCGTTGCATACAATGAATCTAACGTTGTGTATTCCGGTCCAACGCTGACTTCCGTTACACAGAATGGCGATCAGTTGGTTCTAACCTTCGGCGATGTGGGCGCTGGCCTGATCACGACCGATGGTGAACCCGTACGATGGCTCGCCGTTGCCGGTGCTGACAAGAAGTTCGTGTGGGCAAAGTCGAAGATTGAAGGAAACAACGTGATTGCGTGGAGCGATAACGTGGTGGATCCGCTCTACGTCAGGTACGCGTGGTCGGATAATCCCGAAGGAGCGAACCTGTTCAACAAGGAAGGATTGCCGGCGTCGCCTTTCGAAGCACAGGTAGCCAAAGTAAACGATCTGTGGCATGGCAAGAAGGCTGCGGTGGTTATCACTTACGACGACGCCCTCGAGGTTCAGCTCGACAATGCTATCCCTGTATTGGATTCGCTGGGGCTAAAGGCGACATTTTATTTATCAGGAGGCTTTCCTGGTTGCCGAAAGCGTCTGCGCGACTGGGGCTTTGCGGCTGCACGTGGACACGAACTCGGGAACCACACATTCTATCATCCATGTGACGGATCCAAACCCGGAAGATCATGGGTGTCGAAAGACAATGACCTCAGCACCTATACCACACGCGACATGATTCGCGACATCGAAACGACAGACGTGCTTCTGCAATCCATCGATGGCAAGAGACAACGAACATTTGCCTACACCTGCGGAGATATGGAAACTGGCGAAGGCTCTTTCGTCGAGGCCATCCGGGATCGCTTCGTGGCCTTGCGCGGCGTGAAAGGTGAACTGAACCACCTCAGCAATCTCGACCTCACCAATGTGAACTGCTACGTCGTTGACTCCGGCAATGAAGACCAGATGATCCAATGGGCGGAGAAAGCAAAGCAGGAAAATGCGTTGCTTGTCATTCTGTTCCATGGCGTGGGTGGCGGTCATGCAATAAACGTTGACCTTAAGAAACACAACAACTTCCTGAAATACCTTGCCGAAAACAAGAAAGACATCTGGACGACCACGATGCTGGAAGCTTCTCAACATTGTATTGAACAACTTGAAAAAGGATCCAAATGAAACCTGCTCTTATTCTCGTTTTGGCCCTGGCATTTAACTCTGCGGCCGCCCAATTTTCACAAGCTTCGCGCGACAGTCTTGCTGCGCTATCTGCTGCCGATCACGAGCAGATGAAGAAACAAATTGGCATCACCGCGCCGAATCGTCCCGGACCATCAGGCAATCCCAGTGCACCTGATGCAGCTAACCAGGACGAAGCAAAGGTGCGCAGCTACAAGCTTCCTGATCCTCTTGTATTCAACAACGGCAAAAAGGTCACTACCGCAAAGGATTGGACAGAGCGCCGCAGGCCTGAGATCGTCGAACACTTTGACAAGGAAGTCTATGGGCGCGTGCCTGAGAACGTTCCGGGTGTTACGTGGAAAGTAATCTCCGTGAAAGATACTATGATGGGAAATTTTCGTGTCAAGGAAAAGACGCTCTCCGGCGTGGTTGACAACTCGGCGTTTCCACAGATCAGCGTAAACATTGAGCTTGTTGTAGGCACACCAGCCTCCTCAACGGAAGGGGTACCTGTTGTGCTTGAGTTCGGATTTATCCGCTGGCCTTTTGGTAATCCTCCCGCTGGAGGTGGGAACTCTTTGATGTCGGCAAGCGAGCCCGGCTGGAAAGAGCAAGTTATCTCGCGTGGATGGGGCTACGCTATCCTGAATCCTGCAAGTGTTCAGGCCGATCACGGCGCGGGACTGCGACAGGGCATTATCGGTCTCGTGAACAAGGGCGAGGCACGCAAGCCGGACCAATGGGGCTCACTACGCGCGTGGGCTTGGGGCGCAAGCCGCGCTGTGGATTATTTTGAGACTGACCGCGACGTAGATGCTAAACGCGTAGCCATTGAAGGCCTCTCGCGATATGGCAAGGCTGCACTCGTCACGATGGCTTACGAACCCCGTATCTCGCTTGGTTTTATTGGATCATCAGGAGCTGGTGGTGCCAAGATCCTCCGCCGCAACTTTGGTGAGCAGGTGGAAAACCTCGCGTCTTCAGCAGAGTACCATTGGTTCTGCGGCAACTTCATAAAATACGCCAGCAGCCACACTGTTGACGACCTTCCTGTGGATGCACATCATCTCATTGCACTGTGTGCACCGCGCCCTGTATTCATCAGCTCGGGGTCACCGCATGTCGAAGGTCAGTGGATAGACGCTAAGGGGATGTTTCTCGGCGGCGTTCACGCAGGGCCTGTGTATCGACTCCTTGGCAAAAAAGATCTCGGACAGGACGCCTTCCCGCCCCTGGGACAGGGACTCGTAGATGGTGATCTCGCCTATCGTCAGCACGCGGGCGGGCACACTACTGGCCCTAACTGGAGCACGTGGTTAGCCTGGGCGTATCGCTATTGGAAGTGATTTCTGATTTCTCCGAACGCGGCAGTGTGAGTTTCAGTTTGAGAGTGAGAGGCGGTGTATGCTTTCTTTTCTCACTCTCAAACTGGGGGAGTTTCTTCTGTGCGACCTGCGGAATCTGAAAGATTTCTTTCCCTTTTAAAATGCGCGTTCAACAGCGCCTGAGCCGTAGATTTTCTTGGTTACAGTCTTCGTGTTGCCCTTGTGCTTGACGGAGCCGCTACCTGCCACGAGTGACTCCAGCGCCTGCGTTACGTTAAGCTCGCATGTGCCGTTGCCGGATATCTTCACATTCGACGTTTCAAGTTCGCATGCAAATGCCTTAAGACTTCCGCTACCCGCGATGAACACTTCATTGCTTGTAGCATATCCTTTCAGGTTAATGCTACCGGAACCTGTCACATCAGTCTTTACTTTCGTGGCCTTAATATCAAGGTCCATCTCACCATTTCCGGCAAGAGAAAGCTTCAACTGATCGGAAGCCAGTGAGTTCATGGTAATGATCTTTCCGTTTCCGTTGACCTGGAGTTCATTGATATTCTTCACACTCACCGTGATCTTCATCGGCGTCTTCAGTTTGATGTCATCGATCTTGGCCCAAATACTCTTATTAGGAGATTCCGGCTTGCGTTCCATGTTAATCATGAGGATGCCGTTCTCTACTTTTATGGATGTGAGGTCCCAGATCTCAGGTAAGGTTTCCACGATAACTTCCTGTTTGTTGCTCTGTTTGAGGTTTACCGTGTATCCGGAGTTCACATAAATGGCCTTGAATTCAGGTAGTTCAACAGTTTTCTTAACGGTTTGCGCATTTGCCGCAACGACATTCATCATTATCATTAGAAGCAAAACCGGCATAAAACGCAGGGAATGGACTTTTCTCATAGTATTTCGATTTGTTAATCTCTAATGTGTTCACGAAAGCCGTTTAACCGAACCACATTTCGACAAGCTGCCTGAAGTAATTGTCTGGCGCCTGTTTAAAAGGATTTATTTGCTACAACTGTCGACGACATGCAGGCAGAGGTGATTTTTTCACCGATTTATGCTGTCTCGTGTCCATTAAAGATTACTTTCTCACGTAAGAAATTTCCGAATCCCGTCTTGCTGGACATCATGGTGAGGCCTGCTGGCTGTACTGTTCAGCAAACAACGCCGTGGCTATTTGCCGGAATAAAAGACAAGTCGTCTATAACTATGTTTTGTGATTAATCCGGCCGTTAGGACATGAAGGCAAGCGTCGCTGTTCGTGAATTATGCTTCGAGCGATGGAAATCATGCGAGTTTGATAGCTCATGGCGGGCAAAAAATAAGAGGCCGTTAAATTTCGTAAGAAACAGAACGGCCTCTATAGCTGATCAGACGTTTTGAATTGCTTCAAATCAGAGCTTCAGATGGTTCAACTTTCGTTATACTATTTAAAAGCTCTCTGACCAACACCCTTACAGGTATAAATCAAATGCCTGACCTGAACACCAGCAATCTGGCCATAATAATGAGGAGCAGCAGGATAACTGATGCATGATTTCCTCGTTCGTTACCACAATAATTCACAAGTTTGTTATTTTCACCGCAGCGCGCTTACGTTGACCTATGTGGACGCTTCTTTTTGAACAAATCGAACGACGGAAAATATTCCTGGCGGAGGAAGAGATGAACATCATCAAAGATCTGTTCGTCCACCGGCGATTCCGCAAACACCAGTACATCCTTCAGGAAGGGCAGGTTTCGCAATACGACAACTTCGTCATCCGGGGCCTGGCACGCACGTACCGGGTCGACGAAAAAAACCACGAACACATCCTGCGGTTTAGTCCGGAGGAATGGTGGACGGGCGACCTCGCCAGCTTTCTCTCTGGATTGCCATCCATTTATAATGTAGATTGTCTGGAAGACACGGAAGTGCTAAGCATCACCAATGCAAACCTCGAAGTGCTCTTTGAAAAGGTGCCAAAAATGAACAACTACTTCCGGATACTCTATCAGCATTCGATCATTTCGTATAACACGCGCCTTACGTCCAGCCTCACAAAAACAGCATCGGAACGCTACGCAGAATTCATTCAGCGTTACCCGCACATTCACCAGCGCGTGTCCAATCATCAGATCGCCTCATACCTTGGCATCACCCCTCAAAGTCTGAGTCGTATCCGAAAACAATCGATGCTCAAAGGCAGCTGAGTTAACATAGGGTAACGAAATTACTTAACCCAGGCGATGTCACCCGGCGGTCTGTCCATTCGTTTATTGTGCTATCTGATCATCAGCGAAGCACCACCGAACAATCACTGATGAACAGTATGTGAATGCCGGCATTCGTTTCAAACGAAATTCACGCACTTAAAGTAAAAACAATGGACTCTAAATCAATTCACGATTCACTACAGGATCTTAACCAATTAGTTATCTCGGGAAAACTGCTCGATGCTTTTGACAAGTACTATCACGAGAATGTCGCAATGCAGGAGAATGAAAATCCACCGGTTGTTGGAAAGCCGCTTAACCGCGAACGCGAGATAACGTTTCTGAACAACATTGAGGAATTCCGCAGCGCGTCAGTGGAAGGCATCGGCACGGGGAATGACATCTCGTTTGTGATCTGGAACTATGACTATACACACCGCGAGTGGGGTGTACGCAAGTTCCGCCAGGTGAGTGTGCAGTTCTGGCAGGATGGCAAAATCATTAAAGAACAGTTCTTCTACAACAACTAACGCGCCCATGAGGATTGAGATAATTTCCGGCAGTCCGCGACAAGGCAGTGTTACGAAACGCGTTGCCCTGCACCTGCAGCAAGTGCTTTCACGTGAGCTTGGCGTGGTCAGCGGACTGATCGATATGCAACAGCATGCATTTGCCTATGTAGACCAGGTGTGGATGCGCTCGGAAGACGTTCCGCCTCAGCATACCAGCATCGCGCAGCGCATTTTTAACGCTGACGGATTTATTCTGGTGTCACCTGAATACAACGGTTCGTACTCACCCGCGCTAAAAACTTTCCTGGACCAGTTTCCCAAACAGGAGCGAAAGGTATTCGGCATAGTAACCGCTTCTCCGGGAAAGCTGGGTGGCATCCGCGCCGCCATCCAGCTGCAGCATCTCGTTTTTGGAATCTCAGGCGTCGGCTCACCACAAATGCTGATCGTCCCTGAAGTCGATAAAAAGTTCACTGCAGAAGGCGAGCTTGCTGATCATTCGTTCGCCACGTCAATCCAAAGCTTCGCGGATGAGTATCTATGGCTGACGCGGGCACTGAATACAGCAACAGAAAGAAAACAGGTAGCGGCTGCATAGCAACTTGGCATCACAAAAATGACGAAGGTCTGTCGGGGGTACGGCAGACCTTCGTTATTTAAAGACAAATAATCTTATTCTTCCGTGAAGTCGATGAAGACCTTCTTGATCTCCTTATCGTCAACATTTGCACGTCCTTTTTTGTACGCATCGAGTTCCAGCAGCACGAGGCGCTGATCATTCATCGCGGTGCGAAGTTTGTCGATGTCCTTTTCAAAGTCCAGCGTGCGTCGCGGAGCCTTCAGCGAATACTTTCTGGCAAAGTCGTCACCCTGCGACTGAAGTTTGTTTCTGATTTCAATCGTAAGTCGGATCTTCTCCATAATCGATTCCTTGGAGCGTCCGATAACTTCGGTAGCCTCAAGTGTTCCAAGTGTCAAAACAGTCGTTCCGCCAATTCCGGAAACCAATTTCGACTGATCGGGCTCAAGCGTAACGGGGGAAATACCCGTCGCAGCACCAAGCGATGCATTTAAAACAGAACGCTTCTTCTTTCCTTTATGGGCCTTCTTGTATTCCTGGTTGAGTTTCTTCTGATTCTCATCAAGCTGTGTGATCAACATCAGCGCAGCCACGAGACTGTTCCGGTACTTTGTATATTGCAATGCGTCTTTCTCAACGATGTTCTCTGCATCCATCACGCGAATGCGAATTTTCTTCTCCGTTCTGTTATTTGTTTTGTCGAGCACAAAGAAGACTATCTCCGTTTCTGAAAACTTCTTGGCATCATCGGTATACTGGTATCCGGGTGTCCAGGTAAACTCGTATTGAACAGACGTATTTTCTTTGAGTGCCGACTGCGGAATCTGAAGGTCACTGCAGATCATTCCAACGCTTCTGACATTGTCGTCGCCATTGGGATCGCTAAGGTATATCTTAAGGTTAAGTGGTTCGTCTTCCTTGATCACGAACAGTGAATCACCGGGGACGATGACAAGTTCGGGAGGAAGGTCAAGTTGCGTTTGAGCTATGCGAAGTTTCCCTTGGGTTTCTGCTTTGTGCGGCTGGTCCTGTACGATGAACTCAACCGTGTAAGGCTGGTTCTTCATCGCATTGAACTGACTGCGCGAGGGCGCCCAGGTAAACTGACCGTTAGAGGTGAGTGAAGCGCCTTCGGGCATTTGTGAGACAATGTTTCTGAAAACAATAGGGTCGCCATCGGGATCGTATACAAATTCCGCAGGGATCTGATANACATTCTGGCTTGACTGGCGCACGTAAAACACGGGCANCTCNTCGACTACCGGCGGGCGATTGACGTGCGTNACCGTAAAAGTCATGGGNTTGCGGACGCTGCTGGTGTCGGAGAAGCGGGCTTCAAACAATAGCGTGATCTCCTTGCGTAGAGCTATGCGATCGACGAAATCAAAGCCCGGAGTCCACGAAAAATTTCCCAGGGAGTCAAATACAACGCCCAGGCCATCCGCACCTTCAACTGAAAAGCGGGCNTTGCGAGGCCAGGACTTCACCTGAAATGANAGCGTATCGTTCTCGCGAACGACATTCCACCCCTCTTTCTCCGGAAATATTATTGTTTGAGCATAGGACTGACAATAAATCCCCATGCACAGGGCAACAAAAATGATATACTTCACGTACCTGTTGTTCAATTTCGAATCGGCCGTAAATTTAACACCGTTCAGCCCTATACCCTATGCCGGTCAGCAAAAAGAAGTCGAATGACAGTTTTTTTGAAGATGTGTACGAAGTTGTGCGGCTCGTCCCGAAAGGCCGCGTGACGTCGTATGGCGCTATTGCCGCTTACCTGGGTGCAAAATCCAGCTCCAGAATGGTGGGATGGGCCATGAGCGGCTGTCCAGCCGATGTACCAGCCCATCGCGTGGTCAATCGGATTGGCCTGCTCACCGGCAAGCACCATTTCCANCCCCNTGAGGAAATGGAGCGGCGACTGGCAAAAGAGGGCGTTACNGTCACTAACGACCGCGTCGACNACTTCACAAAACTGTTCTGGGATCCCGCCCGCGAACTNCTCCNCTGACCCATTTTCAGAAAGACGCCTCCCAAATCAGGACAAAACCGGCCTCGCCAGGACGCTTTTCTGCGTTTTTAGCCCGTTCTGAAGATTTGGCACACCTTTCGCCAAATAGTCGGCATGCAAGAATTCATGATACTGATCTTCACGTGGATCCTGGGATTAACAGTAGTCT
>Ga0065721_10050360_pt1 | contig 20870 bp, 18 predicted proteins | sample Mesricmetagenome_FD_59108 | JGI IMG/M metagenome (GOLD analysis project Ga0065721, IMG submission 59108) | Mesophilic microbial community from rice straw/compost enrichment Sample: eDNA_1 v2 (version 2) | ecosystem: Engineered > Solid waste > Grass > Composting > Bioreactor | place: USA: Davis... | reverse complement strand
ATTCTGTTTCGTTAAAAAATAGCAGGCCCGCCGGACTTGTCCGGCGGGCCTGCTTACGCGGAACGCTACTTGCCGAGTTCATCGGCGGTCGGGCCATACACGCCGGGGACCGGCTGGTCGAGCAGACGCAAGTAAACGCCGAGCTGCGCGCGGTGGTGAACCATATGACTCATCCCCATCGTGCGGAACGCGATTGCCTTCGGCTGTACGGCCATGACCGTATCGCCGCGCCGAAGCGTCCATTCCGAAGCCAACGCCGCTTCGTCGATGGCATCCAGCGTCCGCTCGAGCTCCAGGATGTTCGTGTCGTATTCGTCCAGCAAGGCCTGACGGCTCGTTAACGCCGTCCTTCGGGAAGACGCAATCGCCAGGTCAATACCCGGATCGCGCAGAATGCCCAGTTGCCAATTCAACAGGTTGACGAGATGCGTCGCCAATTCCCCTAAAGTGAACGACTTCGCGTGCGGCCTCCAACCGAGATGCTCGTCCGGCAAACCTGCCAATAGTCGGCGCGTCCCCGCCCATTCGTGCATCGCATCCCCGACCAGCAATGCTTTGTTCAACATCCGCGCGTCCCTCCTCGCGCGAGCAAGTCGTCTTGCTCCGCGTCGTCAGTATATCCTCGGTACAAGCATAATCGAAGACAATGCGCCTGTAAATCATAGCTAAACGGTTAAATTCGTCAGTCGATATCCCGACGTTGAATCTCCTTCCACTTTTCCCGCAAAGCTTTCAAATCATCTACGAAGAACCTTAGTAGGTTGGGACGTCTTCGCTCTATAGCTTTGGGCGCTTGTTCTTCAGGCAAGATTACTAAGGGATGATCCATTTTCCTTATCGTGCAGCTCCTTCCTTTCGCACGCAATGAATCTATTATGCCCTTCCCCAACAAAAACTTGCCCTTGCTTGCGATACGGTTCGGTTCGGCCTAGTCCGATTTCGGATAGATCATGATTTTTATCGCTTTGTCCTTCTGCGTTCTGGAAAGCTGCAAAGCTTCGTTAATGTCCAGCAAGTCGAACCGATGCGTAATGACCTTGCTAATATCGAGTCCGCTCTTGGCGTAGGCCTGTATGGCTGCCGCATAGGTGTTGGCATATCGGAAGACTCCATAGAGATTTAATTCGGAATCGATGATTTTGTCTACGTTGAGCAAAACTTCATTCTCGGGAGGCAGGCCCACGAATACGATTCTGCCGCCTCTTTTCGCTAAATTCACCGTACTCGAGATGGAGTTCCGGTTGCCCGACGATTCGATCACGACGTCGATCCCGGAGTCGTTCGTAAGCTTCGCGATCTCCTCCGCAATCGAATCCTCGAGCGGGTTAAAAACCGCGGTCGCTCCCATCTGCAGCGCGAATTCCCGGCGAAACGCCACGACGTCGCTGGCGTAGATTTCCTTTACGCCGAACAGCTTCGCCGCTTGGATAGCTAACAGACCGATGGGCCCAAGACCCGTGATGAACACTTTATCGCTCGGCTTAACCTTTGCGCGGTTCATGGCGTGATAACCTACCGACAGGGGCTCCAATAAGGCGCCTTCCTCGAAGCTCATCGTGTCCGGCAGCTTAAAAAGCGCGTCGCTGCGCATGACGATGTAGTCGGCCCAAGCTCCGTTATCGGGCGGGGTGGCTAGAAAGAAGACGTCCGGACAGAGGTTATATCGTCCGCCCTTGCAATAGTCGCATCGTCCGCATGGCACGCCCGGCTCGATCGCCACCCTGTCCCCTACTTTTACGTTGGTGACGTCCGTCCCTACCGCGGCGATCGTTCCCGCTACTTCGTGTCCTAGAATCAGCGGCTCTTCAACCACGTATCTCCCGATTCTGCCATACTCGTAATAATGGATATCCGAGCCGCAAACGCCGATGCACCGTACTTTGATTAACGCTTCGTTCGGTCCCGGAACGGGCCGTTCGATCTGCTCGACGTCGATGCGCCATTTTTCCTTCATGATCGCCGCGTTCATCATCGCGTTCTCCATGGTCTGCCACACAGCCTCTCTGCTATCGAATTTGAATTCCCGCGATTTCGAATCGCGAATGACCGTTCGTCTCCGTACAGACGATTCTCATTTCCCGCATCGTAAGCGATCCCTCGAAATAATGGATCCGCTTCCGTTGCCGGTTGTCATCCACCTCCGCGACCGCAACCCACTCCCCGTCGCGAAGGACTTCGATCCTGTAGCTCTTGACGAGTTCGGGAATGACCTCGAAGGGCGTACGATGATGATGCAGATTGATTAAATCCTCGTTCACGTCGTCGTTGAAGGTAAGATGCACTTCCTTCGCCGAAACCGGTTCATCCCACTTCAAGTGCAGCCACTCCGGCTGCCCGGCCGCTTCGGCGGACCACATATGGGGACCGCCGTAAGGCCTCATATAGCCGTCGATGACTTTAGACGGAAGATAAGCATCGGTTGGCTGTTGCAGCCTGATGCAGAATGGCTTCCTTACCGTTCTCCTCATGTTCCATTGAACGACAAGCTGATTCGGATCAAGGCCCTCCAATCCTCTCGCCGCGTTCAACGATTTTTCCCTCACGAAGGAGAGCACGCCGCTCCAAGGCTTGTGCGACAAATGGAGCCGAACGAGATTGTTTTCCCTAACGATAATAAACGCGTTCTCGGCTTGTGCCGGAGTCCAAGGCAAATGGAACGAAACCCACTGCATTTCGCCCGCTTGAACTTGGACGGCATCCTTAACCTGCAGCGCTACGGGAATGTAATTTTCCGGTCTGCCCGTACTCCATAGCTCGACCTCCACGGTCGTCGCTTCCGCGACATCCATTAAGATCTCGATATTGGCGATGCCCGGATCGGCCGGCACAAGAATACCCGCATCCGCAGCCAGGGGATGCTTCTCGTCCGGACTATCGATGCGGAGCGACGCGGTATAGCTGGATGCGGAAATCTTCGCTTTCCGCGCCAAATCCTTCTCGTCCTCGTGCTTAAGCCCGATAATCGAAGCGTCCTGCCATAATAAAGCCCGCTGCAGCTCCTTGATATGCTTCTCGTATAATCCGCGCGGCGTTACGCCATATTCCACGCATAAAGCCGCAGCGGTCCCTGCCGCCTCGCCGATGGTCGCGCACGTCCCCATGACCCGGGTTGCTCCGAACGCGATATGGGTCGCGCTGATGTTCCGTCCGGCAAAGAGCAGATTGCGGACGTTGGCGGAATACAAGGAACGATACGGAATTTGGAACGTGCCGTCGCTATGGAAGTGCATGGACAAGTGATCTACGGCATACATGCCCTCTTTCTGATGCAAATCGATAGACCAGCCCCCGAAAGTGACGTAATCGTCGAATTGCGTTTGGACTTCGAGATCGTTTTGATTCAGGACGTAATCCCCGATAAAACGCCGGTATTCCCGTTTGCCGGGTATACTGCCCACCCATTCCAGCGTCATCCGCTCCGCGTCGAATTTGCCCGAGTTTTTGATGTAATCCCAGATCCCGTAAATGACCGACCACAGCTCGTCCCGAATGCGCTCGTTATCGTGAAGCGTGTCGATTTCTCCTCCCCACTCTATCCACCAGTAATGGCATCCGGAATCGCCGCTTCTTAGCACTCTTTTGATCGGAATCGGAGTTTGGGTAATGTCCTTGGCAAAGCCGGGCGCGATGTAACGGACGGGATGGTCCACTTCTTTCGTATAGAACAGCAAGGTACTGCCTAACGTAATGTCATCCGCTTCCTCCGGCGCCCACCTTTCCGAAAATTCGGAACGGGCCTCCCGTCCGATCCGGTATTTCGCTCCCGCCAAGAAACCGACAAGTCCATCTCCCGTACAATCCATGAACACGGGGCTCTCGAATCTGATTTTGCGCTCCGAGCCCATCATCCACCCCGTCGCGGAATGGATCACCCGATCGTCTTGAGGCCCATCGGCTTCGATCTCGTGAACGTCCGTATTCAGGAACAGCTGAATGTTTTTCTCGTTTCTAACCGTCTCAAGCACGACCATATCCCATAAATACGGATTGCCGTCCGGGTTAACGTATTGGTTTTTAAGAAACATCTCGCCCATGATTCCGGTCTCTCGCGCATAACGGTTTACGCCATGCCCCGTGGCGCCGACGACCCAAACTCGGATCTCGCTGCTTGAATTTCCGCCTAACATGGGCCGGTTTTGCACTAAAGCTACCTTTTTTCCGTTTCTAGCGGCCGCCACGGCTGCGCACACTCCCGACAGCCCGCCTCCGATCACCGTAATATCCGACTTCACCGATTCATATCTCATTTCGTATACCCCTTTCGGCAATTTGGTTTTCGTTAGCCTTTAACGGCAGAGCTCGCTAATCCCTCTACGATGAATTTCTGACCGATCAGAAAGACGATAATCATCGGAATCATCCCGGCCGTTGCCGCCGCCATCATTCCGTTGTAATCCACGGTGTTCTCCAGGACAAAGTTTTGCAATCCGAGCGAGACCGTGTACAGCTCCTTATCCAATAGGAAAATCAGAGCATTCTCGAAATCGTTCCAGTGCCACGAGAAATCGATAATGGCGAATGTGGCTAGCGAAGGCTTGGCCATCGGCAGCATCATGCGAAGGAAGATGCCGAAGTGCCCCGCGCCGTCGAGCATCGCCGATTCCGAAATATCCTTCGGCACGGCGATGAAAAATTGCCGCAGCATAAATACGCCCAGTACGGTAAATAGGCCCGGCAGGATGAGAGCCATATGCGTGTTGTAGATGCCGATCGCGTTAAACATAATGAATTTCGGGACGAAAATAATTTGATTCGGAATCATCATCGCGACGAGGTAGACGACGAACATCGTGTCCCTGCCTTTGAATTCGATTCTGGAGAATCCATACGCGGCTACGGCGGCAAAAAACACGGCTCCGATCGTGCTGATGATCGATATTTTCAGAGAATTCAGATAGTAATTGACAAAGCTGGCCGGCCCCGTCCATACATTCTCGTGATATTTGATCGTAGGCTGATCGGATATCCATTGAAACGGATACTCGAACACTTCGAAAGGCTGCTTAAAGGAAGTGCTTATCATCCAAAGAAACGGATAGATCATGACGAATGCGAAAATAAACATCATAATCGTGGTGAGAAGTTTACGCATATGCTGTATCCCTTCATGAATAGTGGACCCATTTTTTCTGCGCGATCCATTGTATAGCCGTAATGGCGATAATAATAAGCAGCAGGAATACCGATATCGCGGACGCGTACCCCATGTCGTAATATCTGAAGGCCGTTTTATAGATGAATAAGGAAAGCACGGTCGTGCTGTTTCCCGGCCCGCCGTCCGTGATCGCTTGGAAGATTCCCATTTGCTTGATCGAGACGATGAACCCCGTCATGAGCAGGAACAGCGTCGTCGGACTGACCAAAGGCCAGATCACGAAACGAATCGTATGCAGCTTGCGAGCGCCATCGATCCTGGAGGCTTCGAGCAGCTCGGAGGATACTTCCTGTAAAGCCGCTAAATAGATGATGACGTTGTACCCTAGCAGAAACCATACCCAGATAATGTCGAATACGAAGATGGCCGAAGAAGTCGAGGAAAGCCAGCCGGGCGGATGATCGATTCCGAGGCTCCTTAATATCGAATTGATAGGTCCGTTCTCGGGCTGGAAGATCAACATCCATACGAAAGCGATCGCGACTCCCGTCGTAATGTACGGAAGAAAAAACATCGTGCGAAGCGCGTTCTTGAAATAAACGCTCTTGTTCAAGATAAGCGCCGTCAAAAACCCGAGGCCTACGGAAACCGGAACGGATCCTAGGAAGATCAACGTATTTTTTAACGAGGTATAGAAGACTTCGTCTTGAATCAATCTCTTAAAATTGCTCAGGCCGACAAAATCGGCTTTAAGCAGCGGAAACTCCCAATTCGTGAAAGCTAAAAAGAAAGAAAATAAAGCGGGAATAATGATGAATAGAGAAACGCCAACCATATTAGGAGCAATGAACAAATACCCTGTCAGTTGTTGTTTTCTCATCCAGTTTAGCTTCATCTACAGCCTCTCCTAATAGAGTGAGGGACATTGCGGTCAATGTCCTCACTCTTGTTGTTAGCGCGTCATTTTCGCTTCAGATAGTCATTGTGTCTCTTGGCGACATTGTTGATCGTGTCCTCCAAGGACTGGGCTTTGATGTAGTATTTATCAAACTCTTCGCGTCTAAGATCAATGACTTCTTGCGGAAGCGTGACTTGGAAAGTAGGCAGATCGTTGTTTAGAATTCTCTTAAGGGACTCCACGTCGTACTTATCCTCCAAATCTCCGAGCAACAGCTCGACCGCCTTATCTTGGTCCGCGTCCTTCGATGCCGGGATACGGCCTCCCGAAGCCTGAGGAAGCATACCACCGTCCGCGTACCATTTCAAGAAGGCCCAGGCTTCTTCCTTATATTCCGATTTGGCGTTAATCGCTATGGCATCGCCCAAGCCGCCCAAATATCTGAAATCGTCCTGCTCCTGCGTGATTCTTGGCAGCGGGGCAAACGCAACCTTGAAATCGCGCGGATAATCCGTCAAGTTATTGGCATCCCGGAACATCCATTCGCCCGCGTTCAGAAGCGCCAGCTTATTGCCCAAAAACTCCGCGATGACATTCATTTTAGTCGTCTCGATCAAGCTGATCGGCGGGCTCACTTTAGAGGTATGCATCATATCGTAATGAGCCTGCAAAGCTTTCTCAACGATCGGCGCGCCGAGGTTGGAGGTGCCGTCTTCTTTGACGTATCCTTGTACCGCCAAAGATCCGTCGAAGGGAACGATATCTCTCCAGAACGGAAACGTCGTATACCCCCATCTGGTATCCGTTTGCAGCGCTTTGGCGTATTTCTCGACGTCCGCCAATGTCCAATCCGTTGGAACGGGCAGCCCTGCCTCGTCAAGAGCATCCTTATTCATCCATACGAAATGCATGTTTCTCTTCGTCGGCATGGCATAGTATTTACCGTCTACCGCCCATTCCTTGGCGCTGGGCCCCATCTTGTCGTCGATGTTGTAATCCGTGAATTGGCTTAGATCGAGCGCCGCTCCTGAAGACACCCGTTTGGTTAACAAAGGTTTCGTATAGTTTGCGAAGATATCCACGTTCTGGCCGGCGATGAGCGCGGTATCCAATTTCAAATTCCCGCTGTCATCGTTGACATATCGAACGTAGGTCACTTGGATATCGGGATTCTCTTTGTTCCAATTATCCACGATCTCTTGCGGACCCGCTTCGGGCGGAACTCCTCCCCAGAACGTCAGATTCACGACGTCTTTGGAAGCTTCAGCCGACGATTCCGCTTGGCCGCCGGATTCCTTGCCGTTGCTCGAGCAAGCGGATAGGACGGATACTGCAATCAACACAAGCGCTAGAACGATGCCTGTTTTCTTCATCTTCTTTTGACCTCCGTCTGTTTTTTATCTTACGTCGTCCATCATATAGAGGATTGAAGATCGAAAGAATGAACAAATCCAATAACCGATTAGAACAAATCCATTGAAATCCGATTCCGCCTTATTCCCGATATTGCGACGGAGTGGCGCCCGTAATTCGCTTGAAAATCCGATTGAAATAATTAATGTTGTTGAACCCTACGTTCTCGGAAATCTGATGAATCGTAAGATCGGTCTTCGTTAAATAAAACATCGCTTTATTGATCCGCAGATGATGCACGTAAGTAATCAAGCTTTCCTTTGTTTTGGCTTTGAACAAGCTGCTGAAATAGTTTTCGTCCATCGAGATCATAGCCGCCATGCTCTTTACCGAAATGTCCTTGTGGAAATTATCGTTGATATAAGCAATGACCTTGTTGACTTCCGGATGATCCGTCAAGATCGCAGGCTGCGCTTGCTTAAAAGCATCCAAGTAAGCATGCAATCTCGTTCTCATCGCTTTCTTCAATTCCTCATGATTTCTCGCGTCGGAAAACGGGCTTTGGTTGCCGCTTCCCTTCTGGATCATCGAATAAAGCGTATAATCGACGTCCGCCGCTATTTTCTTCGCCTCGATCATCGTCAGATGGCTATTGCGCATATCCTTCCATATTTCGTCGACTAGCTCGTAACAGCGTTTCTCGTCTAATTTTTCAAAGCTGGACACCAGCTCTCGTTTTTTTCTCCATGCGAAGTAGGGAGCGGACTCTTTGGCTTCGTTGTCGTCAACCGAACGGATCCCCTTCGTCTCCTCGTACCACGCATATCCCAACTGTTGGATAATCCTTCTCCATTGCATGCTCAATTGCGAATGGTGAATATCGGTTGCGTACACGATGGCATAGTCCCGGTGGGTTGCATGGACATCGACGATCGCCGCGTTCGGCTTATGCCAAAGGAAGACGGTGGTCAGACCTTCGCCGTGATACAGATGAGTCGCTTCGGCGCAGCCGTAATCGATGAAAGGCAAGGCTTTCCTATGCTCGTTCGAAGTCCAACGCTCCTCGCCGCGAATGACGGAAACGATCGTCAGGCTCAAATGCCGAAGCTCGGGGAATACCGGGGGCACGGACTCATTCTCCTCATGCTCCGGTTCGTTGATCGTGCGCCAAATCTGTTGATAGAATAGATTGACTTTTTGGTCGGAGTATTGGGATCGCGCTTCAAGCTCCGACTTAATCTTGGATAACGATTCGACCAGGCTGGATACGCTCATGGACAGCTTCAGGATATAATTCGAGGCGCCGAATTCCAGAGCCTGTCTCACGTATTCGAATTCGTTCAAGCAGCTCAGCATGATGAATCTGCAATTCAAATCCAGCGCTCTTGCTTGCTTCAGCAGTTCGACTCCGTCCATAACGGGCATTTTGATATCCGTAATGACTAAATCGAAATGCTTTTCTCTAAGCAGCCGCAACGCTTCTTCGCCATGATCCGCTTCCCCCAGAATGGTAAAACCAAGCTCTTCCCAATTGATGATCATCTTTATGGATTCTCTTACGAACAATTCATCCTCGACGAGCAGTACCTTCCACATGGTCGTCAGCCTCCTTCATACGGTCTTGAAAGCAAGTACGGCAGCTGCATGCGAACCAACGTCCCATGTTCTAGAGGAATCACTTCCAATTTCCCGTCTTCCTTAAATAAGATTTGAAGCCTGTCCTTCAAATTTTGCAGGCCTATTCCCTTGCGGCTTCTTCCTTTTTGCCGTTGATTCGTCCCTTGAATGCCGACTCCGTTATCTTCGATTTCAATATAGAGAAGCTTATCCTCGGTAAAAATACGAATGAGGATGTTCCCTTGACCCTTCAGCGGCGCTATGCCGTGCAGAATCGAATTTTCTACCAAAGGCTGGATGCTTAATTTCGGCACGAGCGCATAATCCATTCCCGAGTTATATTCATAGTCCACGTTAAGCTGGTCATTGTAGCGCAATTCATGAATAAGCAGGTAATCCTCGATCAGCTTGAGCTCGTCTTTGAGGTAAATCAATTCCACCTCCGAATGCAAGCTCGTCTCGAGAATATTGCCCAACGATACGCAAATATCGGGAATATCTTTATCTCCTTTTCGGATGGCGATCCATTTGATCGTATTTAACGTATTCATCAAGAAATGAGGATTGATCTGAGACAATAGCATCTGAAAATGAACGAGCTCTCTTCGCTTCTGCTCGTCTTTCAATAATTTCACCATCGTATTCATATCCGTAGACATTTGATTGAAGGATCGGATGACTTGAAGAATTTCCCCCGTATAGTTCTTTTCCGAAATCGTGATTTTCAGGTTTTGGTTGACGATACTGCTCATTTTCTTTTCCAGTACCGTTAAGGGCTTAGTGAATTTATAGGAAATAAACATATTTATGGCAATGAAGAGAAGGATAAACGCAATAAAAATGCTGAAAAACTCTAATTTAAGATCCCGAATCTCACGAAAGAGGACCTTTCTAGGGATAACGTCCACGAAGTACCAGTCCAATTGGGGAATACTTCGGTAATTAATCAGATTATCCGTGCCCTGTTCGAAATAAAAACCGCTCTTCTCCTTGGTTTCGCGAAAGAAAGCAAAAACCTCGCGATCGAGCACGAGTTCGCTGTTAAAGGAAGAAACGAGCGTCCCTGCTTTATCGATAATGTAATACTGGTGTTCCTTGTCGCTATGCACGAAAGTATGAAACCATTTTTCATAGTCGATGCTTATTCTGGCCATGCTGAACGGCGTATTATTCGTATCTCTCATGATCGAACCGAGCGTCAATAAATACTTGCTGCTCGTGACGTCCCGCGACACGTAATTCGGATCGTTAGCAATCCATAAATAAGGATGGTCGACGTTTAACTGTTGCGCCCATCTTTCGTTTTTTATGTTGCGATAATTCAACATTTGCTGCGGCTGAAACGATGTGTAAACGGTTCCATAATCATCAAGCAAAGTATAGTACACGATTTGCGAGTTGAATACGAAAATGCTGTTGTCGATGTTTTTCAGTACTCGCTCTATCAGGTGGATCCGATCCAGCTCCGTATATTTTTCGGGCCTCGTCAGCACGTCATGGATCACTTTGTCGTTTTGAACCATCACTAGCGTTTTATAGACCAAGCTCATCAAGTCCTCGGTCGATTGCTGGGCCTGATCGAGGCCTTTAGAGCTTTGCGTAACGATTTTATCCTGTAGGGCCGCTTCGAATTGGTTGAACAAATATAGATACAGAACGATTAACGGAGCGATGATGAGAATCAACAGGGATAAAAAGAGTTTCGTCTTTAACCTTTTCGGTTGTATTCTGCGATAGATCGCCATCATGTTTATGCGTTTCCCTTCCCCTGTGTCTTATGGCTCAGTCTATCCTTATTTTAATAGATATCCGTGCTTTGCTGATGGAACAAACCTTATATCTTGATGGCACAAATCCTTGTTGTCGCTCTTGGATGAGCTACTCTTTGTTCTACCGAGTCACCGGATACGTTCATTCTCTTTGGTCTTGCCTATTTATATAGTTTGATTATAAATCGTTCCACTGGATGATACGAACTGGATAATAAGGGGAGAACGTAAATTGGGGAAAATCGGTCCTTCGTTGATGTGCGCGGATCTGGGCAGATTAATCGAGAATATCCATCGGCTGGATGCGGCCGAGGTAGACTTCTATCATTTCGATATTATGGATGGCCGCTTCGTTCCTAATATTGCTTTAGGCCCCGATCTGATAAGGGCATTGCGCCCGCACACGGGCAAACCTTTCGATGCCCATTTGATGGTCGAGGAGCCCGAGAGATTTATTGACATGATTGCGAAAGCCGGCGCGGATATGATATCCGTCCATGCGGAATCCAAGGTGCATCTGCAAAGAGCGCTTCAGCAGATTAGAAGCTATGATCTGAAAGCCGGGATAGCGCTTAATCCTTCGACGCCCTTATGCGTGTTGGATTACGTGATGGACTGCCTGGATTACGTCTGCGTCATGACGGTGAATCCCGGATTCGCCGGGCAGAAGTTCATCCCCAGCACGTTGCGAAAGATTAAAGAGCTAAAGAAGAAGATCGAGCGGGAAAATCCGGATATCTCCATTGAAGTCGACGGAAATATCAGCAACGCGATGATTCCCGAAGCGCTAAGCAATGGCGCTGAAATGCTCGTATGCGGCACATCGAGTCTATTTATCCCGGGACAACCGCTGGAGCATTCCGTGAGACAAGTCAAAGCGCTGATCGAACGGGCCGGTTAGGAGATCGATAGATCGAAGCATTTAGGAGGCAAACCAGGTGACGATTACAGTAGTCGGGAGCACCATGATGGACATTGTTTTTAGGACGGAGCACTATCCGCGGCGCGGAGATACCGTCTTCGGCCAAGAAATTCGATACTCGCCCGGAGGAAAAGGAGCCAACCAAGCAACGGCCTGCGCTAAACTAGGCGCGGAAACTTACTTGATCGGCTGTGTCGGAGAGGATTCCTTCGGACAAACGCTGCTCGGCAGCTTGCGGAGCAACCTTGTCCATATTAAACATATGCGAACCGTAAGCGGCGCGAGAACGGGAACCGCGCAGGTAACGGTTGATTCCTCCGCCGAGAATACCATTCTCGTCGTGAAGGGCGCGAACGATAGCCTGACGATCGAGGACATTCAGTCCTGCGAGGGCACGATTAGGGGAAGCCAAGTCATGCTCGTGCAGATGGAAATACCCAAAGAAGTCACGAAGCAAGCGATGATCACCGCCAAAAGGCATGGCGTAACCGTCGTACTGGATCCCGCGCCTGCCGACGGCATCGACGTTTCTTCTCTTCCCTATGCGGACATTATCGTCCCGAATCAACAAGAAGCGAAGGTTCTCACGCATATCGACGTTCATAACGTCCCTTCCGCCATAGAAGCCGCGATCTATCTGCATGAACGTTATGGAATCGCCAAATCGATCGTCAAAATGGGGGGACAAGGGTCCCTTGTGTACCAGGACGGACAATGCGAGCATATCCGCGCCGTCTCCGTCCGCCCGGTCGATACGGTAGGGGCGGGGGATTCTTATGCGGGAGCTCTGGCTTTTGCCCTGGCTGAAGGGAAAAGCCTGACGAATGCCGCTAAATTCGCATCCATCGTGAGCGCCCTGAAAGTGACCAAAAACGGTGCCCAAGACGGTATTCCTACCCTGAAGGAAGTGAAGGAGTTTTGCCTGTCGCGTAATCTGACCCTCGATATCTGACAACGCGGATTCCTGCCATTGAAGCGCGGCGCGAAAGAGACGATAAGCGTTCCGTTCATCCTGCCGGGCGTGGAGGAAGACACCGTCATCACGAGTCTGGCGACATTCGTCTCGGATAACGGGCCGACTCGGCAGGCCATCGCATCCGTGTCAATGATCGCGGAAATCCAATCATTGAAATGATCTGCTGCAAATCGAATCTCGCTCTCATATCGAGCTTAAAGAACGGTTTCAACCGACCCCGTACGGTTCCCGAAAGGAGCTGCCGCGAGCAGCTCCTTTGGTTTTATCGATCAGGACCCCTCGGTTCTCTCCTCATCATCGACTTGCCGAACGCTGATAACCACGTTGCCCTTTTTATGGCCCTGCTCCACGTAGCGGTGAGCCTCCGCCGCTTGCTCCAACGAATACCGGCGGTCAATGACCGAACGCAACGTGCCGGTCTCGATCAGTTCTTTAAGAAAGACCAGATCTTCCGCGCTTTCCTTCATCGATTCGCCGATCACCTTCATGCCGCTCGTCAGGTTGGTCCATAACCCGCGTACAATCGGCAATGGGCTCACGCGGACCGCTTGCAAGTAAAAGCCATCCGGTTGAAGACGTTTGACGCAAACCTTGAACGGACTTTTCCCGACCGTATCGAAAATAATATCATAGGCCGGACCAACCTCCGACAACCGTTCTTTCGTATAATCGATGACGCGGTCGGCACCCAGCGATTTCACTAGCTCCACGTTTAATGTGCTGCATACTCCGGTCACTTCCGCGCCGAAATGCCTGGCCAGCTGCACCGCATAGGTACCGACGCTGCCTGAAGCGCCATAGACGAGCACGCGGCTGCCGCGCCGGATGTTGCCCTTGCGGAGAAATTGCAAAGCCGTACAAGCGCCGACCGGAACCGCGGCCGCCTCCTCGAACGTCATGTTCGCCGGCATCGGCGCGACGCCTCCCGTCTCCGGCAGGCATTTGTATTCGGCATACGCACCGAAACCGTAACCGCAGGCGGCATACACGGCATCTCCCGGCTTGAATCGGGCAACGCTTCTGCCCGTCGATTCGACCACGCCGGCTAATTCGAATCCAAGAATCTTTACCCGTCCCGGTCTCCATAAACCGTTGAACAGCCGTGCGAGGAAAGGATCCGCCTTGCGTAATCGCCAATCCCCCGCCGAGGCGGTGGACGCATAAACCTGGATTAAAATCTCGTCGTCCTTGGGTACCGGCTTGGCGACCTCCCGCAGCTGCAAGACATCCGGCGGTCCGTACCTCTCGTATACGATTGCTTTCATCCCCAACCCCTCCGTTTCTACAGTCTCGGTCTCCGTTCATCCCGTCGTTTCTTCGAGTCGTGACGGGCGCGACCTCTTCGGATGGCCCATTCGGCCACGGCAAGGTTGATGGCCCAGCCCGCGCCCATGTACAGCGCCTTACTGAAATCGCCCGGAGGGCCGAAGATCGATGTCCCAGCCAACTCGGTCAGGGCCTGCGTACCCGCGCCAAGCCCGATCGCATAGCCGCGCATCATCCAGGCGCGGTGCCGATTAACGTCCCTCCGCAGAATCGCGGCAAAGCCGAGCAGGATGGACACGACCATGGCCGACCCGAACAGGAGCCGCCATGCAAACAACAACATGCCTCCGTACGGGATGGGATAAAACAAGGTCATCCACAGCCCGGCAAGTCCCGCCGACAGGCCGCATAGAACCAGGAGGCGCCCGGCCGCGCGGTGCCAGCCCGGCTTGCGCCGCCGAAAACCGGGCGCGAACTGGAACGCGCCAAGGATGGCATACGCGCTGGCGCTTAGGATATGCAGCACCACCGGCAGGGGCGCCTCATAGAACCGTGCGTTGGCCGCCGTCATTTCCGCGCCGCCGGTCAACGAGACAAGCCGGAAGACTCCGGCTGCGAGCGGAATGGCGCTCAGTAAGAGCAATGCGACGACAAGCCGCTTGCCCGAGGAGCGTTCTTTTGTCATATCGGGCCTTCTTTGTTTTCGCCGATACTCGGACCGCTCGCCGGATTGGGATCAACCCGAATGACCGAGACCAACGGCAAGCCGAGATCGCGAACCTTCCTGAGCAAGCCGTGCAAGGCGGGCTGATCGGCTACTTGAACGGTGAGGAAGGTTGTTCCGTCGCTTTCGCGGGTGAGACTGAGCCCCTCGAACCAGTCGGTCCACCGGACGTCAAGATGACCCTTGAGCCGAATTTCGTACAGATCGGGTTTGTGGTGTTCCTCCGTGAAACCGTGCGCGTCGCTCATTTTTACCTCCTTCATGTTCCTTCCGCGGAAGCTCTCCGTGACGTCTTGTGTTCCTTACGTATTCAAACATACATGCACATGCGGTGAGACCGCATCACCACATGTGGTGATTGACGTGGTGATTTTTTTAACAAGGAGATTGCTTTAAATAAAAAAACGTCCGGCAATTTTGCCCGGACGGGGGGTTAAACGATTCCAGCTCACTTTAACAGATCGAGATCCTTGGCGCGTCGGACGGCCGCCCGACGGTTGTTTACCTCAAGCTTCTCGTAAATGTTCTTGGTATGGGTCCGCAAGGTATTCAGAGACACCCGGAGTTCGCGGGCCATATCCGGGCCGCTCAAGTCGGTTCCGAGCAGTCGAAGCACGTCGCGCTCGCGTTCGCTTAGCGGTTCGTCCAGCGGTTCGCGAATAACCGGTTTGGTTCGCGTTCCGCTCTCTTCATGCCCGAATGCCGTCAGGAGACGTTGGACATAGTCCGGGGCTATCCCCGCTTTCGCAGCCGCTTCCAGCAGAACCTCCATCGGCCGGCCTTCGTCAGCAAAGAGGCGGACGTAGCCTTCCGGCTCGGCAAGCGTCAAGGCTCGTCTCAGAAGCGACAGCGCCGCGGGAATGTCTCCTTGCGCTTGGCGAGCAATGGCCTGCACGACCAGGATTTCGAGCGCGCTTCCCGTCCTTCCGCCTGCTTCCGCCGCTTGAAGGAGGCGCTCCATCAGACCGATCGCCTCAAGCAGGGTTCGTTCCGCACGGTCGTTCTGATATTGGGCCAGAATCACCCTGGCCAGGACGATGTGCTCGAATTCGCGCGGGTAGCCGAGGTCGTCCATGGCGGACAGGCCCCGCTCCCGTGCCCAATCGAGGGCCTCGCCTAACCTCCCCTGCTTCGCCCGAACCCGCGCCTTCAACGCCGCAGCAGGTCGTACATCCAGGAAAAAGTCGTTCACGTACAGGGACTCGGCCTCGCGGAGAAGATCGAACGCGCCGTTCAAATCCCCTTCGGCCTCCCGTATTCGAGCCATTGCGACTCGCCAGCGATAACGGTATTGCGGGAATCCGGTGTGCTCGCCCTGCTCCTTGCTTCTTAACAGGTTCCTCGTGGCGGCTTCCAGATCGCCATGCTCGCGGCAGAGTTCGCTCATTCCTACATAGATGTCTGCCGTACCCCGCAGATCAGGCTCTCCATGATCCTTCGCGAGCTGCAATCCCCGCTCATAGATGTGCATCGCCTCGCGGAGCCGGCCTTGGGCAATCCGTATTTCGGCCAAAGCGATGGAGCCGTTGATCGCGTCGGAGATCGCCCCGGCCAGCTGCACGCTGGCTATGCCGCCGGCAAACGTCCGGCGCGCCTCCTCGAGATCCCCGTTCCTCCATAAGGCGAGTCCCAGGAGCGCGGTCGCGGCTCCGCGCGGAAGAGGGTCATTCTCAGGCACGAGGTCGAGCGCTCGCCGCGCGTAATGCACGACGGCGGGCACATCGCCGAGAACCAAGGCCAGTCCGGCCCGGTACACGGCGATCACGCTCGGAAGACGGCGAAATTCCTCTTCGTCCGCCACGACCATCCCGGCCGGGCGGCCTGGCTGACGTTCACCCGGATCCGCCGTTGGCTCCAGCCATTGCTCGGCGTCTCGCAGTCGGTCCGGTGCGGCATCCAATTCGCCTCCGGCCAGCAGCGCCCCGGCATACCAAACGCTGAGCACGGGTCTGCATCTGACCAGCTCGTCGGGGAGCGCCTTCAGCCATTTCAACATCGCGGTTTCCTGCCTGGTCCTGCGCAAGGCGGGTATATTCCGCTCGATCAAGTCCGCCGCCCGGCCGAAATCATGGGCAGCCAGGGAATGCCGGATCGCATCGTCCGCCGAGCCATGCCGCTCGAACCATAGGCTTGCGCGCTGATGCAATTCAGCCACCCGATCCGGCTGATCCGACCTCAAATGGGCGGAGAGAACCTCGGCGAAAAGATGGTGATAACGATACCATTGGCGTCTGTCGTCCAGCGGAACGACGAAGAAGTTGCCTCGCTCCAGGTATTGGAGCCGCGCGCTGCCATCCGCCCGGCCGGTGACGGCATCGCATAACGGTCCGTGCAATCGGTCGAGAATGGAGGTCTGAAGCAAAAAGCTCCGGATCGGATCGGGCAGGCGCTGCAGGACCTCTTCGACCAGATAGTCCATAATGTACCGGTTGTCTCCGGCGAACTCCCGAATGAACGCCGGGATATCCTTGCGCCCCTGCATCGAGAGCGCCGCCAGCTGAAGCCCCGCGATCCAACCTTCGGTTCGGGATTCCAGCACCTTCATTTCGTCGGCCGCAAGACTCAGATCCATGACCTGATCGAGGAACGCGGCCGCTTCGCCGGGAGTAAAACGCAGGTCGGTGTCGCGCAGCTCGATCAAGTGGCTCCGAGCGCGTAACCGGCTCAAGGAAAGCTGCGGATTTTCGCGGGTGGCGATGACAAGATGCATTTGCGGAGGGAGATGTTCCAGCAGGAAGTCGAGAGCATCGTCGATCCATGCGGCATCCATCGCATGGTAGTCGTCCAGGACGAGGACGAATTTGTACGGGAGAGCCGAGATTTCATTGAGCAGGATCGTTAGAATCGATTCGATCGACGGCGGCTGCGGGGATTGGAGCGCGTTAACCGCGCCTCCTCCCAGATGGTCCTCGATCGTCTGCAAGGCAGCGACAAGGTGAGTCAGGAAGCGCGTAGAGTCGATATCCCCTTCGTCCAGCGACAACCACGCGACAGGCCGACCGCAGCCGGCGACCCATTCGCCGACCAGCGTCGTTTTGCCAAAGCCGGCCGAGGCCGAGATAAGGGTCAGCTTGCGGTTCAGACCCTCGTTCAGCCGATCGATCAGGCGCGGCCTTTGGACGACTTTGGTCCGTGGCACGGGGATATAGAGTTTTGTGGTTAAAATGGTCATATTCATAGGGTTATGCTCACCTTTGCATGATCATGCCAGACGATATCCTTTTTCCAATACTTTTAATATAGGCGGTAATTCATATGCAGGCAGATTTCCATGTTTTTTTGATGCGAGGTTCGCCGTTCTATTAGTTCATTCGCATCAATGCTTCCGTCATTTCCAGTTTAACCGAAAATGTTCCTGAATTCGTTCAAAATATTATTTTCAACATGGAGGAGCAAGTCCTCTTTGCTTTCGAAATAATCATAAAAGGTTTTTTAGCAAATAGAAAGGATGGTTGGGATGAAACGATTGGAAGGTAAAGTAGCCATCATTACCGGTGCCGCCAGCGGGCAAGGCGCAGAGGAAGTCCGCGTCTTTGCGAGCATTGTCATCGACGGCGGTCAATCGATTAAGGAGTAAGAATCGCGCTTATGACACGTCTAACGCCGAATTAGGGTACCTAACCGGAAAAATAATTCAATTGAACCGTCGAGGCCGACTTTGGATGGGGTTCTTCCAACCCGTTTACGGACACGCCGTCCTGAATTTCATCCGAGCAGTCCCGCCGGTATCTTCCCTTCTCCAGCTTCACGTCGATAAAATCGACGACCTGCTGCAGAGAGGCGATTTGGCTGACGATATTTTCCCGGTGGCTCCTTAAGAGCTCCACCAGTTCGGGATACTCCGCGGGATCGGCATCGGTGGAGACCGCTAGGAAAGGCCGCATTTCTTCCAGCGGCATCCCCGTTTTTTTCAGACAAGCTATCAGCCGGATCGTATCAATGTCCTCCTGCCGGTAGACGCGGTGCCCGTTATCCTTCCGTTCGGCCCGGCGGAGTAGCGCGATCCTTTCGTAATAACGAATCGTATCTTCGGATATTCCGGTTTGCTTGGCGGTTTGCTTTATCGTAAAAGTTAGCCCTTCCTTCATCCCGTTCCCTCCCAAAGGCTTATTTTGTGCATTATACATCTTGGTGCCGGCTCCAAGTCAAGTCTCTTCTCCTTCGGACAAAACCCGGCTTTTATGCCTTGACTTGGAGTCGGCTCCAAGTTATAGAGTGTGCATTATCCGGTATGGGGAGGAGACATGCAAATGGATAAGGGACAACGTGAAAATATCGCCGCGATTACGGGCGCAAGCGCAGGGATCGGGTTGGCATTAACCCGGAAATTGCTGTCGGAAAACTGGCAAGTGGCGGCTTTGAACCGTTCCGACTTTCCGCCTGACGATAGGAGGATCCAAGAAGCGGTCCAGAGGGGATGGCTTCGCGTGTATAAGACGGATGATCTTGCCGATTATGCCGCCTTGAGACGGGCTTTGGAAGAAATCAAAAGCAAGGAGCAGCGGATCGATATCTTGTTCAACAACGCCGGAGGGTCCTTTCCCGAACTGAGCTATTCGAAACAAGGACGCGAAAAGCATTACGAGCTGATGACGGTCGTTCCGTATATCATCCTGATGGAATTGAAGGAACTCCTAAAAAGCGGCCGCTTAAAAACGGTGATCAACACCTCGTCTTCGGCGCTAAAATTTACGAAGGAGTTTAATATCGAGAGCCTGGAGCGCCCCAGAATCTTTCGCAAGCTGATTGGTCCTTACGCCGCCTCCAAGTTGGCGCTCTCGCTGTGGACTCAGGCCATCGCGCCGCAGCTTGCCGCGGACGATATCAAGATCCGCAGCGTTGACCCGGGCGGCAACAACACTTTAAGAAAAGGGAAAAGATCCGGACTACCCCTATTGGTTGCCCTGTTGATGAAACTGTTTTTCTCTCCGCCGACCCACGGCGCCGACAGGCTGTATGAAGGCGCCCTCGGGCAATACCGGAATGAAACCGGCGTGTTTTTGCTGAAAGATCGGGTCGCGGAATTGAAATTTACAGATCAAGCGGGGATGGTTTTGGAAAGAATTCATGCGATTTACGAACAGGAATTTGTTTTACCCTATTAATTTAGATATACAGTCGCGGGTTCTCGGCTTAAGAGAGGGGAAACGCCGCAGGACGTTTGCTAAATGGCTCTCCTTTACGGGATGGCCTTTTCTTTTATCCCCTTGCACATGCCCGAATGTCGTGTTAGCTTAGCCGAAAAGGTTGATAGACTTCCTTCTTCGAATAGGTCAGTTTTTCTTGGCCCGAAGCCGAGCGAAAATACCGGCGAGTCCGCACCATGCAACCCTTGCGATACTTGTGGCCTTCTTCGGCGCGAGGCAAGATTTCTTGAAGCGTCTCATGATCGATCCGGACCGTGCCCGCGAGAGGGACCGGCGAGTAGATGCGGCAAGTTAACTTCAAGCCGTCAAAATCAAAGGCCGTTTTCACGATAATATCGCCATCATGCGAATTGCGGATCTTAAGATCTTTACGGCCATATACATAGGCGGCGTCGCCTCCGAGATGTATGAAACGCGAATCTCCCCACATGTCGGTGCTATGATTGTGCTTCTCTAGAATAGAAAGATTGGCCTTCAACGCCGCATCGAATATCAAAGAAGCAACCGCACAGACGCTGCCGCCATTGGAAAAAACAACTTCGCCGTTAAGAATAACCGGGCCTTCTTGAAACCCCAGCTTACCCGAGGTGTCCTTAAAAAACCTGCGCAGGGAAAACACTCGGTTTGGTTCGAGCCAAACGCCATCCAAGAGGGTACATGCCGTATGCATGTTATGAAAGCGGCGGGCGTTAATCTCGTCTTTCCCTTCCCAGCGGGAAACCCGGATAGTCGTTTCGGAGAGGACCGAACAATTCGTTAGCTCATCATCCGCAGTAGCCTTACGAGTGGTCATTCGAAATAGCCAGCCTCTGAATAGGCTTCCCAGATTGTCTATGAATATCCTTGCACCAAGCCATCTGGCTTGAGTGCGATCTCGACGTGGGAGCATCGATTCAATCCTCCTGGGAAAACTTTTTCGGTTTCAATATTACTATTTTCTATTCCGAGATCAAAGTCGCACAAGCATAAACGGCTGACGCCGTCCTCTGGGATGGTGGCGGAACGTTTATGTCGGAGGCGATTCAGAAATGATATCGTGAAACTTATACATTCTGAATCATCAAGAAATGGCGAACCTCTCCGCCGCTCTCTTCGTCCTGGCG
>Ga0065721_10050359_pt1 | contig 20881 bp, 15 predicted proteins | sample Mesricmetagenome_FD_59108 | JGI IMG/M metagenome (GOLD analysis project Ga0065721, IMG submission 59108) | Mesophilic microbial community from rice straw/compost enrichment Sample: eDNA_1 v2 (version 2) | ecosystem: Engineered > Solid waste > Grass > Composting > Bioreactor | place: USA: Davis... | reverse complement strand
CCGTATTTCTCGGTCTTGTTATTCTTCAGGTATGACCAGTTGCCGTAAACCGCACGTAGGTTATGGTCACGGATTTTCTCAGCCTCGGTAATGGTGTTCATGTTGCCGAAGCCCGTCTCCCACTGCCAGTCGGACCGCTCCTCATCTATGTGGTATTCATCCGAGAACGGTAGGGCCCACGGGGTTTCGGGAAAGCTTGTCACCGAATCCACGGGCAGCGAAGCCCAGAGGTTTGATGTGCCTAGGGTAAAATCATCGGCCTTTTCCGGAGCCAGTGATTCCCCGGTTTCGGCCCGGCTTTCCCGTCCCATGCGGTAGTCGGCACCGGCCAGGTAGCCCACGGTGCCATCACCCGTACAGTCGGAAAAATAAGTACCCGTAAACCGGACTTCCCTGTTGGTCTTGATGTTCCGGCCAATAACCGCTGAAATCCGTCCCCCCTCCATCTCCACCTGGTAAACATGCGTATTCAGGTACAGGTCTATATTCTTTTCATAGTTGACCACATCCAGTTTCCGTTTGTCGCCATAGTCGCTTCCACTTGGATTTCCGTTTCCCGGATCGCCGTTATCCAGCTCGCGCACCACCCTGCCCAGTTTGGGGTGATGGTTCTTGTCAATATCGCCGCGTAGGTGCACCCGCACTTCAGAGCTGTTATTGCCACCCAGGACCGGGCGATCCTGGATGAGCGCAACCTTCAGTCCCAGCCGGGCCGCCACTACAGCAGCACATGTACCCGCAATGCCGCCACCCACAACCACCAGATCAAAGTGCCCGGCTTCTTTCCGGGTCTGGTCCAGGCTGAGCAGCTCGCGCCGCAGACCGGACATCCCTGCAGAGTCCTGCGGCGGTTCACTGCCGGAGGTGCTGAAAAGCAATGCATCACAGCGCCCGTTGAAACCGGTCAGGTCCTTCAGCCGTATTTCAGCGGCAGCCTCATCAACCTTCACCTCACCGCCATAATACCATTTCCAGTCCACTGAACCGCTTTCGCCGAACACACCCCCTGCCGGCTTGCCGTTCACCCACACCTGAAATTTACCCGGTCCTTTCGGAAATGGCGCCCAGTCTTTTGTGCGCACCCACAGGTGATACGTGCCGGGTTGCTCAAACCGGACGGTCGTCGTGGCATCCGCCACGGGCCGCCCCATGCCATGCGCCATGAGGTAGGAAGACTGTATAACCGGGAACGACTGCTGGTCGATCACCCATCCCCCCGGATCATCAAATGATTCGGCTTCCACCAGAACCTGGGTCTGCGCTTTTACATGCAGTGCCAGCACCGCAAGTAATGCGATCAGGCAGTAACGGGCTATAAAATTCAGTGGTATCTTCATGATTGTCTGTTTAGTAAATGTTCTATTCGTTCTGCAATAACTTCGTTGAAATTACCTTTATCCATCGCCAGGCGGGTTCTCAGCGCCTCGGTCAGCGGCAATTGCTCCAGTTTGTCCAGGATGCCCAGCTTCAGCCGGTAGCTTCCGCCCAGGAAGGTTTCCCACAGCCAATTCTGCCGTTCCTCATCGGAAAAATAGGTTGAGGAAAGCCGCTTCAGCACATGGGCGGCCAGGAAAACATTAGGGCTGCGGATCAGGTTGATCACCAGTTCCCTGTAGTCGGGCTCCACATTCCCCTGGTTGTCCATCACCTTATCCAACGCAAAATACTGATACCGGTGGTTACGGCTTTCCAGAAAATGCAGCAGCAAGGGTGGGTCCACCAAGCTATCAGTGATCTTGGCAATGGTATCCACCACGCGGCCATGAGCGATATGCCAAAGCGTATAGCACGTATACAGGGCTCCCGGTATGACCACCGCCTGCAGGGACTTTGCCGTGGCCCCCGTCACCGCGTCGACCTCGCCCGGCGAGGTCTTGGTGGCCGACTCCACAAGCTCCTCCATTTCGTAGTCTTTCAGCAGCGAGTTGGAGTCCGCCAATATCTCGTGCAGCTTCGCATATTCCTCCCGCTTGAACTCCTCGTGGTCCATCTTGGTTAGCGGCTCGTTGAGCGGAACCGTATACCGCAGATAGCTGCCCAGCAGGTCCCAATAGAGGTCTATATACACGGGCTTGCATACATCGTCGTCACAGACCGGCGTAAAGATACGCGCATGGTAATATCCGGGCATGCCGGCACTGTCACGCACCAGCCGCACCTCATAGCTTATCCCGTTATACTCGTTTACGGGATAAGCCAGAGAATCGGCCGCATGGGGCGTCCGCGCGTACACAGCATTTACATTGGCAGCAGCAGCAATCGATATGAACAACACCAGTCTGCACATAGCGATCAGTTCCAATCAGGGTTTTGAGTCAGTTCCGGATTGGCATTGATTTCATCCTGCGGTATGGGGAAATACCTGTTTCTGGGCTGCACGTTCCTCACCGGATACACGTCATTTACCGCGTTGGGGATCACTTCAAGGAATTTCCCGGTACGCGTCAGGTCATACCAGCGGTCGCCCTCAGCAAAAAACTCCCAGGCCCGCTCCTGGATGACGGCATCAATGAAATCACCTTGGCTCAGCCCTGCCGGCAGCTCACCCAGGCCAGCCCTGGTCCTGATGGCATTCACATAGTCATACGCCTTGGCCGTGGGGCCATGTAGACGCGCTTCCGCCTCTGCCGCAATCAGGTAGATGTCTGCAAGCCTGAAGATGGGCAGGTTACGTGTCGAACTGGTCGTGGAGACCGGATCCTGGTATTTTTTTATCAATACACCCTCCGGCGTAATCGGGGTGATCTCCCGTTGGGGCACCCACCTCCCTGACCGGTCCAGATAAGTGGTATCCAGCAGCAGTCTCCTTTCATCAGCCGGATCAAAGGAGTTGAAGAAATCCATATAGGCAAACATGGAACCGTAGGAAGTACGGGCATATTCAACGCCCCCGCTGCCGGAAGGCCCCGTCAGCCCCACCATCTGGTGACCGTTGCCAGGCGAAATCGCGTCCACTTCAAAGGCCCATATCATTTCCCTGCGCGCCTCTTCCTCATTTGCATGATGGAAAAGCTGTACCACATCATCAATAAGCGAATACGTCTGCGTCCCTAATATCGCCTCTGCTTTTTGCAGGGCAATCTCCCAATCTTCGTTATACAATGCGGCCTTTGCATGCAGCGCCTGGACGGCCTCCCGTGAAGGCCTGCCGGGCTCGACTGCCGGAAACGAAGGTAATCCGGCATTGTAAGCCATGTCCAGATCGGCATAGATCTGCGCATAAACCTCATTGAGCGGGCTTTTCGGCGTGTAAGCCTCGGCTTCTGTGGTGCTCGGCACTATTTTGACGGGAATCTCCCCGAAGTTCTTGGCCAGCATCCAGTGGTAAAATGCCCGTAGAAAATGTGCTTCCCCTATGATCTCCTGCTTACGTGTTTCATTCATCTGGGTTCCGGGCACCTTGGCGATGATCCAGTTGGCCCGTTCAATACCCTGGTAGCAGGACGTCCATATCTGCTGGGGTGACTCATTCAGCCTACCCTGGCTCCGCTGCGTGGTGTAGGTAGGCTCCACGGTAAACAACGTCAGCGTATTGCGGCCCACGACCGCACGCGGATACGTCTGGTCATCGCTGAAGTCAGGCACCAGCAAAGCCGCCGGCCCGCCATATAGCCCACCCAGCGCCCCATAGGCAGCAACCAACGCCTTTTCGGCGTCTGAAGCGGTCTGGTAGTAAGATTCGGTAAAAATTGACGAATAAATCGTTTCGTCAAGCTTGCACGCTGACATTCCCGAGCCAATAGCCAGGAACAGCATGGTTTTGTATAATTTGTTAAGCGATTTCATTGCCTGTTGTATTTTAATAACGGTCAAACCTGGTTAGAAACTCACCTGCACACCCCCAAGAAACGACTTGGCCTGCGGATAAACCAAGTTGTCGATACCTATCGTCGTGTTCGATCCTGCATAGGTATTTACTTCCGGATCAAAGCCGGAATAGTCCGTGAACGTAAAGAGATTATTCGCACTCACGTACAGCCGGATCCTGCTGATTTTACCTAGGCCCTGGAAGGTGTAACCTAAATTGATATTCCTTATCCGCAGGTATGAACCATCTTCCATCGCATAATCAGATATCGGCAGCCGGCCCGCCACAAACGGACTCACATACTGGTTGCTGGGATTCTCCGGCGTCCACCGGTTTACCATGCCCTGCAACAGGTTCCGTTGCCCCAGCGGATTTTCAAACGAGAGCCGGCTGATGTTATAGATGTCGTTTCCGTACGTTCCGGAAAGCAGCACACTCAGATCAAAGTTTTTGTAATTGAAGTTGGTCGAGAAGCCGAAGATGAAGTCCGGGTTGGGATCTCCCGTGATCAGCTGATCATCGGTATCAATGTCCCCATCACCGTCTATGTCGCGCACCTTATGGCCGCCCAGGCGTCCGTCATACCCCGGAATAATGGTCTCCCCCGTTTGGTTGATCCCATCAAACACATAAGTCTTAAACACGCCCAGCGGCTCGCCCACCTTTAAAAGGGTGTAATTGGTGATAAACCGTTCGTCGGTTGTGCCGCCATCCAGATCCAGCACCTTATTGCGGTTTGCGGTAATGTTGGCCGATACGGACCAGCGGAAATCGGAATCGACCAGCACCGCGTTGGTTGCCAGTTCAAACCCCCGGTTTTCCAGCGAAGCATAGTTGCCCGTTATTTCCCCATAGCCAGAAGACAAGGGCAACGCTTTCACAAACAGGAGGTCTTCGGTCCGCTTATGGTAGTAGTCGGCCACGATGGACCACCTGTTGTTGAATAAGCTGATGTCAAGTCCCACGTTCATCTGCGTGGATTTCTCCCAGCGCAGGTCAGGATTGGCTATTCCCGTGGGGGCAATGCCCGTTTCCCACCCATGGTTGAAATTATAGCCGCCGCTGGCAGCCACCATCGCCAAAGACTGGTATGGCGATATGCCCCCGGCATTACCCGTGGTACCGTAACTCGCCCGCAGTTTCAGGTCGGTCAGCTGTTTGAAATTCTGGAGAAACGGCTCTTCAATAATGCGCCATGCGGCCGATACCGCCGGGAAAAATCCGTATTTGTTGTTGGCACCGAATTTACTGGAACCGTCCACACGGGCCGTGATGTCCAAGAAGAATTTATCCCGGAATCCGTAATTCACACGCGCCATGTAAGAATCCAGCCGCTGTCTTGTCCGTTCGCTGGACACCGTACGGTTCAGCGCCAGCTGCAACGCCTCATTCTTGGTAGCATCGTTGGGAAAGCCCGTAGCCGACAGCAGATTGCGCTTGTAACTTTCCGACTGGGTAGCAAACAATCCCGTAAACTTCAGGGAGTGGTCATCGGCAATCTGCGTTGAGTAGGTGATCAAACTTTCATGCAGCAGGTTCAGGAAATCACGGTTATCCTTGGACCCCGAACCGGAATTTTCATTGATGTCCTGCTGGGCTATAATCGACAGCGGGGAATACGTGTCGTACAGCCGGTCGTCCACGTCAATGTTGAATGACGCACGGTAGGTCAACCCCGGGATCAGGGTATATTCGCCGTAAAAATTGCCCAATGTTCTTTTCAGCGTCCGCTGTTGCAGGATCTCGGTAAAGTTCAACGGGTTAACGACCTCCCGGTACCGCCCGCCGCGCTGTTCGGCAAACGGAAAAAGACTGCCGTCTTCGCGGTAAGGCTCCAGGGTAGGTGGCGCACCCAATGCCGCACCCAGCACGCTACCGGTGACCACACCCGCATTTCCCAGGTCGGTAGCACCCGCGCTGATGCCATGGTTTATCGAATAGCTACCCAGGATACTGCTTCCCAGCTTCAGCCGGTCATTGATGCGGTGATCCAGGTTCAACCGGAAGGAATAACGGTCAAAATCTGAATTGATGATAATGCCCTCCTGGTCAAAATAATTGAAGGAAAGCGCCAGTTGCGTCCTTTCGTTGCCCCCATTGATCGTCAGCTGGTGATTTTGCATGGGCGCATCCTGAAAGATCAGATCCTGCCAGTTGATCCCCTCGCCCATGGAGGCAGGATCCGGATAAAAGTTGTCTTTGAACACCTCATTTTCCAGCTGGGCAAATTCCGCCGCGTTGAGCACGTCCAGCGTTTTGGCAACCTGCTGCACACCATAATAGCTCTCAACGTCCACCCTTGTGGCCCCCGCCTTACCCCTTTTTGTCGTGATCAGCACAACACCGTTTGCCGCCCGGGCACCGTAGATTGCCGCCGCCGAAGCGTCCTTGAGCACTTCTACAGACTCAATGTCATTTGGATTGATGGTAGACAAAGGACTGACGTCATTGATCCCCCCGCCGTTTGAAACCTGAATACCGTCAATGACGTATAGGGGCTCCGAACTCCCGTTGATCGAGTTCGTTCCCCGGATCCGCATGCTGATGTTGCCGCCGGGCGACCCCGAATTCTGGTTGATCTGCACGCCAGCCACCCGCGCCTGGAGCCCCTGTGCCACGTTGGTCACCGGCATCTGGGTAAGCTCCTCGGACCGGACCGAAGCAATGGAACCTGTGGTCTCGATTTTCCGCTGCGTACCGTACCCGACCACTACCACCTCCTCAAGCCCCGTCGCCTCACTCTCAAGCGCAACATCTATTACCGCACGGCCGCCGATCTCCTGAGTTGAGCCGGCAAAGCCAAGAAGCGAAAACGTGATGCGCTTGGCACCGTCCGTCAACACGATCCTGTACCGGCCTTCCGCGTCGGTCTGCGTCTTCTGACCGGTCTCCGGAATCACCACCGTCACATGTTCCAACGGCGTACCATCAGTGCTGTTCGTAACCGTCCCGGTCACAGTTTGCTGTGCATTTGCCGTCGCTGTCCAACAGCAAAAACAAAGAATAATGTAAAAAACTCTATTCATGGCATATTCATAATTGGTTAATTCGTTACAACTGGTCTGGTGTGGTCTGGTATTTTAACCACAGTGCAAGTATACTATATTTGCATTCATATCTCCAAATATTTTTGAAAAACTGTCCACACGTCTGGTTTGGTTTGCACTGGTATTTCATTACTTTTGTGTCCTACTATGCAGACGACCGCCACTGACAGCACCGCGTCCAGCAACCAACGCATGAAATACATGCAGCTGGTAGACCATATTAATGGGCTCATCGAGTCCGACAAACTCCATATCGGCGACCGGTTGCCGTCATTAAAGCAATTCGAAAAGGATTTGGGGATGAGTAAGGAGACCCTGCTAAAAGGATTGAACCACCTCCTTGAGAAAGGAATTATCGAGTCAGTATACCGGAAAGGATACTACGTGAAAAAAAAATCGGTAGGTCATACCTACCGCGTGTTCCTCCTGCTGGACAAGATGAACATCATGCGGGACCGATTCTACCACACCCTGTTTGATCAATTGAAAGATGTTGCAGATGTAGACATATACTTCCACCACCACAACCTCAAGGTCTTTGAAAACCTCATTCGCGAGAACCTGAACAGCTACACCCACTTTGTCATTGCCACCTTTCTGAAGGAAGATCCCGCTGCGGTGCTGAACCTCATTCCGCCGCAAAAACGGATCATCATAGACTACAACCAACCGCATCTGCAAGGCGAATACTCCTGCATATTCCAGGACTTCGAACATGACATTTACGACGGGCTGAATCAACTCCGGACGCAATTGGCCAACTATAAAAAGCTCATTCTCATTGCCCCTACTGCAGCCACCCACGCGCGCCACGTATTGGACGGTTTCCTGCGCTTTTGTACCGAACATGAATTCCGCTACGCCATTGAGCACGAGGTGGAAGCCGACAGCTTCAGGAAAGGCAATGCTTACATCACCTTCAGCCGCTACGATACCGATGATGTGGCGCTCATCAAACTCGCCCGCGCCAAGGGATATCAGCTGGGCAAAGACATCGGACTCATCTCATATAATGATACGGCTATCAAGGAGGTCCTTGAAGACGGCATTACGGTTATTTCCACAGATTTCGAGGCGATGGGCAAGGCCGTTAGCCAGGCCATTATCAACAGGGAGACCATCGTGGCCCGCAACCCAACCCAGGTTATCGTGCGGCGTTCCCTGTGATCCGACACGGCGTTCGCTATAATCAGACGCATAGGGCAAACGCACCGCCGGGGTCTCCGTCTTTAACCAGAAGGCAGATAAAACTATCAGGAAAGCGGTTCAGGCTTTGGCGGCATTCCCGAAGGCCGCGACCGATCATCAGGCAGGGGAATAAATTCACTGTTATCATTCGGCGGCAGTACGAAACGTCCCTGCTTCCAGTCTTCTTTGGCCTGTTCTATGCGCTCTTTCCGCGAAGAAACAAAGTTCCACCAGATGAAGCGCTCGCCCAGCGGTTCGCCCCCGAGCAGCATCAACGTCGTGCCGTCTGTCTTAGCAACGATCCGCGGGTCCACACCTTTGGTAAAGACCAGCATCTTTCCCGCATCATAAGTGGTTCCACCTATTTCCACGGCACCGTTGACAATATAAAAGCCGCGCTCGGAATGCTCCTTGGGAAGTGCAAAGGGAGTACCCCCCTGCAACACCACATGCAGATAAAATAAGGGGGAATTTGTTTTGACATCACTTCTGAGCCCATAAGCATCGCCGGCAATGAGCCGCATCCAGATGCCCCGGTCGGTAAACACCGGCAATTGCCCGGGCGTGTAGTTGGCAAACGATGGCGCCGCCTCTTCGTCCTTTTCAGGAAGCGCCACCCAGGTCTGTATCATCTCCAGCCCCCCGGCCAGCGCAGACGGACTTTCAAACCGTTCCGAATGCGCGATCCCGCTGCCCGCGGTCATCCAGTTCACCTCACCCGGACGGATGACCTGCTGCACGCCGAGGCTGTCGCGGTGCGTCACCTCGCCACCGAACAGGTAGCTCACCGTAGAAAGGCCGATATGCGGGTGTGGAAGGACATCCAGAGCAGATGGCGGCGATGCAAAGTCCGTTATCGGACCCGCATGGTCCATAAAGATAAACGGGCCGATCATTCTGCGCAGGCGGAAAGGCAGGATGCGCTTGACTTTCATTTCCGGCGTCAGCGCCGCCGCACGGGATTCGATAACCAGGTCGAGCATATCAAGGTCTTTAATGAAACACGATGCAATATACGGATTATTTATTTCCGCTTCCTTTCCAGACCAGCGCGCACTTTCCTGACAAAGTCCACGGATACTTCAGCCACTTCGGCGGCCGACTGATCATCCAGGCCCAATTGCTGGATTAAGTTGGCAACTACTTTGTAGTTTTTCTCCTCCAATTGCTGTAATCCCTGCTGCAAGCCCTGCTCCCGCTCCTGCCTTTTAACGACTTCTATGACGCCCATGTTAACTGTACCTCCTGTAAGCTCTAGAATGTGATTATCAAACTTAGAAAAGTTTGTCTTCAAAAACAAACTTTTCGATCTCTCATCGGCCATTGAAAGCGAGCGATCCGATGAAAAATACGATTAATTTCTCTATCATCAATGAACAGAAAATTTTTAAGGAAAACCAGAAAGCTCATGATACGATCATGCGCATAGTCATGCCGCAGCAATGCCTTTGCAATGGTGAGCCGATCGTTTCCCAGTTCCGCATCCGGCACTTTCCCCTCGCGATGGGCTTTCTGGCAGGCCAGTACAATCAAGGAAAACGGGTTGTCCATCGCCAGCAGCTCCTGCTCTGTATGGTCAAACACCTGATATGTCAGGAAACGGAACTGGACGGTGGTGCGAATTCCTTGATACCAGTACTCGGACGGCCTGCGCTGCGTCCGCTTCCCCGTGAAAACAGCGATGGTTTCCACGGGCACCTGATAACGGTCAAACAGCCGCTAATGGTACTGGTACAGGCGGAATGCAAAATCCTGCCCGCTCCCGCCCTCAATCTCGGTGTGCGCAAGGATCCAGCGCTCTGCGCCGTCCTGTAAATAGACCTTGGCCAGCAGATCGGCAAACCGCCTTCCCTTTTTACGTTCACGCTGCGGGATGATCTCCAGCAACTCCTTGTCCATCATGGTGATTCCACGCGAAAAGTCAAAAAGTTCATCGGCATTCCGATAGACAAAACGGAGAAACTCGATGAACCATTCCTCAAATGCCCCCTTTAACAGCTCGTCGTGCTGCCTCGCGGGTTTGTTGTTTGTCCTGTTTCTTTTCATTCTTCATCGGTATGCTGCAAAGATAAAAAGACGACAAACAAATTACTAATATTTTTATCATTTTATATAATTATTTGCGTAAAATATTAGCACACACTCACACCACGCTTAATAATTTGTTTTTCTTCGTTTTGCTTTTAGTAAATATACAATGCTATACTTTGCCGGCGTGAAGATAGCGAAGCAAGAGGAACAGCTTTTTGAGCAGTTGCACGACAGATCATGGCCGGTATTGTTTCATCTCGCCTGTCAGAAACTGGGTGACCGGGATGAGGCTTATGACCTCTTGCAGGAGTTGTTTCTGGAGCTGTGGAATAAAAGGGATGTTTTTCCTTTACATCAGTTATCCATTGCCTGGCTTAAGAAAAGGTTGTGGTTTAAATTGATCACCTATTTCCGGACGCAGGGGTTTCAGCAACGGCATCTGGAAAATTTCAGGTTATTCCTGGAGTCGGAGCAACCGGTGGTTCAGCCCGGTGAATCCGTAGACCAGCTGTTTGAAAGCGAATTTGAGACCATCATGGATGCCATTGCGCTGACGGTGGCGCAGATGCCGGATAGGATGCGGGAAGTTTTCCTGCTTAACCGGGAGCAGCATTTTACCATCGGTGAAATCGCCGACCGCCTGAACCTTTCCCCCAATACGGTACGCAACCACCTCCAGGCTGCCATGAAGCGCCTCCGTAAATCCCTGGAGGCGCAGAACCTGTCCACATCAAGCATAGCCCTGCTGTGGTGGATCATATCGGGTCAGTATTAACAAATCATTAATCAATATTCACTGAAGCTTAACATCCGGACACTGGTATGTTTTGGCTTTTGCTGCTTTTCTATGATAGACCCCGGGGGAAATGCCCCCCTTTGGGTGAATGAGGGAAACCAGCGATGAAACAAGATAGGAAGCTAGAGAAACTATACCAGAAGGTGATGGATGGAACGGCATCGCCTGACGAGCAGGCGCTGGTGGCACGATGGCTCAGCGGGCTGGACACCGGTTCAGCAATGGATAAACGGGCCGCCCAGGAATGGCAGGCGCGCTCCATCAGTGAACTGCGGGAGGCAATACGGCCTCCTGTACGGGCCAGGTCAGCGGCAAGGAGACTTATATGGGCGGCAAGCGCAGCCGCGGTGCTGTTGTTTGCCATTGGGGGGTGGGCAATCCTGCGCTACAACCAGCAGCCTGCAGAAACCGCTTTGCAGCCGGTTGCCTATACAGAACACAGCACCACCGCGGGACAGCGTAAGTTGCTGACCCTTTCTGACGGTTCCCGCGTATGGCTGGGCAATGCCAGCACCATCCGTTATCGGGAACATTTCGAGACCGGCAAGCGGGAGCTGTTTCTTGAAGGCCAGGCGTTCTTCGAGGTGACCCGGGACTCAACGCGGCCGTTTCTGGTCCACACGGAAGGGCTGGTCACAAAAGTCCTGGGCACGTCATTCAACATAAAAAGCTACCGGGGCGAATCCCAGCAAACCGTCACGGTGGCCACCGGAAAGGTATCTGTCAGCCCTGCCAATGACGGGCAGGGATGGATGCTGGAAAGAGGCGAGCAAGTGACCTATCATCCGGCAAAGAAAATGGGCATCAAGCAAATGACGGATCTATCGGTAGCGCTGAGCTGGAAAAACGGGGAACTAATTTTCAGGAACGAGCCCTTGAATGAAATCGCCCGGCAGCTTGAGCGGTGGTATGGGGTATCCATTGAAATTACGTCCCCTTCCATTACGGATAAAGAGTTTTCCCTCTCCATAAAGGATGAGCCCCTGCAACGCGTCCTTAAGATGCTTGCGCTTGCAGGAGATTTCCACGCAGAGATAAACGGCACGGAGGTGACCATCAGGAAATAAGAAAGGAGGAGTATAATGCAATTGTAACACTACCCAACGACTACGTATATCAACTATTTAAAAAGAATGAACCCTCAACACAATGAACTATATCTTAACTAAAAATGCAATAAAACCAGTTTGTGCTATGTCACGATTACTGTTTCTGCTTGTGGCCATATTTTGGACGGCCACAGGCGTCGTCCTGGCGTCAGATGTGATGTCCCAGGATCTCCGCAAGATCGATGTGATGCTGTCCCATGATAATAACAGCAACCTTGGCCGCGTCTTCCAGAACCTGGAGCAACAGACAGGGCTGCGTTTTTATTATGACAAAGCCGTAGGAGAAATACCTGCGGACGGATTGGCAGACGCGGGAAAGGTCAACCTGTATGAGCTGCTGGTAACCGTGTCCAACCGTTTTAACCTGAAAATCACACAGAACAAGAACATTATTGCTGTGGCCAAGACCCGTGTGCAGCAAACCGGCCGTATCACCGGGCGGGTGACCAGCGCAGAAGGCATGCCGCTGGCCGGCGTCAGCGTCCGTGTTGTGGAAATCGACCGTACGGTCAGCACAGACCAGAACGGAAACTTCTCCATCAACGTGCAACCCGCCACTTACACCTTGGTGGCCAGCTACATTTCCTATCTCAGCCAACGGATGGAAAACATCCGCGTAGAAGCGGGGAATGACACGCCGGTCAATTTCCAGCTGGTGGAGGAAACCAAAGCACTGGAGGAGGTCGTTATTGTGGGGTACGGCAGTTCCTCCATTAAAGACATCTCCGGATCCATCGCGTCGCTCACAGCTGAAAAGATCAACAGGGGGCCCGTAACCTCGGTGGGCCAGATGCTTCAGGGCCGCGCCGCCGGTGTTGTCATCACAAGGGACGGCAACCCCAACGGAGCCCCTTCCATCACAATCCGCGGTACATCTACCCTCCGCTCCGGAGGCATGAACGTGCTGTATGTCGTGGACGGCGTCCCCATGCAGGAAGGAGCCGTAATGCCGGCACCCAATGACATTATTTCTGTGGACATCCTGAAAGACGCTTCAGCGGCAGCCATTTACGGTTCCAGGGCCGCAAACGGCGTGATCCTGATAACGACCCGTCAGGGACAGAAGGGTGAAGGGAAGTATGTCAACGTGGACAGCTGGGTAAACGTCGAGACCGTCGCAAAGCGGTATGAAATGATGGATGCCGATGAGTACCGCAGGTACGTACAGGAGGCCGGTGCCGCCATCGCCGAAGGATGGGACCACGGTGTGAATACCGACTGGCAGAAAGAAGTGATGCGCACAGCCGTATCGCACAACCAATATGTAAATCTGGGCGGGGCTTCCGGCGGCACCAAGTATGATGCCAGCCTAAACTTCCTTTCACAGAACGGTTTGATCAAGACCTCCGGTGTGCAGCGGATCAACGCCAGAGCCAGCGTCGATCAGTCCATCCTGAACGACCGCGTATCAATCGGATTTACGCTGAACGGCTCCATAGCCGATAGCGACCCCATCTATAACCAGGGATCCTTTCTGAAGAGCATGCTCACCTTTGTCCCTACCGTAAACGCCACTGATGAAAACGGCGTGTATATGCAGGACCCGTCCCGCCGGGACTACAACCCTGTAGCCATGCTCAACCAGGTCAATATAGACAGCAGGGATGAAAAGCTGTTCGGCAATTTGCGTGCAAAAGCCTCGCTTGTCAAGGGGCTGGACTACAACCTCCACCTGAGCTATCAGACTTCACGCAACATCTACGGCTCCTACGCCATGAAGGACTACCTGCCGGAGTATACCCAGAACGGACAGGCAGAGCGCAATACCTCTACCATGAACAGCCTGGTCTTCGAAAACTACTTTTCATACAATACCCGCATCGACCGCCACAACATAGGCGCCATGGCGGGTTATTCCTGGCAGGAAGACAATACCGGTGACGGTTTCCAGACCACCAACGTAAACTTTGTAAGCGATGCCACCGGATATTACAACCTGAACCTGGGTGCTCCTCCTGCAGGCTATCTGGTTGATTACGGCGACTACGCGATCAAGACCCTCCGCATGATCTCGTTCTACGGCCGGGTGAATTACAACTTTGATCAGCGTTACATTCTGCAGGCCTCACTGCGCCGTGACGGTTCCTCAGCCTTCGGCAAGGACAGCCGCTGGGGTTTCTTCCCCTCGGTTTCCGGTGCCTGGCGCATCATCTCGGAGCGTTTCATGGAAAACCAGTCCATCTTTGATGACCTTAAGCTCAAGGCCGGTTGGGGTATCAGCGGTAACAGTTTGGGCTTCGACCCCATGATCTCACGCCTCAGATACGGCACCTCCGGCAAGTTCTATGATGCAGGCGCCTTTATAACCGGCATCGTTCCGGTCCAGAACGAAAACCCTGACCTCAAGTGGGAAAAGACGTCCATGATCAACTTGGGTCTGGACATGGCTTTTTTTGATTCCAGGCTGACCCTGGGTGTGGAGTATTACAACAAGCTCACCAGCGACCTGATCTGGAACTATTCCGTGCCCCTCACTGAATACCTATACGGCAGCATGACCGCCAACGTGGGCAAAATCCGCAACGACGGGGTCGAGGCAGTCATCACCGCAACGCCCGTGTCGACCAACACTTTCCAGTGGAACACCACCCTCACGATGGCTCACAACCGCAATAAAGTGGTGTCACTGTCAAATGACAAGTTTGCCATTGACAACGACATCCGCCGTGGTCCCGCGGGTGCCGGCCAGTCCGGCGGTTCATCCCTGGTGATCCGGGAAGGCTACCCGCTGGGCACGCTCTTCACCCATAAGTTTGCAGGTTTCGAATATGAGGAAGGCAGCACCACCGTTGGCCATTCCCTTTTTTATGATAAAGACGGCAACATCACGGCCACGCCTACGGACGTAACGGATTATCACTTTCTGGGCAACACGCAACCCAAACTCACCTTTGGCTGGAATCACAACCTGAGCTACAGAAACTGGTCGCTGGACCTGATGTTCACCGGTGTGCTGGGACACAAGGTGCTCAACGCCACGCTGGCAGGCCTCACCTACGTTTCACGCAGCACCCACTTCAACCAGCCCGAATATGTGCTGGAATCCGGACAGCCCTTCGGCGATACCCGTTCGCAGTTCATGTCAGACCGTTATATAGAAAAAGCGGACCACCTCAGGCTGCAGAACGCCTCACTCGCCTATACGTTCAGGCTCAAACCGGAAACCGGCGTGAAGAACATCTCCGTCTATGCAAATGTCAACAACGCCTTCGTGATCACGAAATACCGGGGTATAGACCCAGAGGTAAACATGAGCGGCATAGATCCCGGAGTGGACAACAACAACTTTTATCCCATGCCCAGAGCATTCCAGATCGGGGCGAAACTGGGATTCTGATGTGTTAAAAAATTAAATGATAAAAACGATAACGTGATGATAAAGAAACCATTTTCATATAAAGCACTCCTGGCGGGGTTGCTGATGACCGGGTGTACAGATCTGGATGTCGACGTACTGTCTGATATCACGCCTGACAACTTTCCGAAAACCGAAGAGCAGCTCAAGGCCGCTTCCGGCGCCATTTACACCGCCTTCGCGTCCCAATACGGCGGATCCTGGTGGCTGACAAGCGAGATCTCGGGTGACGCGGCCATACTGCCGGCCAATGGGGGCAACTGGTATGACGGAGGCATCTATATGCAATGCACGCTCCACTCCTGGACCCCGCTCACGGGCGGCCGGCCCGGCGGCCAGTGGGCCTGGCTCTACAGCACCATCAACACCTGCAACAGCGTGTATGAGTTGTTGGCGGCAGCGGCCGATTCGGAGGCAAAAGAGACCGCCATCGCAGAGCTGCGCGTGATGCGTGCATTATGTTACTTCTACCTGATGGACATCTACGGCGGCGCGCCCCTTGTCACCAAGTTCGGCGACGCGGTCAAAACCCGCAACAGCCGTCAGGAACTCTTTGATTTCGTGGAAAAAGAAGTAACCGAGTCCGCACCGCTGCTGAATCCCGAAAACGACATCACCACCTACGGACGTCCCAACCAGATGACCGCCTACACCCTGCTGGCCAAACTATACCTCAATGCAGAAGTGTACACCGGCACGCCCATGTGGAACGAGGCGCTGCAGATGTGCGACAGGGTGATGGCATTTGAAGCGGACAATGCCGTGGAACTGCACGCAGACTACCTGGACATGTTCAACTACGACAACGGACCGCGCATCAAGGAGTTCATCTTCGCCATCCCCTATGATGAAAACAACCTCCGCGGTTTCACGCCATCCCGTTTCTTCCTGGGCCGCTATACGCTCCAGGCGCTTGGCGGCTATCAATTCGGGGCCAGCAGCTGTCTGAGGGTTATCCCCGCATTCTATGACCTGTTTACCGAAGACCCGAACGACGTGCGCGAGAAAACCTTTATGAAAGAACAGCTCTATGCTGAAGACGGCGTCACTCCGCTGACATTTGCAGGGAACCGGTTGTCCCATCCCAAAGCCATTACCTTCGTAAATGAAAGCACCTTTGACGTAGGCGACACCGATGCGGATTTTTACAAGGGTTACCGCAGCAACAAGTTCACCGTCAGCAAATCCCAGCCCACCAACAACCATAGCAACGATCTGCCCGTGTTCCGCTACGCCGACGTCCTGCTCATGAAAGCCGAAGCGATCCTGCGCGGGGCAGCGCCGACAAACGGGGACACGCCTGTCAGCCTGGTGAACCGCGTCCGCGAAAGATCAGGCTGCGCGCCCTGGACCTCAGTAGACCTGAACAGGCTGCTTGACGAGCGCGGCCGTGAGCTTTGCTACGAAGCCTGGAGGCGCAATGACCTGATCCGTTTCGGCAAATACGAAGACGACTTCATGGCCTTCAACACGATCCGGAAAAATACAGATCCCGCCTACCGCCTCTTCCCTATTCCTCAGACTGAAATTGACAAAAACCCTGAACTGACACAAAACCCCGGCTATTAAGATGATGAGCATTAAACAAAATAAAACACAGACAGGGCACGCGGGCCTGATCTGCGCCGTATTCATGACCCTGCTAAGCGGAACCGCGGTTGCTCAGCCCGCAGACCTACCCCCTATAGCCAGCCTTACCGACGGGGTATGGCTCAAGGGCGACCTCCATGTGCACTCCACACACAGCAAGGACGCCAGCAACAACCCTATTTCAAAGATCAAGGCCTTCTCCGCATCGGTCGGGATGGATTACGTGGCCATCACCGATCATGATAATCACGTGCTGGGTGATGTGGCCCATCACACCTGGGCTGACCCGGATTTCAGGTCAGACTCCGTCCTGCTACTATACGGCGCAGAGTGGACAACAACCCGGGGCCACGGAAACACCTTCTCGTCCAAACCTTATGATCACCAGCGGCTTTACGACATCCGCGACCAGCGCGACGTGAAGGTGGCCGCCGTAAAGAACGACCTGGGCATACACCTGTCAGCCAACCATCCATCAGGCAAGGATCACTTCGGATACTCGTATGATATGATAGAATCCATAGAAGTATGGAATTCCGTGATCTGGTCAAAGAACCTCAATGCCATGATGATCTGGGACGACATGCTCTCCTCCGGCCGCAAACTCACCGGCCGGGGCGGGAGCGACTGCCATCACGGGCTGCCCGACACACCGGCAGAAGAGACCAAAAACAGCAAGCAGGCCCTCTACAACTACATCGGCACCCCCACCACCTGGGTGTTTGCCACGGCGCGGACCGAGCAGGCCGTCATCGATGCCCTGACAAACGGCCGCGTTTCGGTCAGTTCAAACCCCTACGCCCCCCGTGTAGAATTTTATGCAGACCTTGACGGGGACGGTCAGATGGACATGATGATGGGCGACAATACCAAGTCCCCCGCCCAGCCCGTTACCTTCCGCATACAGCTATCCGGAAAGATAGCGCCGGAAGCCACCTATACGGTGAACGTCATTAAAAACGGAAAGCCGCTTGACACCCTAAAACTGTCCGGAAACACACCGTTCATCACCTTTCAGGACACCCCTGCAGCAGAAGGCCGGACCTATTACCGTACAGAGGTGGAAGGGCCCACCACCGCGTATCCGGAAGTTCCCAAGTCCACTGAACTGAGCGGCACCATGGTCGGCCTGTCCAACCCCATTTACTTTAATTTCGATCCAAACTTTTAAGTAACATGAAAGCATCACTCCTTTTAGCCGTCGCATCCCTGATGGTAAGCGCAAGCCAGGAAATCCCCGATGATCTGCCCATTAACAAAATACAGGTCATCGGTTCCCACAACAGCTATAAAAAAGCCATCGATCCGGCACTGCTCAACGTATTGAGGGAACATGACGCCGACCGGATGCAAGCATTGGAATACAGCCATATCCCCATCATAGACCAGCTGGAAATGGGATTAGGCAACCTTGAGATCGACGTCTACCGCGATGAAAAAGGCGGAAGGTACGCACATCCAAAAGGACTCGACTTAGCCCCCGGTCAGGAGCCCTATGATCCGGACGGAGAAATGCTCAAGCCCGGTTACAAAGTATTACACGTGCCGGACTATGACTTCCGCACGGACTCATACACACTGGAAGCCCTGCTGAAGAAGCTAAGAGCCTGGTCAGAAAGCCATCCTGACCACTATCCCGTATTCATCACCCTGGAAGCAAAAGGCGGCGGTGCCGGCAGACCCGGTATGACCGCCACTGAACCCTTGACGGTTGAGGCCTTCGATGAACTGGACCAATGTCTCAAAGAGCACCTGGGGGAGGAACACCTGATCACACCAGATGACGTCCGCGGGCACTACGCCACCCTGGAAGAAGCCGTGCTGGCCGGCAACTGGCCCACCGTAGCGGCAGCCAAGGGAAAATACCTCTTCGTATTGGATGACAAAGGCGCCAAGCGGGCCACGTACATGGAAGGCCAGCCCTCCCTGAAAGGCCGCGTCATGTTCGCCAACGCCGATCCGGGCACACCCGAAGCCGCCGTGCTCATCAGGAACAACGCCAAATCACCGGAGATCAAAAGCCTCGTAAAGCAAGGCTATATCATCCGTACACGGGCAGATTCCAACACCCGGGAAGCACGCGAAAATGACAAGTCCAATTTTGAAGCAGCATGCCGTTCAGGTGCGCAGATCATCACAACAGACTATTACCTGAAAAGCACCCACTTTGATTCAGACTACCGCGTGTACTTTGAAGGCGAAAAATACATCAGGTTGAATCCGCTATTCCAAGCGGATAAATAGTATGGAGGTGCGGGGCGGTCAAGCGGCCGCCCTGTGCTTCTTGCCTTTATTTCCCCTTCATTTCCGGGTCAGCGTGCGCCGCTCCAGCATCTTCACTGTTTCAAGTATTCCCATGATTTTAGGTTAATGGCATCTACAGCCCCTCCACTACCTCGATGGGCAGCTGCAGGCTTTCGGCTATTTGCCGGTCGGTAAGTTTGCCAAACGCTTTCAGCTGCCTGGCCGATTGGAGTTTCTCTTCATATTTTTCCCGTTCGGCCTTAGCTCGCTCCTTTTCTGCGGCTGCTTTTGCTGCCCGCTCTTCCGCCAGTGACACCGCGTTCTCCCAGTCCCACTTGGCCTGTATGCTTGCATTGTATGCCATCAGTTCGTCCTCCGTCAAGTTTGCTATCTCCGCTATCTTGAATATCTTCCTGAAGATCCGCTTCTTCATGAACACCGGCAACCGCTCCGCTTCACTCAGGTGCTTGAACAGCCAGAACCACTGGTCCATGTCCGTGCGGATCTCGTCGTCGGTCTTTACAAAGTTAGGCAACTCCAGGAAAATATACTTCAGCTTCCGGTAAAAAACTTTGCCCGTCTCGCGGTCGGTAAGCTCCACGCGGCGGATGTGGTGCTCCCGCTCGGCGGCGTCCATGCGGAACTCCAGTATCCCGATGAAGTAGATCTCCGGCAGCGCCGTGCTGCGGTAGTCGTCGCCCGCCGCATAGTGGTTGCTTATGATCCGCGAGGTGCTGAAAACGGTCCGGTCACGGAAGTTACGGTGCTCCACACGCTGCATCTCGATGAGGAACACCTCCCCGTTGCTCCCCCGGCATTTCAGGTCAAAGATGATCCGGCGGCTGCCGCCCTGCTCCCCTGCCTCCTCGGTGGGCAGGTACGCCAGATCCAGGATGTGCTTCTCCCCGGCGAGCAGGTCATTGAGCAGTGCGATGAGATTGTTCTTGTTCGCCTCCCCGCTGAAAATGCGCTTGAAGGCCCAGTCATTAAGGATGTCGATGTAACGTTTGCCCTGCGGCAACTGCGGTAGATTTCTGTCCATAATTTCACGGTTTGGTATACCGCAAAATTAAAGAACATATCTGACAAATACTAATATATTTAGTAAAAATATCTTGACATGCTCAGCAAATCGCCCTTATTGAGCGACGGGGTTTATCCTGGGGCGTCTACAGCCCCTCCACTACCTCGATGGGCAGCTGCAGGCTTTCGGCTATTTGCCGGCCTGTATGCTTGCATTGTATGCCATCAGCTGTTCTCCTGCTGTCTCTTTAGTTCAGCGCGGATTTTGCGGACCGAGGATACCGATACGGTCACCAAAGCAGCAATCTTCCGATCGGTGAAATCGGTCTGTTCAATAAGGTTCTTTACAAACTCCCGCTTAGCTAGTTCAGTAGCTTCCTCCCGCTCCAGCATCTTCACTGTTTCAAGTATTCCCATGGGTTTGGTCCTTCCTATCAGTTTGTCCATCTGTTGATCAAAATTACTGTTTATTTCCGGATTTTCAATGTGCAGCAGCACCTTTATGACATGTACCAAGTGGTTGATCCGGTCGCCGTCCACCTTCCGGCTATGAACAAGGGCACGGGCCAGCTGCATGCGCCGCCCGTTCCGCTCCTCGTCGCTTTCCCTGCGGCTCAGCCAGTCGCTCTGCAGGGCCGCCATCAGCGTGGCGAACGGGTTGTCCATGGCCAGCAGCTCGCTCACCGTATG
>Ga0065721_10004750_pt1 | contig 20891 bp, 18 predicted proteins | sample Mesricmetagenome_FD_59108 | JGI IMG/M metagenome (GOLD analysis project Ga0065721, IMG submission 59108) | Mesophilic microbial community from rice straw/compost enrichment Sample: eDNA_1 v2 (version 2) | ecosystem: Engineered > Solid waste > Grass > Composting > Bioreactor | place: USA: Davis... | reverse complement strand
GTTCGGCGTGTATTTGATTTCTGAATTCGCCGGCGCCGCCGTCGCCGCCTTCGCCTACCGCCAGATCAACGGCCTCGACTGACGAGCCGCAACGGCTCGTCAGCAAACCCCACTTCACAAACGCCAAATTCCAAAAGAATCCGCGCGCTCAAGCGCGTCCCACTCTTTTGGAACTTGGCCTTTGGCGTTCGGAATTTCGCGAATGCCGCCGCCTCAGCGGCGGGCCCCGCGATGCAGTCGGCTCGCCGGCTTCGGCGCCGCGCTCTCCGCCAGCGCCTTCTCGTCGAACAGCGCCGAATACACATACGGAAACCCTTCGATTTTCTTCCGCTCCACGGCCATTCCCATGTAGCGCTCGATCGAGCGCGCATCGCGCACGTCGTCCTCCGTCACCAGCGTAAACGCATCGCCCGTGTTCTGCGCCCGCCCGGTCCGACCGATCCGGTGCACGTAATCCTCCGCATTTTCCGGCACGTCGTAGTTGATCACGTGCGACACGCCCGCGATGTCCAACCCGCGCGCCGCGATGTCCGTCGCCACGAGCACCTCATACTTTCCGCTCTTGAACCCGTCCAGCGCCTCGATCCGCTCGCGCTGGCTGCGATCCGAGTGCAGCACGCCGACCGTGTGCCCGTTGTCCTTCAACTTCCGCGCGATCCGGTCCGCGCCCATGCGCGTCCGTGTGAAAATGATCACGCTCTTGAATTCCGTCCGCTCCAACAAGAGCTGCAACAAATCGAACTTCTGCGACGCCACCACCGGATAAAACGCGTGCGCCACCGTCTCCGCCGGCGAACGCTGCCGGCCGATCTCCACCTTCACCGGATTGTTCAACGCCCACCCCGCCAGCTGCTCCAGCTCCGGCGGCAACGTCGCCGTGAAGAACAGCGTCTGCCGCGCCTTCGGACACTTCTGCACGATCCGCCGCACGTCCGGCAGGAAGCCCATGTCCAGCATCCGGTCGACTTCGTCGAGCACCAGGATCTCCACGTCGTCCAGCGAACAATTCCCCTGCTCGATGTGGTCGAGCAACCGCCCCGGCGTCGCCGCCAGGATGTCCACGCCCCGCCGCAAATCCTCCATCTGCTTCCCGTATCCAACTCCGCCATACACGATCGTCACCCGCAGATCGGTGAACTTTGTGTATTTGTGAAACGCCTCCTCGACTTGCAGCGCCAGCTCGCGCGTCGGCTCGAGAATCAGGCACCGCAACCGCCCATGCCCGCCGAGCCGCTGGATGATCGGCAGCGCAAACGCCGCCGTCTTCCCCGTGCCCGTCTGCGCCGACCCGATCACGTCGCCGCCCTGCAGCACCACCGGAATCGCCTGCGCCTGAATCGGCGTCGGCGAAACATAGCCCATCTCCTGCACCGCAAACGCCAGCGCGTCCGACAACCCGAGCTTCGAAAACTCCGTGTCCATCTTCGGCACGTCCACCGGCACCGCCGGCTTCACCGGCGTCGCGCGCGGATGCTCGAACGTATCATCCCGCCGCGGCCGTCCGCCGTGCTCCGCGTGACCGCGACCATGCCCGCCTCGCCCGCGTCCGCCCCGTCCTTCGCGCCGCGAGCCGCCTTCACCCCCGCCGCGTTCCTGCCGCGCCGGCTTTCCGCCGTGGCCACCCGGCTTCGCGCCTTGCGCGTGTCCGTGACCCTTGCCGTGACGCGTTTCGCCGCGCTGCGACGAGGTGTGACTCTTGCCGTGAGAACTCGTTTTGCCACCGCCGCTCGCGGTCTTGGCCTGACGCGAAGGCGCGATCGTTTCGCGAAGCTTCGCAAAGATTTTCTTTAACATGTGTCGTTGATAAAACGCGCTACGCTCGCCGAAACCGGCGCCTTTGCAATCACCGATATCGCGCCGCCCTCCCGCCGCGCCCTCACAGGTTCGCTTTGATCTTCTCCAAAATCGCCAGCGACAACTCCTGATCCCCCACCACGCCCACGCGGATTCCGACCTTCGTCACGTTCCCCGCCAGGTTCTCGAGCTTGATCTCGATTTTCTTGTCCGCCGCGTTTCGCGCCACCACCACGCCCAACAGCGCATCCTTCTTTTCACTCACTTTCACAAACTGCAGGTCCTCGACCGCTTCCTTCGCCGCCGCATACGACCGGTCCAGATGCGCCGGCAACGTCGTCTGCAACTCCCCGCGCACCCACGCGACCGCCGCCGCTCCCGCCGCTCCCGCGGCCACCACCGCCACGCAGCCCGAGCACGCCAGCATCGCCGCGCTCAACACCACCATGGTCCACATCGCACGCCCGTTCCGAAGGTAACGCATTTTCATAAAGTTGTCTGGATTGCGTCCATAGACCCCCATTCACGCCGATCGTTCAATCCTGTTCGCGCTTGGCTCGCCTCCGCCCGTCGCTATCGTCGCCGCACTCCGCCGCGATGAACGCCGACGTCCTCTGGCTCGCCCGCCTCGCCCTCGATCAACAACTCCTCACCCGCGAACAGTGCGCCGACGCCTGCGCCGCCCTCGGCCCCAACCCCGAGCTCGTCGCCTTCGCCCAAAAACTCATCGACGACGGCCTCGTCGACGACGTCGAGCGCCTCGAAAAACTCGCCGGCCTCGCCTACGCCAAGGGCCAGTCCGGCCCGCCCGCCGTCAATCCCTTCCTGCGCAACGACGATACGCCTTCGCCCGCCACCGCTTCATCCGCCCCCCGCTCCGCTCCCGCCATCGATTTTCCCTTCGCCTCCATCGGCTCCATGAGCGCCAACGCGCTCGCCGACGGCCTGCGCGCCCTCCTCAAATCCGTCGCCGCGTCCGGCGCCAGCGATCTCCACCTCTCCACCGGCGCCCGCCCCTTCCTCCGCAAAAATCGGGCGCTCTCCTTCCTCTCCGACCACATCCTCACCGCCCACGACGCCCTCCGCCTCAACACCGCCGTCCTCACCGAACACCAGCGAAAGATCTTCCTCGAGCGCAAAGACTACGACTACGCCCTCGCGCTCCCCTCCTCCGCCCCCTCCGCGCCGCCCGACCGCTACCGCGTCAACCTGATGTTCCACAAGAACGGCGCCGCCGGCTCCTACCGCATGGTCCCCGACCGCGTCCGCTCCCTCGCCGACCTCGGTTTCACCGCCCACCTCAAAACCCTCGAAAAACTCCTCTCCTACCACAACGGCCTCATCCTCATCACCGGCCCCGTCGGCTCCGGCAAGACCACCACGCTCGCGTCGATGGTCGACCACCTCAACGCCACCCGCACCGACCACATCATCACCGTCGAAGACCCCATCGAGGTCGTCCAACCCGCCAAAAACTGCAACGTCACCCAGCGCGAGGTCGGCCCGCATACCCAGTCCTTCTTCACCGCCCTCAAAGCCGCGCTGCGCGAAGACCCCGACGTCATCGTCATCGGCGAACTCCGCGACCTCGAAACCATCGAGATGGCCGTCAACGCCTCCGAAACCGGCCACCTCGTCATCGGCACCATGCACACGAGCGACGCCGCCACGACGCTCAACCGCCTCCTCGACGTCTTCCCGCCCTCCCAGCAATCCCAGATCCGCGCCAGCGTCGCCGAAAGCCTCCGCGGCATCGTCTGCCAGCGCCTCCTCCCCGCCACCGACGGCACCCTCGCCCTCGCCTGCGAGATCCTCGTCAACAACACCGCCGTCTCCAACCTCATCCGCGAGGGCAAATCCGCCGGCCTCCGCAACACCATGGAAACCGGCCTCCGCGAAGGTATGTGTCTCATGGATACATCCGTCTTCGCCCTCTACGAGCAGCGCACCATCAGCCCCGCCACCGCCCTCGCCAACATCACCAACCGCGTCCTCCGCGCCCGCATCACCCCGTAAATTACTCGCCCGCGCGCCGCCTCCGTCTTCCGCCTTTCCCGCCATGCCGGCCCTCGACTCCCTCCTCCGCACCATGCTCGAACGCGGCGGCTCCGACCTCCATCTCACCGTCGGCCTCCNGCCCAAAGCCCGCATCTCCGGCTCGCTCATCCAAATCGCCGACGCCCCGCTCACCGCCGCGCACATGGAATCGCTCCTCAAGGAAATCGTCCCCGAACGCCGCTGGACCGATTTCCTCGAACGCAAGGACCTCGACCTCGCCCACGAAATCCCCGGCGTCGCCCGCTTCCGCGGCAACTTCCTCTACAATCACTGGGGCCAGGCCGCCGTCTTCCGCCAGATCCCGGCAAAAATCCTCTCCTTCGAAGACCTCGGCCTCCCCGAGGCCCTGAAAAAACTCTGCCACCTCAACGAGGGCCTCGTCGTCGTCACCGGCCCCACCGGTAGTGGAAAATCCACTACGCTCGCCGCGATGATCGATTACATCAACGCCAGCTTCTCCCGGCACATCATCACCATCGAGGACCCGATCGAATTCGTTCACCCCAACAAGAAATCCGTCATCGTCCATCGCGAGGTCGGCGAGCACACCGACTCCTTCGCCGCCGCCCTCAAAGGCGCCATGCGCCACGACCCCGACATCCTCCTCCTCGGCGAAATGCGCGAGCTCGAGACCATCAAGCTCGCCCTCGGCTGCGCCTCCATGGGCATGCTCGTCTTCGGCACGCTCCACACCAACAACGCCCCGAAAACCGTCGACCGCATCATCAACGCCTTCCCCGCCGACGAACAAAACCAGGTCCGCGTCATGCTCGCCGGCTGCCTCGCCGGCGTCGTCGCCCAACTCCTCTGCAAACGCCTTCCCCAAGGCCGCTGCGCCGTCCACGAAATCCTCCTCTCCCACGAAGCGCTCCCCAACACCATCCGCTCCGGCCAGATCGCCAACATCAAGTCCATCATCGAAAGCGGCGGCGCCGACGGCATGGTCACCATGGACCAAAGCCTTCTCGCCCGCGTGAAAGACGGCACCATCGCCCGCGAAGAAGCCTACCTGAAAGCCTCCAACAAATCCCTCTTCGCCTAACCCAGAGCGCGGCGGCCCCGGTAGAGCGCGTCCTCCGAACGCGCCGCCTCCCACGCTCCCGCTCCAGCGCTTCCCCCTTCACCATGATCCGCCCCGCCACCGAAGCCGATCTCCCCCTCATCCTCGATTTCATCCGCGCCCTCGCCGACTACGAAAAACTCACGCCCGAAGTCGAAGCCACCGAGGAAAAACTCCGCGCCACGCTCTTCGCCGAAAAACCCGCCGCCGAATGCATCCTCGCGTTTTCGCCTGCGACGCAGCCGCCGGACGAACCCGCCGAAGCTCATCGAGCGAAGGAGGACGCCCTCATCCCCGCCGGCTTCGCCATCTTTTTCACCAACTACTCCACCTTCCTCGCCAAACCCGGCCTCTACCTCGAAGACCTCTTCGTGAAACCCGAATTCCGCGGCCGCGGCATCGGCAAAGCCCTCCTCCTCCACCTCGCCAAACTCGCCAACGCCCGCGGCTGCGGCCGCATGGAGTGGACCGTCCTCGACTGGAATCAGCCCGCCATCGCCTTCTACGAATCCCTCGGCGCCGAACGTAAACTCGCCTGGCAAATCTGCCGCCTCACCGGCCCCGCCCTCGCGCGCTACGCCTGACCCGCCGGGCCGCCGCATCAGCCCGCACGTTGCCGCGCCGCCTCACGCACCCACCGCCGCACCGCCCGAAAATCCTCCGGCAAAAACACCGCGCGATTCTCCCCCAACTCCGCCGGATCCCCGCACCAGCCGGCGCGCAACAACTCCGTGTGCCGCTCCGGCGACACATCCGTCCAATACGGACAATCCACACAGTGCGCCCCGCTCACCCGCCCGCGGGCCTTCTCCAACACCTGCCGTTTGCACACGCCTTTTCCACTCCGCTCGCGATACGAATCCCGGCACACGCGAAACTCCGGATAAAAACACGCCTTCACGATCTGCTTCGCCGCATCCGCAAAATCCTCGCTCGCCCGCACCCCCTCCAGCGCCCACGCCGTCAGCTCACGCACCTCGCTCTTCTCTAATTCCCCCGGCGCGCCCCGCTCCCCTTCGCGCAGCGGCGGCGGCAATCCGCGCTCGTCCACCAACCGCCCCAACTGCGCCGCGAACCGCTCCACCGCCGCGTTCTCGAACCGCACCCCGTTCTGCCGGGCAAACCGCACCAGCACCGCCGCCACGCGCCGCTCGAATTCCCGAATGTCCGCATTCATCCGTCCGACCCCATCGCTTCGCCCGCCCGAGTCAAACCCGCCGCCACCTTCCGAGATTGTCATGGTCACACTCTTCCGATTCTCAAACTGTGCTGGTTTCAAAATCCCCCCGCTACACCTGCCCCGCCGCCCCGCCTTCCCCTATTCTCCCGGCCCACACCCGCTCCCGCCATGATCGAAACGCTCTCCAAGCCCGACCGCGCCCCGCTCTACCTCGAGCTCGCGCAGGAAATCCAGGAGCTCGTCACCCAGGGCACGCTCCGCCCCGGCCACCGCCTGCCGTCCGTCCGCCGCATGGCGCTCCAGCGCGACGTCAGCATCTCCACCGTCATCCAGGCCTACACCGTTCTTGAAAACCGCAGCGTCCTCGAAGCCCGCCCGCAATCCGGCTTCTACGTCCGCCCGCAAATCCCCCTCCAGGCCCCCGAGCCCCGCATGGCCAAACCCATGGCCAAGCCCAGCTACGTCGGCGTCAACGACCTCACCGCCGAGATGCTCGCGCTCGCCGTCGACCCCGACTACGTCCCGCTCGGCGCCGCCTGCCCGCACCCTTCGCTGTTTCCCAACAAGAAACTCGGCCGCCTCATCGGCTCCGTCTGCCGCAACGACCCGACCATGCTCGGCCGTTACGCGATGAACTGGGCCTACGACCCGCTCGCCCGCGAAATCGCCCGCCGCTACCTCCAGTGCGGCGCGCCGCTCTCCCACGAGGAACTCGTCATCACCGTCGGCTGCGCCGAAGCGATCAACCTCTCCCTCCGCGCCGTCACCAAGCCCGGCGACACCGTCGCCGTCGAAACGCCCGCCTACTTCGGCTTCCTCGAAACCATCCAGTCGCTCAACCTCCGCGTTCTCGAAATCCCCACCGACCCGCGCACCGGCCTCTGCCTCGACGCCACCCGCGACGCCCTCGAAAACTGCGACGTCAAAGCCGTCATGCTCATGCCCAGCTACCAAAACCCGCTCGGCTCCTGCATGCCCGACGACAAGAAGGCGAAACTCTACCAACTCCTCCAACAACACGACGTGCCCGCGATCGAAGACGACATCTACGGCGACCTCCACTACGGCGAACGCCGCCCCAAGCCGCTCAAGGCTTGGGACACCGACGGCCGCGTCCTCCTCTGCAGCTCCTTCGGCAAAACCCTCGCNCCCNCNCTCCGCGTCGGCTGGTGCGCCCCCGGCCGCTACCTCGAACGCGTCCGCCGTCTCAAGTTTACGAATACACTCGGCACGCCCGTCGTCCTNCAGAAGACNGTCTCCGACTTCCTCCGCAACGGCGGCTACGATCACCACCTCCGCTCNATCCGNCGCGCNTANCAAAACCAGCTGCACCTCTTCTCGCAGTCCATCCTCCGCTACTTTCCCGAAGGCACGCGGCTCAGCCGCCCCCAAGGCGGCTTCGTCCTCTGGGCCGAGCTCCCGCCCGGCGTCGACACGCTTCAGCTCTACCGCGAGGCGCTGCATCACCGCATCGCCACGGCGCCCGGCGGCGCTGTTCTCGGTAAAGGACCGCTACCGCAACTGCCTTCGGATGAACTGCGGCATCCCGTGGAGCGACTCCGTCGAACAGGCGCTCCGCACCCTCGGCGAACTCGCGCGCAAGCAGCTGTGACGCCCCCGTCCACCGCTTCCACGACGCGGCTTCCCCGCGCGGGCTTCTGGCTCCTCGTCACCCTCATGGCGGCCGCCTATATCGGCGCGGCCGCCTTTCACGTCGCCTTCGGCGCCTTGAACGTCGACGAGGGCTTCTACGCCGCCGCCACCCGCTCCGTCTGGCAGGGCGAGATGCCGTATCGGGATTTTGGATTCACCCAACCTCCGCTCGTCGCCTACGCCAACGCTCCTCTCCTCGGCACCTTCGGCTTCGGTCTGTTCCAACAACGCATCGCCAACGGCCTCTGGGCCGCCCTCGCCCTCCTCGTCGCCGCCTGGCTCGTCCAACGCCGCACCGGCGCCGCCTCCGCCGTTCTCCTCATCGCGCTCTTCGCGCTCGCCCCGCCGTGGATGTATTTCGTCCACCTCGGAAAAACCTACGGCCTCACCAGCTTCCTCGCGATGCTCGCCACCGCCGTCTTCCTCGCCGCGCCCGCCGGCTGGAAAAGATCGGTCGCGCTTTCGTTTCTCGCCGTCCTCGGACTCGCCTGCCGCCTCCCCGCCGCGCCTTTCTTCGGCCTGCTCTGGCTCGCCGCCCTCTTCGAAGGCGACCGCCCGCTGCTTCACCGCCTCGGCGTCGCCCTCGCCGCGCTGCTCGCCTCCGCCGCCGTCCTGCTCCTGCCCTTCTATCTCGCCGCTCCCGAACAACTCGTCTTCTGGACCGTCGACTTTCATCGCATCTCCGTTCCTCGAAAGGACTGGCGTCTCACCTGGAACATCATCCTGAGCCTCGCGCCCGCGCTCTGGATCCTCGCTCTCGCCGCGATCGCCTTCTCCGTTTCTCGCCGCCTTCCGTGGCGGCGCGAACACGCCGTCCTCGTCGCCGCCCTGATCACCCTCGCCTTCAACCTCCTCCCGCACGGCGCCTACGAGGAATACGGCGTCCCTTTCCTCCCCCCGCTCGCCACCGCCGCCCTCCTGCTCCTCGTTCCCGTTGTATCCGGAATGTCACGACGCACGTCCGTCTTCCTTTCCTGCGCGTTGCTGACTCTTCCTTTCGCGCTCACGCCGGCGGTCAACTGGCGTGACCTCGCGCCGCCGCAACGGCGTGCGCCGTCCCTCTGGCTGCCGCCCAACGTCCCCGTTTACCGCTACAACCTCCCCGCCCAGATCGCGGCCGCGCGCGACACCGTCCAGCGCCTCGTCCCCGCCGAACAGCCGCTCGTCGGCCCCGCGATCCTCCTCGCCATCGAAGCCGGCCGCCCCATCCCGCCCCGCTTTCGCATGGGCGCGTTTAGCATGACGTTCGACTACCCCGCCGAACGCGCCCACGCGCTCCACCTCGCCACCGGCGACGACTTCGAGCGCTTCCTCCGCGACATCGACGTGCCGATCCTCGCCTTCCACACGAATCCAAATTTCAACTACCTCTGGTCCGTCCCGTCGTTCGACCCGCCCCCGCCCGACCGCCTCCGCGAATTCGAACGCCTCTTCAACCGCTACTTCGTCCCCATCTACGGCGACGACGATTTCCTTATCGCCGCCCGCCCCCACGTGCTCCCCGTCGCCCCTCCGTAACCCGTCTCCTCATGAAGCGAAACGTCGCCATCCTCGTCTTCGACGACGTCGAGATTCTCGACTTCGCCGGCCCGTTCGAAGTCTTTGCCGTCGCCGACGAGCTCAGCGGCCACACCGAGTTTCACACCTTCACCCTCGCGCTCAAACCCGGCACCATCCGCGCCCGCAACGGCCTCAAGATCGTCCCCGATTTCACCCTCGAACACTGCCCGCCGCCGCAGGTCATCGTCGTCCCCGGCGGCAACGGCCGCCGCGCTCTCATGACAATTCCCTCCTTGCACGAATGGCTTCGCCTCAAATCCCGCAAAGCCGAAATCGTGATGAGCGTCTGCACCGGCGCCTTCGTCCTCGCCGCCGCCGGCCTGCTCGACGGCCTTCGCGTCACCACGCATCACGACGCCCTCGCCGAACTCCGCGAGTTCGCGCCGCAACTCGACGTCATCGACACCGCCCGTTTCACCGACAACGGCCACATCCTCACCGCCGCCGGCATTTCCGCCGGCATCGACTGCTCGCTCCACGTGGTCGCACGTTTGCTCGGTCGCGCCGCCGCCGACCGCACCGCCCGCCACATGGAATACACCCCGCACTCATCCGAAGGGTCGCATGGATAAACCGCCCCCACGCTCCGCGCTCCTTCTCGCCTTCGCCTCGATCTATCTGATCTGGGGCAGCACCTACCTCGGCATCCGCATCGCCATCGAAACGATGCCGCTCTTCCTCATGGCCGGCGCCCGCTTCCTGATCGCCGGCGCCCTCCTCTACGCCATCCTCCGCTGGCGCGGCGCACCCCGTCCAACGTTTCGCCAATGGCGCATCGCCACCGTCATCGGCACGTTTCTTCTTCTCGGCGGAAACGGCCTCGTCGTCTGGGCCGAACAATTCGTCCCCTCCGGCATCACCGCCCTGATCATCGGCATCCAACCGCTCTTCTTCGTGCTCACCGAATGGGCCTGGCCCGGCGGTCTTCGCCCGTCGCTCGTCACCGCCGCCGCCCTCCTCCTCGGTTTCGCCGGCGTCGCCTGGCTCGCCGCTCCATGGGAAACAAGCACCTCCAACGCCCTGCACCTCGGCGGAGTCTCCGCCATCCTGCTCGCCTGCGTCAGCTGGGCGTTCGGCTCGATTTACTCGCGCCACTCCCAACACGGCGCCGATCCCCTCCTCGCCTCGTCCCTCCAGATGCTCACCGGCGGCTCCGTGCTCCTGCTCGTCGCCCTGCTTCACGGCGATTTCGCCCAACTCGACCTCGCTGCCATCTCCGCCGACTCGTGGTGGGCCTTCAGCTATTTGCTCCTCTTCGGCTCCCTCGTCGGATTCTCCACCTTCGTTTGGCTGATGAAACACAGCACGCCCGCGCGCGTGTCGACCTACGCCTACGTCAATCCGCTCGTCGCCGTCTTCCTCGGCTGGCTCATTCGCGACGAACCCGTCACGGTTCGCACGCTGATCTGCGCCGCCGTGATCGTCACGGCGGTCGTCATCATCACCGCCGAGAAAAACCGCGCTCCGCGCCCAGCCCGCTAACCCCATCTGGCCCCCGTCTTGCTGCCTTCCGATTCGCCGGGTAGGTGCATTTGATCTCGACCTAGGGGTTTTCCTCTAGTTATTTCGCCTTACCCTCGCCAGCCATGCAACTCTTAGAAGCTCGCCACCTCAATCATCGCCGCCGCCCGCGCTGGACTCTCATCATCGCTCTGGTGGGCATCGCGGTGGTCGGCGCCGCGGGTTGGAAAGTTTGGGAATCCACCCGCCCTCGCTATCTCCGCTGGAAACAGCAGCGCGCCCTCTCCCAAGCGAAGGAGTTCATCGAAAAGCGCGACGCCCCCAACGCCAAGCTCGCCCTCGACGTCGCCCTCCGCACCGTCCCCGGCAATCCCGACGTCCTCCGCACCGCCGCCGACATGCTCGAGCAAGGCGGCTCGCCCGACGCCATGCGCCTCCGCCGCGCCGTCGTGCAACTCCTCCCCCGCTCCGCCGAAGATGCCGCCCGCCTCGTGATGTGCTGCCTTCGCTTCCGCGATTTCAACGCCGCCAAGGACGCCCTCAGCTCCACCCCGCCCGACGTTTCCGCCGAGGCCCCGATGCTCCAGGCCGCCCTCGCGTTCGCCCTCGCGACCGACAACACCATCGTCGCCGACGCCCTCCTCACTCAGCTCCGTGAAGTTTCCCCCGACAGCGACAATCTCATCTACAGCCAGGCCCTCCTGCGCTTGCGGCACCCCCGCGAAGCGGAAAGAGCCACCGCCCTCCGTCAGCTCGAAGAACTCGCCTCTCGCGATCCCGAACGCGCCCTTCTGGTCCACCGCGAACTCGCGGCCGACGCCCTCCAGCGCCGCGACTACGTCGAACTGAAAAAACGCCAGGCCCTCATCCTCGAACACCCCGGCGCCACCTTCACCGATCACCTCCAAAAGGCCAACGTCGACCTCCTCGTCGACAAGGCCGAATTCGATTCCCTCTTCGCCCGCCTCGCTCCGCTCGCCAGCAGCAACGACGAAGACATCACCCAATTCATCCAGTGGCTTCTCGTCCAGGACCGCGCGAACGAAGCCGACACCTGGCTCGCCAGCTTGCCCGCCGCCCAACGCGACACGCCCCGCGTCCGCGCCGCCCAAGCCGACATCGTGGCCCAAATCGGCGACTGGGACCGCCTCTCGTCGCTCCTCGAAAGCGAAGCCTGGGGCCCCATCTCTCGCGAAACCCTCCGCCTCGCGTTCGCCGCTCGCACCGTCGACAGCCCCGCCCGTCCTTCGTTGCGCAAGGAAACCTGGGACCTGACCCTTGATTCCGCCGTCGGCAATCTCAGCGCCCTCCGCGTTCTCCAACGCCTCGCCACCGTCTGGCGTTGGGAAGACGAAACCGAACGCACCCTCTGGTCCGTCGCCCGCACTTTCCCGGCCCAAACTTGGGCGCACCAAACCTTGTTCAACCTCTACCGCGCCCGCCGCGACATCAAAGGCATGCGCGACGTCGTGGCCGTCCTCCGCCAGTCCGAAGGCTCCGTCCGCCGCTACCAACACGACTGGGCGCTCCTCACCCTCCTCGCGGAGCCCACCTCCAATTGGAATCCGGCCAAGGACACCATGCGCGCGCTCTACGAGGCCGAGCCTTCCAACGCCACCTACGGCACCGGCTACGCCTTCGCGCTCGCTCAGGCCGGCAAAGCCGCCGAAGCCCTCGCCATCGTGGAGAAGATGACCGAAATCGAACGCCATTATCCGCCACGCCAGCCGTTCCTCGCATTCGTCTACGGCGTCGCCAAAAAATCCGCGGAGGTCGAACAAGCCGCCAAACTCGCCGAGAACCTCGATCTCCTCCCCGAGGAACGCTATCTCTTCACGCGTGCCCGCGAGGAGCTGAATCGCAAGCCCCCCAAGCCCGCCAACGCGGACAAAGCGAAATCGGATCCGACCGCGGACCTGTGAGCTCGCCCGGAGCCGCCCCCCCGCCGTCCTCCTTCGCGGCCTTGTGGTTCTTCGCGGCCGTTGTCGCCGTTGTTTTTGCCGCACCCCTCAGCGCCACTTGGAGCGCCGCGCCCGATCTCGGGCACGCCTGGGTCGTTCCCCTGCTGATGGCCTACCTCTGGTGGGAACGTTGGAACGAACGCCCCCTTCTCGCCCCCGCCCGCGTCTCTTCACCCCTTCTGTGGATCGGCGCGCTCGTTCTCGTCGCGCTTCATCTCGGTATCCGACTTTTCCTTACACCGTTCCCCCTCTGGCCCGCCGCCCTTTTCGCCTACACGCTCGTCCTCGCGATCGCGATTCTCGCTCCCGCCTGGCTCGTCGCCGGCCGCGCGGGCCTGCGCTGGATCGCCGGCCCGCTCCTCCTGCTGCCCGGCGCGCTGCCCGTTCCCACCGCGATCGAAAACGCCATCGTTCTCCCGCTTCGCGAAACGTGGGCGGCCCTCGCCGCCGAAGTCAGCAACCTCCTCGGCCAGCCGGCGTTCGCGTTCGGCACCAGTTTGCGCGTGGGACAAGCCTGGGTCGGCGTCGACGAAGCCTGCGGCGGCATCCGCTCGCTCCAAGCCTGCATCCTCGCCGGCCTCTTCCTCGGCGAATGGCTGCGCTTCTCGCTCGCTCGCCGCGCGCTCCTGCTCGTCGCCGCCATCGCCGCCGCGCTCGTCGGCAATTTCCTCCGCGTCCTCTTTCTCTCTCTCCGCGCCGCCGAGGGCCCCGACGCTCTGGCCGCCGCCCACGACCCCGCCGGCTGGCTCGCGATGGCCTTCAGCCTCCTCGCCACCGGCTGGCTCGCGTCTCATTGGAATGGATACAAGCTTCCCGCGCAGCAGCCGCCCGCCCCGCGCCGCGCCCCCGCCGCACCGCTTCCGCGAGCGCTGCGATTTTCGATCGCCGCCGTCGCCGCCTTGCTCCTCGTAAACGAAGCGCTCACGCGCGCCTGGTATGCGTTCGGTCGCCGGACCATCGCGGATGTCCCTCAATGGACCGCCGAGTTTCCCGAGAAACGCCCGAGCTTCCGCCCCTATTCTCTTTCCGATCACGCGCGAGAAATCCTCCGCCCCGACGTCTTCCACGCCGGCAGTTGGCGCGACGAAAACCGCCGCCTGATCTCCGCCTACTACATCGAGTGGAATAGCGGCCAGGTCGCCCGCTCCATTCCTTTCCTGCACAACCCCACCGTCTGCCTGCCCGCCGCCGGATGCGAACTCGTCGACACCCTCGCGCCGTTCGAAATCTCGACGCCCTGCGGCACGATTCCTTTTCACGCCTACAAATTTCGCCGCGCCGGCGAAGACATCCTCGTCGCCTTCACGATCTGGGACTCGTCCCGCGGCCGCCCACTCGTCGCGCCCGAGATCTCCTCCCGCGCCACGTGGTGGAGCGCGCAATGGCACGAGGTCAAAGAAGCCCGCCAGCATCAACCCGCTCAACTGCTGAGCATCGTCGTTGAGGCCGACTCCTCCCTTGAAGTCCTCAAAACCGCTCTGGCCTCCACCGTGCTCTCCTGCCGAAAACAACTGCCCAACTGATTCCAAAAGAAAGTTCTTGCAAAACACCCTATTCAAACTAGGTAATTCACCCCAGATCCCTTTGCCTCCCATGAAACCGCTGTCCCGCTTCCTCGTCAGTGCCGCGCTCTTTGTCGCGTTGTTCGGATCCGCTCAGGCTCAACTTGAAACCTATCAGACCGTTCAGCCCGACCCCAACAAGGGAACTCCTGGCTACAACGGCAGCGTCGATTCCTTCGACGGCTTCGATGTGGTCGCGCAAGGCCAGCTCTTCAGCAACGTCCTCGCGATTGAATCGATGACCTACAATCTCTTCACGACCGGCACGCCCGCGGAGACGGTGCTCTTGGCGACCTTCGGTCAGTGGGATACGACCACGAACTCCTTCGTGGGCCCGACCCTGGAGTGGGAGAAAAGCATCCTCACGAGCGGATGGAACACGTTGGCCATCGGCGCCAACAGCTACACGACGTTCACATTGGACCTTAATCTCGTCGAGAAGCACGGATCCCTCTATATCACCGACCCCAGCCTCACCTACGCGATGATTCTGAGCCAGGTGACGCCCGGCAATTTGGATTTTGGCATCGGCAAAACGACGAACGCCGCCTTCGGCTATGGCTACGGCATCCAGATCGACGACAGCGGTGGAGCGACAACCCTGAACCGCGACTTTACGTTCTCTCAGATCAGCCTCGTGCCAAACGAAGAAGGCTATCAGCTTCCCCCGGTCCCCGAAGCGTCCACCGTCGCCGCCATGATCGGTGCCGCGTTCATCGCCGCTCTCGTCGGCCTCCGCCTCCGCCAGCGCCGTCAGCTCGCTGCGGTTCCGGTCGGTTCGATCGCCGCCTGATTTTCCAGTTCCCGCCAGGTTTCATGCTTCAAGACCCGCGGCTTCGGCCGCGGGTTTTTCTTTGCCCCCATCACTCGCCCCCTCACGCGATTCGCCGCTGTTCCGCTCCCACGCCGCTGCTTCGTTGACCGAGCCCACGCACCGCGACTCGCTTCCCCCATGCCCTCGATCGCTCTCGCCCAAACCGACGCTGACATCGCCGCCTGCTTTCCCGTGATGTCGCAGCTCCGCCCCCACCTCACCGCCGTCGACTTCGCTCCCCGCGTCCGCCGCATGCAAACGGAAGGCTTCCGCCTCGCGTATCACGCCGACGATCAAGGCACCGTCCGCTGCGTCGCCGGCTATCGCATTATCGACCTCCTCTTCTCCGGGCGCACGCTCTACGTCGACGATCTCGTCACCGACGCCGCCGCTCGCTCCCAAGGCTTCGGCGATCGCATGATCGACTGGCTCATCGCCCACGCGCGCGAATCCGGCTGTGACGAGTTCTCTCTCGATTCCGGCACCCACCGCGGCGACGCCCACCGCTTCTATTTCCGCAAACGCCTGAAAATCTCCGCGTTTCACTTCTCGCTCCCGCTTTCCCACTGACACGAACGCTCGACGCCCGCCGCTCGCTTGCGGCTTGAGCAACCCCACGCACGTTTCGTCGTCTAAGGTCTCATGAAACATCGCCCCCTTTTCCTGTTCACCCTCGCGCTCGCCGCGTTCCTCGCCGGCTGCAGCACCTTCGAACGCCGCGCCGAGGAAAAAGCCGCCACCTTCGAAACCCTCTCGCCCGAGGAGCGCGAGAAACTCAAACGCGGCGTCATCGAACTCGGCAATACCCCCGACATGGTCTACATCGCGCTCGGTCGTCCTGATCAAACTCGCGAAACCCAGACCGAAGGCGGCGCGCGCGAAACCGTCTGGATCTACAATCGCTACCATCAGGAATACGAGGGCAACATCCACACCGGTTACCGTCGCGTCCTCCTCTACGATCCTCACCGCAAACGCTACGTCGTGTTCTACGAACCCGTTTACACCGACGTCTACAGCGAGCATCAGGAAGAGCACATCCGCATCGTGTTCAGCGACGGCAAGGTCACCATGATCGAACAGCCGAAATCGCGCGCCTGACGCTCGCTCGCTTCTCCTTTTCGAGCGCGGCCTCTCGCCGCGCTTTTTCATCTCTCGCTCCCCCGCTCGCGCAACCCCTCGCGCCCGCGTTTTGATTTTCCCGTAAACTTCGGACTCCACGCTTGCCAACGATTTTGAGCCGCGCCCCACTTTGGGCGAGCATCTCCACCCGCGTCAGCATGCCCGGCCGTCTCTCTCAACTCCTCGATCCCACCCGCATACTGCTGCAGGTGAAAAACACCAAGCGCACCTCCGCTCTCAACGAAGTTGCTCAGCTCCTTTCGAATCACCCCGCGGTTCTGAATTTCGACGGCTTCTACAACGAGATGCTCGCGCGCGACCGGCTCGACACCACCAGCCTCGGCCACGGTTTCGCCGTCCCCCACGCCCGCACCGATCACGTGCGCGAAATCGTCCTCGCCGTCGGTCGCAGCGAAACCGGCGTGCCTTTCGATTCCGGCGAAACCGTTCGCATGATGTTCATGCTCGGCACGCCAAAGTCCCGCCCCGGCGACTACCTTCAAGTCCTCTCCATTCTCTGTCGTCTCCTCAAGGATCCCGCCAACCGCCAGGCATTCCTCGCCGCCACCACCGTCGAAGATTTCATCCGCACCGTCACCGAGGCGGAAGCCAAACTCCTCGCTCCCGCCTGATCGCACCGACTCCCGCTTCATCGTGACTCACTGACGGAGGCGCCGCGCCCCACCGCGCCCGGCTCCCCACCCGCCCGCCTCAACCCATGATCCGCTCTTTCGTCTTCAGTGAAGGCAAGCTCGTGGGCCGCGATCTCGAAATCGAAGCCCTCCGCCTCGTCGGCGCGGACAAAGGCCTCATCCTCTGGGTCGATCTCGACAACCCCACCGACGACGAAATCAAAGCCATCCTCGAGGGCGTCTTCCAATTCCACCCTCTCGCCATCGAAGACTGCGTCACCCCCAGCTCGCTCCCGAAAATCGAGGACTACGAAAACCACCTCTTCATCGTCACCCACGCCTACGAGTTCAACCGCTCCGACAAGTTCATCTCCACCGAACTCGATCTCTTCCTCGGCAAGGAATACCTCGTCACCTTCCACCGCGAGCCGCTCAAGTCCGTCCAGTCCACCATCGATCGCGTCGTCAAAAGCACCGGCATCGTCGCCCGCGGCCCCGACCGCCTCGCTCACACCGTCCTCGATTTTCTCATCGACAACTACCAGCCCGTGATGGCCGAGCTCGGCGCCGAACTCGAAGAAATCGAGGAAACCGTCCTCGCGAAAACCTCCGGCCCGAAATTCGTGAACGAAATCCTGCAGGTCCGCAGCGATTTCTCCCGCCTCCGCAGCATCGTCCGCCCGCAACGCGAGCTCATCGACCGTATCGCCCGCGGCGACACCAAGCTCATCCGCCCGCTCATGCTGCCGTATTTCCGCGACCTCCGCGACAACCTCGCGCGGCTCGAAGACACCGCCATGAGCCACCACGAACGCCTCCTCATGGCCTTCGACATCTACCTCAACAAAGCCGGCTTCGAAGCCAACGAGGGCATCAAATTTCTCACCGCGATCACCGCCGTCACCATCCCCGTCATGGTCATCGGCACCTGGTATGGCATGAACTTCCGCAACATGCCCGAACTCGATCACGGCTACTGGTTCGCGCTCGGCTCCACCGCCATCACCACGCTTTTGATGGTCATCTACCTGAAAAAGAAACGCTGGTTCTAGCCCCGCCGCACAGCGCCCGGCCGCTCCGCGACCACCGCCTCGCCGCCGAAGCCGTTGAAATTCCGCGCCCGTTTCCCTCTTGCCAATTCCTCGCACGCTTCGTCCTGTCTGGCCGGGAAAAGCTGAACCATGGACGAACCCGCACCCACTCCCGCCCCTTACGAGGGACTGGCTGTGCGCTCCAACGACCTCTTCCCCCTCGTCTGCCCGCGCTGCCAGCGTCGCTTCACGCACATTCACGATTTCCTCGCCCGCACGACGCCCATCTTTCAGTCGTCCGGCTTGATGGAACGCCAGGATCCCGACTCCGGCACCTTCGTCCTCCTCCTCCGCAACTGCCTCTGCGGCACCTCGCTCGCCCTCCGTTGCCAGGACCGCCGCAATCAAAGCGACCGCGGACGCCTCCGCCGCGATCGCTACGGCCTCCTCGTCAATCTCCTCGTCGAAGTCGGCGTCGAATCCGATCGCGCCCAGCGCGAGGTTCGCAAACTCCTCCACACCGCCAACGTCTAGCGCGCCTTCGCGCCGACGTTAACCGCGAGCCCGAGCGATCCGGCGTCCCGACGTCGCGCTTCTCGCCACCTCACTCATGATCCGCGCACTCATCTTCGACTTCGACGGCCTCATCATCGACACCGAGTGGCCGCTCATCGAAGCCTACCGCCTCGTCCACCTCGCCCACGGCGTGCCCTTCGACGAAGCCCTCTTCATCCGCAGCGTCGGTCACGCCGAATACACCTTCAACCCGTGGCACGGTTTCGCCCGCCCCAATTCGGCGAGCGACGAAATCAAAACGCCTCCCACCGACCTCGCCGCCCTCGAACTCGAACGCCGCGCCCACAAGGACCGCCTCCTCGTCATCCAGCCCGTTCTCCCCGGCGTGATCACGCTCCTCGACGCCGCTCGCGCCAAAAACCTCCGCGTCGGCCTCGCCTCCAACTCCGAGCGCGAATGGGTCGCAACCCACCTCGCCCGCGTCGGCCTCCTCGACCGCTTCGAATTCCTCGCCTGCCGCGGGGACGCCGCGCCCAAACCCGCGCCCGACCTCTATCAACGCGTCCTCACCCACTTCGGCCTCCGCGGCCGCGAAGCGATCGCGTTCGAAGATTCGAATACCGGCTGCCTTGCCGCCAAACGCGCCCACCTCCACGTCGTCGCCGTCCCCAACCGCTGCACCGCCCACCACGACCTCACCCCCGCCGACCTCGTGCTCACCTCACTCGCCGACAGAACGCTCGACCAACTCCTCGCCCACTTCTCCACCTGACCGCCCGCCCGCCGCCTCACCGCTCGACCAACACCGCCAACTCCGCCACCGCCACGCCCTCGCCAACCGCCGCGCCATTAGTTCGTCGTCCCCTTCGTTCACCGTGTGCACCCGTTCGCCGACGACGTTCGCCTCGCCCCACCCCGCGTCAACGCCTCACGGCTCCAACTCTCCCCACCGCTCATACGCCGCCGCGATCTCCGCCTCGATCTCGCTCAACCGCGCCGTCGCCTTCGCCACCTCCGCCCCGCCCTGCTTGAAAAACTCCGCGTCGCCCAACCGCGCCGTCAGCTCCGCCTGCTCCGTCTCCAATTGTTCGATACGCTTCGGCAGCGCCTCCAACTCCGCCCGCTCCTTGTTCGACAACTTCCTCGGCTTCACCGTGGGAGCAGCTTTACGCCCCGACTCCCCCGCCGCGACCTTCTCCGCCGCGACCTTCTCCCCCGCCACCTTCTTCTCCTCTTCCTTCCTCACCCGCTCCTTCTGCCAGTCGTCATACCCACCCAAATACTCCGCCACCCGCCCTTCCCCTTCGAACACCAGCAGGCTCGTGCACACTTCGTTGAGAAACGCCCGGTCGTGACTCACCAGCAGCAGCGTTCCGCCAAATTCCACCAGCAAATCCTCGAGCAACTCCAGCGTCTCCGCATCCAGATCGTTCGTCGGCTCATCGAGCACCAACACATTCGCCGGCTTCGTGAACAGCCGCGCCAGCAACAACCGATTCCGCTCCCCGCCCGACAACGCCCGCACCGGCGTCCGCGACCGCGCCGGCTCGAACAAGAAATCCTCGAGATACGAGATCACGTGCCGCGTCCGTCCGTTGATCGTCACCGTCGTGTTCCCGTCCGCCACCGCGTCCTGCACCCGCATGCTCTCATCGAGCTGCGCGCGCAGCTGATCGAAATACACCACCTCCAGCCGCGTCCCCTGCTCGATCGTTCCTTCCGTCGGCGCCAATTCGCCCAACAATAATTTCAACAGCGTCGTCTTTCCCGCGCCGTTCGGTCCCACGATGCCGATCTTGTCCCCGCGCTCGATCCGCGTGTTCAACCCGCGCACCACCCACCGCCCGCCTTCCTCATAACGAAACCCGGCGTTCACGCACTCGATCACCTTGAACCCGCTGCGATCCGCCTCCTGCGCCGTCAGCTTCGCCGTCCCCGTCCGCTCCCGCCGCGCCGCCCGCTCCGCGCGCATTTTCTCCAACGCATGAATTCGATTCTGCGCCCGCGATCGCTGCGCCTTCACCCCGCGCCGAATCCACTCCTCTTCCTGCGCTAGTTTTTTGTCGAACTGCGCCCGCTGCACTTCCTCCGCTTCCAGCACCGCCTGTTTCCGCACGAGAAACGTGTCGTAGTCGCACGCCCACCCCACCAACCGCCCGCGATCCACTTCGACGATTCGCGTCGCCAGCTTCCGCAGAAACGCCCGGTCGTGCGTCACGAACACCAGCGTCCCGCCCCACGCCAAAAGAAATTCCTCCAGCCACTGAATCGACTCGAGATCCAAATGATTCGTCGGCTCGTCCAACAACAACAACTGCGGCTCCTCCATCAGACCGCGCGCCAGCAACACCCGCCGTTTCTGCCCCGCCGACAACGACGCAAACTCCTCCTCCGGCGGCAGCCCCATTTTCTCCATCAACCGCTCCACGCGATCGTGCCGTTCCCAATCGTTGTGCTCCTCGAAACTCCCGCCCTCGCCTTCGATCA
>Ga0065721_10050358_pt1 | contig 20892 bp, 33 predicted proteins | sample Mesricmetagenome_FD_59108 | JGI IMG/M metagenome (GOLD analysis project Ga0065721, IMG submission 59108) | Mesophilic microbial community from rice straw/compost enrichment Sample: eDNA_1 v2 (version 2) | ecosystem: Engineered > Solid waste > Grass > Composting > Bioreactor | place: USA: Davis... | reverse complement strand
CGCGCCAGCTCGGCGGCTTCGCGGAGTAGGGCCTCGAACTCAGCCGGGCGCATGTCCGCGAACACACACTCGGCGTCCGGCGCGTTGTGATCACGCTCGGCATCGTCAGTCGGCTCGGCAGCAGCCATCAGCGCCTCCAACCTCTCGCTCAGCTTGTCAGTCATTCCCGTTCTCCTTCCCGCGCGCCTGGTCGATGGCGGCGTCTAGTTCTTCGCGACGCGGGTACTCGGGGCCGATTCCGTGGTCGTCGTATGGAAGGCAGACAAGTCCGTCTTCATCGCGCAGCCACCGATACCGCTCTGCATCCCTCGCCAGCCCTCGGATGAACTCGACAAGCTCCGGCTGCATCCTCTTGCCGTTGTCGCCGCACGCGAAGCGAATGTCAGCAACCAGCGCAACGCACGCATCCTCCCGCGCCGCTTCGAGGGCATCCCTCTCCGCCAGCAGCTCGCGGATGGTGTCGGGGTCGCAAGCGGCGATGAGGGCGGGCGTTGGCTTCGCTTGGCTCACCGGTTTCCGGGTCGATGATGTCTGCGGCAATCGCAACGTCATCAGCGACCGCTGGGTTGTAGACGTAGATCTCGTTCACGATCTCCCCATTGACGACGCCAATGCCAGCGGTGTTGATCGACCACGGCCCCGGCGTCGGCCCCATCTCCAGCGCCCGGCGGATGTTCTCGTAGGGGTCAGTCATTGCGGTGCTCCTGGGCTAGCACGTCGCGGGCTTCTTCTCGCAATTCATCGTCGAGCACGTAGCCTCCAAATTCTTCAGCAGCCTTATAGTCAGATGCCTCATTTTCTAGGATTCTGCCAAGCACCTCCCGCAGAGCGTCCACCTCCGCCAGCAGCGCCTCGATCTCGGCGGCCTGTGCGGCGGTGGCGTGGGCGAGGTTGGCGCGGGCGTAGTCGCGCACATGCTGCTGCACGCGCTCACTCTGGTGCGCGAAATGTTCCGGCAGCGGCAGCAGTTCAACGTCAGCCATGGGCCTTCCCCTTTCTCCCGCGACGACGGCCTTTCCGCGCCATGTCGTCCATGTTGTCCTGGTGCGTCCCGAGGAACAGGTGGTCTGGGTTCACGCAGGCTCGCGTGTCGCACTTGTGGCAGACGAACAGGTCCGCCGGAACGTCACCCTTGTGGTACGCGTAGAACAGCCGGTGAGCCCCAACAGGGTGTCTCCCGTTCATGGAGAGCCGGCCGTAACCGTGCTGCGACCAAGCTCCGAGCCATAGCCAGCAGCCGGACTCTGGGACCGGGATGTAGTTCTGCATGGCATGTGGCGTCGCCCTCTCAATGAGCGGAGCCCTTTCGTCCTTGCCGAAGCAATATCGGACATGGCTATCTGCGCCGGCACGGATGGGCCCCGGGGCCTGACCATCCAGCGCCTTGAACTCCCGACTGCATCGCTCGCACTGGTAGTGGTGTCGCCCGAGGATGCGCAACCCAGGAGTTTCCCGATCCGGAAGCAGGCGCACGGGGCGCGGGGACGCTCGCAACTTGCTTCGGTGGCGCTCGCAGTGCTTCCTGTGGCACGCGCGGCACTCGCGCCTGCCGCGGACAGTCACTCGCAGGTTGTCCCCTGACAGGGGGTGCCCATGGATGCAGTGGGTCCTCTCGGCGTTAGTCCGGGCAAACCCGGTCAGGTCAGCCATGGCGCCCTCCGATCCCCTGCTGCTGGGCGGCGAGGGCGGCGGTCAGGGCGGCGGTTACGCAACCGTAGAGCGATTCGCCTTCATCCTGGCGACGTAGGTATGCCGCAAGTGCCCGCTCCACCATCGCCTCATCCACGCCCGCGGGCTGCTGGGGCGCGGCGTAGAGGGGCACGTATTCACGGCCCCGCTCCCGGTCGAGCTGCGACATATAGGCGAGCGACGAAATGCACGTCGGATGCGGGGAGTTGAGCGTATCGGCGGCGACCCACACCGCAGGCTCCGCGCTCGCGGCGTCCCCGCTCGGCGCTGCGGGCTGCTGGAGGTCTTGATAGGCCCAGTGGGTAGGCTCCTCGACGCGGCCATTGGCGCTGCGCCAGATGTAGTACACCTGCGGAATCTCCCAGCTTTCGCTCTCTGGTTCCCACGAGGCATCCCAGTCGAGGTCGATCAGATCGCCCGTCTCGGTATTGAACTGGGCAAGGTAGAGCGGGCGCTTGTTGTCTTTGGGTGCGGTTTCGATGGGGTGCCACACGACAGCGTTAGGCGGCACGGGCGCGCTCGGGGGCGAGGAGGCGAGGGCGCGGAACCGGCCTCGTGCGTATCCATTTGCGTCGCATCCGTCGTCAAGCCTGGCGTCGTAGGTCGCCGGGTGCCATCCGGTGATCGTCGCCGGCCACCAGCGGCCAAAGTTGTCCTGCCATTCGACCCGCGTACCGTTCGTCAGGAACGCCTCATCCACGCCCGCGGGCTGCTGCGACAGGACTGCTTTCAGGCGTTGGTACGCTGCATTGGTTTCCTTGTCGTCACTGACGGAGTGCCAGATGGTCTCCAGATCAGCGAGCAGCCCCTCCGCCTCCCCGCTCGTCGCCGCGGGCTGCCGGGAGAGGGCTTCGGCGAGCGTGCGGACCCGACCGGATGCGTCCGCAAAGGCGATACTGGCGCTCGGGGTGTCCTCCTGTTCCGACGCCGACATCAACTCATCCGCCAGCGCGCACAGCCTGCCCTCCACCCCCACGGGCGCGGCGTAGAGGGGCATGGTATACATGGCCGCCTTCGCCTTCCCGCCAGCGCCGAAGCTGTCCATCCACGCTTCCTTGCGCTGCACATGCACAACGTCCAGCGTATTCGGGTCCATCCACGCCACCGCCTCCCCGCTCGGCGCTGCGGGCTGCTGGGCGAGGGCTGGCGGGTTTTCGATCAGCACATGCCGCACGGCCCCCAGCAGCGGGAACTCCTGCATGGCACGAGCCAGGCGTTCAGTGAACTCACCGGGGGATTCCACGAACGGCCAGCGCCGCGCTTCCGGCAACGTGTAAGCAGTGCTTACAGGTTCGGCCAACTGTTCGGAGTTTCCGAAGGGTTCGTTCAGGGGCGGGGTTTCCTCCTGGCCCTTGGCGCGGAGGGCGGATTCAAGGTGATCCGCTATTTTCTCCAGCGAATCTGCAAATGACGGACTCGGACCATGCTTGCGCACGAGGTTCGCCAACGATCGAATGCTGACGATGGACTCCCTCGCCTTCTGCTCAATTTCCATGATGGGCCTCCTTGTGGGTGAGGGCGGCGAGCTTCGCGTTCTGGCTCATGCCGCACTCCTTTCGATTGCCTCGCGCAGCCACTGCGGCGCGCGTGGGTTGGGTTTCACTTCCTGCGCAGCCGCCCGATCGCGCTCCTCAAACACGCAGTCCAGCACCTGCGGGTACTTGTCGGTGTCGTCCACGACCACCTGCGCGGGCTTGGGAAGCTGGTAGACGGTCAGCATCGCCTCGTCGATCGAACGAGGCACCGGCCCGGAACTGCGCTTCTGCCACCACTGCAGGGCCCTGGCGCGCGCCACGCCGGCGTGCTGCAGGCACACCCACTCGCTCACCTGGCGCAGGCCACACTGGTAGGTGACCCGCAGCGACGGCACCTTGCCCGGCTTGCGGTGCACGCTGTAGGCGACGTCGCGCACTGGCAGGGTGTTGACCCGGCGCTCGCGCTGGGCGCTCAGTACCGGCGCGTCGATCGGGCGGTCGCTGTGTGCCGGGTCCAGCGAGCCGAACACATGCCCGCACTCCGGGCACTGGCGCACGCCCAGCGGCAGCAGGGCGCCGCAGGGGCACTCCTTGGCCCGGGCCGTCTCCACGGCCGCAGCCTTGCCCTGGCGTGCCTGCCGCACGCGGATGGCGTCCACAGGGCCGTGTTCGAGCACGTTTCCGGCGTAATCCAGGACCAAGCAGTCAACTTTGCCCGGCGCCAGGCGGAATCCGCGCCCGACCTGCTGGTAGTACAGGCCCGGGCTCTTGGTCGGGCGCAGCATGGCCACACAGTCGATGTGCGGGGCGTCGAAGCCCTCGGACAGCACGTTGACGTTGACTATCCAGCGCAGGGCGCCGGCCTGGAACTGGCCGATCAGCTCGGCCCGCTCGCCCTTGGGAGTCTTGCCATGCACCAGCCCGGCCGCCTCGCCGGCATCCATCAGCTCGAATAGCACGTCCTCGGCGTGGGCCACGTCGACGCAGAACACGATGCCGGCTTTGCGGCCCTCGGCGCGCGCCAGCAGGTCGGTCACGGTGCGCTGCACCAGGTCGCCGGCGCGCATGGCCGCCGACAGCTCGCCCTCGACGTACTCGCCGCCGCGGGTGTGCACGGCCGACAGGTCCGCACTCACGCCGCCCCGGGTGGACACCAGCGGCGACAGGTAGCCCTCGGCGATCAAATCGCCCACGCGGGCCTCGTAGGCCACTTCCGTCAGGATGTGCTCCGGCCCGCACACCGGCACGGCCTGCCCCTGCAGGCGGTACGGGGTGGCAGTCAGGCCAACCACGCGCAGGTTCGGGTTGAACCGGCGGCACTCGGCGATGAAGCGCCGGTAGCGGCCCTCGCCGTTGAGTGGGATGCGGTGCGCCTCGTCCACCAAGATCAGGTCGAACCGTCCCAGGGCGTGCGCCCTGTCGTACACCGACTGGATCTGGCAGACCAGGATCTGGTTGAACCGATCGCGCCTCCTCAGTCCGGCCGCGTAGATGCCCACGTCCGCATGCGGAGCGTACTGGTGCAGCTTGTCGGCGTTCTGCGACACCAGCTCCTGCACGTGCGCCAGGATGCAGATGCGCCCGCCCCACTGGGTCACGGCCTCGTCGGCGATCGCCGCCATCAGCGGGGACTTGCCCGCGCCGGTGGGCAGAACGAGGGCGGGGTTGCCGTCACGGTGGCGCAGGTAGTCCCAGAGAGTGGACAGGGCGAGGGACTGGTAGGGGCGGAGGGTGATCACGCCGCCTCCTCTTTCGCCACCCGCCCCCGGTACACCCGGCGCACCCGGCGCGGCGTCAGCGGCCGCTCGGCCATGTGCGCGGCCATGTCGTCGGCAATCTGCCGCCACAGGTCCAGGCGGCACGCGCTGCGGTACGTCCCGACGATGTCCTCCTCGACCGCTTCGTCGGGCTTCTCGACGGTCACCTGCCCCTCGGGCGAGATGCACACCGCGCGTGGACCGTTGGCACGCGTGACGCGGCTGGCGGCCTCGTCGGCCAGCGCGCTCAGCGGGCGGGTGAACAGGTTGCCGAGGGGGTGGTCGGTGCTCATGCGCGGCGCTCCGAGCGGCCGCCATCGAAGCTCAGCACCTGCCCGGTGCGGCGGTCCATCTGCTGCGGCGCATCGACGGTGACCGGCAGCTGCCCGATCTCGTCGGCCAGCCGGATCGCGTCGATCTCGGTCTTGACCGCCTGGATGTACGTGCCGGCGACCAGGGCTGTAGCCTTGGCCCGCTCGATCGTGCGGGCCACCGTATCGGCGTCGGCGTTCTCGTCGCCCAGCGCTTCCAGCATGGCGCACAGGTGGTTGCGCACATCGCTCATCTTGTTCTTCATGCTTGTTCCCCTTGCGCTTTCTCGCGCCTGTTGATCTTTCGGTTCAGTGCGCCATTGAGCTGGATCAACTGGTTGACCTCGGGCGGGTAGCGGGTGTGCCGACTGTTGCGGCGCATCAGTTCGGCGCGGCTGACCAGCTCCAGGCGATCGAGCGTGATCTCGGCCTCGATGACCGTGCTGCGGCCGCCCTTGAAGGCCACCGCGTGCCCGGCCGGGACTGGGCCGTTGGCGGCCTCCCACACCAGGCGGGCCACGGCGACCCAGCGCCGTTGGAACGGCAGGTCGTTGTTCACCTTGCGCTGCAGCTGCCCATCCCGGGTCACGCGTAGGGCGCCAACGGGCTGCACCTTTTCCGCCGCCCTGCCGCCCAAGTGGCCGGGCTTGAAGCAAGTCGCCTTCGTGCGCTTGATCGACTCCGGCGGCATCCACTCGGATTGCGGTCGGCCCTTGTTCCACGAAGGCGCGCCGGGGCGGAAATGGGCCGCGCGGCTGCGTTCATGCCGGCCCTCGCGCCACCGCTGCCGGGTGCGCTCGGCGATCCACTCGGCCGACTTGGACAACCCCAGCGTGTTCACGCGCTGCTGCACGGCGCTCACGCTGCGGTCCAGCTTGGCGGCGCACTCGGCGGCCGACAGCGTGGCATACAGCCGGCGCAGGCGGTTGTCCTCGCCAGTTGTCCAGGGGCGGCGGGTCATGGGAGCTTCCTCAGCTTGGCCTCGATGGCGCGTCGCACCGTCGCCTGGAGGCCGGGCACTTCCAGTGCCTCGCGCAAGACCGCGGCGTCATCGCATGAGCGGACGCGGCGCAGGCGGCCGTCGACGCAGGTCTCCTGTGGCGTGAATACCTGGTCGCCCAGCTGGATCGGCGCGCAATCGAACAGGCCCATCACGCCGCCTCCTCCACGTCCTCGACGATCACTCCCGCGTGCCTGGCGCGGATAGCCATGAACTCCGCGTGGCGCAGCAGTTCCGGGCTGGCCGCGTGCAGCTCACGGCTCGTGAAGCTGTGTAGTCCCCACGGTCCGTTGCGGAACACGAGTCCGTCTGCCGCGCGGTACTCCACCCAGCCCTCAGGCTCCGACGCATCCACCACCTCGCCCCAGCGCTTGAGAAGGGCCGGGATGTACAGGTGGTCCGGGCAGTGTTCGCCGGCCGCGCGCTGGTCATCCGTGCTCACATCGCACTTGTGCCGGGCGCAAGACCAGCGACCGTCGCCGTCGCGCTCGGGCGTGGCGTGCAGGCAGGTGCGGCAGGAGACTGGCGGCAGCGCCGCCGTGTGGCAGACGCGGGCCATCGCGCATCCCTTGCACAGGTAGAAAGCCGGGTCCTCGCTCACGCGCTCCAGCGGCTCGGGCGAGAAGACGACCCGCTCCGCGCGCGCCATCAGGCGTTCGCCGGCCTCGTCGTCGCGGCGCAGGCGCTCGCTGTACAGCTCGTCGGTGTCCTTGTTGACGACCAGGTACAGCGTGCGGTCCAGCTGCGCCAGGCGCATCTCCAGCTGGTTCTGCGCCGCGTGCTCGGGCCTGGCCTTCTCCACGCCGTCCTTGGCAAGCCCGGCAAAGCCCTTGGCGTTGCTCGTCTTGTAGCTCAGGTTGTGTGGGGTCTTGGGCGCCTCGGGCACGCCGCGCACGGCCACACCGTCGATCTTGGCGACCAGGTGCCCACCGCAGCCGGTGAACTCGAACTGCTCTCCGGTGCGCGGATCCACGTCCAGCACCTCGCAGCCGATGCCGCGCAGCTCCTCGGTGAATACCGCTTCCTCGCGGTGGCCCCGATTGAACAGGCGCAGCATCCGGCCGTCGAACTGGCCGCCGTTGCCGCACCAGCGAAAGGCGTACCACAGCTCCGCATCGCACGGCCGGCCGATCTGGCTGGCGCCAAGCCTGCGCGACAGGCGCTGCGGCTTGGCCTCCCACAGCGAATAGATCGCCTGGACGGTCTGGCTCGTGGTGACGTTGGCGGGTAGGGTGGCCATGTGCGGGTTCGTGTGTGCTCGTGTTTGAGAATGGAGGAGAGGGCCGGTGCTGATCTCCGGCATGCCGGTATATCCAGTCGAGTTATCGCGTCAGTCAGGACCCTTTCGACCGGTGCTTTCAGTGACGCCGCCTACTTCTCCGGTTCTCTGCGGCCAGCGCATCAGCCTGCGCATTCCTCTCCATAAAGAAGCCGGTGTTGGGTCTACGCCGCCGGCTCGGCACAGGAGGCGGGCCGAAGCCCTGACGCCCAACTCGCCCACGATTCACTCACGCAGCGTTGCGCTTCCAGGGAGGCATGGCGCTAGAAGGGGACGCAGCGGTCGCAGCCGCGGCACTGGGGGCCGCACTCGGCACGTTTCCCAGGCCACCTTCGACGGCTTCCCAGCCCTTGATCTCGTTGGCGTCGCGCTCGGTGACGTACCCGTTCTTCTGCGTGGTGCCGGCCGGGATGAACTCGACGCGGATCAGGTGCGGCTTGTAGTGCAGTTCCTGCGAGTCGCGCGGGTTCAGCACGCCGGTGGCCTGGCGCACGGACGAGAACTGCCTGTTGCCGATCTCGACGGTCTTGGGGTTCGGGTTGTCCAGGTTGATCCTCGCCCAGACCTTGCGGTTCTTGTAGTCGCCCTCGACGATCTCGTAGGTCAGCTCGAGGAAGTGCCCGTCGTTCTTCTTGGTGGGCTTGAGGTCGGAGTCGACGATCTGCGCCAGGTACTTGCCGGACGGGATCGGGGCGAAGTCCTGCTGGGCTTCGGCATTGGGGTCGTAGGCGCCGGTGAGGATGGCCATGTGCTTGGGTCTCGTGTTGGTCGTGTGGTGTTGCGGGGGTGGGGCCGAGTCCGAAGGGCAGTGACTCGTTTCGCCGTCGCGTCGTCAGGCGCCCCGTGGTCGTCAGGCCGCAGCCTGCTGGGGGTGCATCGCCTGCATCAGCGAACCCCAATCCAGCGGGAGCACGTCGGGCAGGGAGTAGCGGTTCTTGGCCACGCAGGCGGGCGTCTCGGCCACGCGCAGCAGGCGCCGGCCGGTGCCCACGCCGCGGGCGCGGGTGGTGAAGCCGTTGTTCTCCTTCTTGATCGCCGTCTCGTGGTGGGCGAAGCCGATGACATCGGCCCACTCGCGCACCAGGGCGTTGGCGCCCTTGTGCAGCTTGATTTCGTAGCGGTCGAACGGCTCGCTGTCGGGCGCCTCGAAGCGCTTGATCTGGCTGTGCGCGATCAGAATGATCGCCATGCCGCGCTGCTCGCGCAGGTAGTTCAGGCCGTCCAGGATCTGGCGCCAGAGTGGCGCGGCCTCGGCGTAGCCCTTGCCGTACGGGATGTCCTCGATGGACTGTTTGCCCGCGTCCTTGGCGACCTTGGCCCACACCAGCGGCTCCAGCCAGTCCAGGCTGTCCACCACGGCCGTGCCGTACTCGTGCGGCTCGGCAGCCAGAGTGCTGATCGCATCGATCGCGTCCTGGAAGCTGGCCAGGCGCGGGAACGCCTCGACCTCCAGCCCGCTCAGGCCGTCCTCGAACGGCAGGAAGATCGGCTTGTAGGCGCCGGCCGCGAAGGTCGACTTGCCCACGCCGCCGTCGCCATGGATCACCACGCGCGGCGGCAGGGAGTTGCGAGTGGTGCGGGAAATACTGGAGAGGGAGATTGCCATGGTCAGGTGCTCGGGTTGGATTCGATGGAGTAGCCGGCATCCAGTAATGCCCGCTGATGGTCCAGCGCACCGCGGAAGGAGCCTTCCATCTCGCCCCAATCGGTGACCTCTCCGTCGGCGTTCGCAGGGAAGATGTACGTTTCCGGCCCACTGAACGGAACGTCGACCGCAGACACGACCACATATTCAGTCGTCCTGATTTCTTCGCTCCCGGTCGCCCAGTCGTTGACTGTCGCTGGAGGATCGAGGCGATACAGGCTCGCGTGCCCACGGAACCCGGCCATATCGCGCAAATACGTTGCGGTCGCCATCACACCACCTCCCGCACGACTTCCACCGCCTCGACCTTCACGCTCGGTTTGGCCGGCTTGGCGGTGATCGCCTGGGCGAGGACGGCGTAGGTTTCCGGCTCGTTCGCCTGCAGGTAGCGCACGCCAGCGAGCTTGAGCTTCGGGGCGTACTCGATCGCCTGGTCGAACAGTGCGGAGGGGATTTCGTTCCGGATGGCACCCAGCGCCGCCGCATCCAGCGTGCGGTTCACGCCGTAGGTCGCGGTCACCTTGTAGTGCAGGCCGCGCTCGGTAACGCTGCCCTCGTCCTTGGCAGGCATCAGGCGCAACATCGCCTGCTCGGCATCCAGCAGCGCGGCCTGCGCCGCTGCCAGCTCGATCTTGCGGGCCTCGACCAGCGAGGCGGCGGCGTCGAAAGCGTTCATCCTCAAAACTCCGTGGTGTGGTAACGGCCGTCCTGCGTCTCGGCCTTGGCGTATTCGGCGGCCTGCAGGTGCTGCCACCGGTAGTTGTTGCCCTGCGGCACCGGCCGCATCGCATAGAAGGCCCGCGCGCGTTCTTCGCGGGTCGGGGCGCGCGGCGCTTCGCCGCGCTTGCAGCGCTGCAGGGAGAGGAATGCGAGCGTGGACATGTCAGCGCCTCCCCCGGAAGTTGCGGTTCCGCGCCTGGCGGTTGAGTTCGATTTCCATGCGGATCTGGTCCAGTTGCTTCGGCGTCGCCGCCGGTGCGTACTCGATGCGGCCGGCGCGCAGCTCTTCGGCGCGCATAGCCATCTCGACTTCCCGCTCGACCTTCGCCATCACGCTGTGCGGGTCACGCTCCGTGACCGGCTGCGCAGGGACGACAAGGCCGTTCGGACGGGTCCTCACGCCGCATCCCCTGGCGTCGCCCAGCGGTGCGGCCGCATGGACGAGTTGGCCAGCGCGACCGCAGCGGCACTGGACCGGCCGGCCTGCATCTCGCGCAGCAGCACCTGGAGCGCGCGGCGCACAGTGTCAGCGGAGACGCCCAGCGACTGGCCGCGCTCGCGGACCGCCTCCATGCCGGCGCGCAGGTGGATCGGGGAAGGCAGGGGGATGATCGTGGCCATCAGGCGGCACCTCCCTGCACGCGGGTCAGGGCAGCGTCCAGAGCCTCGACCGCGGCCTCGAACTCCTCGTCGGTGACGCCCTGCGTGCGCTCGACGCGCAGCATTTCGTTGGAGGCCTCGATCAGCTCGGCCACGGCTGCATCAACCTGCGCCAGCGCCCACGCCTGCGTGCCCTCCACCGCGTTCGGGTTGGCGCCCGAGCGCTCGAGGATCCCACTCACATCGACCGCGCCGCTCATGCCGCCACCTGCTGGTCAGCGCCAAACGGATTCGGCAGCGCCTTGATCCGCGCGATCGTTTCCTGCCGGCTGGCCATCGCCTGGCGGTGCCGGCGATCGAACCCGCCCAGCAGCTCGGCCGTGGTGAACGAGCGCGGCGCGATCGGGGCGAAGAACACCAGCTCGTACTGTCGGGTCAGCTCCCACGCCTCCTCCGGCGAGGCGCCGGTCTGGATGGCGGCCCAGTACACCAGCTCGGCGCCGACGGCCATCAGGCCCTGGTTCTGCAGGTTGCGGCGGGACAGGTCCAGCGCGCCGCGGATCTTCTGCAGGTCCGGTTCGTCGTTGCTGTAGCGCATCTGCGATCTCCTTCGCCCCTGCCGCGGATGCGGGGTCGTGGGGCGTTGGGTTACATCCTGTAACCCTTTTGCGCGCTTGTCAACACCCTGTAACCGGGAAATCTCAACTTTCGATTGTGCAGGGCACAAAAAAGGCCCGCCGAAGCGGGCCTTGGGGAGTCCAGCCGTTACCGGAAGAGGTCAGCGGCGAGCACGCCCAGCGTTGCCAGGACGAAAAGGGCGATCCCCACCCACATCATGGATTGCCACCACGGAGTACCACTGCCGGCGATACGCGCAAGCGGCGTGGGCGCGCCGCAGGCCGGGCACTTGAGCGCCTGGTCGCTGACGGCGGCGGAGCATTCTTCGCATTGGAGCAGTGCCACGTCATTCCCCCTTGTTTCCAAGCTTGAACTTGATGAAATCCTCGACTTCCGATCGCTGTTCTGGGCTCAATTGCCTCAACAGATCGTAGTGCCTCAACTCCTCTTCGCGGTAAAGCACCGTCGTCTCGTCGGTGACAAGCTCCAGCCAGTGGCACCCCAGGACTTCGGCCATCCTTTTCATTTGCTGCACGTCCGGCTCCCCCCTCCCCCTGAACCAATGACCCACGGCCTGCCGGGTCACGCCTAGCCGCCGCCCGAGGTCAACGTAAGTCTTGCCGGAGGCGCCCAATCTGGCCTTGGCCTTCACTATGTCGAAAGTGCGGCGCACGGGTTGAGACATGGAGGTCGGCCGGCTCTGAAAAGTAGGGTACAACAGGTTACCGGCGGCACCGGTTACATGCGGTTGACTGCCCCTTCTGGCCGGGTTACAAGATGTAACCATGACCCAGTCCAATGTGATCGGCCGCCTCACCGCGGCAGGCCTGAAGAGGTCCGAAATTGCAGCCTTCTGCGGCGTCACCCGGGCCGCTGTAGCCCACTGGGCCAGCGGTCGGTCCACACCGCAGGCCAAGCAGATGGCCGCCCTCGTGCAGCTCGCCGCAACCCGGGGCGTGGTGCTCCTGGCGTCTGACTTCGGCCCGGGCGTACGCGGAACGCCGGCCGGCAACAAAGCAGCTTGAACTCACAGGCTCGTCCTTCGGGGTGGGCCTTTTTTTGTACTCAAACAGTCGTGTCCGCCGCTGTACCCCGGCCGCGGACGTAGGGGGAAAAGATGGAGAACCCGCAGGTGCCCCTGTTCGTGGACGATCTCAACGAAGCCATCCGCGCCACGATCAATGCGCTGGGCGGCATGAAAGCCGTGGGCGTGGAGCTGCGCCCGGAGAAGTCAGCGGTCGACGCCGGCAAGTGGCTGGCCGACTGCCTCAACCCGGACAAGCGCGACCGCCTCAACCCGGACCAGCTGGCCTACATCCGCCGCAAGGCGCGCATCGCCGGCTGCCACATCCTGGCCGCCTTCGAGATGCAGGACGCCGGCTACGCGCCGCCAGTGGCCATCGAGCCGGAGGACGAGAAGGCCGCGCTGCAGCGCCAGTTCGTGGAGGCGGTGCGCCAGCTCGAGGTGTTGCAGGGACGCCTGGCCCGGGTGGCGTGAGGTCGTGGGGATGACGATCTCGGCCGAGGACTTCGACGATCTGCCGTCCTCGCTCAAGGACGCACGCCGCTGGCTGGTGTGGAAGGCGATCCCGGTCCCGGGCAAGAAGCCGCGCAAGGTGCCGTTCTACGTCAACGGCAAGCCGCGCCACGGCGTGCTGGACACGCCCGAGGACTGGGCGCAGCTGGCCACCTTCGACGCCGCCAGTGCCGCGCTGGCCTCGGGCCAGTACACAGGCCTGGGCTTCGCGCTGGGCCCGGACGAAACCGGCCACTGCTGGCAGGGGGTGGACCTGGACAACGTGGCCGCGCATGAGGGGTTGCGGCTCGTGGCCGACGACCTGCCCGGCTACACCGAGGCCAGCCCCTCGGGGCAGGGCGTGCATGCCATCGGCTATGGCCGCCCGTTCCAGGCGCTGGGATCCAACGGCACCGGCATCGAGGCCTACAGCTCAGGGCGATTCTTCACCGTCACCGGCGCCGAGGCGGGCATCGGCACGCCCACGTGCCTGGCCGATTTCGTCGAGCGCGTCCTGCGCCCGAGGCACAGCGTGGTGGCCACGATCCACACCGCCGAGGTGCTGGACTTCGTCACCCCGCAGACGCTGGCCGAGTTGCGCAGCGCGCTGGCGTCCATGCGCAGCGACGACCGCGACCTGTGGATCGCCAACGGCCATCGCCTCAAACGGCTGGGTGAGCAGGGGCGGGCGCTGTGGATCGAGTGGTCGCAGCAGTCGGACAAGTTCGACCCGGCTGACGCGGCACGCGTATGGGACAGCTTCACCGCCGATCGCACCGGCTACCAGGCCGTGTTCGCCGAGGCCCAGCGCCGCGGCTGGGTGAACCCGCTGTCGGGGCAATCCGTCCCCGCCCGCGCCCCCGCGCCCGCGTCCGCGTCGTCCGACCCCTACTGGGGCTTCCGCTTCGCGCCGGACATGGTGGCCAACGTCGGCCCCACGCGCTGGCTGATCCGCAAGATGCTGCCGGAGGACTGCACGGCCGTCCTGTACGGCCCCAGCGGCACGCTCAAGTCCTTCGTGATGATCGACATGGCCCTGTCCATCGCCAACGGCGTGCCGTGGCAGGGACGGGAGACCAAGGCGCGCACGGTCGTCTACCTGGCCGGCGAGGGCGAGCAGGGATTCTCCAAGCGCCTGCTGGCATGGTCGCTGCAGCACGAGCTGGAGGCCCCGCCCAACTTCGCCTTCCGCCAGATCCCCCGGCTGCAGGATCCGGCCACGCTCGAGGTCATGCTCGACGCCCTGCGCCTGATCCAGGCCGAGCGGGGCGACATCGGGCTGGTGATCATCGACACGCTGTTCACCGCGCTTGACGGCGGCGACGAGAACAGCGGCAAGGACATGGGCCAGGTCATCGCCGTGATGAAGCGCCTGCGCCAGGAGTTCGGCGCCGCGGTGGTCACGGTGCACCACACCGGCAAGGTGGGCGAGGCGGCGCGTGGCCACAGCTCCCTGCCGTCTGGCATGGACGTCATGTTCTATGCCAAGCCAGGCCCCACGCCGCTGACCGTGGAGATCACTAACCCCAAGCAGAAGGACGGTGCCGAGCACCCGTCGCTGCTGCTGCAGGCCACTGTGAAGCCGCTGCCGATCATTGGCGAGGACGGCGAGCAGGAGACGAGCCTGGTGCTTGGCGATCCGTCCGGGGAGCTGCTGAGCGGCTACAAGGCCCGCACCAGGCAGACGGAGGAGGCGGTGGCCAAGGCGCAGGAGGTCAGGCCGCGCGTGGCCGGCGTGGGCCCGATCCAGGCCGCCGCGCTCGAATCGCTGGCTGCGCTGATCGCCGCCGGCCACCTGGTCGATGAGGCCACCTTGCGCCGGGCTCTGCAGGACAAGGGGGTCGAGAAGAGCGCCTCGTGGCACGCGGTACGGACCCTGGTCCGGTCCGGCGCGATCGTCAAGGTCGGAGAAATCCTGAGGCTCCCGGACGTGGAGGAGAGCTGAAATGTTCCACGGAATCGCGGTTGAAAGTCACTGGTTGAAAGTTGAAAGTTGGTTGAAAGCAGTCGAGGCAAGGCTGCCGGTTGAACGGTTGAAAGTACCCCCCTATATATCCCGTAGGGATATAGGGGGCTTTCAACCAACCGGCCAGCGGCGGTTGAAAGTTGAAGAGTTGAAAGGGAGCTTTCAACCGGAGCCCCGTGGAACATCGATTCGTGCTGTGAGGGTCGGGGCATGAGCCGCCTGCCCGTCAGCGCGATCCTGCAGCTGCGCACCCAGGGGCCGAACGGATCCCACGGCCACTGGTCGACGCTGGCTCGCCGGCGCAAGGCCGAGCGCCGAACTGCGGCCACCCTCTGCCCGGCCCATGCCCTCCCCGCGACCGTGACGCTCACGCGGCTGTCCGCCGGCGAGCTGGACGACGACAACCTGCGCGGTGCGCTCAAGGGCGTGCGTGACGGCGTGGCGGATCGGCTGGGGGTAGACGACCGAGACCCCCGCGTGACTTGGCGCTACGCCCAGGCGCGCTGCCCCCGCGGCCAGTACGGCGTGCGCATCGACATTCGGCCGCAAGGCCCCAACGAAGACGAGGTGGAGTGATGGACCTGCTGACGGCGGCAGCGTGGGCGGTATCGCTCAGTGTCCTGGCGTATTGGCTCGGGTGGCGGGCCGGGATGGCGAGGGCATGGCGATTGGTTGCCGCCGCGCTGGCGCGTTGCGGCGTACGTGACTTCGACACCGAGCGCAGGTCGATCACCTTCCGAGACGGCACCCAGCACACGGAGAACGGCGCATGAGCACCCAGTCCAGCCCCAGCGTTGCCGCCGGCACGTTCGAGCCGCGCAGCCGCCCGACCTTCCGCGAGCGGGTGCACGCCCTGGTCGGCCACGGCACGTTCCGCGAGCCCGCCGCCGGCGCGCGCACCGACATCCGCGGGCTGCCGGCTGATCACCTCGTTAGCGCGGCCCTGGCGTTCGGGCGGCGCGGGCGCGACGACATCGGACCGGACATCGCATTCGACATCGCCACCGGGCGGCGCGGGCATGCGCGGCGTGTGGTCAGGTGGCTCGGCGCGATGCTGGCGACCGACCGGTCGGCTTCGTGCCGCCGCCTGAGGCCGTGGGCGGCCCACTGTGCGGCGTTCGCATATGGAGCGGTAGTGGAGGGGCGCCCAGTGCCACCCGCGCCTCAGGGCGCGTCTGAGCGCGATTGGGGCGAGGTCATGCTCTTCGCCTGCCTGCTGCTGGAGCACGCGGCCGAGGATGCGCTGCAGCTGGCGGCGCGGAGGGCGGGTGCTTGACTCCCCGCGCCAGTGTGCAACGCTTTCCCAGACTGCATAGCTGCGCCCGGCCTTCCGAGGCTGGGCGTTGTCGTTCATGGGGTTCGGGCTGGTAGAACCGGCCGCCGCAAGGACTGGCTGCCGCCGGTCGCCCCACCTCTACGCCGGCCGCGGCCTCGATCCCGCACAAGTGCCCCGTGCACGCCGGCACCCATCCCGCCCAAGGGGCACCCTGATGCTTCCGACTGACGCAGCGGCCCGCAAGGCGGTCCCGTTGGCCACCGGCGTGCTGGACTACTTCCCCGACGCGCTCGCTGCCGTGGCCGAGTGCAGCAAGGCGGGCAACGACCAGCACAACCCCGGCAAGCCGTTGCACTGGGCGCGGGCCAAATCCGGCGACGAGGCCGATGCGCTGCTGCGGCACCTGATGGACCGCGGCACGTTCGACACCGACGGCATCCGGCACTCGGCCAAGGTCGCATGGCGCGCCCTGGCGCTGCTGCAGAAGGAGCTCGAGGAGGCCGGCGCGCCGCTGGCGCGGGGGGCGAGGGCTGCAGGCTTCACGCTGCACGAGGCCGTAAGCCTGCAGGCGCGCCCTGAGCCGGTCCGCCTCAACCTGCCCGACAACGAGCACGACGGGTCATGATCTGCCCCAAGTGCGGTGCCGAGGGCGCGCGGAAGAACGGCGGCGGCCGGGGCATGTGCTACGCCTCTGGCAAGCGGCACACGTTCACCATGACGCCCGAGCTGCAGGCGCAGTGGGCGCAGGAGGTGATCGCTGCGGCGGGCGGATATTCGCCCGAGCACCAGATGGTCCACCCGGTCGCGCCTGGCTTCGCGGTCAAGGGCACGAGCACGCTCTACCGCGATGACGGCACGGTCGCGGCCCAGTGGGTCAAGACCACGGCCGATGACCTGGCGCGCAAGGCAGCGCTCGAAGCGGCCCTGCAGGCGATGGCCGAAGAGCTGCCGCGCGTCGAGCCGCGCCGCGCTACCGGCGCCTGGCGCTCGGACCTGCTGACGGTGTACCCGATCGGCGACCCGCACGTGGGCATGTACAGCTGGCGCGAGGAGACCGGCGACGACTGGGACCTGGCGATCGCCGAGCACACCCACTGTGCCGCGATGGCCGAGCTGGTGCAGGCGGCCCCGGCCACCGAGCAGGCCGTCGTGGTCAACCTCGGCGACCTGTTCCACTACGATTCGATGGCGGCGGTGACGCCGCGGTCTGGGCACTTCCTCGACGCCGACGGCCGCTACGCCAAGATGGTCGCGGTGGGCGTGAAGATCATGCGCCAGTGCATCGAGTCGGCGCTGGCCAAGCACAAGCGCGTGCACGTGATCAACGCGCCGGGCAACCACGACGAGACCGGCGCGCTGTGGCTGTCTATCGCCCTGGCGAACGTGTACGAGAACGAGCCGCGCGTCACCATCGACCGCAGCCCGTCGGTGTTCGCCTACTACCGCTGGGGGCGCGTCCTGCTGGGCGTGCACCACGGCCACGCCTGCAAGCCGGACAAGCTGCCCGGCGTGATGGCGGCCGACCGCGCGGAGGACTGGGGCCAGACAGAGCACAGGCACTGGCTGATCGGCCACGTGCACCACGAGAGCCGGCGCGAGTTCGCCGGTGTCACGGTCGAGAGCTTCGGCACGCTGGCGGCCAAGGACGCCTACGCCACCAGCGGCGGATGGCGGTCTGGCCGCACGATGCAGTCGATCGTCTACCACAACGTGCATGGCGAGGTCGCCCGCGGCCGGGTGTGCGCGGCGATGTTCGAGGAGGCGGCGTAGTGCCCAGACCTGTGCCCGAGGTGGTCGGCATCCTCGAAGGTGCCCTCTACCAGGCACGCAAGGGCAACATCCGAAGCATCTTCGTGCTCGCGCAGGATCGCGCGGGCGACTACATCGCGGCCTACGAGACTGACGATCTCGACGACATGCTCTACGAGCTTGGCAGCGAGATCATCCTGGCGCGCATTGCTTCCAAGCGGATCGAAGCAGCCGCACGCGAGCAGTAATCAACTATGCCCGGCCCTGGCGCTCCAAGCGCCAGCGCGGCGCCGCCTTGCGCGGCCGCCGGGCGCCTATCGCAGCCGGCGCGTTGCCGGATTCGCACCATTCGTCGCCAAAGCGGCAACAGGGGATGCAGATGAAAGACCAGGCGGCGGAGGCGGCCATTGCCGCAGTGGCGCAGAAGGCATCGGTGGGCGGTGGCAGCGTGGCGCTGATCGGAGGCCTGACCGCCAACGACCTGATGGCCTTCGTGGGCGCCGCAGTCGCCGTGCTCGGCTTGGCCGTGCAGATCTACTTCAAGCGCAAGGACGACCGCCGGAAGGACGAGATCCACCGGATGCGCCTGTCCGGCGCCCGCTTCCAGGATGACGGAGACGACGCATGAACGACAAGACTGGCTGGATCGATTCGGGCGCCGAGGACATCCGCATGGGCGGCGCCGAGGACTGATGAAAGCCAAGCTCGCTGCCGGCGTGATCATCGTCGCCGGCGCCACCCTGGTCGCCGCCTCCACCCAGCTGCAGGACTTCCTCGGCCGCTGGGAGGGCGAGGGCCAGAACGTGGTCTACGCCGACAAGCTGGCGCATGGCTTGCCGACGGTGTGCCGCGGCATCACCCGGCACGTGACCAGCACGCCCATCGTGGTGGGCGAGCGCTGGAGCGACGAGAAGTGCGCGCGCGAAGAGGCGGCGGCCATCGCCAAGGTTCAGCGCAGCCTGGCCACGTGCTTCCGCTACCCGCCGCCGCAGGAAGTGTTCGACGCGGCGACCAGCCACGCATGGAACAACGGGGTCGTGGCCACCTGCAATAGCGCCGCCATGCGGGCATGGAACGCCGAGCAGTGGGCGCTGGGATGCCGGCGGCTGGCGCTGTCGGATGACGACCGCCCGGTGTGGAGCTTCGTGCGGACTGGCCGGACGCTCCCGAACGGCAGCCCCGAATACAAGTTCGTGCAGGGGCTTGCGAACCGGCGGCAGGCCGAACGGGGCTGGTGCATGGCAGGGGTGCGCCCGTGATCCTCTCCGAAGCTCGCGCCCAGGCGTGGCGCATTGCCTGCGCTGTGCTCGCCGTGCTGGCGGTCGCGGCGGTGCTGGTCGCGCTATGGTTTCGCGGGAGTGCCGCTGTCGCCCTGCGTGGTCGTGACGATGCCATCGCGCAGAGAGATGCGGCGCGCGCGGAACTCGCTCAGGCCAAGCACGTGACGGCCACGGAAAAGGCCGTGGCCACCGAACACCACGACATCGGAGACCGCTATGACGCCGAGCGTCAAGCCATCGAGGCTCGCGCTGCTGCCGCTGAGTCTGCTGCTGGCAGGCTTCGGAAGCTGTGGGGGCAATGTGAAACCGACGCCCTGGCCGGAAGTGCCGCCGCTGCCGCAGCGGCTGCTGAACAAGACCGACTACGCGAAGCAAGTGCGCGACGAATTGAGAGAGCCGTCGAGCTCGCCCAGTCCGAGCGCAACGAAGCCGTAGACCGCTACGAGGCGGTACGGACCACACACAACGCGGCGAGGCCGCGAGACTGAAAGGAGACAGCTGGCGAGGCTGACTGTCCATGACCGAGAAGAAGCGAAAGCCGCGTTGCGGCCCCACGACGTGGGAAAAAGGCAAGAGTGGCAACCCGGGCGGACGCAGCCCCCGCGTCGGGCCGAACGGGGAGACTGTGGCCGAGCTGGCCCGGATGCACACGGCCAACGCGATCGCCACGCTGGCCGAGGTGTGCAACGGCCTGGGCAACGAGCCGCGCGACCGCATCGCCGCGGCCAACGCCCTGCTGGACCGTGGCTGGGGAAAGCCGAAGGAGTCGGTGGACCTGGACGCCAAGATCGAGAGCAGCGTCGTGCCCGTGATCCAGTTCGTGCGCCAGGCGGATCCTGACCCGCAGTCGTGATCCAGCTCGCCCTGACGGGGCCGCAGTACGACTTCGTCACGGCCGAGGACCAGTTCCCGGCGTTCGTGGCCGGCTTCGGCTCTGGCAAGACGCACGCCGGCATCGCGCGGCTGCTGGCCAAGAAGCTGCAGTACCCGCGGCAGGACGTGGCCTACTACCTGCCGACCTACGACCTGGTCCGGCGCATCGGATTCCCCCGCTTCGGCGAGCAGCTGGAAGCCATGCGCCTGCAGTTCAAGACCAACAAGGCCGACAACGTCATCGAGATCGAGGGCGGCGAGGCCGGCACGGTCATCTTCCGCACGCTGGACACGCCCGAGCGCATCATCGGCTACGAGGTTGCCGACAGCCTGGTCGACGAGCTGGACACGCTCAAGGAAGAGCAGGCGCGCGAGGCCTGGAACAAGGTCATCAGTCGCAACCGCCAGAAGAAGCCAGACGGCAGCCTAAACACAGTCGGGGTGGCGACCACGCCCGAGGGCTTCCGGTTCGTCTACGACCGCTGGCAGCGCAATCCGGCGCCGGGCTATCGGATCATCCGCGCCAGCACGATGAGCAACGCGGCCAACCTGCCGCCTGGCTACATCGACAGCCTGCGCGACAGCTACCCGAGCAACCTGCTGTCGGCCTACCTCGACGGCCAGTTCGTCAACCTGGTGGCCGGGTCGGTGTACCCGGAGTTCGACCGGAAGCTCAATGCCGTGCCGCTTGGCGAGGGGATCAGGCCCGGCGAGGCGCTGCACGTGGGGATGGACTTCAACGTCGGCAAGATGGCCGCGGTCGTGCACGTCCTGCGCGGCGACGAGCCGTACGCGGTCATGGAGTACACCAAGGCGCTGGACACGCCGGCGATGGCCGCGCTGCTCAAGCGCGACTTCCCCGGCCATCCGATCATCGTCTACCCGGACGCCTCCGGGCAGAGCCGCAAGAGCAACAACGCCAGCGAGTCCGATCATGCCGTGCTGCGGCAGGCCGGGTTCAGCGTGCGCACCAACCCAGCCAACCCGCGAGTCAAGGACCGCGTGATGGCTGTGAACCGGATGATTCACCACGACGGCGCAAGGCGCTATCGGGTCAACCCCGACACCTGCCCGGAGCTGGTCGAGGGCCTGGAGAAGCAGGCCTACGACAAGTATGGCGAGCCGGACAAGTCCGGCG